>Ga0315281_10000163_pt1 | contig 83913 bp, 68 predicted proteins | sample YL17G07_0_MG_FD_204540 | JGI IMG/M metagenome (GOLD analysis project Ga0315281, IMG submission 204540) | Sediment microbial communities from Yellowstone Lake, YNP, Wyoming, USA - YL17G07_0 | ecosystem: Environmental > Aquatic > Freshwater > Lake > Sediment | place: USA: Wyoming | collected... | reverse complement strand
GCCGCGGGATCCACATTCTCGTCCCCGGCAATCGGTGACATAGACCGCGACGGCACGAAGGAAGTCGTCATCGCGTGTAACGGCATGTACGGGATAGGCGAGGACCACATAATGGCGATAAAGCCGAACGGCCAGGTCATGTGGGACGTCAAGGGTTTCGCCGGGCCGAACATGGGTTCTCCCGCCCTCGGTGACGTGACCGGTGACGGACTGCCCGAGGCGATAATGGGGTCGGGCTGGGCGATCGGGGCCTGGGACCCCTCGGGCAAGGTGGTCTGGAACCAGCCGCTCGATAACTTCGTCATCACAAGCCCGGTGGTCGGGGACTTCGACAACGACGACCGGTTTGAAGTAGCGGTCGCGACGGGTGACGCTCCCGGTGGCAGCTATCCCGGCGGAAGCTTCTACGTGTTTGACTGCTGCTCGAAGGACAACGCGGTCACTTCCGATGAGAAGGAGCTCTGCCCCTGGCCGATGTTCCGCTACAACGATTCGCATAACGCTACGGTACTGACCGGCAAAGAACCGCCTCCGCCTCCACCGCCGCCTCCACCGGCGAACTTCTACGAGTACATCCTGCTGATGAACCCCGGGACCGAGACCGCGAACGCGACGCTCGAGTTCATGAACGAGAGGGCAGAGAAGGTGGCGGTGCCCTGGAGTGTTGGCCCGGGATCGCGCTCTACCGTGCTCGTCAACCGATACATGTCCGGTTGCGGGGTCAGCGCGAAGGTGACATCCGACGTGCCGATAATCTGCGAACGCGCAATGTACTTCAATTTCCAGGGCAGGTGGAAGGGAGGCACGGACTCCATCGGAGTTCAGGCGCCCGCGAAGACCTGGTACCTCGCGGAGGGCTACACGTCCGACAACTTCGACGAGTACGTGCTCGTCCAGAACCCCGAGAAGAGCGGAGTGCACATCAACATGACTTTTATGAGGGAAGGCGCGGGGCCCATCGTGAAGGGGTTCGACCTGGCGCCGGAGAGCCGTTTTACGCTTAACCTCAAGAGCGTCCCCGGCCTCGAGCACACCTCCGTCTCGACGAAGGTCGAGGGGAGCGGCGACATCATCTGCGAGAGGTCGATGTACTTCAACTACAACGGCAACATCGGCGGGCACGACTCGATAGGCGTCACGGAGCCCTCGGGGCACTGGTTTCTCGCCGAGGGATACACCGCACAGAGCTACGATACTTATGTGCTGGTCCAGAACCCCGGGGGAGAGGACGCAGTGGTCGGCCTTTCGTTCCTTCGCAGCGACGGCTACCAGTCGAGCGCCTCGTTCGTCCTGCCGCCTCAGAGCAGAAAAACGGTGAAGGTGGATGACGTGCCCGGGTTCGAGGCCGCGGAGGTCTCGACGGAGGTGAGCTCGGACAAGGGTGTGGTGGCGGAGCGGGCCGTTTATTTCAACGCGGGCGGCCGGGACGGCGGGCACGACTCGGTGGGCGTGGAAGAACCTGCCGACAGGTGGTACCTGCCCGAAGGATACACGGGAGGCACCTTCGACACGTATATACTCATCATGAACCCGGGCGACGGGCCCGCGACCGCAAAGACAACGTTCTTGAGAAACGACGGGTACACCTGGTTGCGCGTCGACAACCTGCTTCCGCACTCCCGCTTCACCGTGCATGTCGATGAGATGCCGGGGTTCGACAACGCCGAGGTATCGACCCTGGTGGAGGCGCTGGGTGACGGGAAGGTCATCGCCGAGCGCGCGATGTACTTCAAGTACGACAACAGGTGGGCGGACGGCCACGACTCGATCGGCGTGAACAAGCCATCCAACACCTGGTACTTCGCGGAGGGCTACACCGGCCTCTGATGACACATAGGGGCCAGGCCCCGATGTGTCATTTTGGTTTTTTGCAGACGAGCACCAGGTCGAAGGCGAGCCCCGGCGCGAGGCGGCCCATGTCCATTGAGAGCCGGTACAGGCGGCGGTAGCGTGGGTGGCCGAACCTGGCGGTGAGTAGGTCTACGCGGTTTTCCCTGGGCCGCCACCAGTTTATGAGGAACTCGAGATAGACGCCGGTCACCTTGAGTACCTTGAAACCCTGTGCGATGAGCTCCGCTTTGAGCTCGGATAAGTCAAGTTCCCGGATGTGCTCGTGGTGTACGGGTATCGTTTCGCCCTTCGCGCGCGCGAGAAGGCGGTCCCGGTTCGGGGTGGACAGGATTAACACGCCGTTCGGGCGCAGAACCCTCTTCCACTCCGCCAGTGCCTCGGAGGGGCCCGCGACATGCTCGATAATCTCCCCCGCGTACACAGCGTCGAAGGAGCGGTCTTCCCACGGAAGGTCGACCGCGTCCGCAACCACCCAGTTCCAGCGGGGCTCCAAGCCCCTCATCTTTTCCATGGCGGCGCTGTCCAGGTCGCAACAGGTGATGTCAAGGTCGGTGTCCCTGTCTATCATGAAGAAGATGCTATAGCCGGAGCCCACGTCAAGGACCCTGCTCCCCGGTGGTATGTGTTCACGAAAGATCCTTCCCAGCGTGCGGAGGCGACCCTCATGGAAGGCATTGAAGAAGGGGTGCTCGACGACGTACTGCTGCTGGTGAGACTCCCTCTGGTAGTAACCCTTCAGTAGTTCCGTGTTGGTCGCCCTGAGGGGGACCTCAAAGCTCCAGTCTCCGCTGTAGAGCCGCAGGATCATCGTGGGCCAGATGACGGCCTCTGGATTCACATCGGCGCTGGCGGGAGCTGCCGGGGAGCCATCTTCCGGGCCGAGCCGGAGGGCGCGGCCGCCCTCACCGGTCCAGTTTATCTCGAGGAGAGCGGGCCCGCAGGGTGGCTCATGGAACTCCCAGTTCCCCAGGCGAGCCTCGGGGCTAGATATCTCGACTCCAAGCTGCGTCAGACCGGCCGGTATCTGTATGAGGACACGCGTAACCGCAGCGTCGGCGGTTATCTCCTCATGCGGGACCCCGATCATCAGGACCCACCGAGGACACGCGCGACCGCTTGCTTCAGGGTCTCCCCGACCGCCTCGGGTGAGAAGTGCTCGAGCCTTTCGCGTTCGCTCTTCAAAATGGCGTTTCGAACCTTATCATCGGAGCGGATGATCTCCATCAGTTCGCCGACGCCCGCCGGGTCCTTATCCTTGAAGGTGAGGCCCGCTCCGTCGAGTGTGTACGGGATCGCGGTGGAGTCGTAGGCCAGTATTGGCAGGTCGAACGCCATGCTCTCGACCAGTGGCACGGCGAACCCCTCGTGCTCGCTCATGGAGAGGAATAGGTCGCAGGCCCGGTAATAGGATGCGAGGTCGGCGTCGCTCACGCGTCCCGTGAAGTGCACCCTGCCCATCAGCCCGAAGCAATCGGCGAGCCAGCGGAGCTGTTCGTCGTAGCGGTCTACCCAGGAGGGGCCCACGATGAAGAGCTGCGAGGAGGAGTCGATGCAGCGGTTGTAGTAGAAGAAGGCCCTCAAGAGGTCCTCGATGCGCTTGTTCGGCACGGCCCTGCCCACGAAGAGGACCTTGAACGCGCCGTCGTACGTCGCTAGGATCCGCCCCTCCTTGCGCTCCAGCAGCCCGCCGTAGTTGACGAAGATCGGGAGCACGCCGGTCTTGTCCGGGTCGAACCCCATCCGGACCAGCTCCAGCCTGTTGTACTCGGAGTCGCCAAGGGCGAGGTCGCAGCCCGCGAGCTCCGGTAACAGCTCCCTTCCCAGCCTGCAGAACTCGGCTACCCCCTTGTCGTAGGGCGCGAAGAACTCGGGCGGGGTGATGTTGTGGTATATGAGGATCCGGCGATTTCTGGTCTCCAGGTACTGCTTGTAGTTTGAGCAGTAAACGGAGTAATGGTATATGAGCAGGTCGCCGTCGGAACGCATGTGTTCCGCGTATTCCGCGTCGGGCCGCGCCACGGAGGCGCCGAACCCGTCGGTGGTGTTGGCGAAGATGTCGGTCTCGTAGCCCCAGGCGGCCAGCGCGCGGTCTATCTCCAGGACGTGGTTGCTGACCGCGTCACCGTATTCGAGGCGCGCCGCTATCTGGTGTACCTTCACCCGTTTTCACTCCCAGGGCTTCGTAGAGCCGCCGGACGACGGCATCCCAATTATACTCTTCGGTTACGTAGCGGCGTCCCGCTTCTCCGAGCTGGTCGGCCCGCTCATTGTCCTCGAGCAGGGCGAGGAGGGCTTCAGCGAACTCCGGGTAGTCGCCGAAGGTAAGCCCGCCGCCCGATGCCTCGACGTGCTCTCGCGTCACGTCGCAGCCCTCGTTGACGAGGGCGGGGCGGCCTGAGAGCCACGATTCGAGAAGCACTATCGAGAGGCTCTCGTTGACGGAAGGCTGGCAGAAGACGCTCGCCGCGGCGTAGCCGTCCCACTTCTCCTGCTCGCTCACCCTCCCGAGGTCGAGGATTATGTGCGAGGAGTCCGGCGGAACGTCCACCTCTCCCGCGCCCATGAGCACGAGCGAGGCCACCCCGGGATTCTCTGCCGCGAAGCGCCTGTAGTAGTCGACGAGCATCGGCGTGTTCTTGCCCTCCTCCCTCCTGCCGGCGTAAAGCACGAAGTCCCCTCTCACGGATGTGCGGTCGCGGAAGGCGTACGGGTCGACCTTGAGCGGACTGAAGCCCATGCCGACGACCGGTCCCGGGTCGCCGGTCCCGAGAAGCCGGGAGGCGAGCCTCCTCTCACCCGGGCTGTTGAAGACAAGCCCCCTGACGCTCTCGAGCATCTCCTTGATGAGGGGCAGGTGCGCGTACGGCTCGTCGTGAAGGCACGGGATTATGAACGAGCGCTCCGGGCATATGCGGGTCCCCAGGTATGTCGTCCCGAAAAGGTACGGCAGGAATATGAGATGGGAGTAGCGGCCGCCCTGATCTCTTATGTGGTCGAAAAGCCCGTCGCTTGTCACGACGCCTTCGAGCCACAGCCGCTGGTCCTTTTCGCTGACCGCGGAGCCGGAGGATACCCTGAGGAACGCCCTTCTGACGGCGGGCTCGGACAGGCGGGACTGCGCGGGGAAGCGGCTCACACTGACCCCGTTCAATACCGTGGCCCCCGCGGGATAGTGGTTGCGCCAGGTGTGGTGGTCGAGGGCACAGGTCGTAAGAACGCTTACCTCGAAGCCGCGACGGGCCAGCTCCTCCGCGGTGCGGCGCGCCAGGTCCTCGGCGCCGCCCACCACCACCTCGCCGTAGCGGGGCACGATGAACGCCGGATGGAAGTCGGAAGCGGTTACGGCTGGCAACTGCCCTCCCGCGTCACTTGCCGGCCACGGCTACGAATCCGGCTGGGACATCCCGGGCGGTCAGGTGAAGAGTCTTGATATCCTTGAAGCCCGCGATCGAAAGTGCCTTCTCGACGACCGCGGGAGAGCACCACCCTGGCGCGGGCCCGGCTGCAGCGAAACCGTGGACGGCGACCGCAAGCCGCCCTCCGGGAGAAAGCACGAGGTAAGACCTGCGCAGGAGGCCGAGTAGCTTCTCGGGTTTCAGCCAGAATGCGAGCTCCGGAAGGAGCACCGCCGGGAGGCTCTCCTCGGGGACCTGCGACAGGAAAGAAAGCGGTCCTGCGCGCACTTCCCTTTCGCTCGAGACCTCGTCCCAGCTCGAGCCTGGAGATACGCTCGTCAGCCTGAGGCCGCCCTCTTCGAGATGCTTCTTCAGGTCTCGCGGGCACGGACCCAGCACAAGGAGCCTCTCCACCTTGCCGAGGCCGTCCTTTACGGTGTCGGCGACGTCCATGTCTTCCCGTGCGCTTATCATCGGCTCGGCCAGCAGGCAGAGGTCGTACTCCTCTGCGAGGGCCTGCGTCCTCTCGGCGAGGGCTTCGCGGCGTAATGCCGAAAGCGCGGACGCAGCGTGCCGGTTGAATGTGGATTGCTTCCTCTGTATCGGCCCCACGGCGATACTCGCCCACTTGCGGGCGAGCCTTTTAGCCAGTATCACGAGCGGCCGAAGAAAGCGCTTCTCGGTGCCGACCGGGTAGGCGGTGGTGACCTCCCATGTCGAAAGAGCGCTGGTGGTCGAGTAGTCGAGCTCGGCCGCCGGAGGCAGACTGCCGAATCCCTCTTCTTCCGGCAGCCGTTCCAAGAGCAGCGATTCGACCTCGTCGGAGTAGACGCCCGAATCGCGGCGCTCGCGTACCCTGCGGGCCACCTCTTCGGCCAGGGCCGCCGCGTCGATGCCCTTTCCCTCGAGTTCGAAATCGGATTCCAAGGGTACCTCCGGAATTTATTTGGCAGTATACCATTATGGGGTCAGGTATTGAATTATGACACATCGGGGCCTGGCCCCGATGTGTCATTCTTGCGTGGTGTCCGGTACGAGCGGCGCCGCCACGTATATATGTTAGACTAATTTGAAGTTTTGGCCCGGCAGCGGGCTATATCTGCGAAAGCGAAAGATGAAGATTCTTCTGACGGGCAGCGAGGGTCAACTGGGGACGGATTTCCGGCTCGTCTGCGGCGAGAAACACGATGTCACCGCCCACGACCTCGACCTCGACATAAGGGACCGCCGTGCGGTCGCGGACAGGGTCAGGGAAGTATCCCCGGACCTCGTCGTCAACGCCGCCGCCTACACGGACGTGGACGGCGCGGAGTCGGACGAGCTGGAGGCGTTCAGGGTGAACGCCCTCGGGGTACAGAACCTGGCGCTGGCCTGCCAGTCCGGCGACATACCGCTTCTCCACGTCTCCACGGATTTCGTCTTCAGTGGTGAAGGAACCATACCCCTGACGGAGTTCGACAGGCCTGACCCCCGCGGTGTCTACGGCCGGAGCAAGTACGCCGGCGAGTGTTACGTCACCGCACTTCTCGACCGTTACTACATCTGCAGGACGTCCTGGTTGTTCGGGGTCGCAGGCGGCAACTTCGTGAAGACGATGCTGCGCCTCGGCCGCGAGAAGGACAGCGTCGAGGTGGTCTGTGACCAGGAGGGGTGCCCGACTTACTCGAGGGACCTGGCCGCGAAGCTTATCGAGATAATAGACGCGGGAGCTTACGGCTTGTACCACGTCTCGAACTCGGGGGCCGCGACATGGTTCCAGTTCGCCCGCGAGATCTTCGAGATAGCGGAAATGGACGTGGAGGTTTCGCCTATTACCACAGACGAATTCGGCAGCCCGGCGCCGCGGCCCGCTTACTCGGTCATGCGTGGGCTTGCCCTCGAGCTCCAGGGCATCTCTCCCATGCGCCATTACCGCGAGGCGCTTGCCGATTTCATACTGCGCGATCTCCCAGCCGCCGAAGGGGGGGTCGGGACAAGTTGAGGTGCCTTCACGTGATCCACCGCTACTGGCCCGCGCGCGGCGGCTCAGAGAAGTTCTTGATGGAGATGAGCAAGCGGCTGGCTGCCGATGGTCACGAGGTCACCGTCTTCACCACGGACGCCATCGACATCCAGCACTACTGGCTTCCCGGCAAGGAGAAGAGCGATACCCCCCACGAGGTAATAGACGGGGTGGACGTTCACCGCTTCAAGGTCAGGAGGTTCCCCAAACACCCTCAGGCCCTCCGGGTGCTAGGCAAGATACCGGGCTTCTTCCCGAAGTGCCAGTTCTCTTTTCCTTCTCCTCTCGTCCCGGGGATGCTTGAAAAGATCTGGACGCCGCAGAGGTTCGACATCGTGCACGCGACGGCGCTGCCGTATGATTCGATCCTCTACACCGGGTACCGCGTCGCCGCGAGGCAGAGCACCCCGCTGGTGCTCTCGCCTTTCTTTCACCTCGGGGAGGAGGGAAACGACGACGTCAGGCGCTTCTACACGAGGCCCCACCAGATGAGGCTCGTCAAGAGCGCCGACAGGGTCCTCGTGCAGACGGATATCGAGATGGGCTTCCTGGCGGAAAGGGGTTTTCCGCCGGAGAAGATGATCTTGCTCGGCATGGGCATCAACCCCTGGGAGCTCGAGGGTGGCGATGGAGCGCGCTTCAGGGCCAAGCACGACCTTATCGGCCCCATCGTCTGCTACATAGGTCCGAAGACCTACGACAAGGGCACCTTCCACCTCGTCCAGGCGATGGAGTCGCTCTGGCGGGGCGGCGACCCTTCGAGCCTGGTGCTTGCGGGGACTGATATAGAGGACTTCCGCCGCTACTACGAGAAGCTTCCCGAGAACGTGCGGTCGAAGTGCCTGGCGCTCGACTTCATAAGCGAGGAGGACAAGCGCGACCTGCTCGATGCCTGCGACCTTCTGGTCCTTCCCTCGCGCTCGGACTCGTTCGGCATCGTGTTTTTGGAGGCGTGGTTATACGGAAAGCCCGTGGTCGGCGCAAGAGCCGGCGGAATACCCGGGCTGGTGCGGGACGGCGTCGACGGCCTGCTGGTGCCGTTCGGGGAGGCAAGGGAGCTCGCCGTATCGATAAAGAAGCTCCTCCAGGACAAGGACCACTCGCGCAGGCTGGGGCGGGCCGGCAGGGACAGGGTGCTCTCAGAGTTCACCTGGGACAGGAAGTACGGCATCGTCATGGAGCTCTACGAGGAACTGGCGGGGTGATTCGCTTTGCTTAAGAAGGACATAGATGTCAGGCAGGTGATGGAGGAAGTCAACAGGGCCGTGGCCGCCCCGGATACCCTCCTCGCCGACTTCTGGAAGGAGGAAAGGCCGAAGGCGCCGAACCTCTCCTTCCTCTATCCGCCTTATTCGAAGTCGCTCCAGGTCAACCTGGACCACGTCAGCCGCAACTGGGAGATAGAGAGCGACTTCGAGCTGGGCTCGAAGAGGCGCGCCGTGGGCGGGCTGGTGGTCGCCCTCAAGCGGGTCATCCGCGCGGGCCTGAGCTGGTACATAAACCCGATCGTCCACCAGGTGAGAAAGTTCAACATGCTGGTGACCCGCACGCTCTACGACATTGGCAACAACCTGGAGGAGATGACCGACCGCATAAAGGCGTTGGAGGAGCGCATAGAGCGGATCGAGAAAGGCGGCGATAAATGAGCGCGGGCGGAGCCGCGGCTGTCAGCGTCATCGTCCTCACCTGGAACGGGCTCGCGGTCACCCGACGCTGCGTCGAGAGCATACTCGAGGTGACGGCCCATCCCGACTTCGAGGTGATCGTCGTAGATAACGGGAGCACCGACGGTACCGTCGAGTACCTGCGGGGCGTCGCGGGCATCGGGCTCATCGAGAACGGCAGGAACCTTGGCTTCGTCGGCGGGAACAACGCCGGCATAAGGGCGAGCACCCGCGACGTGGTCCTTCTCAACAACGACACCGAGATCATCCAGGCCGGCTGGCTTGCGCGGATGCAGGAGCTTGCCTGCTCTTCGGCCGACATCGGGATAGTAGGCTGCAGGCTGGTCAACGGACAGGGAGATTTAGTCCACGCCGGGACGTACATGCCGGTGCCGAGCTTCTGGGGGCAGGAGTACCCGGGTGACGAGAAGGACATCGGGCAGTACGTGCGCGACCGGGAGGTGGAGGGTGTCATTGCCGCATGCGTCTATATCAAGCGCGAGCTGATTGAAAAGATCGGGCCGCTCGACGAGGATTACTTCTCCTACTTCGAGGACACCGACTACTGCCTGAAGGCGCGCGAGAGCGGGTACCGGGTCTTCTGCTGCGGCGGTGCTACGGTGAAGCACCTCGAGAACGCGTCCACCGACCTCAACCGCATGGACTTCTCCGGGACCTTCAGGCAATCGCGTGAGACCTTCCTGAAAAAGTGGAAGGGTTACTACGATTCCCGTTACACACACCGGCTCACCTGGCGCTCTTACATCTCCGGAGGCGATGCGTATTCGCGGTTGAGCGCCAGGATGCTCACCGCGTTAGACCTCGCGGGCGTCGACCTGAACCTCGCTTTCCTGGAGGGGGCGGACAGGGCCGAGCTCGACGATTTCCGGATAAACGACATGAAGAACAGGGGCTCGGACAGGGACCGCCCGCAGGTGGTCTTCGCTCCACCTCCCGAGCTGGTCAGCGCTGACGGCGCGTACAACATCGGTTACGTCTCGACGCCTTACGACCGTTTCCCCGACGAGTGGGTAGGCGGTATCAACAGGATGGACGAGATATGGGTACCGAGCGACTTCCAGCGCGAGGCCGCGCTGGCCTCAGGGGTAAAGAGAGAGGTCGCGGTGGTCCCCTTCGGCGTCGACCCGGATTACCTGCACCCGGCTATCAAGGCCTATCCGCTGGGCGACCGATTCACCTTTCTGGCCCCGATCGATTGGGGTCCCGGGTTTGCGTCGGAAACGTTACTCAGGGCCTTCACCGATGAGTTCGGTGAGGACGAGAACGCCGTTCTCGTCGTCATGGTCACCTCACCTTCTCCCGGCGCCGAGGTGGAACAGGCGGTGGAAGCCCTCAACCTGCCGCTCGACAGGGCTCCCATGGTATTCGTTGTGGACCACGACGTCCCCGACTACCAGGCAGGTTGCCTCTACCGCTCCGCGGACTGCCTCGTCCTTGTCCAGACGTCCTCCGACGCGGGGCTAGCGGCCGCGGAGGCCCTTTCCTGCGGGGTCCCCGTGATCGCCACCGGCTGGGGCTCCGTCGAAGCGCTGCTGGAAGGAGAGGGGGCTTTCGCGATCGACTGCGAGCTCGTGCCCGCTACTGCCGAGGGGCTCAAGTTGGCGCAGCCGGACTACGAACACCTCCGAAGACTCTTGCGAAGGCTCTACACTGACATTGATGCCGCGAAGAGGGGCGCCCTTTCCGCCTCGAACAGGATAACCGAGGGACTCGGCTGGGACACCGTCGCCAGGAAGATCATCGAGAGGCTAGATGGCATCCGTTGAAACCGGCAACGAAGTCGATCTCACGGGCGAACGCGAAAGCCCTGGGGCACGCGCGGCCCGCATCGCGAAGGAACACTGGCCGGCTCTTCTGCTCATAGCGTTCATGGCCGGCGCCTTCTTCTTGAGGCTTTACTATCTATCCAGGCATACCGAATACACCGCCGACAGTTATTACTTCCTCATACTCGCCCGCTCTATCAGGGACACTTTCACTTACACGGTAAGGGGCGTCGCCCAAACGAAGTACCTTCCCGGCTACCCGATAGGGATATGGCTCGGAAGCTACATCTTCGGCGGCATCACCCGGTCGGCCAACATGATCGCCGTACTCTGCGGTACGTTCACCGTCCTGACCACGTACCTCATCGGCAAGGAGCTCCTGGGCAAATACGTCGGCCTGGTCGCGGCCCTGATAATCGCTTTCCAGCCCACCTTCCTGAAGTGGACCAGCGTCCCGATGACCGAGGGCATGTTCACGTTACTTTTTACGGCAGGAATATACTTCTTGATCACCGGCTGCCGCCGCGCTTCGCCGGAAAGGCGCACCCTCGGCGCGCTGGCCGGCGGCCTCTGCATGCTGACCAGGTGGGAAGGGGTCCTTTTCCTTCCTCTCATGGTGCTTATCCTCATCATCTATTTCCGGGATTCGAAGCTTCGCCTCTGGGAGCCGGTCGTGATGCTTGCCCTGTTCGGGTTGCCGATAGGCGTGTACGTGCTTCGCAACGTCATCGCCACGGGAAAGGTCACCTCTTACGTGGGCGAGTACAGGGAGTACAGCACGAAGGTCGGCTTCGCCGTCTTGAAGCACCGCGCGAAGGTCTACGGCTGGAACGGCATGTCCGACGCGCTTTTCTCGGCTTTCTTCTACATCGGGTCGGCCTGGTTCCTCGTGCGAAGGAAATGGAAGGCGTTCCTTATCGTCTCCGGCTGGTTCGGGCTTTTCCTCGCCTTCCACCTTTTCTGGTACTACGCCTACGAGCGCTTCATGGCGCCCGCCGCGCCCGCTGTCGCCATCGCCGCGGGCTTCCTGCTCGTCGACCTGGCGGCTGTAGTCCGGAAGATCGCCGGCACGCGCGGGCCGCTGGCCGCGCGGCTCGAAGGGGCGAGGGGCGCAAGATTCGCAAAGGTCTTCACCGTCTCCCTGCAGGCCGCCGGGTACGCGGTGCTGGCCGGCCTCCTCATCCTTCTGGTCGTCCACGGCGCTTTCAGGGCGAACAAGGTGATAGCAGAGAACTACAAGGCGTTCTCGGACGACCACGGCGGGAAGGGGATGGTCCAGGCGGCCGAGTGGCTCGAGAAGGACGCGCCCGGGGCGTTCGTCGCCGCGGACGCGGGTCCCTACTTCCAGTGGGAGTACCCCGGTGACGTCATCTACCTGCGCCCGATACCCTGGGACCTTCCCGTCGAGGACCGCGACGTCGGGCCGCCAGACGTCGCCCGAAAACTCCGCGAGCGCGGGGTCCGATACGTCGTCATCGGCCAGACCGACAAGGGCCTGGAGGACGAGCTTCAGGCGCTCGGCATGGGGGGAGGGGAGCTTGAGAACTACCGGGAGGTCGCGAGGTGGGTGTACCATTACGACTATCCCGAACCTCACGACATGACGACCGCGGTGTTCGAGGTTTTACCATCGGGCCGATGAAATATATTCTGGGGATCCGCGCGCGGGACCGCTCTAAGATTGCGGCGTGTGAGGGGGGTGCAACTTGGAAGAGGGAGTCGGCAAAGAGGCAGAAGAAATAGAGACCAAGCCCGAGGCCCAACGCAGGCGCGGACCCGTCTCACCCGAGCGCAAGCGCGACCGGGAGTTCCTCGTCGTGTTGTTCGTCCTCATCGGCGCCTACGTCGCGCTGTTCCTCACCCTCTCCCTGCTCAGGTACGCCAACTTGAGGGCCTCGAACTTCGACACGGCCATCTTCAGCCAGACCATCTGGCTTCTCTCGAAGTTCAAGGCACCGTTCAGCACCATCAGGGGGATGAACCTCTTCGGCGACCACATGGCACCCATGCTCTTCTTCCTTGTCCCCCTCTACTGGATAAAGGGGAACATCCCGGCTCTCTTGACCGTGCAGACGTTAGCGCTCGGCCTGGGCGCGCTGCCGCTCTATCTGCTGGCCCGCGACAAGCTGGAAAGCCGCGGCCTCGCCCTCGCGGTCGGGGCCGCCTTCCTCATATACCCGGCGCTCGAGCACATGAACCTCTTCGACTTCCACCCGGAGACTATCGGCCTCGCACTTCTCCTGTTCGCGTTCCTGGCCATCGACCGAAAAAGGACGGGGTGGTTCTATGTCTGCTGTATCGGTGCGGCCATCTGCAAGGAGGACATGGCGCTCGCGGTCCTGGTGCTCGGGATACTCGTTTACTTCCTGTACGACAAGAGGGCCGGGATCATCGTCACCGTGGGCTCCGCTCTATACTTCCTCGTAATGGTGTTCGCCCTGATACCGGTGCTGGGGCCGGCCGGCTACCAGTACGCCGGGCGCCTCGGTCAGTTCGGCAAAACGCCGCTCGAGGCCGCCAAGAACTTCTTCCTGCACCCGATGAGGACATTGAACATACTAGCGACCCGCGAGAACCTGCGTTACATATTCGACTTACTCCTGCCGGTCGCCTTCCTGAGTCTCTTCGCCCCGGTCTACCTTCTGCCGGCCGTCCCCGCCTTCGTCATAAACATCATCAGCAGCTTCCAGCCCCAGCACACGATCCTCAACCAGTACACGGCCGGCATAGTCCCGTTCGTCTTCATCGCGGCCATCTTTGGCCTGAGGAGGATCAAGAACTGGGCCGAAGGCTCGTTCAGACCCAGGCTGGTCCTCGGGTCCCTTGCTGCGGTCATCGTCCTCTGCGCTCTAGCGGGTAATTTCTATTACAGCCCCACCCCGCTCTCCGGGTCATGGAACCCCCGCCTGTACACCTCGGACCGCCATATCGACACCATCAACGAAGGGCTGTCGAAGATCCCCAAGGGCGCTCCCGTGTCGGCGCAGGTCTTCCTCCTCGCCAAGCTCTCGACGCGGGAGAAGCTCTACATGTTCCCCAACCCGTTCATCGACTACGTGGACAAGAAATACTACGATTCGCTGGACGAGGGCATGCAGCGCATAATATGGCCCGAGCTCTTTCGCCGGCGCAGGAAAGGGGCGGACCCCTCCAGGTACCCGGTCCCGGAGGTCACCTACGTCGCCCTCGACACGTCCACCTCCGTATGGCCGACCGTCGATGAGCAGTACGAGAAGGTCGTGAAGCGCCTGGAGAAGCAGGGTCGTTTCCGACCCGTCTTCGAAAAGGACGGGGTCGTCATCCTCAAGAAGAGCGGTGTCCCGTGACCCTGAGGGAGAGGTGGGGCAGGCGGGACTGGCTCATCCTGGCCGGGCTCCTTGCCTTGACCGTACTGGCCTGGTGGAGGGTGCTCTTCTGCCGCTCCTGGTCGTTCGGCGTCGAGCTGGACTTCATAAGGCAGTTCTATCCCGCGCGCTTCTTCGCGGCGAAATCCCTCGCCGGCGGGACCTTTCCCCTGTGGAACCCGTACATACTGAGCGGCCACCCGTTCTTCGCCTCCTACCAGACCGCCATGCTATATCCCCTCAACCTGTTGATGGTGGGCGCCTACGCGGCCGCCGGGGCCGATTTCTCTCTGAAGGCGCAGTGCGCATTCGTCGTCTTTCATTTTTTCCTGGCGGGAGTCTTCACATACATCCTTGGAAGGGAGCTCAAGATCGGGCGGACCGGTTCGACCGTTGCAGCGGTGACCTACATGTTCTGCGGCTTCATGGTGGCCCACGCGGGACATATAAACCAGCTGAGCGCCGCCGCGTGGATACCGCTTATCTTCTTTCTCTTTTACCGCTGCCTGGACAGGCGGCGCCTCGTCTACGCGGTAACGGCCGGGGTCGTTACCGCCGTGGCGCTACTTGCCGGCCACCTTCAGTCGATCTTCTATCTCTGCATATTCCTTCTCCTCTATGTCGCATTCACCGCAATCCTCAGGTGGAGGGGCGACCCGCAGCAGCCCGGCATCCTCTACGGCCTTTCGGCGCTCGCCATAACAGTAGCGGTCGGGGGCGGTCTCGCCTGCGCGCAGCTCGTCCCCACCCAGGAGCTGATAGGGCTTTCCACCCGCAGCAGGATCACCCTCGACGTCGCGGCGCCCGGGAGCCTGCCGCGCTGGCAGGCTATAAACCTCATCTTCCCCCACTTCTTCGGCGCATCCCCGAAGCATTACACGGGCGGCTGGTTGATGTGGGAGACGTACGGGTACGCGGGGATAGTGGCCGGGGCGCTGGGGGTCGTGGCGCTGCTCAGGAAGCGGCGCGGGTTTGTGGTCTTCCTGTGGTTGGTACTACTACTGTCGCTCGTGCTTGCGATGGGTACGGGGGGATATCTCTTCACGGTGCTTTTCAAGTCGGGACTGCTATTCAACCGCTTCCGGGACCCCGCCCGCATCCTTCTCATGTTCGGTTTCTCATCCGCACTACTGGCGGGACTGGGCGCCGATTACCTCGCAGGGACGCTGTCCGACCCGGTACAGAAAGAGAGGTACCTCTCGGCCGTAAGGCTCGTCGCGGTCCTGCTCGTGCTCGTCGCGCTTCTAGGCACCGCGGCAGTCCTGGTCATGGCTGCAAGGCACAGCCACCGCGCCGGGGTCGTGTTCAGAAGCGTCATCGTTCCAACGGTCCTGCTGGCGCTCCTGCTTATCTTGTTACTCGCAGCGACGCGGGCGAGGAACGGGCCCGCGTGGCTCTCCGTCGGGTTCGCGGTCCTGGTGGCGGTGGACCTGCTGGTCCTGAACGTCCCGTGGGTCATCATCCGCATCAACCCGAACGACATCTTCAGCGATAAGAAGTCATCGGAGTATCTCGCCGCCCAACCGGGCGTCTTCAGGGTGGAGACCGACGCCGACAACATGTACAAGGCGCTCGACAACGGGGCGGTATACGGCCTCGAGAAGGCGTCGGGGGACGACTCCCTCGTGCTCGCCGATTACTATCGCTACCGGGAGCTCATCGTGTCGTCGGTAAGCCCGGGCGTTCAGCCGGGCCTCTTCTACATGGGCGGCCTCCGCTTTCCCCTCCTCGACGTGATGAACGACGTCTATTTCGTGAGCAAGGGCATGATCCCCGCGAAGCTGGCAAAGGGCAAGTTCGCCTATCTCGGCAAGAAGGGGAAGGTCAACATCTGGAAGAACACGAAGGCGATGCCGAGGGTGTGGATGACCGACAGCGTCGTATATAAGAGCAACAAGGAAGTCTACAGGAAACTTTTAAAGGACAGGGGCAAGGGCATTCGCGAGGAAGCGATGGTCGTTTATCCTCCCGGCAGGCCGGGGGAGGTTATACCGGCCGTAAAGGGCAATGTCCGCGTGGTCCAACGTTCACCGCAGAACATCGTCATCGAGACGGATCGTTCCTGCCGGGGGCTGCTTGCGACGGCGGAGGTTGTGTACCCGGGCTGGGAGGTTTTAGTGGACGGCAAGGGGAAAGAGATACTGACCACGAACTACCTTTTCCGCGGGGTCATGCTGGATGGCGGGCAGAGGAGAGTGGAGTTCCGCTTCCGGCCAAAGAGCCTTCGCACAGGTATTATGGTGTCGCTTATCACCGCCGGCCTGGTTCTTCTCTGGCTGGCGGCGATGCTGGGGAGCCGGGTTTTTCGCAAGTCAGCAGGGGACGGTAAGAGTTGAAGCTTTCTGTGTTGATACCCGTTCATAACGAGGAGTCCACCGTCGATGAGGTCATCCGCCGGGTAGACGCGGTGGACCTCAACGGTATAGAGCGCGAGATCGTGATAGTCGACGACGCCTCCACCGACGGTACTCCCGGGAGGCTCGAGCAGTACAAGGGACGGCCGGACCTCGTATTGCTGCGCCACGAGGCGAACCGGGGTAAGGGCGCTGCGATACGGACGGGACTCGCGAGCGTTACCGGAGACATCGTCATCGTCCAGGACGCGGACCTCGAGTACGACCCCTCGGATTACCCGAGACTGATCGCGCCGATCGTCTCGGGAGAAGCGGACGTGGTCTACGGCAGTCGCTTCAGGGGCCGGGCCGAGAACATGGCCCTGCCCAACCTCGTCGCGAACAAGATACTCGCCTGGGCGGCGACGGTCCTTTTCATGAGGAGGGTCACGGACGAGGCTACCTGCTACAAGGTCTTCCGCGCCGAACTGCTTCGCTCTTTCGACCTCGAATGCGAGCGCTTCGAGTTCTGTCCCGAGGTGACCGCGAAGACACTGAAGGGCGGCTACGGTTTTGTCGAGGTGCCGATCGAATACCACGCGCGTACGGTCGCAGCGGGCAAGAAGATAAAGGTGCGTGACGGGTTCGAGGCACTCTGGACCCTAATCCGTTACCGCTTCAGGAGCTGAATGGTTGGGATGGTTGGAATGTGCAAAAAAGGGGTCAGACCACTTTTGTTGCATGCCGGCCTGAGAGTACAAACAAAAGGGATGCAATGCAACAAAAGTGGTCTGACCCCTTTTTTGCATAGCGTCAACCCAAGAGAGAAGCAGGAAAGATAGTCAGGTGATGATAGAGAAGATCCGCGACCTGTGGCTGCACCGCGAGCTCCTGTGGAACATGACGGTCAAGGAGCTCAAGGTCAAATACAAGCGGTCCGTGCTCGGGTTCGTGTGGTCTTTCGCGAACCCGATAATCATGATCGCCGTCTTCAGCCTGGTGTTCGCCATCCTGGCCAAGGGCGCCAAAATGCAATGGTTCGTGGTCTACCTGATGTCGGGCCTGCTTCCCTGGCTGTTCTTCGTCAACTCGCTCATGCAGTCGGTCGGCTCGGTGGTGGGTAACCCGGGCCTGGTAAAGAAGGTCTACTTCCCCCGCGAGATCCTGCCTCTCGCCGCGGTCGGCGCCAACATCTTCCACTTCGTGTTGCAGATGAGCGTCTTCTTCGTCTTCCTGTTGATGATACGCTGGCACTTCTCGATATACATCCTGCTCTTACCGCTCGTACTGCTCCTGGAGGTCATCTTCACACTGGGGCTGTCGCTTTTTCTTTCCGCAGCGAACGTCTACCTGAGGGACGTCCAGCACTTCGTCGAGGTCGCGACCATGGCGTGGTTCTGGCTGACGCCCATCGTCTATACCATGAGCACCTTCTCGAGCGTGGCCGGCAAGTACACGCCGATATACCTGATAAACCCGATGGCGGACATCGTACTCATGTGGCAGTACATTATCTACAACCCGCAGCGATACGGGCCCTCGGCGGCATACATATCACCCTGGGGCTTCGTGGGCACCGCAGTCGTTTCTGTCGCTTTACTCGTCTTTGGTTACTATTTCTTCACGAGGACGGAGCGCGGTTTCGCCGAGCAGATATAAGAGGGACGAAAGATGGCTTACGCAGTCGAGGTAACGGACGTATCAAAGATGTTCAAGCTCTACCACGAGAACGTGAAGAGCCTGAAGGAGAAGGTGCTATTCTTCCGGCGGAGGGGTTACGAGGAGTTCTGGGCCCTCAAGGACATCGACGTGAAGGTGGAGGAGGGCGACACGCTGGGGCTGATCGGCGCGAACGGGTCCGGCAAGACCACCCTGCTCAAGTGCATAACGAAGATCCTCTATCCCACGAAAGGCATGATAACCACGAACGGGAGCATCGCCGCACTTCTGGAGCTCGGGGCCGGGTTCCAGGCGGACCTGACGGGAAGGGAGAACGTGTACCTGAACGCGTCCATCCTGGGGTTCTCCCGGAAGGAAGTCGACAAGAAGTTCGACGACATCGTCGCCTTTTCGGAGCTCGAGCGCTTCATCGACAACCACGTCAGGAACTATTCGAGCGGCATGTACGTGCGCCTGGGGTTCGCGATCGCCATCAATGTCGACCCGGACATCCTGATAATAGACGAGGTGCTGGCGGTGGGAGACGAGGCGTTCCAGCGTAAGTGCCTGGAACGCATAAACGAGATCCAGAACGCGGGGAAGACGATTATCTTCGTCACGCACAACGTCGAGGTCACGCAGGAGATCTGCAACAGGGTCATAATGCTCGACCAGGGGAACATCGTCAAAGACGGGGCGCCCAGGGAGGTCGTCCCCTTCTATCACAAGGCGATGGAGCCGGCCGAGGAGAGCAGGGAGCGCGGAAACCTCCGGATAATGGTGACCGGCGTGGAGCTGTTGAACGGCGAGGGCAAGCCGGCTGCCGAGTTCTATACGGGTGAGTCTCTCAAGATACGAGTCTCCTACCTGGCTCAAGAACCGGTGGAGGACCCCGTGTTCGGGTTCGGCATAGACGACTACAGGGGCTTTACCGCCTATGGGACGAACACCGGCCTCAAGGGCATGAACCTCGGCACGGTCTCGGGGGAGGGAGTGATCGAGTTCGTCCTGAAGTCGCTCCCCATGCTCGAGGGCAGGTATTTCGTGAACCTCTCCATACATTCGCGCGACGAGCGGACCGTTTATCACTGGCTCGACAGGTACGCCACTTTCGACATGCGCAGCGAGATGAGCGATGTCGGACTCTTGTATATCCCGTCTGAAGTGCTGGTAAACCCCGACTAGGGTGGGTGCATCATGGAACCTATTGACGCCGACGTAGAGGACGTGCTCGAGGACGTGGCGGGCGTGGTATCCGGGCTCGGGACGGGCGAGGTCGCGACCCACCGTTCCGAGGTCAGGAGGACCGAGGATATCACCTACCTCGTGCCGGGCTCATGGCAAAACATCGCCGACAGCCTGCTCGCGCTCCACCAGAGCCTTGCGCCGCTGGAGGGAGGCGCTCCAGGCGAAATCCCGGCTGCTGTTGGCCCGGCAGGGGCGCTCAAGCGGTTTGTAAAGCGGGTCATACGAAAGTCTGTCTACTGGTACGTGAATCCCGTTGTAGAACAGCTCCACAGGACACACGCCGCGACAGAAAGGGCGCTTTCCGTGATCGCGGAGCAGCTCAAGAACATGGCCGACCGCCTGGAAGTGATCGAGAAGGAGAACCTGGACAGGAGGATAAGCGCGATCGAAGAAAGGATCGGCCTCCTGGAGCGGGCCGCGGAGAAAAACGGGGAGACCGATGACTGATGGACCGATGATAATCATCCACGACTGGGAAAACAGCGCTGCGGCTGAGGAGCTTGCGCGCTCCCTCGCGGATAACCCCGACACGAGAGAACTCCGCAAGGCCGCCGTGGTCGATCGCGGCGGGGCGCAGGCCGCAGGCGAGGTCCTCACTCCTCTCGGCTTCGAGATACTGGCGGTCGAGAACGGAGCTTCCGCGGGAGCGAAGAAGAACCGGGGGCTGAAGGATGCCGCAGGCGATGTGGTCCTGATTTCCGCCGACGTCAGGCTCCCCGATCCCGATTGGCTCCGGGCCATGGCGGAGGAGACAAGGTCCCGAGGCGGTGTCGCGGGCCTCAAGGTCGTTGACGGGGACGGGATCATCGACAGCTGCGGCTATCACATGACCCTGCCTGAATATCGGGTTTTCCGCGTCGGCGGGGGAAGAAAGGATATCAACCAGTATTATTACGGCAGAACGGTCGAGGGGATAGACTCCCGGTGCATGTATATAAGCAGGAACGCCGTCGAGGCGGCAGCCGGCTTTGACGAGGGATTCGGGGCGGGGTACGAGGACGCCGACTTCTGCCTGAAGGTTAAGCTCGCGGGCATGCCCGTGACATGCGTAGGTTCATCACGTGTCGTGGCGAGCGAAAAGCGGGACCAGGGTCAGGTAGAGAAGTATCGCGATGAATACCGTGACCGCTGGAAGCGTTATTACCGCGAAAGGTACGAGACGCGCGTGATGTGGCACTCCTGGATAAACGCGCCGACCGGTTACGCGGTCTCGTCGCAGTACCTGGTCCTGGCGCTGGAAGCCCTCGACGTCGATGTCCGCTACGGTTACGTCTACGGGGTCGAGGAGCCGCCCAACGACGACGGGCGCATCATGGAGGTGCGAAAGAAGCCGAAGGACCTCGACGTCACCCAGGTCGTCTACGGCCAGGGGGACGTTTTCTTCAAGAACAGCGGCAAATACAAGGTCGGATACTCGATGCTGGAGGTCGACGGGATACCGGAAAACTGGGTCGAGCAGGCCAACGCGATGGACGAGGTATGGGTCCCTTCGCATTTCAACAGGGAAACCTTCGCGGCGAGCGGGGTCGAACGGCCAATCGTCGTGATGCCGCTCGGTGTGGATATCGATTACTTCCATCCATATGTAAAATCGCGCCGGCCGGGCGACCGCTACGTTTTCCTGTCTGTTTTTGAATGGGGCGAGAGGAAAGCGCCCGAGGTACTGCTCAAGGCCTACAACCAGGAGTTCTCGAACAAAGACGACGTACTGCTCCTCCTCAAGGTGACGAACACCGACCCGGCGGTGAACATAGAACGGCAGGTGCAGGCGATGCGTCTCAAGGCGGACCGCGCTCCTGTGGTAATGGTCCTCAACCAGAGCGTACCAAGCTACCAGATGGGCGCGCTTTACTGCTCGAGCGATTGCTTTGTCCTGCCGACCCGCGGGGAGGGATGGGGGATGCCAACCCTCGAGGCGATGGCCTGTGGCCTTCCGGTCATCAGCACACGCTGGAGCGCCCAGACAGAGTTTTTCAACGAGGAGGTGGGTTATCCCATTGAGATAAAGAGACTGATCCCGGCGGTCGCGAAGTGCCCCTACTACGAGGGTTTCAGGTGGGCGGATCCCGATGTCGACCACCTGTCGCACCTGATGAGGCACGTGTACGAGAACCGCGAGGAGGCCCGCGCCCGGGGGTCAAAGGCGTCGATCCATGCGCGTGAGAAGTGGACCTGGCGTGACGCCGCGGGGCGCATAAAAGGGCGGCTGCTAGAGATATCTTCTTGAGAGCGGCGAGGTGCTATAATCGTTAGAACTGCGGCTTTTTAACGGAAGAACGGCGGTGGCGGATTGCTGAAAAGGCGGGGAGGAAAAAGGACTCCAGAAGAGGAAGCAGGCGGAGTCGAATCGACGGAGGAGATCACCAGGCGCTTGAGGGAGAGCTCTCCGAACGGGCACAGGATAGAGCCGTTCGACGAGAGTGCCCTGATGGAGAACCTCCACCTCACAAACGCGTACTTCGACAAGAACCTGCCTGGCGAGGCGACTTCGAACCGGCGCGTTCTGGGTCCCTTCTACAGGTTGTTAAAACGTATCGTCTGGAGGCTTTCCTCCTGGTACGTAAACCCCGCGATCGACAACCAGCGCCTTTTCAACGCCTACGCGACCCGCAGCATCAACGAGATGAAGCGCTACCTCGACCACCTGCAGATAAACGAGGACATCCTGAGCACCATCATGCGTCGGGACCTCGCTCTTTTCCGGGCCAACATGCTGTTCCTGGTCAGGTACATAGAGAACCGAATGCTCGATTTCGAGAATGAGCTCGAGCTGCTGCGCGGCGGTTCTACGGAGCGGGCCACGGTCGGGCCGGCGATGGTGGCGGAAAGCAACGACGGCGAGGGCGAGGCGAAGGACATTCTGGGCGCGCTCGACATACTTTCACTGGAGCAGAGGGTGCACGGTTCCCCGAAAGCGGTAAAGGACCGCCAGAAGGTGTACCTCCCGTACTTCCGTGGGTGCGGGAACGTCCTCGCCATAGGATGCGGCAGGGGCGAGCTGTTGCAGTTGCTGGCCCAGGAGGGCATAGCCGTCAAAGGCATCGAGACAAACCCTACCCTGGTCGGCTACTGCCGCGACCACGACCTCGATGCCGCGCGGGTGGATCCGCTTGAGTACCTGGGATCTATCGAGGATGCATCGCTGGACGGGATCGCACTTTCGCGGTTCGCGGGACACCAGCCGCCGGCCCGCCTGATAGGGATGCTCGACCTATGCCGGATGAAGCTTGCCGATGAAGGGGTCCTGGTGATTGAGACCCCGAACCCGTTCTCCCTGTACGTGGCGGCGAGCTATGTGCTCGAGAACTCCGGGCGGGTACACCCCCTGCACCCGGAGACCCTCAAGCTGCTGTGCCTCTCCTACGGCTTCCAGGATCCGGAAGTGATATTCTTGAATCCCCTGCCCCCCGAGGAGCACCTTGAGGAGCTGGAGCTCACCTCCTTCAGCGCCACCCTCGACCCGCGCGAGCAGGAGCTTTTCGGCCAGGTCAACGAGAACTTCCAGAAGATGAACCGGATCCTCTTCAGCCACCGAGACTACGCCCTCGTCACCAGGCTCGGCCGGAGGGATATCGGCTGATGGGCAAGGCATACGAAACCGAGATAGACCTCTCGGATGCCAACAACGCACGCACGAAGCAGATCCTGATGACCGGCACCGGAAAGCGCGTGATTGATTTCGGCTGCTCCACGGGGTACGTCTCGAGGATACTGAAGGAGCGATGGTGCGACGTGGTCGGGATCGAGGTGGACCCCGAAGCCGCCGAGAAGGCTCGGGAGGTCTGCGACCAGGTGAAAGTGGGAGACCTCGATGAGCTCGACCTTGCAAGCGAGCTTGGCGGAGAGACATTCGATGTAGGCCTGTTCGGGGAAGTGCTCGAGCACCTCAAGTACCCGCAGAGGGTGCTCATGCAGACGAGGCAGCTCCTTGCCCCCGGCGGCTACGTCGTCGTTTCTGTCCCGAATATCGCGCACGCCAGCATCCGCCTCGCGCTGCTCAAGGGCGAGTTCAACTACGAGGATATGGGCATTCTCGATGACACCCATCTCAAGTACTACACGAGGAAAAGCATAGTGGACCTTTTAGAGGGCTGCGGTTTCATGGTCGACCAGGTCGATTGGACCGAGCAGAAGATTTCCGAAAGCCAGTTGAGGGAGGTGCTCGACCCTCTGGGACTATCCAAGATGGAGGAGGTCGTGAAGGCCTTTTCCTCGACGGAAGCCGTGGCGTTCCAGTACGTCATAAAGGCATCTCCGGCAGGCGAGCCCGGCAGGATGGAGAAGCTGGCGGAGGAGAAGGTCGAGGCCGAGAGGCGCGCGCGGCTGCTGGAGAAGGAGCTCGGCGATCTGCAGGTAGTGGTCGAATACAGCAGGGACCTCGAGGAAATGATTGAAAAAAAGAACGGATACATAAGGGACCTCGAGGCGGCGGTATCCGAGCGGGACACGGTCTTGCAGGAAAAGGAAAAGCAAGGAACGGAGCAGGAAGCGGAGTCCCGGAGATCCCGTAAAGGATTTCTGAGACGCGGTTAACGGGGAAGATCCGGGTTCATTCTCGGGGGATTGAGCGGCATACGAGCGTATAAGATGTCTAGAGCAGCAGGGACCGGCCGGGAGTTGTACCAGATGGGGGATGACAAGCAGGAGAAGTACCTGGGGGACATCGGAGGGGAAACCATCGAGTCCTACAAGAGAACGTTGGTCATTCCCGCATACAACGAGGAGATGCGCATCGGCGCGACCCTCGAGGAGTATCTCGGCCACTTCGACAGTGATACCGAGATAGTGGTCGTCCTGAACGGGTGCCACGACCGCACCGGCAATATCGCCTGCACCTTTCTCGATTCGAGCCCAAACCTGCGGATAATAGATGAGCGAGGCGTTGTGGGTAAAGGCGGAGCGGTCACCATGGGTTTCAGGCGGGCAAGGGGCGAGATCGTGGGTTATGTGGACGCGGACGGCGCGACTTCCGCGGCCGAGATCGAGAGGCTCATGGACCAGATCGGTGACGCGGACGGCGTCATAGGCTCGCGCTGGATCGATAAGGAAGTGCTCATCCGAAAACAGAGTCCATTCCGTAGGACTGCTAGCCGCGTCTTCAACTTCATCGTGCGGACATTGTTCGACTTGCCCTACGAGGATACCCAGTGCGGCGCGAAGGTGTTCAAGCGCGAGGCGCTCGACGCGATCCATAATGAGCTCGGCACGACGAACCTTGCTTTCGATGTGGACCTTTTATATCTCATGCATAAGCATGGCTTCGAATTGAAAGAAGTGCCGACAGCCTGGGAGGACAAGGACGGTTCGAAGATCTCCATGAAGCGTGCCGCGCCGCGGATGCTCGGCGCCGTCATCAGGATGAGGATCAAGCACTCCAGGTTCAGCAATCTCGTGAAGTAAGCCACGGAGCGCTCGCCTCTAGAGCCTTCAACATCTCTCGTGCTGTTTCATCCCAGTCAAAGGCCGCAGCCCATTCAACGGCTCCCTGAGAAAGTTTTTGCCGTAACTTTGGGTCGTTGAGGATAGAAACAAGATGTTGGGCGAATTCTTCATCGCTTTCCGCGAGTAGACCGGACCTGCAATGCGCTATTGACTCGTCGAGCCCGGGAACCCGATATGCAACGGCGGGGGTACCACACGCATTGGCCTCTATGACGGTTACACCCCAGCCTTCGTTCATCGATGGAGTGGCCATGACCCAGGCCCGTTGAAGGAGGTCGATCTTCTCTTTTTCACTTACTCGACCCGCAAACCTGACGAAATCCCCGACCCCCAGCCTGTCCACTTCTGCTTCTACTTCGCTCAAAGCATCGCCGTCGCCGGCGATGATCAGTGTCACACCGGGCACCTGCTTGCGCACGGCGGGCATAATCTTGATAAGGAGTGGCAGTCTCTTGTAAGCCTTGAGGCGGCCGAGGTAGATTATCGTTGGCTCCGGGAACTCCTGCTTGCCGGAGCCGTACAACGAGTGGTCCAGGCCGTTGTGTATTACGTCTATTTCAAGGTCAGAGCCCTTGTACAGCGCTCCACGCTTTCGGTCAGCAGTGGAATGTGATACGGCGACGATTTTCGAGCTCCTGTAGAGAATAGGGACGATAATACGCTCGAGAAACCTTCCGATTCGACCGACGATCGACCCCATTTCGATCAGGAACTGATCCTGGTGCAGGTGATGCATGAGAAGTACTTTCGGCTTTCGGGAATAGAGGGGCGTGAAGAAAGGTATCCCGTTTTCGATGTCTAGGATTACGTCCGTGCGCTTTCTCAATACAAGAAGATAGACAAAGATAGCCCAGGGGTAGACGCTAAAACGGCCGCCCATCCGAAATATCTCGATTCCATTGATATTGTCTCGGAACTTATGCCCCCTTGGCCGGGCGGTGAACATCGTCACCCTGTGGCCCCATTCCACCCAGCGCTTTGCCTGCTCGTGGATGTTTATCTCAGCGCCCCCCGCTTCAGGATGGCGGATGTCCCTCCAGTTCAATACTAATATCTGCATAAATCCCTGTTCTTTCGGATCTTCACAATACTGGCAGGACAGCCTTCCTTTTGCGTTTTTGATATTATCATCTCTGTATCCGGCGTCAACCGCCTGCAATTGCCAGCGAGTGGTGCGTGGTTCTGACTTGGTCGGGGCAGTAGGGGGGGCCAGTGGAAAATGCAAGCAATCACAAGGGCGCAGCAGCCAGGTTTCGATCTGTAATGGCCAGGGTCTGGCGGTTCATAGTTAAGCATAAGTACCCGCTTGCGCTCCTGGTGATAGACCTCATCGTCTTCCATGAGTGGTTCTTCAGTTTCTCAAATTTGACCTGGGGCGATTGGTGGTTCTTTTCTTCCAAGGGTTTGCTCACAATTCCCTATATGTGGGACGCGGGGACCTTGTTCGGTCTCCCTCTAGCCCCTTCCTTCTACCCCATCAGCGCCCTTGGGGGGTTACTCGCCAACATGGGGTTCGGCTTCCCCGTCATCGAGAGGGTCCTCTACATGTGGCCCGCGGTGATCGTCGGCTCGCTCGGGAGCTACTACTTGTGCAGGAGGATAACAAAGAGCGAGCTTGCCGCATTCGTCGGGAGCATTGTCTATGTGTTCAATACCTACGCGTTGAGACTAGCGTCTATTGGACATTTCAGAATATTCGCCGCCTTTTCCTTCGCCCCGCTCATCCTCCTCTTCTTCATGAAGGCACTCAACGAGAAGAAGTACCATTATGCGATACTTACCGGGCTTCTGTCCTGTATCGCGAGTTTCTACGACCCGAGGGTCTGCGCCATAATCGCCATCGTGATGGTGCTGTACGCCGTTTACCACACCTTGTTCATGGAAAAAATGACTGCCGGGCTCGCCTTGAAGAACGCTCGCCTCACCTTGGTGCCGATGGCCCTTGTGCTTCTCACAAACATGTACTGGTTGCTCGGCTATTGGATGGGCGGTGGTTTCTCGAGCAGCCCGGCCTTCACCAGAGCTCTAGCAGGCCCAGGCCTTCGTGATTTTCGTCACGCGGTTGCGCTGTATGATGGGGAATGGATCAGCTCCCCCTCTGTTTCATGGTTCTTCTACTTGATACCGGTACTGGCTTTACTGGGCCTAGTGCTCGGAAGGAAGAACAGGAACGTGGTGTTCTTTGGCGTCGTGGCACTCATCGGCATACTCCTTGCGAAGCAGGCGGGGCAACCGTTCCCGGGCCTCTACTCCTGGATGTTCAACCACGTCCCGGGCTTCAAGATGTTCAGGGAGGCATCGAAGTTCTACCTACTCATTTGCTTCGGGTACTCCGTTCTGATCGCTTATCTCGCGAAGTGGCTCGGGGATAGATTGACCAGAAGGACCTGGGACAAGGCGGCGAAGTACGCAGTCGTAGCTCTGGTTCTTTTCCTCTTCCTTTTCAACGCTGTGTCGATTGTCACCGGAAACTGTAGGTTATGTATCCCGCGCAAAATGCCTGATGACTACCGAATACTCAATGAGTTTGTTTCAGAGCAGAACTCCTACTTCCGCACCCTGGGTGTTCCGATGTCTTCCCGATGGGTCGATCAGACTCAGAAGAATCCAATGATTGATTGTCATGATTTCATGTACCCTACAGATGAGATTTATCTAAGTACAGACACCAGTTGGGCGAGATTCATTGGAACAATAAAGGTCACGGCTGCTAACCCGCTTCCTGAAATCTATACAGGCTTTATCGGCAAGCCTTACTTCGGGGAGCTGCTCGCCGACGGCGCCTTCAAGTATGTGATCGTCCCAGTTAGAGACATCAAGAACGACGACGATTTCTTCGGCTACTGGGGTATCAATCGGGATGCCATGATCAACGCCCTCGACAAAGCAGAGTGCCTCAAGAGGATTGACATCGGGACGAAAGAACTCGCGGTGTACGAGTACAAAGGCTTCAGGCCCTACATGTACTCCGAGGATACCGTCTTCAGCCTCGACACTCTCTCCGGCCTCGACGAGAAGTACCGCTTTGCCGCGAACGTGCTGAATGATCGCTCTGCGTTCGTCGAGGGAAAGGACGCCTCGAGCGCGGGCCTGACCATGCTCAACAACCTCTTCGAGCCATCAGAGCAGGCGGAGGTAAGCGTATCTGGAGCCGCAATCACAGATGAGGTGGACGTAGGCCCGGGCGCCAGGAACAACAATGTCTTTGAAAACACAAACAGGCGGGCCGTTAGCTATGAGGCAGGGGGCGGGAGGCTCCAGGTGTTCTCCTCGTCGATCGATAACCTCTTCTTGAACGGAGCCCCCCTCCATTTCCCGGCCGGGGTCTCGGGAGAGCCGGTCGCCACCACCGCGATGGACCCCCAGAGGGACTACTACCTGTCCCTGGGTGGCTCCATGGTCCCGGTGGTGACGGGACCTCCGAGGGCCGCGGGTGTCCTGGCTCCGGGGCAGGAGCTCTCCCTGCTCTCTAGCCCCATGGGATCCCTCGTCCCGAACGGCTCCTTCGAGCAGGGCCCCTGGAACGAGAAAGTACTGGACTTCAACAACTACGACAAGAACCCCATCCTGGGCATGCGCATAGCAGAGGGGAGAAGTGAGGGAACGAAAGCGATCCAGCTGGAGGCCGCCAGGCACATCGCCGCCACAGCCCAGAACGGCATACCGGTGAACCCGGGGTCCTCTTACCTCTTCAGCATCGACTACCAGAGCCCCAACGGGGGCAACGGTGAGTATGTGGTCTCCTTCAACCCGGGGGGAACCCAGACCAAGGAGACGCTCACCATGAGCGATACAAAGTGGCACACCACGAGCACCCTCATCAGGCCCCCCGAGGGCACGACCTCCCTCAACCTCGCCCTGCTCTGCTCCCCGAAGGCCGAGGGCCAGAAGTCTATAGTGAGGTACGACAACGTGAAGCTCGAAGAGATGAGCGTGGTCGCCTCCTACAGGGCGACAGGGGGAGAGGGATTCGACTCCGTGAGCGCACCACTCAAACCTGGTAAAAACAACTTAGAGTTCAGGGATTCAAGCTACACATTCTCAAACCTCATACAGAACGGCTCCTTCGAACAGGGCCCCTGGAACGAGAAAGTCCAGGACTTCCACAACTACGACAAGAACCCCATCCTGGGCATGCGCATAGCAGAGGGGAGAAGTGAGGGAACGAAAGCGATCCAGCTGGAGGCCGCCAGGCACATAGCGGCAACTTCGATGGGCGGGATACCGGTGAACCCTGGGTCCTCCTACCTCATCAGCATCGACTACCAGAGCCCGAACGGGGGCAATGGTGAGTACGAGGTCTCCTTCAACCCGGGGGGAACCCAGACCAAGGAGACGCTCACCATGAGCGATACAAAGTGGCACACCACGAGCACCCTCATCAGGCCCCCCGAGGGCACGACCTCCCTCAACCTCGCCCTGCTCTGCTCCCCGAAGGCCGAGGGCCAGAAGTCTATAGTGAGGTACGACAACGTGAGGCTCACAGAGACACCCGACTTCCTCGACTACTACTACCTGGTGAGCGCCCCGGGGAAGCCTCTCAAGTCCCCCGGGAAGATCGAGTTCGAGAGCGTGAACCCCACCAAGAAGGTAGTGCGCGTGAAGTCAGCAAGCACCCCCTTCTTCCTCTCCATGTCTGAGAGCTACCATACGGGATGGAGGGCTACGGTTGCGAGCAAGGGGAAGGGGTCCTACCTCATTCCGGAGAGCGATCACCTGAAGCTCGACGAGGTATCGAACGCCTGGTTCGTGGACCTGTTGGAGCTTCAGAAGCGGGGCCTTGCCCGCGGGAACGCAGACGGCACATACGACCTGGACCTGGTGATAGAGTTCACTCCCCAGCGCTACACCAACATCGGATTCGTGATCTCATTGATCGCTCTCCTAGCAGCGATCGCATACCTGGTGCTCGACTGGAGAAAGAGGAGGGCTCAAGCTACGGCAGGGCTGGCTACCAGTATGGAAGGCGAAAGAGCTAGGGGCGGTTAAATCACTTCGCCCGTTTTTTCTTTGCGAAGATTATGACGTGCTCACCCAGACCGGGTGCTATAGATCCTAGAAGTTCGCCGACTCCGCCGATCACCCTGTTGAATAACTATCATATTGCCCGTTTTCGCCACCCGAATGCCGATACCAGCGTCAGCCAGCAAGCGCTCTATCGTTGAAGGAGAAACAGCACTGACTTCGCCGCTGGTTGAAGACGTTTGACCGCTTTTCTGTATTCATCTGGATTTCGTCCAACATGGTCAAGTTGGAACGGTAGCCAGACAACGGATATACGCAACGAGTCCCTCGAGCATTTCATCAGGAATGACGACCTCGGCTATTTGGAAGATAAAGAGAAGACACTCGAGAGAAGCAAATGGGACTTCGCCTTGAGAATCTCATTCAAGCTGTTCTGATACAGCCGAGATGTATAACCTTATTACATTGGTCCAGTCGTATTTCTTCCTGGCTTCCTTGTAAGCGTTGTCCGAAAGCCGCTTAAGCTTATTCCTATCGCCATACAGCTCGAGCAGTGCATTCGCGATTGCGTCGGGGTCTCTCGGGGGCACCAGAACCCCGTTGAAACCGTCTCTTACGTGTTCGGGATGTGACGCGAGGTCGGTCACTATCACGGGCGTTCCGCAGCACAGACTCTCCACCACAGATACCCAAGTGTCTGACAGGGCCGGCATGCAGACGACGTCGGCCTTGTTATAGTACTCAGCGATCTCGTGGTTCGATTCCACGCCCCCCAGGAACACCACTCTGTCCGTGATGCCCAGTTCCGCGGCGAGGTCTATCATCCGGTCTTGCAGTAAGCCCGAACCGACGACGGTACAAACGGGGTTCAAGCTCGGATCCATTTCAATCGCCTTTGCAATCGCCCTGATGAGGTACTCACATCCCTTTCTTTCCTGGAGCCGTCCCGGGAACAGGATATGAAAGTTATCGGGGTCTTTCTCTACTTGCTTTCTGTCGAAAACGTCGAGCTCTGCCCCGACGCCTATCACTTGTACCTTCTGATTCGGGCTAATATATTTCTTATATGCATCACGAGCATATGCGTCTGTGAACAAAATGACATCCGCGTTTCTTATGGTTCGCGTATTCAGGGGCTTGAAAAACAAAGTCGTGATGCCCTGTAGATAGTTGCTGATGAAAGAGAAGACCTTGCCAGCGAAGCCCTCACTGCTACCGGATGCCAGCCAGTCTTCGTCCGAGAACGAGACGTCGGGTACATGTGGCCCTATCAAAGGTCCGAGCACGTACTTCTTAGACCTGTCCTTGAAAAGAAAGAAAAGGTTGAATGTCTGGCCTGGCGCGAACGGTTGAAGATGCTGTATGACCGCGGCCTTCCTGTACTCCGTTCGCCTGGCAAACATCAAGAAAGACTTTACATAGAACAGCAGACTGACGTATCGGCTTAATGGACTCAAGCGGCGGATCTTGATCAGCGGAAATATCGTCACATTGTCAAAACTATTGACCCTGTACGAATCGGAGACCACCGCCGTTATATGCGAATCGGGTGCCTCTTTACCGAGATGGAGCAGGAACTGATAAACGAGATAACCTATGCTGCCTGTCTCGTTGTGCTTGTTGATCGAATTAGACGCCGGGCAGATAAAATATTTATCCGGCATTATCCCTCCACAGCAATTTCTTGATTACTCGGTTATGTTTGATTTATATTTCTGACCGCTAATTTAATTAACATTACTCGCGAGGTTTGTGTGTTTTCAAATCGCACATGCGACTCTTCGCCTAGGCCATCTGTGAAACTCAGAACGGTATTATGACTCCATAGACATTAATTGAGAGCGACAACATTACTCACGCCGTTAAGCTCGATGTTTCGTAACAACTTGGAGAAGTTCTTTGGATCAGGCCCGAGGGCTATTATAGTGTTTTTCCCTGAGAGCTTGGCTGCAAAGACCGCGAAAGTGCCGATATATGCTCCAGCGTCAATGAAGACCCGCGAATCGCCGAAAGGCTGAACTTCAAGGTAGTCTTTTGATGCCGATTCAATGTCAAAGAATGTGTCTTCGTCATAGAAGCGCATTCTCACGCCGTCTATTTCAACGCCGTACGTCCCGGCCGTCATATCGTATGATGGATTCCACGATACTTTCCAAACACACTTGTATTTAAGAACCCGAAGGAGTCCTTTTATCCTCTCAACTATCTTTCTAAACACTTGTTCGCCATCGTTCCGAGACCCCTTGCGTCCGGGGTCACTAGCTCTCTGCATCCAAGGCTAGGCTAAAGAATAATAAAGCTAAATTACAACCGACATTAAATACAAATGTTTCGTCCTCTGTAAAATGGTTTCAGGTTCTCCAGAAGATTTCCGCTATTACATTTCGAATAGTCCCGGTTCAAGGAAGTTTCCTGTGATAGTCGGCCAATCTACAAACGGTAGAGGTAGCTTGACTCGGGCCGATCCTGCAGGGATCGTCCATACCGTTTATTCAGATTACTCCAGTATAAGCCGATATTTCCCATTTCCAGCCACAGACGCCATCATTATACCCTCCAGTAAGTCGATTTTTCCTTCATATTCTCACGCGCCGCTCTTTTTATATTGGCCCCTGTCCGCTGTGTTCTGGTTGAAACCGTCTCCGCCTGCTTCTGAAGACGATTGACCTTAGTCTCTGCTCTCATCGGAGTAACCTCGATATCTCTTAAGTCGGCGCGGTGGCGCCGACAAAGGCACGCACGGCCGTTCTCCTCGTGAGAAACTCGTGGTCATTTACATCCTCGCATCCGGCAAGCCTCGCATACACGGATTGGTGAAGAATGCTGGCAAGCTAGGGCTGCGCGTTCCTGTCGGTCCTTTTGTAGCATATCTTTTCACTTAATCTCCGTGAGTCCTAGCACTTCATAAAGCTACCTGACGGCCATAAAACCTGCGTCGCTTGTTGCCTTTGCGCTCAGGAACTCGAGTCTCAGATAGCCATCAAAGTGGAGCTTCAAGCCAGCGTTTTCGATTTCTCCCAACAGGTTTCATCTCCTTGATACTCAAGGTGGCGTTAATCGGCTTACTGATGCAAGCTTGAGCAATTCAAGGTTGTGCTCCTTCTACTTTTATAAGGGAAATCCGGGTTTAGAATTGACCACCGATAAGCTCTGGGGTATTTTGGTAAAAACGCGTGGTTTTGTAAATATTTTTATCTGCAGAGTGATTCTTGGAGAGTAAATCGGTCGAGGAGACCCTTTTGGAGATGGCAGAAGAACGCGGATTGGTTTCGGTGATAATCTTGAATTATAACGGGAGACACCTGCTAGGTGATTGCCTTGAATCTATTTTCCGACAGGACTATCCCCGGGTTGAGGTCATCGTTGCTGACAACGCGTCAGATGACGACAGCGTCGATTATCTGAAGGAACGTTTTCCAGAGGTAAGGGTCATAAGACATGCTCAAAATTACGGGTTTTCCATGGGTAACAACATCGCCGCAAAGCAGGCAGAAGGGGAGTTTCTATTCTTCTTGAATAATGATACCCGTCTTGACCCGCGTTGTATCGCCGAACTCGTCGTGGCGGCTGAGTTGAAAGGAGCCGACGTTCTTGGCTGTTCGGTGACGGACTTTGAGGGAAGGGTCCCGCCCCGCGTGATGGGTATCGATTTCATGGGTTTCCCGTTCTATGGCAGGTTCTTTTACGTAGAGGGCTGCGCGATCTTTTTCAGGCGGGATTCATTCGAGGAACTGGGAGGTTTTGACGAAGACTACTTTATGTTTTTCGAGGATCTGGACATCTGCTGGCGCGCCCGGCTGAAGGGAAAGAGGATAATTTGTGTTGAGGGGGCTGTCGTCTATCACATGGGAGGAGCGACGCTGTTCGGCGGTAACCCCGAGCACCGTGGGTATACGACGAATTATCAACGCCGGTATCTCGGCGAACGAAACAACTTGAGAACGCTGTTGAAGAACTACAAGTTTCAAACCCTTTTGGTCGTTTTACCGGTTTACTTCATGATCAATATCCTCGAAGTGATGGTACTGCTGGTTGTCAGCAGGGATAATGAGGTCACCTATTGTTACATCAAGGCTTACAGGGATAATATCAAGTCTCTCAGACATATTCTGGGCGAACGCCGCGAGGTACAGGCCGCCAGAATAGTAGGAGACTGGGAAATACTGCGTCACATGTCGCTGATCCCGTCAAAGTTGAAAATGTTGTTGAAAGTTGGGGTTCCGATAATCAGATAGAGGTGGGATTTCAACGCTTTTACGATGCTCGTCTGGCGAATGCGGTTACCGCTGCTCGCTCAAAGGCTGTCGGTGCAAGCAGCAGCCTGGGGATCGTGTTATCAATAACTGCTAGCAGGCGGTGTCGGCACCGGGTATTGGCGACTCTGTCCTTGATGAGGAACTCCAGAGAAATCCTGGTAAGGTCGTACGAGCCGATTCTGTGTATGGTATCGATCCGATCGAATCCAGCTCGGACTAACGCGTCCTCTAACACGTCAGGCGAGAAGTTACACAGGTGGCGCGGAGGGTCATAGCCGGACCAGGATGCTTTGAATAATCTGGCTGCCAGGCAGGAGCAGTCGGGCACCATCACTATCAGCAGTCCTCCCGGTTTGAGGAGTTTATGAACCTCGGCGAGGGTCTCGAGAGGATTTCTGAGATGCTCGAGCACATGCCACATTGTGACAACATCGAAAGATTCCTCCTCGAAGTGGCAATCTGTGAGGTCTCCCACGCGTACCTCCGCACCGCCAATCCTGGAGGCCAGTGCCGCCTGGTGGCTGTCGACTTCGGTCCCGACAGCGTCCCAACCTGACAAGCGGGCCTCGAGCACGAAATTTCCTTCTCCGCAGCCAACATCGAGAAGTCGGCCAAGTCCGTCACTGTATTTTTCTAAGGCCCTTCTCTTTCGGCGGAGGCCCAGGTGCTTGATTCCCTGCACCGGAGTGGCGACGTCGACGCCGATCCAGTCACGATATTCATCCGAGTAGCTTAAGGTCAGCTGTTCTGGTTCTGGTGGAGGGTTGACGTATATCAATCGGCATGAATTACAGCACACGAGCAGGTATTCGGCTGTCCCATCGCGGACGTGATCACGGCAACTGAGAAACGGGGCAAACGATTTACTTGAGCACAATGGACAATTAATCTCTTCCACATTCAGTCAATACCATTACTTGTCCGGGGCTGTCAATGAGCTCCCATATTGTTGAAGGCCGTTTTGTCTCAATCCAGAACCATAATGTATACTGGCTCGCGCTTGATGTCATACTGGAGGCTTGACGGCAGATTTTTATCGGGATAACCGTATCAAGACTATGATTGATATGAATTGCGAATACCATAATTTCAGGTTAAAGCTGGTTTAGACATTACATGGGCGGAAAGTCTCTACCGGGCATGATGCATCAAAGAATATCCGAGTTTCTCCGCAAGTACTGGCTTCACATTCTCCTGTTGCTAGCATTGATTCTTGTGTACAGGGGATGGCTAAGTTCAGGCCCCTTAACATATGGGGATTGGACCTACAACTCGCAGATGATTCTCAGGCATTATTTGAGTGTGCCGTTTGCCTGGGAACCAGCGTACGGCCTCGGACAGACTTACCTGAGCGCGTTATATTGGTTCATCCCCAATTTCTTTTTGTGGGGACTTTTGGCCACCCTCCATGTTTCACCTGCATATTCAGAAAGACTGATATGGTTTTTTCCTTGCATCCTTATTGCTGTGTTTTGCTCTTACTATTTTGGTAAGACTATTTTCCGCAACCGGCAGGCAGCATGCATAACAGCCGCAACGTTTACCCTCAGCACTTATTTTCTAAGAATCACCACCCAGGGCAGCATCATTATCGGGACCTCCATCGCCTTGACGCCATTGGTCCTTGCCCTTTTGCTTCGCGCAGCACGTGAACGCGGTCTCCGTTACCCGGTCCTGGCGGGTCTTGCCCTCTGGCTCCAGGGTTCATACGACCTTCGATTCTGTTACCTGACTATTTTCATAGCGGCAGTCGGGTGGATCTTGCTGGCACTCGGTTCTGCCCGTCGAGGGCGTGAGGGCCTGCACGAGGCGGTACGCAGGGGAGGTTACCTGGCCCTCGCATTTGGGATATTCGCCGGTGCCAGTTTTTACTGGATATTACCCAATTTCAAGGGTGCCGGGTTTCAACCCCCGAGTAACTACGGACAGGCCTGGTGGATCCCGATTCTCAGTTTCGGCAAGCTGGTTCACAGTCTCACCATGTACGATCCAGGGTGGCCGGCGCTGACTTTTGTGAAATTGGCCAACCGAGGTGCGAATCCCGTCAACCCTTTCTTCGTGCTATTTCCGATCATCGGTTTCAGCACCGCTTTCCTTGCTTTGCGCCGAATCAAGAAGGACCGTTACATGGCCAGGGTGGCGCTCGCGGGTTCTGCGTTTGTGGTTGTGGGTGCCTTTCTTGCAAAGGGATCGAATAACCCGCTGGGAGGGGTCTATTTATGGCTGTTCGACCACCTGCCTGGATTCAATATGTTCCGCGACCCGAACAAGATGTTCCTGTTCCTGATGCTCGGTTACTCAATACTTTTCGGCATGGCGGCGATAATGGCCAGCGAATGGCTTAGAAAACGGTTTCGAGCAAAAACGTGGCAGTCTGAGCTGGCAAAGGGTGTGCCGGCTTTATTAATCTTGATCGTTCTCTGTCTCCTGGCGCTGCCAGCGCTGTCCGGACATCTTGGGGGCATCAACAGTGCTTCCCGTCCCGTCAAGGTGCCAGAAGGTTATAAGGTGCTTGACAGGCAGTTGGAGGGTGATAAACATTATTATAGGACCTTCTGGTACCCTGATGTTCAACGCTTTGCAACTAAAGGGCCTGCGCACCCGGCCGTTTCAGCAAAGGATCTCTTTATCGGAAACCTCGCGCCGCTCGCTTTGACGGAGAAACCGATGTCGGCAATCGCGAATCCCCTCATGCCTGGACTGCTTGACGCCATGGCCGTCCGGAGAATAATCGTCCCAGAGGATGCGGATGTGCTTGATTTACGCTTTTACAGGGGCGAATTCAAGTGGGAGAGCCCTTTTATCAAGAAGCGATACCAGGACCTCGCTGCCGCGGTTCCGGGTAACAAGAAGGCGCTTTCTGTCGGGGGCAGCAAGGTATATACCCGAAAAGACGGTAAGGACCATGTCTTCGTTCCCGAGATGAGCGTGGGCATACTGGGTGATTGGGGAACGGCCCTTGAGGTCAACGGGGCACCCGGCCTCGACCTCAATCAGGATGCATATTTCCTCTCCGAGGAAGGAGAGGCGGCTACCCCCGCGTTTGGGAAACGATTCCCTACGGATGCGCTGGTCTCGAGCAAGCCGACCGTACTTGACGTGACCATGCCCTTTGTCAACAAAGAGCACCTCGTCCCCATTTCTGGTGCAATACCGGCGGGACCTGAGAGCGGATGGACATCATTGTCGTCGGCTGACTTTGCGCCAACTGCGACAGTCCTGTTCCATTCAAAGGACTTCGACGATCGATGCCTGGATTATGGTCTGGGAGGGGCGCTCAGCCCTACCGGTTACGCGAAACCACCGAAAGGCTGGCAGAAGCAGGCTAAGCTGTTAAAGACCATCGACGTTAGCGCGGTCCCCATCCCATTCTTTACCACCTATAAAGGGCTGCAACTTGAACAAGACGTCTCGCGTGAGAGAGGTGCCGCGGTCTTGCGTGGCTCTCTGAGCACGGTTCGTACCCTCAGGGATCCACGGATTGCGTACTCGGATGCCATTCCCGTGGTTCCTTTTCATCCGTACGGCGTTCGGTTCAGGGTCGCAGGCGAGAAGTTGCAAGAGGTGACATTCAAGATCGGTTTCTTCAATACCATAGGGGAATGGATAGGCGAGAAAACGCTTTTCGGTAACTCTAAGACCTTCGATTTCACCGAAATCCTCGAGCAATTCGTTCCGCCCGCCGATACGGCATACTGCCGGTTCGAGGTGGACGCAAAGGAGAGCGAGACATACCATTCAGATTGGTATCTTGAGAATGTGAACATATATGACCTCCAGGGCATTAGCAGGCATCCAGAGTTCATGGTTCCCACGAGGGTCAATGGGAACGGGACTTACCATCTCATGATGAGGTGCGTTGGCTTTGAAGCAGACGGGCGGATCGCCCTTTCAGTTGACGGTGGCAAAGAAATCTATCTCGATACCTACTCACCGGCCGGGCGCATGACCTGGTTCGACATCGGCAAGCTCGAACTGACGGCGGGGCAGCACCAGATAGAGGTGACGAACCTAGCTGGCGAGAACCTTGTAAACACCCTGGCGCTTGTGACCGACAAGCAGTTGGCTAACACAGAGCGGAACCTTTCGGAGGCAGCGGAAGGCAAGGACATGGCCTATGCGGCTGATTTAACCAGCTATCCGCTGAGCATCTCTTACTCGCGCGGCGAGGTAACACGCACGGACAGTGTTTACTGTCCCGTGGGAGCGGTCCTTGTGCCCACTTTCAAAGATGGCCGCGACTGGGCACGAAGCGGCATCAGGCTTTGCCTGGGCGGCACAGATTATGACCTATCGCGCGGTGTCGTCCCGAGCGGAAAAGCAGGTTGGGCCTCTCTTCCGGAAGTGACGGTTCCGCGGGGCTCGCTCGGTTACAAGGTCAAGTATCAGGCGAACTCGCTTGTCAACCTGCCTGCTTCTGCAAGATCTCTGGGTGGAAAGGGGACGGACTGGTCGGTAGCTACGGATGGGGTGACACTGGCGGCCGGGACTTCTCCGGCAGGTGAGCCGAGCCTTACCGGTCAGGTGCCTCCGGGGGACGAATCTGTCGAGCGTGTCGTACAGTCGAAGATGGTTCCGGTCTCAGGCAACACCTACTTCTCCGCGCTTTTCAACCTTGAGGGGAAGGACTGCAATAAACTGTTCTTCTCTCTGAAGGTATACGACTATTACGGAAAGCTGATGGACCGCGTTGCGCTTACCCGGGAAATGAATGGGACGTTTGCATCGCAGACGACTTTCGGGAAGACAAAACTCCGAAATGGAGCGCGCTTTGCTGCCCTGGAAGTGGTTTTCCATGCGGACCTTGCAAAGACCTCGAGCTGGCGCCTTTCGGGGCTGTTGTTCAACAGGACATCGCTCGTAGAACCACCTGTGAAGAGAATTGTCATGGTGCCCAGAAGCTGGGCTTTTCCGGCTTCAATGTCGATGAAGGCCGCGCCCGCAGACGTCGAGATATTGAAATCTGGGTACACGAACTACAAAGTCAAGATCTCCAATGCGAAGAAGCCGTTCGTGATGGTATTCTCGGAGCAGTACGCGCCCGACTGGGAGATGTATTTGGGTGGCGAAGTGGTATCACCCGTCTCGGGTTACACATTGCTGAACTGCTATCCGCTCTACCGGAAGGGCACTTACGAAGTGACTCTCTCCTATCGCCCACAGAAGTGGGTGAATTTCGGGCTGGTGGTGACTATCCTGACCCTCATCGCCTGTTTCGCTTTTTTGATCATCAGGCGGTTTTACAAGAGGAGGAAACCCGGTTGAGATTGGGGAAAGTATCAAATGCTGTTTTGAAAAATGTCAGTTCAAAGTGGTACTGGATACCGGCGCTGATGCTCGTCTGCGTGTTGATTTTCTTCCTCCTGGGCATAAAGTTGGCAATCGGTTTATTTGCTCTTGGTATCGTTGCCATTATCAGCTTCAAGCCCGAGTCTTTTTTTGCAGCAGGAATCGCTGTATCGGTCATTACGGGCGTTTTTCTTGCTGTTCGAGTTCAATGGCTTGCACTGGATGCCGCCAAGATCGCGCTTGCCCTGATGGCAGTCGGTACGCTCCTGGGCGCATGGCGCTTGTGGACTACCCCTGAAACCGGAGAAGGAAGTCTTGGTGATGAGGGGGAGTAAAGAGCCTCACCATGAACAGCAACAATCCGAAAAGCGCGGCAGGAAGGAAAGGACCGGGGCCTGGTGGTCCCTCCAGGCCGAGAAGCGCGTCAGCGAAGAATCACCCCGAACCGACTGGAGCATTTCTCCGCTTATTGAACAAATAATATGCAAAAGGGTTACCGGCGTTGAGACACGAAACTGGCTCGGCTGGTTTAAGGATAGGTACCTCAAGAAGCCGGCGGATCCGGGACTGAGCATCGGCTGCGGGACCGGCCTTCTGGAACGGGACGCGTTGGACCAGGGGCTGTGCCGCCGGATGGATGGCGTCGACATCGCAGCCGGGGCGCTCGAGATCGCACGAGAAAGAGCAGCGGGACTGCCGGTGACTTACAGTCAGGTGGACCTTGAGTCCGAAAGCCTGCCACCCGATAAATACGACATCGTCTTTTCCTCGGGCGCTCTACACCATATCAATCGGCTCGATTTCTGCGTCGAGCAGCTGCACGCCTGCCTTAAGGAAGACGGACTGCTGGTACTGAACGAGTACGTGGGGCCCAGCAGGTTCCAGTGGGAAGCGCGTCAGCTGAAACACGTATTCGAGATCTACGGCTTTCTACCATGGCGGTACCGGTACAACCACCTCGCGAGCGGAACGGTGCCCTATCCACAGAGGCCGGAAATCTGCTCCATGGTCGCTACCGACGCCTCGGAGGCGGTGCGCTCCTCGGAGATGCTGGACGTCGTCGAAAGGTACTTTGAGCGCATCGACAGGCGTTACATTGGCGGCACGCTCTTGAATCCCATCCTTTCCGGCATCCTCGAGAACTTCGACGAAGATGATGAGTTGGACCGTTCTTTCATGGGGGTTGTTGCCTCGCTCGAGGAACAACTCATTGAGGGCGGTTTTATCGCATCCGATTTTGTGGTCGATGTCTATCGGCGAAGGCCGTCTCCTCTGGGTGGAGAGGAGGCGAAAAAGGCCGACCGCGCCAGGAGCGAGCTGATATCAATCCAGGAGAGTGCCATCGAGAAGGTCCTGGACGAGATTGGGGAGGTTAGAGAGGCGAGTAACGAACTCCGGGGGCGGATAGAAGAAACAAGGCGGAAAGCGTTCGAGGCAGGGGTCCAGGCTTCGAACCTGCAGGGGGAGAACGCTTCCCTCAAGAACGGGCTCGTCTTCAGCGGGGTCAGGGCTTTGAGGTCGATTATCAGAAGAAGTACGCCGGTTAGCGAAGCTGTTACAGACCTTGAGATTACACGGTCACCGTCCTCGCTGGTCCGGGTCAATACTACGTTCAGCATGATGACCCCCGAGACCAGGGCGATCAAACGTTACGTCGAGGGCATCGGCAGAGGTAACGAGATACTCTGGCTCAGGTGGCTCAGGGAGGCGGCCGGACTGACCGGCGGCAAGGCCCTGATGGTGGGACTCGAGCCGGGCCATGCCGAAGTGGCTGTGCGCCTTGGCGTTTGCGGGTCGGTGGACATCATGGATATTCCAGCACTCAAGGCTGGTGTCCGGACCACGGAGCTCTACGACATTGTCTTTTTGGACCTTACTTCTGCGTATGAAAGCGAAACGATAGTCGAACCGATAACCGGATTGCTCAAGGAAGAGGGACTGCTCATCGTTACCGATGACAAGTTTGCCGAACGCACCGAAGGATTTGAACGGGCGATTGCGGGTGAGTTCGTTTTGGAACAAGCGAAGGGCTTCGGCTCAGTAACAGGCGCGGCATTCGCTGAGGTACTACCGCAGGTGCTTCAAAGAGACGAGTTGATGGCGCAGGCCCTGGCTGGCCTGCTCCTTTACTCCGAATTGGTCCTTATCGAGCACGGCCTCCTGCCTCCTGCGCTGGAACTTCGTATCTACAGGAAAGGGGATCGTCGGACTGCAGGAGAACCGGAGCCGCATTCGGACCGCCCGGACGACATAGCCCTGCTTCAGCGGCGTGAAATCGAGAGATTGCAAAGACTTGCCGAAGAAGAGAGGCTTGAGCGTGGACGCCTCGAGAAGGAGATGGAGGTCGAGCTTCAGAATATGGAAAGAGTGGCGGGTGATCTCGACTGGCTCAGGACAGAGCGAAGCCTGCTCGAAAAACGGGGGCCTTTCAAATACGTGAGCATCTTTTTGGCCAAGCGGCGATGGGCCAGATCCGGCGGGAGTGAGTCTTGAGAATCCTCGGCGCCGTCATCACCCTCCCCCTGCTCTTCTTCATACCGGGGTATGTCTTCTTGAGAACCCGCCTGTTCTCCTCGAAGGACATGCATTGGATCGAGAAGATCCTCCTGGCTGTCGTCTTGAGCGTCTCGGCGGCATCGCTTATCGCACTGTTCCTGGCCGAGGTCGGCTATCTGCGAGTATGGCTTGTTGACCTCCTCCTCGCCGCACTCACTCTGGCGGCCCGCCTCATTTTCGGCGATCAAAATACCCCCATCTTCTCCCCGAGGCCCGTGCGCTGGGAGATAGTGGTCGTGGTGGTGCTGGTCCTGCTCTCCCTGGTCATGTTCTTCAGGCCCGCCGAGTTCGTGGCCGGAGAGGGAGACCCCGAGTATTATTTCAACAACGGCTACCACCTCGCTCATACCGGCTCGATGAGCGTGTACGACAGGTCGGTCCCGAAGATGAGCGAGTTCGAGATCGGTTCCTTTTACTATACGGGGATCGCCCAGTTCTTCCCCTTCCACCTCAGGAACCGCGCCACGGGGAGGATCCAGCCGCTTCTTTACCACCTGCTCCCCACCTGGATAGCGATATTCATCATGCTCTTCGGGACATGGGGAGGCCTGTACGTGGTGCCGCTGTTCGCCCTGCTTGGCATGCTCGCCCTGTTCGCCCTGGCGAGAAGGTTCTCGGGGCTGCTCGGCGCCGCCATCGCCACGCTGCTCGGCACGCTCTTCTTCCTGCAGGTATGGTTCTCACGCGCCCCGACCTCCGAGGTCTTCTGCCAGTTGTTCGTGCTTGCCGCCATCCTCTTCTTCTACGAGTTCCTGGCCTCAAAAGACGTCCTCGTCGGCCTGGCGACTGCCGCGTCCGTGACCGCCGCCTCCACCGCACGTCCCGAGGCCCTCTTGATGGTGATCCCCATGCTGGCCGTGATGGCCACGCGGATGTTCACCGATAGGTATCGTGCGGGCGACTACGTCTTCGTGAACGCGATGCTCGCCGGGCAGGTCTACGTGTTGCTGTATGTCTGGCTGTGCGAACGCCAGTATGTGAGCTCGAATTTCGGCAGGATCATAAAGTTGTTCGGGCGCGAGTCAAACATGAACACGTTCCTCATCGTCTGGGCCCTCCTGATCGGCGCGTCCTTCGTCTTTTTCAACCTGCCGGCCATCAACCGCTTTCTCACAGAGGTGGGAGGGCGCGTCTCCGAGCGTACCAAAAGGTACCGGCAGTACATAGCCAGAAGCGGTAAAGCAGCCCTGGCCCTTGCAACGCTTGCAACCTTGATCTACTCCTACTTCGTCTCCGCGAAGACGAACTCGTCCTACAGGTTCTTGTTCAACACTGCCTTTTTCTTCGGGGGGGTCGCGGTCTTCGTCTTCGTAGCCGGCCTCTGCCTTCTCATCTACGAGATGGACTCCTTCGGCACTTCCTTCCTCGTTGCCTCTTTCGTCATCGTCAACACAATATCCGTGCAGGAGTCTTCCCTCGCCCTCGGCCGCTTCCCCTGGGACTCCCGCCGCTTCATGCTGGTGGTGGTGCCTATGCTCGCCGTCGGCTTCGGCTACCTGGCAAACAGGCTCTGGGAGACCAGAAGAGTAGAGCTTCGCACACTGGCTATCGCCGCGTCCGCCTGCTTCCTCATCCTCTTCTGCTACTACCTCGCTCCCATCTTCAACCTCACCGAGTACAAGGGGGTTGACCGCCAGCTCACTGCCTATGCGAAGAAGATGGACAAGGACGTGGTGATTTTCACCGGCGGCTACCTGGGAGAGACGGTGGGGCTGCCGCTGCGTTATCAGCACAGTGTCGATGCACGAAAGATCTTCACGCTCTCCGACCCCGTGCGCTTTGCGGAGCTCGTCGAGAAGTACAACAGAGAGGGGAAGAAGGTCCTGCTTGAGGCGAGCGGGATTGGGGCGAACGAGATCCCTTACAACCCGGCCGTCAGAGATCTCTTGAACTTCAAGAAAGCGTTCAAGATGCAGATAACGTATCCCCGTCTTTTCCCGGTCTCATCCGGAAGGCCGAGTAAGACCGGTATCGACAAGCACGAGACCGAGTTCTATTACCTGGAGCCGAAGGCCGGTTCGCCATGAATGACACAACCGGTTTCCATGTGATATTTTCTCATCGTCTTTTTCGACACGATGAGGTGAGGTTTAATTGAGCAAGGTTCTCATAGTCGGGCATGCGCCCCTTCCGTGGGAGGATTTGACCAGGTCCTACGGGCCCGGGACACGGACCTGGCAGTTCGCGAAACCGCTTGTCGCCGACGGGCACGATGTAACGATCCTCGCCTCGCGGATCCCGTTTGTGTACTCCGATGAGGAGAAGGATGTGGTTCGAAGCGAGGAGAACGGGTGCGTAATATACCGCATCGACCAGGACGAGTTCGAGGTCGGAGGCTTCACCGATCAACTGATGCAGGAACTGGACCCCGACTGCGTGGTGGGGGCGACCGCGTATCCCTCTTATGTCGCGGTGACATACGCGGGTGAGCGGCCCACCTGGGTCGATGTCTTCGGTAGCTTCCTCTCCGAGGCCCAGGCGAAGGCGGCCGTTTACAATGATGATTCTATCCTTGAGCACTTCGTGCGCATAATCTCCCAGCTGGTCAACCTGGGCGATATGTTCTCTACCGTTTCAGAGCGCCAGAAGTACGAGCTCATCGGGCAGCTCGGGGTCGCGGGAAGGCTCGTCGCCGAGACGTTCGGATACGATTTCGTCTGCCCTATACCCTGCGGCGTCGAAGAGCTTTCCTTCCCGCCCGCGGTCGATCCGACCGGCGGGAAGGGCGCCGACGCATTCGTGGTCCTGTGGAGCGGCGGCTTCAACACCTGGACGGATGTCAGGACGCTTTTCGAGGGCATGGAGACGGCGATGGCCGCATCGCAGAGGGTGCACTTCGTATCCACCGGTGGGGAGATAAAGGGCCATGACGAGAAGACGTACGCGGAGTTCGAGAGAATGGTGGTCGCGTCAGGTTACCGCGACAGGTTCCACCTCAAGGGATGGGTCAAGAGGAGCGAGGCGCTCTCCTATTACGGATCGGCCTCCGTGGGCATAAACATCGACGCTGAGCACTACGAGGTCACTTTCGGCAGCAGGAACCGGATACTGGAGTGGGCGCTTGCGGGCCTTCCGGCGATATCGACCGATCTCTGCGAGCTTACAGGTGAGCTCTCACGCGAGGGACTGCTTTTCCCCGTACCGGTGGGTGACCCACGCGCCCTGGCGGATCGAATCCTCCAGCTGGAGGGCGACCCCGGGAAGCTCATGCAGGCCGGTGGGAGGCTCAAGGGCTTTGTTCTCGACAGGTATTCCTTCGAGAAGACAACACAGTGCCTGCGCGATTGGGTCAGGGACCCGGGGCACGCGCCGGACTTCGCGGAGCGTAAAAGGCTCCGGCACGAGGCGCTTGAAGCGGCCCGCCGAAAATTCATTCCTCCCATAACCCCTGATTCCCCCACTAGGAAGAAGATAAGGTTTTACCTGAAGAACGAAGGGCTCCTCTCGACGTTGAGGAGATCGGCGACGTTCCTCGGCAGGAGATCCGGACGCTAAATGTCTGTTTTTGGGGCCAGCATGCGTATAAAGGCTCGGACAGTCGGTTTTTCGGAAGAGAATACTGCATCCCGGAGCTAGCATTTGAAGATCGCGTACTTCAGCCCGCTGAACCCAATCAAATCGGGCATCTCGGATTACTCGGAGGAGCTCCTCGAATACTTGAGCGGTTTTGGGCGCGTCGAGCTCTTCATCGACGACTACCGTCCCTCCAGCCTTTGGCTTTACGACTATTTCCCGATCCGCAATTACCGCAGGATATACGAGAACAACGGGAAGAACGACCATGACATCAACATCTATCACATGGGCAACAACGACAACCACTCATACATCTACTCGCTCTGCCTCGAGTACCCCGGGCTCGTGGTCCTGCACGAGCCGATGCTCCACCATTTTGTCTTCTCCCAGACCGTGGGGAACGACCGCCTCAGGGATTACTTGAGGGAGCTCGATTACTGCTACAAGTCCGAGCGCTCGCAGATAGTCAAGACGACCCTCGAGACACGCGACGAGAACTCATGGTACGACTACCCGCTGGTGGACCGCATCGTGGACAGCAGCCTGGGCATAATCGTCCACAGCGATTTCGCGCGCGGGAAAGTGCTGGATGTCAACCCGGAGGCCAGGGTCAGGAAGATACCCCATCACTACGCGCCTGCGCCCGCGAACCACCTGCGCTCGCGTGACGTGGTCCGGGAGATACTCGGGTTCCACCCCGACGATTTCGTGGTCGGCTCGCTCGGGTACATGACGGCGAGCAAGCGTATAGACGTTCTGCTGAGGGCCATAGCCTGGGCCAAGGGGCAGGGGTACAACATCAAGCTGCTCCTGGTAGGGAAGATGCTGCCGGGGTGCGAGGCGCCGCGCTGGATCGAAGAGCTCGGCCTCGAGGAGAACGTTCTGGTGACAGGCTTCGTGGACACCCGAACATTCCGCGAATACCTGAACGTGCCGGACATGTTCGTCGCGCTGCGTCACCCCAGCGCCGGCGAGACGAGCGGCAGCGTGATCAAGATGATGGGGACGGGAAACCCTGTCATGGTCTCCGACCACTACGCGTTCAGCGAGTTCCCCGACGACTGCTGCGTCAAAGTGACGACCGGCGGCGCCGAGGAGGAGGAGCTCAAGGATAAGCTCACATATTACATAGAGAACCCGGAGGAGAGGCTGGCCCTCGGGGCCAGGAGCAGACGTCACATACTGACCCACCATGATATCCAGAACTCCGCAAGGGAATACGTGGAGTTCGCCACGGAGCTGCTGGCCGGCGGTTAAGCAACTAGGGGTCAGACCACTTTTGTTGCATCCCTGCTCAAGAGACAGGCAGATGCGATACAATGCAACAAAAGTGGTCTGACCCCTTTGAAGGAATTTGGCCGTTTAGTGCTAATTAATGTTCGCAATACGTTTAAATTAAGAGGGAGTAAGGAGATTTCATGCGTTTTGGATCGAAGAGGACCAAAGTAAAGATCGGCACCGGCATCCTTGTCGTGATCGCGTTGATGCTTGTTGTGATATTCCCGTTAACAAGTGGGTTCTCGGGTGATACAACTCTTAGCGAGCGCACGGTGCTCGGGCTTTTCAGCGAGAGCTTCCAGAACAACCTGAAGACGAAGTACCCGGCATCCGAGTGGCCCTGGGTCCGCAACGTCCGCATCTTCCTCACGTGGTCTTCCGTCGAGCAGCGCGGCAAGGGGGCCTACGACTGGAGCGCGGCGGATGCCGAGATAAACTCCGCGTTGAGCCTTGGCGTGAACGGCATACTACTCACCCTTTCCCTGCCGTGCCCGATATGGGCGTCAAACCCGAACACGCCTGGAGACAACCCCGGCATGGGTCCGCCGAAGAACCTCAATGATTTCGGCGATTTCTGCACGGCTGTGGCGACGCGCTACAAGGATTTCGTCGATTACTACCAGATACTGCAGGAGCCGGGTTGGGATACCGACTCGCAGGCTGCCAAGCACGGCAAGGTCTATTACGCGGGTTACAGTAACTGGTCCTATATGGGGATGCTCAGGGAAGGATACCAGGCGGTAAAGAAGGTCGACCCCAATGCTTACGTGGCTTCCGGCGCGCTGCTGGACGAGATAACCCGCACGTCCCAGGCCTTTCAGAACTACGAGATACTGCTTGCCGGGGGCAACCAGGACCTCTCGATGAAGGTGGAGTCCGAGAAGGATATCGTGGCTGAGCGCCCGATGTACTTCAACTATCATGGCGCCTGGCCGGGCGGTACGGTAGAGCAGGGTGTCAAGGAACCACGCACGACCTGGTATCTCGCGGAGGGGGCAACGCACCCCGGCTTCGAGGAATGGATATGCATCCAGAACCCGGGTGATATAGAGGCCAACGTGATGATCACCTATATGTTCCCCGGTGGTGCTACCCAGCAGCAGGGTCTGACGGTCGGCGCGCACTCGCGGAGCACGGTCGGCGTGAACGATGCCGTTGGCCCCAACAAGGACGTATCCGCGCGCGTCGATTCCAGCCAGCCGATAGTGGTCGAGCGCCCGATGTACTTCAACTACCACAACAAGTGGACCGGAGGCTCCATATGCGCCGGCGTCCCGGACCTGTCGGACACATGGTACCTGGCCGAGGGCGCGACCCAGCCCGGCTTCGAGGAGTGGATATCTCTGATGAACCCTGGCGGCGACCCCGCGAACGTGGAGATCACGTACATGTTCCCGGGGGGCGCTACCCAGAAGCAGGGCGTATCGCTTCCCGCAACCTCTCGAGAGACGGTCATGGTGAACGACGTGGTGGGCCCGAACAAGGACGTATCGGCGATGGTCAAGGCCGATAAGCCGATAATCGCCGAGCGCCCGATGTACTTCCTCTACCACAACGCCTGGTCCGGCGGTCATACGCAGTTCGGCGCAACCGCGGCGGCCACGTCCTGGTTCCTCTCTGAAGGCACGACCAGGAGCAACAAGGACGACGGCTATTTCGAGGAGTGGATATCCATACAGAATCCCGGGGATGCCGACGCGTCGGTTGACCTTACGTACATGTTCACGGGCAGCTCCACCCAGCCGGGAAACATAAACGTGCCGGCGCATTCACGACAGACCATACTTGTGAACAGCGTGGTGGGGCCGGACAAGGACGTCTCAGTCCAGCTCACCTCGAATCAGCCGATTGTTGTCGAGCGCCCGATGTACTTCAGCTATCACGGCAGGGATGACGGGGGAGACGTCGAACTGGGAAGCCGGGGCGGCGGCAAGACCTGGTACTTCGCGGAAGGCACCACGCGCCAGGGCTTCGAGGAATGGCTGACCCTGCAGAACCCCGCGGATACCGAGGCGCCCACTACCATAACTTTCATGTTCAGTGACGGTACGACCCAGCAAAAGGCGGTTACGCTACCCGCAAAGAGCCGCACCACCATCGACGTGAACCATGCGGTCGGCCTCGCAACACAATGTGACGGGGTGGCGCTCCACCCGTACGATTATCCCCAGTGGTGGAGCTGGTACTATGACCACCTCAGGAACATATGCGCCAAGAACGGGGTCCCGAACTTCGAGATAGTGGTGACCGAGATCGGATGGCCGAACGGCGATCCCCCGAACTTCACGCCGGAGGGCCAGCGGCAGGCTATCGGGGAGGTCGGAGTTGGCGGCCTCATCGGGGCCGGCTGCCGGAAGATATGGATATTCGAGGACGTGGATATCGCCCCGGGCACCTCGGGGGGCGGCGATTACTACGGCCTCTATAACTACTACGGGAGTCCGTACCCCGCCTGGAACGAGTATAAGAAGTGGCAGGCGCAGTTCCCCGACTACGGTAACAAGCCGAGCCACCTGCCCTGGTGACGGAGCGGGATTCATCCGGTAAGGCGGGCGTCGGACGCATAGGGGGCGCGGGTTTGCAACTGAAGGCGAACGCCCTTGTCTCGATAGTGATCGTGCTCTACGACTCCGCCGACTGCATAGAACCCTGCATATCTTCGCTCGCCTCACTCGAGTACAGGCCGTTCGAACTGATAATGGTCGATAACGCATCGTCCGATGATTCTGCGAGGCTCGCCCGCCGTCGGGCGCAAGAAGAGGGGCTCGATTGCCTGGTGAGCCTGCTGAGTCGTAACCGCGGCTTTGCCGCGGCGACCAACCACGGCATATCGCTTTCCTCCGGGGAGATTATGCTGCTGCTCAACCCGGACACCGAGGTCTATCCTGACACGCTGGTAGCGTTGGTGGAGGCCCTTGAGGAGCCGGAGGTGGGGATCGCCGGGTGCAAGGTCTATTATCCCGACAGGGAGACGCTGCAGCACGCGGGCGGCTTCATAAGGGATAACGGTCTGACCTGGCACTACGGCGTCAATGAGAAGGATGTGGGCCAGTACGACGAGCCGGCGGACGTGTCGTACGTGACGGGCGCCGCGCTTGCCTTGAAGCGGAAGGTCCTGGACCGAGTCGGGCCTCTCGACGCGGGGTACTTCCCCGCCTACTTCGAGGAGACCGATCTGTGCCTGAGGGCCCGCCGCGCGGGGTACCGCGTAGTATATGCGCCGCGGGCGCGCCTGGTCCACCACGAATCCGTGACCGTCGGCAAGTTTACGGAAAGGTACTACTACCTCTACCACAAGAACCGCATACGCTTCATGCTGAAGAACTACTCATGGCGGTTTCTCCTCGACCGCGCATTGCCATTCGAGCAGCGCTGGATCTCGATGATAGAGCCGGAGGAGCAGGCGATACCGCTCAACAAGGCTTACCTTGTCAACATCCTGAACCTGCCGCGAACTCTCGTGGCCCGAAGGCATGCGGAAAAGAAACTCTCCGCGCCTCGTATTGAGGATACCGTGAGCGAACTGTGACCCGCGGGTCTCGCTAGCCCACTTCGACCCTTGAGCCTATCCTGGCTATGCACTCCTCGATGTAGGATGGGTTGTCGACCGTCACGCGAACGGCGTTTCGCACGCAGACCATGGCGCACCTGCCACAGCCCCTGCACTCCTCGCCTATGACCGCCGGGCCCCCATTCACGTTGATCTGTTTGAACATGCAGGCATCGACGCACAGGCCGCATCCGTCGCAGTCCTCTGTGACCTCGACTTTCACTCCCTCGAGCCTGACGAAAGGCTCCATGATCTCGCGAGCGCCGCCCGGGAGGCTTCCGATCAGGCAGCAGCAAGGGCAGCAGTGGCATATCGTCATCAGGCGGGCGTGGTCCTTGACGCCGAGCATGATCGTATCTCCCCTGAACTTCCCGACCATGGAGATCAGCCCGGACTCGGCCGCTTCGTGAAGGTGGTCGAGTGCCTCCTGTTTTGTGACATGCCGTCCGACCTCGGGGTCGACACCGCGCGCGTCTTCACCGAGGAAGGTACAACCGAAGTAGCGGTCGTACTGAGTGCACCCGTTTTCACTGCGGCACGGGCAGCGGTTGAGGATGACGTGATGGCTCGCGCTTGTGATGAAATGCTCGATGATGGAGATGGGAACGGCGGTCCCGGGAGGCAGTTCGATGTTTTCGCAGACGGGGATGTAGCTGAGGTTCATGGAATCTACGTCCAGCACCTTCATCGCGATATTCTTTAGGACCGGCACCCTTGTCAACCGGAGCGCAATGCCCTTGACCCTGTAGACCTTGACAAGCCAATCGAAGCTTCTCTTGCTCCTGCCCATGGGTACATCCAAGTCCAACCTGTCGTTCGAGTGTGACAATAGGTTATCACGATCATGCAACATCGGCGCCGGTTGACACATCGGGGCCAGGCCCCTATGTTGCATTTCACGTTAAACTTGTCCGGAGAGGAGTTTCATGAGCAGGTTGATACTGGTGAGGCACGGCAGGACGGCGTGGCACGCGGAAGGGCGCTACGCGGGGACCGCCGACGTAGAGCTCGACGACGTCGGGCGCAAGCAGGTGGAGCTGGTCGTCAAGCGGCTCGCCTGTGCCGGGATCGAACACGTCTATTCCAGTCCGCTTTCGCGTTGCCTGGAGCTTGCCGAGAGGGTCGCGGAGTCTCACGGTCTCGATGTGACCGTCGATGAGCGCCTGCGCGAGATCGACCTGGGGCGCTGGGACGGCGTCCTGTACACCGACATCATCAAGAACGACGGGGAGATCCTCAGAAAATGGACGGCGGATCCAAGCTCCATGACCGTTCCCGACGGGGAATCGCTTGCTGCAGTACAAGAGCGGTCGATGCAGTGGTTCTCGCAGGCGGTGGCGGACCACCCGGAGGGGACCATCATAGCGTCGAGCCACGGTGGACCGATACGCTCGATCCTTGCCGCGGTGATAGACCTGCCGCTTTCCAGGATATTCCGCCTGCAGGTCGACCTCGCATCGATATCGATCGTTAATTACAAGGGAAAGTTCTCGAACCTCGAGCTTCTTAATGAGACGTGCCACCTGGAAGGTTTATGAGCGCCCAGGTGATACAATAGTGCAAGGGAGAGTCGGCCGGGCGGTCGCGGGGCGACAGCCTCGAGGAAAGTCCGGACTCCGCAGGGCAGGGTGCTGGATAACGTCCAGGCGGGGCGACCCGACGGACAGCGCCACAGAAAAGAAAAGACCCGCCGCCTCCAGGCGAGCGGGTTAAGCTGAAACGGTGGTGTAAGAGACCACCAGCGGTCCGGTGACGGGCCGGCTTGGCAAGCCCCACCCGGAGCGATGCCAAATAGGGGAGTTTGCGGTGGCCCGCCGCTTTAGCTCCCGGGTAGGCAGCTAGAGGCCCACGGCAACGCGGGTCCCAGATAGATGGCCGCCGCCGTCCGTTTCAGGGCGGCACAGAATCCGGCTTACAGGCTGACTCTCCCCTTTGCCTTCAATCGGTTGGCCCGGTGCCCGTTATGTCGGTGCGCGCCCCGATCCGTTCGAGGATGATGCTCTCCGTGTCGATCGCGGGATCCAGCCGGATGTGGATGTTGCCGCGGGGACAGGCGTCGGCGCACCGCCCGCATCCCTTACAGAACTCGGCAAAGACCGGCCCATCCTCGCCGAGCTCTATCGCTCCCAGGAAACAGGCTTCGACGCAGGTGCCGCAGGCCGCGCAGTCTCCAACTGTGGTCATGACCAGGCCGGGTAATCTGATGATGCGATCGCGGTACGCGACCGGCCCTTTCTTCATATCGCTTCGGAACGCGCAACAGCAGTTGCAGCAGAAACATACAGCGAGCATCTTCCGGTAGTCGATGCTAAAGAGCGATGCATCGAAGGAGCTGTGGATGATGGAGGGCAGGAGCCCTTCACCGCGGGCCCTCATCACGTGCTCCATCGCCTCCTCGACGGTCACGGGCCTGCCGAGCTCCGGGTCGATGTCCCCCGCCGCGTCGCCCAGGTATATGCAGCCTATTTCCCTCGGGTAGTCACCGCACTTGTTGCCGGTGCGGCACGGGCAGTTCTCAAGCACAAAGCGCCTTGAGGCCTGGTTGACGAAGTCCCCGATTATCTGGTAAGGAAGGACGCTCCCCGGGATTTCGTCGACCGCCTCGCCGACGGGGATGTAGGTGCCGTAGACGTTTTCCTCGTTATAGAGAATTGGCCCGACGAGCCTGTCGATCACCGGCAGGCGCGAGACCTTTTTCTGGATGTTCCCCAAGCGCCATAACATCATGTTGATCTTGAACCATATCCTGGACCATTTCACGGGTCCACCTCCTTCATTCACTTTTTGTATCGGTTTGCGTTGGTCATTCTACCGTTCGACCGGGCCTTCGCCTCGAGTGGGGCACCGTGCCGCGCACTCCATCTGTATGGTCGGGTGTATTATGTTGAATCTTTCTTCGAGCCTTTCGTTTATTTCTTCCATTATCATCGAGCATTCGCTCAAAGCCCTGTCCGCCACCTCGACGTGCCCGCTAAGCGCATACACGCCCGAGCCGAGCTCCCAGACGTGGAGGTGGTGCACCGCCTTGACGCCCGGTATCGACTCCATGGTGTCTTGAACCTCGACTGTATCTATCTGCCGCGGGACGGATTCCAAGAGGATATCGGTAGCGTCCCTTATGATCCCCCAGGCTGCATACACTATGAACGCGCTTATGACCAGGGTTATGACGGGGTCTGCGTAGTACCATTTGGTGAACAATATGATGACTCCGGCAACGAGCACGCCGACGGACACGCCGGCGTCTGCGACCATGTGCAGGAACGCGCTTTTGATGTTGAGGTCGTGCCTGTGTGAGAACAGCGTCAGGGCTACGAGGCCGTTGATGACGAAAGCGGCTATCCCGACCGTGAAGATGGTTGCTCCGCTCACGGGCCTGATGTGGATTATGCGTAAGACCGCCTCGTAGGCAAGGATACCGGCGATTGCTACCAGGCCGACCGAGTTGGCGAGTGCCGTGAGGATGCCCACACGCCCGTACCCGAAAGTCCGGCGCTCGGTGGGTGCCCTCGCCATCATGTAAACCGCGAAGAGCGAAAGGCCGACAGCCAGCGTGTCCGCGGCGTTGTGCGCCGCGTCGGAAATGAGCGCGAGGCTCCCGGTGATTATCCCGATGGTCGCCTCGGCGGCGACGAGGCTGAACCCGAGGGCGATACCAAGCTTGAGCCTTCTCGTTGTGGATATGAAGTCTTTCCCTCTGTACCGGACGTTTTCACCGGCCATATTCTCAGTAATCCAGGGTTATTTCCCGGTGATGTATTCGTGGACAAAGGCCTCGACCGCCGCCATGGCCTCCTCGTATGACACCCCGGTCGACCACCCCAGGTCTTCGCGGGCCCGCGTCGTGTCCACGTCATTGTCGTAGCCCATGACCCCGACCGCAAGCCTCGTGAAAGGCGGCCGGGCCGGGAAGAAAGGCGCGTAAGCGAGCTCTGTCAGGTGCCCGATGGCCCATGCGACCCGGGTGGGCAGGCTGCCCATCGGCTTCTTTCCGATAATCGAACCAAGCTGCTGCACGTACTCCTTCCAGGTGACCTTGTAGTCGTCGCGGAAGTTGTAAGCGCGCCCCCGCGCCTTCTCACTGTCGGCCGCGAGCACTACGCCGTCGACCAGGTTGTCGACGTAGACGAAACTCGTGGAATACCTCCCCCCGTCGCATAGGGGAACAGGGCCTCGCAGGTAGGCGTCGACGACATCCGTGACCCAGACGCTCCTCGGCCCCAGGACGTTGGCGGGTCTTATGATCGTGTAGGAGGTATCCGTACCGAACGTGTAGCCCTTTACCACCATTTCTCCGTATATCTTGGTGTCGGCGTACGGCACACCGCAGAGGACCTGCGGAGCGTCCTCGGTGAATCCCTTCATGTGTCTGCCAAACCCATAAGCCGCGATCGAGCTGACGTGCACGAAGCGGTCGACCTTGCCGACGCATTGCTCGAGCAGGTTGGCCGTCCCCTGCGCCATAATGCTGCGGAACAGGTCCATGCTCCCCCAGTCCGCCACCCTCGCTGCGAGGTGGAAGACGCAGTCGATGTCCTTGGCCACGCCATCGAGCGTCTCGGGCCTGGTTATATCCCCTCTTGCGACCTCTACGCCTTCAAGGTCGGCGAGCGGCTCGTCGGGCAGAAAAAGGCCGCGTACCGCGTCGCCCCTGTCGAGCAGCCTCCTGCACAGGCGCGAGCCTATCGTGCCCCCGGCTCCGGTGACAAGTGCCTTCATGTGGTTCACTCCTTCCAGGTGGAATAGTTCGACTAATTCTACAACCCAACCAATCAGCCCGGAAGTGGATGCGTCAGACCGCGGTAGTTATATAATCTAATGCGTACCATGTGGAGGTTCAGTCGGCTCGAGTCCAGGAGGGATTATATGAGGAAGTTGAGACCTTTTGTCGCGGGCACCGTAACCGTGATGATAACTGTTATACTCGCCGCGGCGGGGTGCGGCGGAACGGGCGTCAAAGTCGAGTTCACGAGGTCCGAACGGAATCCGGTGATCGTCTATCAAAGGACGCCGGCCTTGCCTCCCGTTTACGACGCCAGTGGACCGGACCTCGTCATCTACGGGAACGGCACTGCATTCAGGATGACCGGGCCCTTGGACATCAAGCGCGGCAGTTTCACCGACGAGGAACTGAAGAAGCTGCTGACCTCGATCGTCGCTACAGGGTTCTTCGAATTAAAGACGAAAGGCGAGGAACCGCCGATAGGCGGAGACACGGACCATGTGACCGTGACCTTGAAGAGCAGATCCAGGAACGTATCGGCGGGAGCCGCAACGGCTACCAGCCCGTTCAAGGACATCGTCGCGCAGTTGGGGAACCTGAAGATTCCAAAGGAGCAGGAGTACATTCCCGAGAACCTCGTTTTGTACTCGAGCGTCTTCCAGGGTACGCCTCCCGCGGGCGCCAAGGTCCTCGCCTGGAGTCTGGACCCGAAGCTCCTCGAGGCCTCGTCACAGGCGAAGGCCCCCGGTACCGGCGTTTCAGGGGCGGAGGCGCAGGCGGTCTGGAATGCACTCAAGCAGGCTTCCGGGTCACCCGACGAGGTCTACTGGGCGGTGGGAAACAAGATCTACGCGCGGGTGGTGGCGGTCCCCCAGTTCCCGATGCCCGGAGTGTAAAGGTCTCGGGGCGGGGAGGCAGGTATCCGTGAGTGAGAAAAAGCCGACCGCGAAGGTGGTGCATTTTACAGACGTGCCGGCCGAGGAGTTCGGCGACGAGGCGCCCGGCGTTTCGATCCGCCTGTTGATCGATGCAGAGCGCGACGGCGCCCCCGTGTACGTGCTGCGAATGATAGAGGTCTCTCCGGGCTGCAGGACCCCGGACCACAGCCATCCGTTCGAACACGAGAACTTCGTGGTCGAGGGAACGGGGGAGGTTGTGATCGAGGGCGGGCGGCACCCGGTTGCGCAGGGTGACGTGGTCTTCGTCCCTCCGGGTGTTCAGCATACGTACAGGAACACCGGGGAAGTAACCTTAAGGTTCCTCTGCGGTATCCCCAGAGTCTAGACAGGGCTCTTAGCCCGGTTCACCGATCCCGGCCTGAGAGGCCGGGCTAAAAGCACGCGCCTCAGGTCGTGTCCAGCCAGGCCCGGATGCGCCGGCCGTACTCTGGGCCGGCTGTTATCGACACGTCGTTGTGCCCCGCGCCGGCGACCAGGAATAACTCTTTAGGCTCGCCGGCGGCCTCGAACAACGCGAGACCCTCCTCGACCGGGATCAGGGCGTCCACATCGCCGTGGATGATCATAACGGGGCAGCATATCTCGCCGAGTTTCTCGAGCGAGTTGTAAGCACCCGCCTCCGGTGTGTACCCCCGGATGAACCCGAACAGGTGTCTCGCCACCGAGGAAAGGGAGGTAAACGTCGATTCGAGTATGAGCGCCTGCAGGTCCCGTCCGCGGCAGATCTCGCAAGCGACCCCGCCTCCGAGCGATTTTCCGAAGACGACTGTATCGTCTTCCGCGAATCCCCTGGCCGCCAGCCACTCGAGCGCCGCGCGTCCGTCCAGGTAAAGGCCCTGTTCGCGTGGTATTCCTTCGCTCTTTCCGTAGCCGCGGTAGTCGATCAAGAGCATCGCGCATTCCAGTGGTGACAGTTCCCTGTGTACGAGCGACCAGGAGTACACTTCCTGCGCGTTGCCGTGGAGGAAAAGGACCGCAGGACGGTGCTCGGGTCCGGGCCACCACAGACCGTGTATGCGTACGCCGTCAGCCGTGTCGAGCCACACTTCCGTCGCATCGGAAGCCCACGGGGGAGGAGGCATGTCGCGGGGTATGGGGTCTGGGTAGTAAAGGGACCGCTCTGCTATCTCGTCGGCCATGGACACCTCCGCCTACTCTTGCGTGAATACCAAGAAACCCGCATCGATAATATAATAATACATACGGCTAATCGTGGAGCCCCGGAGGCTCCCTTAGATTCGGCATGGGGGATTCCTTGCCTGACGGGCGTATAGAAAAACAAGAAGAGCGAAAAAGACGGCTCGTTGTAATACCGGGGAAGTGTGAGCCTGAGGAAGCTCTGGTAAGGGAGGCTGTCACCTCCCCTGATGCTCTTGAGGAGCTCTGCGACCTCTACGTCCCCCGGATTTACAACTTTGTGCTGAAGAGGGTAGGGAAGGTACAGGACGCGGAGGACATAACCTCGACGGTCTTCGAGAAGGTCCTTTTGAACCTGGAGTCCTTCGACAGCGGGAAAGCGTCTTTCTCTACCTGGATATACAGGATAACGATCAACAGCGTGACGGATTACTACAGGGGGCGGGCAAGGAGGAGGGAAACCTCGCTGGAGGACTCGGGCTTCGAAATGTTGCCGGGCGGCGACAGCGGGGTGGAGCGGCTCGGGAGGTACCTGGCGGTTTTGGACCTTCTGGACGGTCTTCCGTCCAAGTACCAGGAGGCGCTCACGTTAAGGTACTTCGGCTCCCTCAAGGTCCTTGAGGTCGCGGAGGTGCTGGGCATAAGTGAGACGGCGGCGTCGAAGAGGATACTGCGCGGCCTGGAAGAACTTCGCAGGGTGGCCTTGACCGGAGTGCTCGAGGGGCTTCTGTGAGAAAGGATCGGGGGTCTAGATTGCCCCGTGGAAAGCGGAGAGTGCACAGGCGAATAAGGTATTTCGAGGGTGTTGACTCGGGTCATCCCGTAGCCGAGGCGCTGCGCGAGCTCTTGCCACCCGACAGCGAGATGAGCTCCGAAGCCCGCGAACGGATGATGGACCGCCTCCTCTTCGTCCAGAGAAGCGTTCCACCGGAGAAGGAAAGGAGCGGTGCCCCCAGGTGGAGGTACGTGCTTGTTCCCGCCACTGCGCTCGCGCTGATAGCAGTTCTCCTTCTCGTCATCCTTTTCTCGGCTGGGCAGAAGGGCGCGCCGCACAAACGTCTCGCCCGCCTTGCTGCACTCGATGGCTATGTCGAGGTACTGCAGCCTGGAGGCAGCTGGCACAGGGTAGAGGAGGGTGAAAGACTCGAGGTCGGCTGCCTTATCCGCAGCGGGCCCCGGTCTTATGCGTCTGTTGCGCTTCCCGAGGGAAGCTTCATGAGGCTGACGGACGGCTCCGAGGCGCGCATCAAGAGCCTAGGCGCGCGCTCGGTCGCGGTGGAGCACATAGAGGGCGGCACGTATCACCGGGTGCGAAAGGGGACCGAGTACACGGTGATAAACGGAGACGTCTCCCTTCGCGCGCTCGGAACCGCGTTCAACGTCGAGAACCGCGTGCCGAAGCAGCTCGAGATAGTCACCGTCGAGAACGCGGTCGAGGTGGAAGTCGGCAGTCACGATCCGATAAAGGTCTCGGAAGGCGAGGTCATGGTGGTAGCCATGACTGGGGAGAAGAAAGCGGAGAAGCAGCCCGTCTCCCGCGAGCGACTCGAGGAGGAGAGGCTGTACACGAGCGCCAAGAAGGACGCTGAAGCCGGCAACCCCACGGGTATCTACCAGCAGCTCGATGTACCCATGGACCAGAATACGCCGAAGGGGTCCGAGCCAACGTCCCCGCAATCGAAACTGGTGATTAGCCTGGGAGCAGTTGCGTCGGAGACCGGCGTGTCGCTCAACTGGGGAGTCTCGGGAAAGGGCGACTACAACGCGCTTTCGCTTCTCAGGTCTGAGACATCGGCACCCTCGTTCCCCGACAACGAGATCGCCAGGTACTCGGATGTCTCTATGACCTCCGCGACGGACAACAGCCTGCTGCAGGAGCATACCTACCAGTACCGTATTGCTGCCATAAATGGATCGTCGCCGGTCGCCTACAGCAGCACAGTCGTGGTCACCGTCCCGAAGCCGGAGTCGGCATCCGTGAGCCTCATTGCGAAGGCTGGTGCGAACGGTGTGCTTCTGGAGTGGAGCGTGGCGGGCACGAACAAATTCGACGGCTTCGTGGTGGAAAGGTTGGTAGAGAAGGCGCCGGCCGGGTCGGCGACCCCGCCCGGGAGCTCGAGCGTAAAGAGAATCGAGAGCAGTGACGTCCTCTACTCGTACCAGGACAACTCAGTCGTTCCAGGACACACGTACAGCTACCGGGTGGGCCTCCTGGTCGGCGGCTCCGTGATGGTCTACTCCAAGACAGCCGCGGTGGAGGTTCCCGCGAAGTAAGAGCCTTTTCTACTCCCGGGCGTCATGCCTCCACTGGTAATGCAACCGCTAGCTGCTGATCAGCCACTTCCCGCCCTGCTTGATGAGGTCTGCCTGCCTTGGCAGTGGGAAAGGCCTCGTGTGCAACAGGATGTCGTACTCTATCGTGTCACCCTTTCCGGTCACCTCGACGACGAACTCCGTTATCTCGACCGCCGCCGTTGAGTCACCGGCATTCAACGTCTTGGAATCGAACTTCTTGAGGGTGACCCGACCCTGGTGGCTGTACGGCGTCATTACGCCCTCGATTGTGCCGAGGAGCGAAGCTCCCGGGACCGCAAGCGCCTGCGCTCCTGCATAGTCGCCCCCGGCGGCAAGGCGGCAGAACTCCTGCACTACGCCCCGGGGCGACTTCGGTTTCCGTCCCGGGCAAGACGGTCTGGTCGGCAAGCACGGATATATCGGTTTCGACCCCCGGGGGTGTCTTTTCGGAGTCCGCGACCGGCATCCTCGGTTCGTCAGCGGTCGCTTTATTCTCCAGGGGGCTACCGCACCTGGGACACGCTAGAGCGCCACGTTCGACTTCCTCGCCGCATAGCTCGCACTTCAACGTCATACGGCCTCTCGTGTCAGCGGGGCATGCAGAAGTACTCTGACTGCTCGGCTATGATGGGCCTGTCGGTATGGATCTCCACGGCGTTGCCCGTCCATTCAACCCCGGGGACATCATCCACGTGTACGGTTGTTCTACCTTTAGGTGGCACGCCGCATTCGTACCTGACGTCAGAGCCGTTCTCTACGTGGAAGGTAATACCTACCGCGGCCCCCCGGTCTCCGGGGTTGAACAGGAGCAGGTACTCGTCGAACGTCCCGCCGGTGTAACCCTCGGAGAAATACCAGGTGGTCGAAGGCGAGGTTATCCCGTTCGAGACGTGGCCTCCGCGGCGAGAGTCCCTGTTGATGTACATCGTTCGCTCGACCACTATGTCGCGGTCGGAGCTGAACTCCGCAGCCGCGTTCACGCTTGCGAGCGCTGGAATGGAGTCGACGTGTATGGTCGCCCGCGAGTATGGGGCTACCTGGAAACCGAAGCCGTACGGTCCTGTTTCCGGATAGAAGCCGGCGGTTACGTTCGCGGTCTCGCCGCCTGGGTTCAGGACCAGTACGTACTCGTCGAAGTAGTCCCTTGTGGAGCCCTCCGCCAGATACCATATCTTCGAAGGCTTATCTATCCCCATCGAGCAGTCGCCGCCGTTAGTACCGTTCGGTATTCCCATCGAGAAGTAGATGGTCCGCTGCGCGACAATGGGCAAATCGGATGCGACCGCCATGGAGACGGACTGATTAGGTACCACCGCGTTGACGAGGATAGTTCCTCTGAAAAGCGGGGGAACATCGAACCGCTGGACGACCGGCGGGCCGTTTTCTGTAAAGTAGGTGACGATCGTCGGCGAGGCTTTCTCGTTCGGGTTGAAAAGTAGGAGGTACATGTCGGAGGAGCCGGTCGTGCCGCCCTCGGAGAAGTACCACTCCTTTGACGGCCTGCTGGCACCAAGGCTCGAGTCGCCCCCGCGCCTGCCGCCGTAGTCGAAGTACTCGGTCTGCTGGGCGACTATCTCGCCGTCGGCCTCGATCTTCGTCGCGTGGCCATTGGGGGGAAGACCCGCTACCCCGTTGGCAAAGATCGTGTACCTCCCGCCGGCGGCTATGCGGTAGTTCTCGGTAACCGGGTTTGCCCCCTCCGGGTAATAAGTTGTCAGTGCGTTTACATCGGCCTGGCCCGGGTTGAAAAATGTCAGGTAGTCGCGGAACTCGCCGCCGGTGTAGCCTTCGGCGAAGTACCAGGTGCGAGAGAGCTTGTCCGCCCCGGACGAGCAGCTTGCGCCTGCAAAGGGAAGCCTCGCGTAGGAGTTAGGGATTATGGTGAGCGGCGTCCCGTCCGGAGCCCAGTAGTAGGGCCAGGATGCTTCCAGGGGGTGAAGCCTGATGCAGCCGTGCGACCGCGGTGTCACGCCCAGGTTCTCCTCGAATTCGCCGAGGTAGCTCGGCCAGGCGTGCATCCCGTAGTTTGGCCTCCAGTCCATCCAGTAGTTGCAGCCGCTGACGGTGCCGCGGTGGTCGAGGATCCTGTAGTTCCCCGTCGGGGTGCCCGAAGCGCCCGTGCTGCAGCGCAGGATGTTGACTATGACGCCGTTCTCGAAAAAGTAAACGCGCTGGTCGGCGAGCGACACGATGATGCTCTTGCCGACGGCTGATGTTCGCATGTATCGTTGAGTGACGGCCTTCACCGCCAGACCCTGCGGACCCTCTTTCCATTTATCGTCCAGCGCCGACACGCGGTAGTAGTAAGTGCGGCCGGCTACCGCCGTGTCATCGAGGAAGAAAGGGAACTCGGATGCAGTGCCGGCCGATACCCCCCCCACGCAGGTGTAGGTGCCGTCCGCGCCCTCTGAGCGGTAGACGCGGTAGCCGGCGCAGTCGGGCCGGTGGTTCCATGAGAGGGTGACGCGAAGCCCGAGGTCCTCTTCGCGCTTGAAGACCTCGAGGCCGGCGGGTGGCTCGGGGCCGCTTTCGCCGGCCGCCCGGGCGAATCCGGGAAGCGCAAGGAGAAGGACCATCGAGATGATAATCGGGAAACCGAGGAGCGCCCTGCGCCTCGATACGGCATTGATGTAGGACAAACCCATCACCCCATTAAAGATACGTTTCTTTCCGGCCGACCCGACACATTATAATATCGAATACGGGCGGGAAAGGCTTTAACTTTTGTCAACTCAAAGGGGGTAGTAGCATGCGGTTCGAGGTGACTCCGATCAAGACGATGGTAGTCAACGCCTATCTTCTGACCGGCGACCATGTGGCGCTCGTGGACACTCTGACCGGGGCGGGATTCAGAAAGATACAGAAGGTCCTGGAAGGCAAAGGACTCGAAGTCGCGGACGTGGAGTTCATCCTCCTGACCCACCACCACTACGACCACGCAAAGAACGCGGCGAAGATAAAGAAGCTCTCCGGCGCGACGCTTATAGCGGGAACGGCGGACGCACCCGTAATAGATGGGACCGAGCCCAACCCTCCCCCGAGCCACATCAACAGACTCGGCAGGTTCATGGACAAGCTGCCGAAGTCGCTCCTCGGGTCGTACCAGTCCTACGAGCGGGTCGAGGTGGACCGGAAGGTCGCGGGCGGCGAGGTTATCGAAGAGCTGGGGCTCGAGGTCGTGGCGGTCCCGGGTCACACGCCGGGCGGCGTCTGCTTCCTGGACCGCGAGGGAAGGCGCGCCTTCACCGGGGACATGGTCTCCTGCTTTAGAGGAAAACCCGGCATGCCCTCCCTTTCCTTCAGCGAAGGCCTCGATAAGATAAAGAAGTCGCAGGAGTTGCTTGCGGGCCTCGACCTGGATATCGCTTACCCGGGTCACGGTGAGGTCATACAGCCTGAAGCGTCTAAGTCAATAGCCGCGTTCGTCGAAAAACAGAAGGCGAAGGGCGCCTACGGTTCATGAGGGGTGTGGCCCGGCCGCTTTCTCCAGGTAGGCGAGGACCTCTCCGTCGGCCATGTCGTGGAAGTCGCGGTAGAAGCTCGCCACGGCGAAGGAGTAGGTCCGCGGGATGTGGATGCATATGAGGCTGTCCACCATGGGCTCGATCCTGCGGGCGGTGTCCTCCGGGCTGACCGGTACCGCCACCGTTATCGAGTCCGCCATCTGCTTCTTCGCCATCTCTACCGCCGCGATCATCGTGTAGCCTGTCGCGAGGCCGTCGTCCGTGAGTATCACGTTCTTGCCCTTGATCGCCGCGGCGGGGCGGCCGCCCCGGTAAATCTCCTCGCGTCTCCTTACCTCGGCGAGGACCCGTTCGCCGATTGAGGAGATCTCCTCACGCGAGAGCCCGAGCCTTGCCAAGAGCTCGTCGTTCAGGACCAGGCTTCCGTCCGGCGCAATCGCCCCAAAGCCCATCTCGGGGCTCGACGGTATCGGCAGTTTCCTGGCGGTAATGACATCGAGGTTTGCTTTGAGCTTCATCGCTATCGGATAGCCGACGGGAATGCCGCCTCGCGCGATACCGAGCACTACAACATCGCCCGCCGGTACATCGATGAGCCCGGCCAGCTTCAGACCGGCATCCTCGCGGTCAGCGAAGAGAGCGCCACCCGTCAGACGCATCGCGTGCTACCTTGCGTATAGCCGGGAGAGATCCACGGTCTTCCGGTACTGCTCCACCTGACGCTTCCTCTCGGCCTTGTCCCAGCCGAGCAGGTCACCCATCATGTTCGCGATGTCCGGGGCGACGGAAAGACCCTGGTCAGGCGCATAGTAGTAGATCTCGGTACGCCTCACCATGAAGTCGTCGAGCGTCTTCGCCATCTCTCCCTCGACCGCGAAACGCACCTGTGCCTTGATGTACGGGATCTCGGGGCTGAGCCGTTCGGCGAGCGCGCCGTCCTCGTCCACAAGGGACAGGACGTCAAGCGCGTATGAGCCCTGTTTTAGCAGCCCGAAGAGCACTTCGTCGTCGAACTTCACCTGCGCCGCGAGCGCCCGGACACGCGCCTCTGTACCGGGTTCGGGAATACCGATGATCGGGTTGTTCTTGGTCTTGCACGGGCCCTTCGCCTTTGTCCTGAATTCCTTGAGGAGCACCCGGGCCGCCATGTCCACCATCTCCTCCGCCATCGAGCGGGCCGTTGTGAGCTTTCCGCCCGCTATGGTGATGAGGCCGGAGCGGCTCTGGTAGATGCGGTGTTCGCGGGAGACCTTGCTTGCCGCAACGTCCTCGCCGCCTTCGGTCATCGCGAGCGGCCGCAGGCCGGCGTAAGTGCTGACGATATCGCCCATGTCCAGATGGGCGCGCGGCAGGGCATGATTTGTCGCTTCAAGGATGTACTCCGCGTCCTCGCGTGTGGCGTACGGCCTGTCAAGGTCCTCGTGGTAGTAGGTATCCGTGGTTCCGATCAGCGTAAAATGCCCTCGCGGGACCACGAACATCATGCGCTTGTCGGTGGGGGAGACGATCGGCAGGGCGTACTTCGTCCTCGCGCGGTCGCGCGGCACGAGCAGGTGGGCGCCCTTGGTGAGCTGCAGCTTCGGGGGGGCGCCCGGCTCGTCCAGGTCGCAGACGACGTCGTCCCAGGCCCCCGCGGCGTTAAGCACCACCCGGGACTCGATATCGAACTCCTCTCCGGTAAGGACATCGCGCACGCGGGCCCCGCAGACCCTGTTTCCGCTCTTGAGCAGACCGGTCACCTCGACGTAGTTCGCGCAGTCGGCTCCAGCATCGATCGCCGAGAGGGCGAACGAAAGTGTGAGCCTGCCGTCGTCGGTTGAGCAGTCGTAGAAGACGCCGATCGCCTTCAGTCGATCCTCGTCAAGGCCTTCCTCGAGTTCGAGCGCTTTCTGGCCGAGGTACATCTTGTGGTTCTCGACGTTCCTGAAAAGCGCCATTATGTCGTAGAGCCACAGGCCCATCCCTATCATGAAGACTCCGTTCTTGTCCCCTTTGTAGATGGGGAAGGTGAAGGCCTGCGGGTAGACGAGGTGCGGCGCGTTCAGAAGCAGCTGGCGCCTCTCGCGGCAGGCCTCGAACACCAGGTGGAACTCGAACATCTCGAGGTACCTGATGCCACCGTGGATGAGCTTGGACGAACGGCTGCTGGTGCCGAACGCCCAGTCATTCTTCTCCACGCACGCGGTGGTAAAGCCCCGTAGCGCCGCGTCCCGCGCCACGCAGGCACCCGTTACGCCTCCACCGATGACGAGTACGTCATAGCCTTTCGACTTGAGCCTCGATATCATCTCTTCCCGATCAGGTCCCATATTGTCTTTGCACCTCCAGTCGATGGCATGCGCTTGCCACGCATGATACGCACCCGCTTTTTCGACAGTTAATCATATCTCATTTCAATGCACGCATCCCTGCCCGCTGTCAGACGTGATAGGATTTTGAAGGCAGTGACACACGGGAGGCATCCATGGAAATGACACCAAGGGAGAGGCTCCTCGCGACCGTCGCGTTCGAGCCCGTGGACAGGCCGTACCGGCAGGACACGATCGGTTACTGGAGCGAGACGATCGAGCGATGGCGGGGAGAGAGTCTCCCGCCGGAGGTGGACAACGAGCTGGCGGCGCTGCTCTATTTCGGTATCGACATGCAGATTCCGATCTCTCTCGGCGCCCACGAGCACCCCGGATTCGAGCCGCTCTTCGAGGAAGAGGTCCTGGAGCAAGGCGACCGGTACACCATAAAACGGGACTTCTCGGGAAACATAATCAAGGTATTCACCGACGGCTCCAGCGCCCTGCCCGGCTTCCTCGAGCCCCCCGTGAAAGACCGGCAGAGCTGGGAGCAGGTGAAGGCCCGGCTCGACCCCGACTCTCCGGGCCGCCTCGCGCCCTGGGAGCCCTCCGTCGAGCTTGCGAAGAGCGAGCCGTGGCCTCTCTGTGTATATATCGCCGGACTGTTCGGAACACACAGGCACCTGCTGGGCTTCAAAGGGCTTATGCTTGCTTACCGCAGGCAGCCGGAACTCCTCCACGAGATCTCGCGGCACTGGGTTCTTTTCTGGAAGACCGTGATCGGGCGTATCTGCGAGAACAATCGCCCCGACTTCGTAAGCCTCTGGGAGGATATGTGCTACAAGAACGGCCCGATGATAGGGCCACAGGCTTTCGATACTTTCATGATTCCTTATTACAAGGAACTCGTGGGTTCCCTGCGGAACGAGCTGGGGATTCCCGTTGTCGGCGTCGATACGGACGGCAACTTGACCCTGCTCATCGAGAAGTTCGTCGAGGCCGGCGTCAACCTGCTCTGGCCGTTCGAGGTGAATGCCGGGATGGACGTTCTGGAAGTGCGCAGGCAGTGGCCGGGTCAGTTCGCGATCTGGGGCGGTATCGACAAGCGTGCGCTCTTCACCGACCGCGAGACGATAAAGGCCGAGGTGATGCGGGTGGTTCCACCGATGCTCGAGCAACGGGGCTACATACCGTGCATCGACCACGCGGTCCCGCCGGAGGTCTCACTCGAGAACTGGAAGTACTTCGTTGACCTTGTACGCGACACGGGTGAAAGCTGTTGCAGATAGATCTTCACGTACACACCAATGTGTCTTCACCCTGCAGCCTGATAGAACCGGAGGTGATGATCGAGAGGGCCTTCGAGATGGGACTCGACGGCATCTGCGTCACCGAGCACGAAGAGATAGAGGGCGCGGAGGTGGCACACGAGCTCGGGCTGAAGTTCGGCCTTCCGGTCTTCCGCGGGATCGAGATATACACCGAGTTCGGCGACATGCTCGTATACGGCCTCTACCGGGACGCGCCCGCCTGGAAGACACCGTTCGAGGAACTGCTCGCGATGTGCCGGGAGACGGGCGCCGTCATAATCCCCGCGCACCCGTGCCGCGTTACGGGCGAGTTAGAGCGGCTTTACGGATGGGAGCGGGCCGAGTACATGCTGGGGAACGTGACGGCGATCGAGACGCACAACGGCGGCTGCTCGCCGGACGGCAACCGCGCCGCCCTCGAGCTCGGTAGTAGATACGGCCTTCCCGGTGTCGGAGGGAGCGACGCCCACCACCTGTTCCAGATCGGAAGATGCCTCACCGTTTTCGACGACGAGATAACGACGGATGAGGAGCTCGTCGCTGCCCTCAAGACCGGCCGCCACCGGGGTGTTTATCCGGACGAGTCTCACTGTACTCGATCGAACGTGAGGCCCCCTGAAACCGCTTGACGCCATTTCTCGTATATAAAGAGCAGAACACCGATCGGTTTTCATAAAGGAGGGGCATGACCCCGAGGAGGCTTTCACGGGACGGGAGCGAGGAGGCCCGGCTCGTCGTAAGGTGCCGGCAGGGGGAGGTAGAGGCCTTTGCCGCCCTGGTCGAGAGGTACCAGGACGGTGTTTACCGGGTCATATACCAGATGGTCGGCGACCGAGAGCAGGCGCGTGACCTGGCGCAGGAGGCTTTCATACGGGCGTTCGAGGGCCTGGGAACCTTCAATGTGAGGAAGCCGTTCAGGCCCTGGATCTGCCGCATCGCGGCAAACGTCGCGATCGACTACCTGAGGCGACAGGATCACCCGAATGATGTCCCGCTCGAGGCTGTTTTCGATGCTGGCGCCGATCGGGAGTCCCCGGTGCCCGAGTCAGACGGACCGGAGGGCGCGGCGCTCTCGCGCGAGGTATCGGATATCGTCTGGCGGGAACTCCTCAGGCTTCAGGTGAAATGGCGCGCCGCGATAGTGCTGCACCATATGGAGGGCATGAACTACCAGGAGGTAGGGGATATCCTCGGGGTCCCGGGGAATACCGCGAAGACCTGGGTGCACAGGGCGAAGAGAGAGCTGTGCCGGTCCCTGGAGGGAGTGATATAGCGTGAAGAAAAAGAGTTGCAATAGGGCGATGGAAGCCATCGAGAGCCTGGGGGACACCAGACGCCGGCGCCATGGATGGCTTTTCCTCGGAAGACATGTCAGGCGGTGCTCGGATTGCGGCGCATACTTGACGAGGATGGAATCGGTCATCGAGGCCCTTGACGAGATCCAGCCGGTTTCCGCACCCGACGAACTCCTGGAAACGGTCATGGACCGCCTGCTTCCAAGGTTGTCGTACGAAAGTCCGACCTTCGAGGAGCGCTCGCGCGGCCACCTGGGCCTGCTAGTGTTCGCCGGCGCTGCTGGCCTCGGTGTCGCCGTTGCTATCGCGCTTGCCGTATGGAGGCATATCGTCGGGCAACAAGGCGAAGAGGAGCTTGCCTCGATCAGCACCGCGTGAGGAAAGCGGACTCGAAGCCCTGAAGAGTGGAGTGTGTGGATAGCAAGGCAGGCAATGGTTTAACCATGAACAACGGTACGCTTGCAGTCATCGGTGCGGGATGCTGGGGAACGACTCTCGCAGCGTTACAGTCGTGTAACTTCTCGCGGGTGAACATCTTTACGAAAGAAGCGGATGCCTGCGAGGAGATTGCGAGGTTTCACACGAACGAGAGTTACCTTGACGATTTCATCATCCCGCGCAATGTTTTGCCGACGACCTCGCTGGAGCGCGCCTTGGACGGAGCGTCGGTCGTCGTCGTCGCGGTCCCTTCTCATGCGGTCCGGGAGGTTGCTCGTAACATCAAGAGCATTTCCGCGGAAAGGCTTCCGACAGTGCTCGCCACGAAGGGACTCGAGGCGAATACCGGTCTTGTAAGCTTGGAGGTCTGGAGGCAGGAGGTCGGCTACTCCGCTCGCCGCGGCCCGCGGGATGCAATGGTCCTCTCGGGTCCGAACCTGGCGCGCGAGATCTCAAGGGGCTTGCCGGCGGTTTCCGTACTGGCCGGTCAGGACCAGGTCTTAGTGTGGCGCACTGCCCGGAAGCTTTCGCAACCTCTTCTTTCCCTTGTGAGTTATCATGATCCGCTGGGCGTGCAGGCATCGGGCGCTCTGAAAAACGTTTATGCGATCGGTTGCGGAATGGCGCGAGGGCTTGGATGGGGAGACAACGTTATAGCGGCTCTCATATGGCGGGGCCTGGAGGAGACTGCATTATTTGCGGAGGCGATGGGCGGGGACCCCGCCGTCATCACGACCCCAGCTGGACTTGGAGATTTTATCGCCACCTGCATATCGCCGTTGAGCCGCAACTACGATCTTGGCCGCAGCATAGCCGGTGCCGGAAAAGTCAATGAAGAGATACGGGGAGTCAGGGAAGGCGCTCAGACGGCGCAGGAGGCGTTGAGGCGCAGCCGCTCCCTGGGGCTGAAACTTGACCTGCTGGAGGCTGTATGGTCGGTGATAGCGGGCGCGGGTCAGCCAAAGGCCGTTCTCGCGGCCGCGTGCGGAGCGTCAAGCGGAGTCACCGGCCGGACTATCTCGCGCGGGCGAGCCGGGAGGGCGGAGCATCTGGTGGCTCCTTGCGGTTATAGATCTGAAAGAGGGGTGGCTGGATGAAAGTCGGTATCCCCAGGGCGCTCTTGTACCACCACTACGGAGAGTGCTGGCTGGCGTTCCTCGATGCCCTAGGCGTCGAGGCAGTGGTCTCCGAGTGCACCACGGACGATATCATTACCACCGGCGCGTTCCGGGCAGATAACGAGACCTGTCTGCCGGTGAAGGTCTTCTCCGGCCACCTGCTCTGGCTGATGGACCGGGTGGACGCGGTCCTGGTGCCGAGGGTGGTGAGCCAGGAGCACGGGACCTGCTCGTGCCCGAAGTTCATGGGGTTACCCGACCTTGCTCGCTCGCTCGATCCCGACCTGCCGCCGGTGCTGGCGCCGAGGATGGACCTCGGCGACAGGCGGTATCTCTGGGCTCGTGAGTGGTACGGGGTTGCGCGTAGTCTCAACGGAAGCAGGGTTTCGTCGGCCGCGGCGGTGGCCGGGCTCATCCGCGGACTCAGCGGGCACCACGCTCGGGAGGATGCCGGCCTTCCCGTAGGTGACATGAAGATCGGTGTTGCGGGCCACCTCTACAACGTCCACGACCATCGTGCTTCCCTGGGCCTGATGGAGCGTATCCGCAGCATGGGGGCAACCCCGGTTACCGTTGACGAGGTGCCTTCGCGACAGATCCACAAGCATGCTAAGACGCTTGCCCGCAGGATAATCTGGGGCTTCGAGAGAAGGCTTGTGGGCGCGGTCCTACACTGGAGCCGAACTGCGGATGTCTCTGGAATCATCTTCGTTACTTCCTTCGCCTGCGGACCTGGCTCGATAGTAGGTGCGCTTCTAGAGGACCAGCTTGACCGCGAGGGTTCCGTGCCGCTCATGACCATCACCCTGGACGAGCACTCGGCTGAAGCCGGACTGGTCACGAGGCTCGAGGCTTTCACTGATATGCTCAGGCACACTGCTCGCGTCGCCTGCAGGATCGGGGACCTACAGGAAGCTGAAAACGGGGGTGGCGCTTGAAGATCGCCGTCCCCCGCATGGGCAACCTGCCGTTGATTATCCGGGACCTTGCCCACAGGTTCGGCCTTGAGTATATCGAGACGCCGCCGTTCAGCGAGCGCACCGTGGAGATCGGCGCGGCGCTCGCGCCCGAGTTCGCCTGCTTCCCTCTCAAGGCCGTTCTGGGAAGCTTCGTCCAGGTCCTGGAGGCCGGGGCCGACACGCTCGTAATGGGGGGTGGGCACGGTCCCTGCCGATTCGGGTCCTACGGCGAGGTACAAAAGAGGATTCTCGAGAGGGAGGGTTACAGTTTCAAGATGTTGATCCTCGACTCGCCATCCACGTCCCTCAAGGACTTTCACGAAGGCCTTCGTTCTCTTCTGCCCAGGCAGCGCGTGAGGCTTCCCGTCCTCCTTCGGGAGCTTTGGCGAGTGCTCGCCAAGGTCGTGGTCTTTGACGAGGTCGAGAAGTGTGCGCTCGCGCTCCGCGGCCTGGAGGTTGAGCCGGGAGCTGTGGACGCTGCCCTTGAAGACTCCCGGGGAATCATCAGCCGCGCTTTCTCGACTGGTGAGATAAAGGAAGCGCGGGGCGAGGCGCTGTCGCGGTTCGCCGTGGTTCCGATCGACCGGGAGAGGGTTCACCTTGAGGTTGGCCTGGTCGGGGAGATCTTCATAGTCCTGGAGCCCTACTTTAACTTCGACATCGAAAGCTGGCTCGGGAGGCGGGGCGCGGTTGTTGAGCGGTCTGTAAGCATCTCCGACACTGTCTACCCGGGCGGTCGGAACCCGGTCTTCGGGTACAGCGATCGTATCGTAGCTAAGGCTGCCGCTCCCTACCTTTCCCACGAGGTGGGCGGAGATGGGTTGCTCACAGTGGGGGCAGCAACCATATTTGCGCGCCGGGGCTTCGACGCAGTTGTTCACCTGCTTCCATTCACCTGCATGCCCGAGGTGATAGCGAAGGGGGTGCTGGCGCGAATGTCGTCCGAGCTCGATATCCCGGTGCTTTCTCTTAGCATAGACGAGCAGACAGGTCGGGCCGGCGTCCAGACGCGGCTCGAGGCGCTGCTGGACCTGGCCTGGAGCAGAAAGCGCAAGGACAAGACCGCCGGTACCGCGGCGGCTGGTGAAGAAGGGGGTTGGAAGGTTGAAGACAAAGCTCTTAGAGCCGCTCAGTAAGGTCGAGAGAAGGCTCGATTACAAGGAGACGGCGGAGGTCGTACGCGCCCTTTTCTCCTGGAGGCCGGACCCGATCACTGGAGTCCTGGTCAAGGCGCTGTCGCGGATCATGCAACCGCTCGAGCAGGGGTCGTACGGGGGGCGGAGTCTCTCCGGGGAGCCGCACCGCGCCAGCTGGGTCATCGCCTCGCCTCTGGCCGTCTTCGTGCTCCCCGAGGCCGGACACCGACATAAGCTGTTCCTCGCGGCGAGGCTCAGGAACACCGGATCAATCAACATCATCCAGGACCCGCCGGAGGGCGTGAAGACAAGGCCCGCCAGGAAAGTGAAGAAGGCAAAGGGGAAAACCGGCAAGGCGGGCGGCAGCCGCAGGGCCGCCAAGTCGGTCGTCGGCCGCAGGCTGAAGGACGAGACGGTCAGGCTCGACAGGGTCGGGCTCGAGACGGGAGCGCACCACGACGCGGAAAGCGGCGGCTGCGACTTCGACCTCGAGGCCTTAATCGCCATCCAGCGCGAGAGCGACGTTGCCCTGACCGTGGTCCCGGTCGTCCGCGCGTATCACCAGCTCACGCCCGACGCTCCTACCGCCACCGTCGCGGCAAAGGCCTACAAGTTCACGCCGTTGTACCTGATCAGGAAGGGAACAAACTGGGCGCGCACGGTTCGCACGGCGAGGGTCAAGAACTGCAGGCCCCTGGTGCTCTCTACGTGGCTGGCCGACCACCCCGATTCCGACCTGTGCTCCCAGGCACTGGCCCTGCGCGTCGAGCTGATGAGTCACATCGAGTCGGAGCGCCGGGCCTGCACCGGGCCTCCGCTCCCGCCGAAGTGGGAGGTCAAGAGGCGGGTGCTCGCGGACCCGGTGCTTGCCGTATACATGCAGGACTACGCGTTGAGCCAGGGCATCACACGCGAGGCGGTGCTCGCCGAGGCCCGCGAGTACATCGAGGAGATCCAGTCCGTCTACAGGGTCGGCGTCGTCCGGTACTTCTGCCGCGTCGTCGACTACCTCTTCGACAAGTTCCTGGACGGCATCGAGGTCGACCGCGAGGGCATAAGGTTCCTCGCGGAGTGCGACAACCGCTCGAGGATCGTGATGGTCTGTGACCACAAGAGCTATGCCGATTCCCTGCTTATCGGCTACGTGATGTTCCGCTGCGGCATGGTTCCGCCCCAGCAGGCCGCCGGGCAGAACATGGATTTCTGGCCTATGGGATGGCTGCTCAGGCACTCTGGTGCCTTCTACATTCGCCGGTCGTTTATGGGCGAGACCCTTTACAAAGAGGTGTTCTGCGCGTACGTAAGGTACCTGCTTGCCGAGAACTACACGAGCGTCGTCTACATCGAGGGCACCAGGACCAGGGACGGCAAGCTGGCCAAACCCAAGATCGGGTACCTGGGGATACTCGAGGACGCGCTGCACATGGGGGTGTGCCCGGATATCACGCTCGTACCCGTATACATGGGGTTCGACAAGATACCCGAGGAGTCGTCGCACGTCAGGGAGATGGCCGGTGCCAGGAAAGTCTCCGAGACCATGGGCGTCATCGCCCGCATAATCAAGTCCATCAACACCAGTCTAGGAAAGGCCTACGTGAAGTTCGGCACGCCGATGAGTTTCAAGGCCCTGCTGGACAAGCACGGCCTGAGGGGCGCCGCGGAGGTCGCATGCGACGAGATAAACCGCATAACCACTGTCACCGCGAGGTCGCTCGCAGGGTGCGCGCTTCTTACCCACGGGACGAACTGGGTGACGGAGGAAGAGTTCGAGGAGGCCGTGGATGACCTACTCGGTTACTGTGAGCGGCGCAGGCTTCCCATGGCGGTCGACGCCGACCACGAGGGAGTGAAGGCCGCCGTCGAGTTGTACGCGGTGGAGGGCCACGTGGTGCCCGAGGAGACGGACGGCCAGAAGGGCTTCCGCGTGGAAGGAAACGGGCGGCGCTTCCTCGAGTACAACAAGAACATCCAGCTCGCGCACTTCCTCGAGCCCTCCCTGGCGGCGATCGTCGAGCGCTCACGCATCGACGGCGAGTCCGGCGACGGCCTGCAGTCCGAGCAGTCGATCCGATTCCTGAAGCACCTGTTCTCCGAGGAGTTCGTGTTCAGCCCCAGCCGCGAGGACGAGGCCTGGAAGCTGGACCACCAGGCATACTCCTTCGTGCTCTGCTCGCTTCTGGACTCGTACCTCGAGGGTTACATGGTCGCCTGCCGGGCGATCGGCTCGCTCACCGCCGACGAGCCCGTTACCGTCGACGAAACCGTGGAGCTCTGCTTTACAGAGGGCGAGCGCATGTGGAAGGACGGCGCCATCCGTCGCGAGGAATCGCTTTCGCGCATCGCGTTCAAGAACGCCATCAAGTGCTACAGGAAGATGGGGCTCCTCGCCGAGCTGCAGCAGCGCGATGATGACGGGGAAGAGAAGTCGGTGCTCGCGCCGGGCGAGCATTTCCACGAGCGGCGCGCGATGGAGCAGCGCATCCTCAGTTTCCTCAAATACTGATCCCCGGGGTCGCGCCTTCGCACCAAAGTGGGTCAAGAAGCGGACGACTCCCCTCGAGTCAGGCCGCTGCCACGGGACATACCCGGAGAGACCTTTTGGCGACCGCCAGGATCAAGGCTTCGGCAGGAAAGCGAAGAGCGCCGCGAGTTCGGTTATCTCAACGCAGGCCCCCAGGGTATCTCCTGTGAGCCCGCCGATTTTTTTCCACACATAGAGCGAAAAGACAAGGGAAACGACGAGTCCTGCCGAGGCGTATAACTCCGGCATCCGGAAAAGGAAGACGGAAGGGACGATTCCGATGGCCGTGGCTACGGCAAGCTCCGTCAATCCGGAAGACGAGATGATAAGGCTCCCGAGCCCCTCCTCCTTCGCCGACGGAAAAACACAGGCAAGGAGGGTAGGGGTATAGCGGCCGAGGATGCATGCCAGTAACAGAGCGTTCCTGGCGCGCTCCCAGGGAAGGCTCGATAGCAGAGCGAACTTCCCGATAAGCAGCAGCGCGATGGCCATCACGCCGAAGGCTCCGATCCGCGAGTCGCCCAGTATCGCCAGGATCCGTTCCCTGCTTCCGCCGGCTATGAATGCGTCAGCGGTATCGGCGAGAGCATCCAGGTGAAGGCTGCGCGACAGGAACTCCCAGACTACGATGATGATGAAAGCGCGCACGAAAAGCGGAAGGTGGTCCATCGGGGTCCAGAGGAGAAAAAGGATACCGCCGATGAGCCAGCCGGCGAGCGGGAAGAAAGCCGAAGCACCTGCGAGCTCGGACTTGCCTAGAGGCGGAGAGATCGTAAGAAAGCTTATCGCGCCGGCGATTCTTCGAAAGACCTTCAGCTCGATTCCCCCCTCGATAACAATACCTTCAGCTCTTCTACCAGCGCGGCGTTTTCCTCTTCCTTTCTCACGCAGAGCCGGATGAACTTCTCGGACAACCCGGAGAAGCTCGATGCATCCCTAATAAGAAACCCGCGTGGAAAAAGCAGGTCTTTCAAGCGGGGCGCATCAAGGAAGTCATGTTCGACTGCAACAAGGATGAAGTTCGCAGCGGCGGGGAAAGGCTTCAGGTTATTCGTACTCTCCAGTGATTTGGTGAAGCGCTCTCGCGCCGCTGCGGTTCTTCCCGGGATGGAACTTATGAACTCACCGTCGGAAAGGGCGGCGAGGGAAGCCATCTCGGCGAAACGGTTCACCCGCCAGGGCGGCGTCTTCTCCTCGAGCTTCGCAACGACTTCTGAAGGTGCGACAAAATAACCGATCCTGAGCCCGGCGAGGGAAAAGAACTTGGTGAGCGAGCGCGAAACCCAGATCTTGTCATTGATGTGGGAAAGGAGCGCATGCTCATCCTTTTTTTCGCAGAAGTCCATGAATGCTTCATCGACAAGTAAAGTCGCGCCGGGTTTCAAACTTGAGGCGAGCTCCAGGAGCGCATCCCTTGAGAAAAGGTTTCCTGTCGGGCTGTTTGGGTTGGCGAGAATGACGAGATCAGCGTTCCCCGCACGCCGTAGCACTTGCTTGATCCCAAGAGTGAAACCCTCCTCGGGTACGAGAAAGTGCTCGATTATCTCGGCACCGGCGCTTTGCCCGGAGAGGATATATTCACAGAAGGACGGTGAAACGACGAGGATGCGTTCGGGGCGCAAGAGATAGTTGATCCAATAGAATACCTCAACTGAGCCGTTGCTCAAGAATATCTCGTCCGGACCTCGTCCAGTGTATTCACAGAGCGCCTGCTTGAGGTCGGGATAATCGGGGTCAGGATAAGATGCGATATCCTCTGCGAGGTCTCCGGCAAAGAGCCGGCGCACCCCTTCTGGTGGGCCGAAGCGGTTGACGTTTGTGCTGAAGTCAAGGACGTCATCCGGGTGAGCCAGTCTCTTCCCGCCGTGTATTCTTTTCATCCGCTTACCCTTTTCAGAACCAGCCCCGTGAGGGAGAGTCCAGCGAGAAAAACGATATACGCTAATGAAAGATGCTGAAGGGCCTCGTCTATTTTTACGGGTGTGAGGGGTTCTGTTGGCTCACCAAGATAGGCGCCGAGTACCGGCCTGCCTTCATAGTAGTTCAAGCCCCCGAGGCGCACATTTAACAGTCCCGCCATCGCCGCCTCCGGCCAGCCTGCGTTTGGACTCTTATGTTTTTTAGCATCGCGGAGCAATATCTTTGTAACAGAGGATGGGTTCTCGCCTTTAATGGTCCCTGCTGCGATAAAGCATGCGGCTGTAATGCGGGACGGTAAGTAGTTCAGAACGTCGTCTAGGCGAGCGGATGCCCAGCCGAACCTCGCGTACTTGTCGTTGCGGTAACCGACCATGGAGTCGAGCGTGTTTACGGCGCGATAAAGGGCGGCTGCGATCGGGCCTCCCGTGATTGCGTAAAAGATCGGTGCGAATATTCCGTCGGAGGCGCTCTCCGCCACCGACTCGACAGTCCCCCTCACGACCTCGGCTGTCTCAAGGTCTTTCGTGTCACGCCCGACCAGCTCCGAGACCCGCGTCCTCGCCTCATCCAACTCATCGCGTTCAAGTAAACCCGCGATCTCCGAGGCGGTGTCCTTCAGCGATTTGAAGGATATTGTGTAGTAGATAATGATGGAGCCCGTGAGCAGGTGAAGGCTCTCGACGAGGCGCAGTAATAGCAGGACGGGGGCTAATGACAGTGAGAGGACGGCAAATACTAGCAAGACGCCGCCCTCGTATTCGCGGTTTGCACGATAGAACTTTCGTTCAAAGAGATCGATTATACGTCCGACCCATCTGACGGGATGGGGGAGTGCCTTGGGATCCCCGATCAAGAGGTCGAGGACAACGGCCAAGAGTATCTGGGTCATCCGTCTTTTCATTAGATCTCCAGTAAGCGGCAGACGTATTCAATGTCGAGTGTCTCTCTCATGACTTGCGCAAGGTGCACCACATTGTCCTCGGCAAGTTGTCGATAACTCTCGACCGGCCGGGACCTCCCCAGGAATCTTAAGAAAGCGCTGATTACTTCTCGATTGTCGAACAGGCCGTGAAGGTGTGTGCCGAAGACCCTCCCATCCGTCGATATGGCCCCGTCGGGTGTTGAGTCGCTACAACGCTTGAAAAGAAACGGGGAAGGTGCGCCGCGCACCTCGACTCGACCGGTATGTATTTCATATCCCTGTAGCCGTGTCCCGACGAGGCCCGGCAGAACGGGTATTTCTTCAACGACCGCCGCCTCGACCGGATTTGTGTGTTTTGGCCTTTCATAGCGGGTCATGATGGGAAGGAGGCAGAGACCCTCGTGCTTGCCGCCGCCGGATTCCACACCCTCCGGATCTACAAGCTTTTCGCCGAGCATCTGATATCCACCGCATATCCCGATGATCATGGTTCCGTCGGCAGCTCTTTGTGTTATCTTCTCCGCGAAACCGTTCTCCTTGAGCCAGGCAAGGTCGTGAACGGTGTTTCTAGTACCTGGAATTATCACCACTTTCACGCCGTCGAGTTCTTCCGGCCTTTTCGCCCACTTCAGAGCCAGCTCCTTTGAAAGCGGCTCGAAATCGGTAAAGTTCGAAAGGTATGGCAGCTTAATTACCGCTACCTCGCCCATCGCCGCGCCGTAGTCCCGCAGCGTGTCTTCCTCGTCGAGACACGTGCAATCGATGAAGGGAAGCACCCCGAGGACTCTGCGGCCCGTCTTTTGCTCCAGGAATGGAAGCGCGGGCTCGAGTAGCTCTAAATCTCCCCTGAACTTGTTGATGATAATGCCCTTTATTTTCTCTCTCTCACTCTTGTTGAGAAGGGCGAAAGTCCCTACCACCGAGGCGAGGGCGCCGCCGGTGTCGATGTCCGCCACCAGCAGGACATGCGCACCCGCCATCTCCGCGACCCTCATGTTGCAGAGGTCGAACTCCCGAAGGTTCACTTCTGCGGGGCTTCCGGCGCCCTCAATAACGACAAGGTCGAAATCCTCGCGGAGTGTCTCAAGCGAGTCCCCTATTACCTGGAGCGCACGCTCGCGGACATCGTAGAGGTACTGCTTGGCCGTGTAGTAGCCGATCGATTTTCCCAACACGATGACCTCGCACCGCTTGGCGTCCTTGGGTTTCAAGAGTACGGGGTTCATCAACACGGATGGCTCGACACCGGCACCCCTGGCCTGAAGCTCCTGGGCCCTCGCGATTTCTCCCCCGTCACTTGTAACGGCCGAGTTGAGGCTCATGTTCTGTGACTTGAACGGCGCGACCTTGTACCCTTTGTCCGCAAGTATCCTGCAGAAGCCGGTAGCCACGATGCTCTTTCCCACGTGTGAGCCCGTTCCCTGGATCATCAAGCAGGCCGCCATCTACTTCACCCTCAGAGGTATGCCGTAGACCATCATCAGGACTTCATCGGCGCTGCCTGCCACGAGCTGGTTGACCTGCCCAAGCACTTCCGTGAACCGTCGGGCCAGGGCGTTATCGGGTATGACACCCGAGCCGACATCGTTGCTGATTACGGCTGAGAGCTCGAACCCGGCGCGCATCCGCTCGACCGCCGCTTCGACCTCTTTTGATATCTCTTCTGGAGGAGCTCCTTCTGTCAGCCGCCGGCCGACGTAGAGGGTGAGGCAGTCGATGACGAGGATATCCTCTTCTCCCTCGATATATTCTGCGAGCATCCCGTGAATCGCCTCCGCCGTGCGCCACCCGGCGGGCCTCTCCCCTTTGTGTCTCTGGATCCTCTCACGCATCTCCTCATCCGATGGAAGGGCGGTCGCCAAGAAAAGGACATCCTTCTTTTTTTCCACCATTTTCAAGGCCTGGCTGCTCTTGCCGCTTCTGACACCACCCGTGATAAAGACTATCCTTCCCATTTCTCACTCAGCTCCCTAAGCACGGCATCGCCGTCGCGGAAGTACTCGAGTCCGCCGAGGCCGCGTAACACATTCATTGCTTCCCCCGTGAAGTCCCTGTTCTCAAGGCCATCTATCCCCCATACCCGCTTGCCCAGCTCAATCGCCTGCCTCACCGCCGTGATATTTCTAAAGTTTCCGGAGCCGACGGGGACATCTGTCATTATCACGAGGTCCGCCTCGCGGATGAGTCTCACGTTCTCCTCGTGTGCTTCATCCGTGATAGCGGTGAAAGGGGCTTCCGCCGCCAGCGGCAGCCCGAGTTCTCTCCCGGCTACCTCGTCCGTATCCATCGCATTGACCACTCCCGCCGAGACGTTGTAGCCTCGGTCAACGAGCCTTCTCATGAGGTACGACCCGGACCCACCGCCGCAGATGAGATGGATCCTCTCCTTGCGCCTTCCGGCGGTCCTGGGCGAGAAGGTAAGGAAGGTCCTGCCTGCGTGCCTGTGAAGGTAGGCCCTGACCCCGTATACAGATTCGATCATTTCGGGGCTGAGGACAGACTCCGTCCCGCCCAGCGCGGCGAGCTCGCCCTCTGAAAGCATCAAGAGTCTTTCGAAGTAAAGGAGCGCAAGGTTGAGGTCATGCAAAACGCAAATTATCGTAAGGCCCTCGCTGGAGAGCTTTTGCAGCATATCGAAAAGCATGAGCTGGTAGGAAACGTCCAGGTGAGAGGCAGGCTCGTCGAGGAGCAACAACTCCGGCTCCTGGGCGAGGGCCTGCGCGAGCACAACCATCTGTCTCTCGCCGCCCGATAGTTCCGGGAAATACCTCTCCTTGAGAGACGATATCTCAAGGTCGTCGAGCAGGTCGTCCACGCTTTGCCTGTGGCCGGCGTGTCCTTTCCTCGCGTACCTGCCCATCTCCACCACTTCACGGACCGTGAAATTGAACTCGAGCGTGTAGCTCTGAGGAACAAACGCAATCTCTCTCGCAAGTTCCTTGCGCGAGTAACGTCCGATAGGTGTGTTATTCAGCAGAGCCTCCCCCGCGTCTGCCCTGAGGACTCCATCCATTATCTTCAGCAGGGTGCTCTTGCCGCTTCCGTTAGGGCCCACGACCCCCATGAAGGCACCCTTCTCCACGGAAAAGGACACGTTCTTAAGAGCGGGGTTCCCGTCATATGCAAAGGACACCTCGCTCAGCTCCATCATGCCGCGAAGCCTCCCCGCTTACGCAGAAGGTAAATAAAGAACGGAGCGCCGAAGAATATAGTCACAATCCCCACTGGCATCTCGGAAGGCGCGAAGGCCGTCCTTGCCAGAAGATCGGAGATGCACATTACGGATGCACCCATGAAGATAGAGAAGAAGAGAACTTTCTTGTGGTCCGGGCCAAGGAAGAGACGGCAGATGTGCGGGACCACGAGCCCCACAAAACCTATTATCCCGGAGACGGAGACCGCTACAGCCGTGAGAAACGCCGCGATGAAGAAAAGGATCTTCTTCACCCGTTCGACGTCCACCCCGAGTTCGAGAGCCCGCTCCTCGCCCTGGAGCAGTATGTTCAGCTCGTCGGTGAAGAACAACGGAAGAACGAAGAACGGCAGTACGATCAAGGCCATCTTGACCTCGTTCCAGCCTCTTCCCGAGAAACTCCCGAGCAGCCAGTATATTACGGCGTGCAGGTCTTTGCCGGACTTAATCATGAGGACGGCGACCATCGCGAAGAAGAAGTAGGAGAGGGTAACGCCACCAAGGAGCAGCTGGTAGATGTTCATTATGTTTCCCCTCTTCGCCAACGAGTACACGAAGACGAGGGTCAAGAGCCCACCGATCAGCGCGAACAATGACATCCAGGGGATAGAGGGCAGGTGAAAGAAGAAGGCGAGCGTCGCCCCGAGTGCCGCTCCCGATGAAACGCCTGTGACGTAAGGGTCCGTCAGTGGGTTCAAGAAAAGTCCCTGCAGGATTCCGCCCGCCAGCGCCAGAGACGCACCGACGAGGATTGCCAGTAAGACCCTCGGCATCCTTATTTGCCAGAAGATTGTGCTGTACGGCTCGCCTGCCACGCGTCCCTGGAAAAGAAATTTCGCGACCTGTTTCAGCGGTATGTGTGCCGGCCCGAGCGATAGAGACAGCAGAAAGCAGATGACAAAGATGAATATGACAAGCGCGCCCAGGAATATTCTATTTTTCAACTTCGGACTTTTCGCTTTTTCTGGAGACACCCGCTTCCTCGAACGTGACCATTTCTGAAAGGATCTTTACCGCAGCCTCGATTATCGGCATGGCCAGCACCGCACCCGTGCCCTCGCCGAGCCTCATCCCGAGATCGATGAGGGGCTTGAGCCCCAGATTTTCTAGCACGATTAGGTGGCCCGGCTCTTCTGAAAGATGTGAGGGGAAGAGGTACTCCTTCACGCCCGGGTGAATGCGCACGGCAAGTAGGGCCGCAGCGCCGGATATAAAGCCGTCGACCACCACGGGAACCCTCCTCATCGCGCCGGCGAGCATTACGCCGGCAAGCGCTCCGATTTCCAGCCCTCCGACTTTGGCGAGTGTGCCTATTGGATCCTCCATCGAAGGTCTGTTCAAAGCGAGCGCCCTTTCAATGACGTCCACTTTCTTCTCAAGCCTGTCGTCATCTATTCCCGTTCCCCTTCCGACAACCTGGCGTACGGGAATGCCTGTAAGCGCGCTTACCAGTGCGCTGGATGGGGTGGTGTTCCCGATCCCCATGTCGCCGGTGGCCATTATGCCCGCTCCTTTTGCTATTTCTTGCTCAGCGACCTCTATACCGACGGCGATAGCCTTCTCGGCCTCGGTGCGGCTCATCGCGGGTCCTGCCGTGAGATTCGCGGTCCCTTTCCTTACCTTCTTCGTTATAACCAGGGGATGCTCAACATCAGCAAGGGTCCCTACGTCAACAAGCACGACCATTGCCCCGACGTGCCTCGCCAACACGTTGATCGCGGCTTTGCCGCTTGAGAAGTTCAGAAGCATCTGACCGGTGACCTCCTGGGGGTAGGCGCTCACCCCCTCTTCAACCACGCCGTGGTCCGCCGCGCAGAGGATCACCACCTTGTCACCCAGGGTAGAAGGCACCTCGCCTCTCATACCACAAATTCTTATGGATATCGCCTCCAGGAGCCCGAGGCTGCCCGACGGCTTGGTCAAGTTCTTCTGCCTTTCGCGCGCCTTCTCCATTGAGGCGCGGTCAAGGCCCGCTATCTCGATGCTCCTGCCTCCGATTTCCATGTGCCCGCCCCTGTCAGTCGCCTTTTGACGGAAAAGCCTCAGGGTGGATTATCTTCGCGAGCTGAACAAGCCCTTGCACCAGCCTCGGCCCCGACCTCACAAAGAGGTTGTCCTCCACCACGTACACTTTGCCTTTCGTTACCGCACCCATCTGCGAATAACCCGGCCTTTTAGCTATGTTGGCCGGGTCGCTCTGGCTTCCCTTGACCGCGATGTAGATGTCAGGGTTTTGTTCAAGGAGAGTCTCCTCGCTGAATTGGGGGAACTCTTTTCCGGCCATGGCGCCGATGTTCACCCCCGCCGACATGTTGATCATCTTGTCTATCAGGGTGTTTTTGCCCGCGGTCATGAGCGGCTGACTGTATATCTCGAAGAAGACCTTTGGCGGGGACAGGCCTTTTACCCGGGATTCCACCTCATCGACTTGCTTCCTGAGCTTTTCCGCCTCGCTTTTTGATTTTTCCTCAATCCCCAGTATCAGTCCCACTTTTTCGATGTCGGAAAAGAGCCCGTTGAAGCTCTTGGGATCGATAACAACCACCTCGATTCCCAGCTTGTTAAGGCTTTCCACTACGCCCTGCTGGACGCCGCCGGTAGCAAGCACCACCTGGGGGTCGAGCGACGTGATCTTTTCCACGTTGGGTGTAGCGAAGTCTCCGATCTTTTCTTTCTTCTTGGCCTCCGGGGGATAGTCGCAGTACGTAGTCACGCCAACGAGCTTGCCCTCGCCGCCTATGGCATAAATAATCTCGGTATTGGAAGGAGCCAGAGAGATTACCTTCTCGGCCGGTCCGCCAAGGGTGAACCTCTTTCCCGCGTCATCGACGAACGAGATCTTCCGGGACTCCTGCTTTCCTGACTGCTTGCCGCATCCTGACAAAGCGGCCAGCAGCAGGAATGCTATAGGGATGATAATAAACAGCCGCATCCTATCGTTTGACATTGACCTTATCACATCAACCTCCCTTTTTCGGCGCACAAAAAAACCGCCCCTCATCCATTCGGGCGGATTTCATGTGCTTTACCAAACCTTCCCGCTCGCGAGGACGTTATGGTTATCCGCTCAGGCAGGTCTCCTGGCTCGGTTCACGGCTTCCCGCCCTTCCCGGCTTTCGCCAGTGGCATGTGCGGGTCGCTCCCCATCACAGTGGCGCGTCCGCGCCGGATTCTCACCGGCTTCCCTATTAAGGCCGCTTGCCACCCGTGCGGCTTGTTATTCAGTTTTCGCCTCATGATTCTATGGTTCACAGTAAGGCAAGTCAACAAGAACGCAAAGACGAGGGTAAGACCCCTTTTGTTGCGCTGAGGTACACTTGATGGCATGAAAAAGATAATCTGACCCGACGAGCCCGCGAGCGCGGCGACCGTGGCCCGCCTCATGCATGTGGCGGGACAGGGCCACCTCGAGCTCTCCGTCTTTTATCAGTCGGTCGCGTGGGCCCCGTATTCTATCCGATACTGCGGGAGGTTGGCCAAATGACGGCCGCAAAGGTGGAGAGTCTAACCCGGGAGAATAAATAAAAGCCATGTCGGACAGGCGTTTACCATGGAAAATGCGATGAATGCGAGGCGTGGCCCGGCGCCGCTGCTGGTAGCGCTTCTGGCTGCGTCAATCGTCCTCTTGCCGGTATGCTGGAACCCTGCCCGCGCGTCAGGCGGGCACGACTCCCTGGGCGCCCTCGCCCCGTCTTCAAAGTGGTACTTCGCGGAAGGCACCACCCGCAGCGACTTCACCACGTACCTCGCGGTGATGAACCCCGACGAGCAGGCCGCCAATGTGACCTTCACCTACATGCTGAAAGCCGGCGAGCCCGTCACCCGCGTTCATCCGGTCGCGCCCAAGAGCCGCTTCACCCTGGACATAGCCGAAGACGTGGGTCCCGACCAGGACGTCTCCACCTTCATATCGAGCGACAGGGCGGTGATAGCGGAGAGACCGATGTACTTCGACTACCAGGGCCGCTGGGACGGCGGGCACGACTCCCTGGGCGCCCTCGCCCCGTCTTCAAAGTGGTACTTCGCGGAAGGCACCACCCGCAGCGACTTCACCACGTACCTCGCGGTGATGAACCCCGACGAGCAGGCCGCCAATGTGA
>Ga0315281_10000162_pt1 | contig 83982 bp, 77 predicted proteins | sample YL17G07_0_MG_FD_204540 | JGI IMG/M metagenome (GOLD analysis project Ga0315281, IMG submission 204540) | Sediment microbial communities from Yellowstone Lake, YNP, Wyoming, USA - YL17G07_0 | ecosystem: Environmental > Aquatic > Freshwater > Lake > Sediment | place: USA: Wyoming | collected... | reverse complement strand
GTAAGACCGAAGCGATCCGAGCCCTAAAGCGACACCTCTCGAGGGTGGTGTTCAAGACCATGACATCGATGAACCAGCCTGCCGACGGCTTGACGGCCGTCGCGGCTTGACATAGGAGCAACCCATGGCCGAAAGCGACGGCATCCCCGAGTCCGAAGAGCGGGCCGCCCCAAGCGGAACGCGGGCGGCTGAGGCCCCGGCGCCGACGCAACCCACGGCCGCCGAGCATCACCCGCCGGTCGAGCCGCCCAGCGAAGAGCCGACGCCCGAGACCGCGCTCGGCCGGGACGAGCCACGGCACGCGAAGCCGACGTCGTTCCTCCGCGAGCTACCGGTCCTCATCACGATCGCGCTGGTCCTCGCGATCGTGATCAAGACCTTCCTCGTGCAAGCCTTCTACATCCCCTCCGAGTCGATGCAACCGACGTTGACGATCGGCGACCGCGTCCTCGTGAACAAGGTCGTGTACGGGATCGGCGACGTCCACCGCTTCGACATCATCGTGTTCTCGAACCCGCACCCCGGGGAGGAGCCGAGCCGCGGACCGATCGGCGCGTTCCTCCACTGGCTCGGCGAGGGGCTCGGGCTCGCGCGTCCGGCCAACGAGGACTACATCAAGCGCGTGATCGGCCTCCCCGGCGAGACCGTCGAGATCCGCGACCACACCGTGTACGCGAACGGCGAGCCGCTCCCCGAGCCCTATCTCACCCCCGAGGCGCGAGCGTCGATGCTCGACTACGGACCGGTGAAGGTCCCGACGGACAGCTACTTCGTGCTCGGCGACAACCGCGGCCACTCGGGAGATTCGCGGTTCGGGCTGGGCTTCATCCCGCGGGACAAGGTCGTCGGCGAGGCGTTCGTGATCGTCTGGCCGCCGTCAGACATCGGGCTGCTGCACTGAGCCCGGCCCGACGGGGCGGTCGGGCGGGATGAACAGCCGGGCGAACGACCAGACGAGTCCCGCGATGCCGAAGGCCGCGAGCCACACGATCAGCGGCGGTGCCTCGAGCGCGAAGAACCACCGCGCCGGGGGCAGGAACATGACGAGGACGAACAGGGCCGGCATCGACCACACGAGCAGGAGCCGTGGCCGGGTGAACGGCGCCGCCACGATCGACAGCACGAGGAACCCGATCCACAGCAGCACCATCGTCGCGGTCGTGCGGGCCTCCTCGAGGCTCACCCCGGGCTCCCTCTTCGCCAGGTAGTAGGCGAGGAACGTCGCGATCGCCGCGAGCGCCCCCGCCGGGATCGTGAACCGCAGCACCCGCTTCAGGAACCCCGGCCGCGCGCGCTCGGCATTCGGCGCGAGCGCGAGGAAGAACGAAGGGATGCCGATCGTGAGCGCGCCGATCAGCGTGAGATGCCGAGGCAGGAACGGGAACGGAAGACCGACGACACCCACGCCGAGCGCGAGCAGCATCGCGTAGACGGTCTTCGTCACGTACAGGTTCGACGTGCGCTCGATGTTGCCGAGCACGCGGCGCCCCTCGGCCACGACCGATGGCAGCGGGTCGAAGGTCGAGTCGAGCAACACGAGCTGCGCGACCGACCGGGTAGCCGCCGAGCCCGATCCCATCGCGATCCCGATGTCGGCGTCCTTCAGCGCGAGCACGTCGTTCACGCCGTCGCCGGTCATAGCGACGACGTGGCCCCTCGACTGTAGGGCCTTCACCATCCTCTGCTTCTGCTGAGGTGTCACCCGCCCGAAGATCGAGTGCGTGTCGAGCTCGTCGGCGAGCGCGCTGAGGTCCTCCGGGAGCTCGCGCGCATCGAGCGGGCTCTCGGCTCCTTCCGCACCGAGCCGCGCCGCGATCGCGCCGACCGTTCCTGGATGGTCGCCGGACATCACCTTCACGGCCACGCCTTGCTTCGCGAAGTAGGCGAGCGTCGCCGCGGCGTCCGTCCGCACCCGGTCGCCGAGCACGACGAGCGCGACCGGGAGCAGCCCGTCCGGCAAGTGCTCCCCGTCGAGGGGCCGGTCGGTGCGCGAGAGGAGCACGATCCGCCGACCGGACCCGGCGAACGCAGCGGCCTTGCTCCGCACCGGCTCCAGGCCGGGCGAGGCCGCCGCGATCAGCACGTCCGGAGCGCCGAGCACCCATGTCCCCCTGGGCCCGAACGACGCCGCGCTCCACTTCCTGGCCGAGGAGAACGGCACCGTGTCGTCCGCCTCCCATCCATCGGGAACACGGGCGAACGCCTCGCCGATCGCGCGGAGCGTCGCGTTCGGGTGCGGGTCGGAAACCGCGAGCGCGGCGAGCGCCTCACCGTGCAGCTCGCCGGCCGCGAGCGCCTCGACCTCCTCGACGACGAGCCGCCCCTCGGTGAGCGTGCCGGTCTTGTCGATGCAGAGCACGTCGACCCGAGCGAGCACCTCGACGGCCGGGAGCTCCTGGACGAGCACGCGCCGTCGCGCGAGGCGCACGACGCCCACGGCGAACGCGACGCTCGTGAGCAGCACGAGTCCCTCCGGCACCATCGCCACCGTGCCGGCCACCGAACCGCGCAACGCGTCGTGCAGGTTCGCGTTCGAGCGGAGCTGGCTCGCGAACAGCAGCGCCCCGGTCGGCGCGATCGCCCACGTGACGATCCGCAGGATCCTGTCGATCCCCGCGCGCAGCTCCGAGCGCGTCAGCGTGAACCGCCGTGCCTCCTCCGCGAGCTGCACCGCGTAGGCGGCTTTGCCTACGCGCGTCGCGCGGTACCGCCCGCCGCCGGCCGCGACGAAGCTCCCCGAGAGCACCTGGCCGCCCGGCGACTTCTCGACCGGGTCCGCCTCGCCGGACAGCAGCGACTCGTCGACCTCGAGTCCCTGTACGTCGAGCACCTCGCCGTCGACGACGACCTGATCGCCCGGCTGCAGCTCGAGCACGTCGTCGAGGACGACGCCCGAGACCGGCAGCTCGCGCACCGCGCCGTCGCGTACGACGCGGGCCTTCGGCGCCGTCAGCACCGCGAGTTTGTCGAGCGTGCGCTTGGCCCGGAGCTCCTGCAGGATGCCGATCCCGGAGTTCGCGATCAGCACGAGACCGAACAGCGCGTCCTGCAGCGGGCCCACCGTCAGGATCACCACGAGCAGCGCGCCGAGCAGCGCGTTGAACCGCGTGAAAACGTTCGCGCGGACGATCTCCTTGACCGTCCGGCTGGGCGCCGCCGGGACGTCGTTCACCTCGCCCCAGGCGACGCGCTCCCGTACCTCAGCTTCGGTCAGCCCGTCGAGGGTCCTCACGGGCGTCAGCCTAGCGGGGCCCGTCGGTCACGGTGCGGGAGGGACGAACGACCTGTAGGGCGCGTTCGGAAGACCCGTAGCGTCACCGTGACCAGAAGGGAGGCCGATGACCGACGAGCCCATGATCGAGCAGGGCGAGGCGACCCCGCCGCAGAGCCGCAACCGGTGGATCGGCATGGCGCTACTCTCGGTCGGCGTCGCCATGATCATCGTCGACGCCACGATCGTGAACGTCGCGATCCCCTCGATCATCCGCGACCTGAAGATCCCGATCACGACCGCGGAGTGGGTGAACACGATGTACGCGCTCGTCTTCGCGGCCTTGCTGATCGCGGTCGGGCGCGTCGGCGACCTCGTCGGGCGCCGGAAGATGTTCGCGATCGGGATCGCACTGTTCGTGGTCGCGAGCATGCTCGCCGGCATCGCGCCCTCGGGCGCCGTCTTGCTCGCGGCGCGGTTCCTCCAGGGGATCGGCGGTGCGATCATCCTGCCCTCGACCCTCTCGAGCGTGAACGCGATCTTCCGCGGGCGCGAGCGTGCGATCGCGTTCGGCATCTGGGGCTCGGTGATCGGCGGTATGGCCGCGTTCGGCCCACTTCTCGGCGGGTGGCTGACGACGGCCGCGAGCTGGCGCTGGGCCTTCTACATCAACCTGCCGATCGGGCTCGTCGTGCTCCTCGGGACGTTCCGGTTCGTGCCGGAGACACGCGACGAGCACGCGGTGCTCGGCTTCGACCTCGGCGGCGTGTTAACCAGCGCGGTCGGCCTCGGACTCCTCGTGTTCGGGCTGATCGAGGGGCAGACGTACGGCTGGTGGAGGCCGGACCGCGAGTTCCACGTCGGGCCGGTGAACTGGAACGTCGACGGCATCTCGCCGATCCCGGTGGCCTTCGTCCTCTCGGCGGTGCTCCTTGCGGCGTTCCTCGTCATCGAGTCGAGGCGCCGCGCCGCGGGCAAGGTCGTCCTGCTCGACTTCGCGTTGTTCCGGATCAAGGCGTTCCGTTACGGGAACATCGCGGCCCTGATCGTCAGCCTCGGCGAGCTCGGACTGATCTTCGTGCTGCCGCTGTTCCTGCAATCGGTACTCGGGTACTCGGCGCTGCGGACCGGTGAGGAGCTGATGTTCCTCGCGGCGGGCGCGTTCGTCGCCGGTCCAACCGCGGCGCAGTTCGCGCTGCGGTTCGGGTCGCGGCCGGTGGTCGCGATCGGCATGGCGACCGAGGCCGCCGCGATCGCGCTGATCGGCGTCGTGCTATCGACGACGGTCACCGGCCCGGAGCTCGCGCCGTTCCTGTTCTTGTACGGGCTCGGGGTTGGCCTGGCCACCGCGCAGCTCACGAACGTGATCCTCGTCGACGTGCCGCAGCGCGAGTCCGGGCAGGCCTCGGGGACGCAGAGCACGTTCCGGCAGGTCGGCTCGGCGCTCGGTATCGCGATCCTCGGAACGATCCTCGTCGTGACGCTCGGCTCACAGACTCGCGCCCGCCTGTCCGAGGTGCCGATGCTGCCGCTGCAAGCGGTCGACGGCATCTCCACGGCCGTCCAGGACAGCGCCGGCGCCATCCTCACGAACCCGTGCTCCTTCGCGCCGAACCCCACGCAGTGCACCCCGGATACGGTGAAGCCGATCGTGGACCCGATCAGGGAGGCGTTCGTCGCGGCGGCCAAGCGCGTGGCCGCCGTCGGCACGATCTTCGTCCTCGGAGGGGTCGTCGCCACCCTGCTGCTTCCGAAGCGCCCACCGATAGGCCGCGAGCGGGCCGAGGCTGCTGGCGGGCCGTCCACCGACCTCTAGGACGCCGGCTTCCCCAGCCCTTTCGCCGCCGCCCAGGCGTCGAGGAGCGCGTAGGCCTCGTCCCGCTCGATCGGGCCGCGCTCCATGCGGAGCTCCATGAGGTACTCGAGCGCCTCGCCGACGAGCGGCCCCGGCTCGATGCCGAGGCGCGCCATGACCTCGCGCCCGTCGAGCGGCGGACGCATGGCATCGAGGTTCTCCGCCTCGGCCAGCCGCGCGATGCGGTCCTCCAGGTCGTCTTGCAGCGCCACGAGCTGCTTCGCCTTGAGCGGGTTGCGCGTCGTGCAATCGGCCCGCGTGAGCTGGTTGAGCCGATCGAGCAGCGGCCCGGCGTCGCGCACGTACCGGCGCACGGCGCTGTCGGACCACTCGGTGTACCCGTGGAAACGCAGGTGCATCTCGACGAGCTTCACGACGTCGTCGGTCACCGCGCTCGGATACCGGAGGGCCTGGAGCCGCTCGCGCGCCATCCGCGCGCCGACGACCTCGTGGTGGTGGAACTGCACGCCCTCGGGCGTGATCTGCCGGGTCCGCGGCTTGCCGATATCGTGCAACAGCGCCGCCAGCCGCAGCACGAGGTCGGGCTCGCACCGCTCGACGACCGCGAACGTGTGGTGCAGCACGTCCTTGTGCTTCTGGACCGGGTCCTGCTCGAGCTTGAGGGCCGGCAGCTCGGGCAGGAACTCCTCCGCCAACCCGGTCTGCACGATCAGCTCGAGGCCGAGCGCGGGTCTCGCGCCGAGCAGCAGCTTCGCGAGCTCGTCGGAGATCCGCTCGGCGGAGACGATCGACATGCGCCCGTGCATCCGCTCGATCGCGTCCACGACGCGCGGCGAAGGCACGACCTCGAGCTGCGAGGCGAACCGCGCAGCCCGCACCATCCGGAGCGGGTCATCCGAGAACGACACCTCCGGGTCGAGCGGCGTGTCAAGCCGCTTCGCCGCGAGGTCCTTCACGCCCCCGAACGGGTCGACGAACTCCCTCTCCGGCAGGCGGACCGCCATCGCGTTGATCGTGAAGTCCCGGCGCGACAGGTCGGTCGCGACGTCCTTGCCGAAGGTCACCGCCGGCTTCCGGTGCTCCTCGGCGTAGACCTCCGCGCGGAACGTCGTGATCTCGAAGACCCGGTCGCCCTTGCGCGCGCCGACGGTCCCGTACTTCACGCCGACCAGGTACTGGCGGTCGGCCCAGCCGCGAAGGACCTTCGTCGTCTCGCGCGGGAGCGCGTCGGTCGCGAAGTCGAGGTCGCCGTGGTCCCGGGAAAGCAACAGGTCGCGCACGACGCCGCCGACCAGATACAGCTCGTGACCGGCGAGGCGGAAGCGCTCGCCCAGCTCTCGGGCGACGGCAGGGACCTCGAGGAGCGCGCCGGCGCCTGGGCGCGTCGGACCGGCCATGTCCGGATGAGGATACCCCCGGCGTCCTGCCGCCCCGCGGTAGCGTCCCCCCGCACCGAAAGCGCGGATCGATGAGCCGAACCTCCGAGCCCGGCGGATCCCTACGCGAGCGTCGGTGTGCCGCGGGTCATGACGCCGCGGAGCGCGAGCGCGAAGTCGTGCGGGTTCGTCGAGAACCGACGCGCGTCTTCCTCGGTGACCAACCCCTCCTGGACCAGGTGCACGAGCGCCTGGTCGAAGGTCTGCATCCCGTAGTAGCCGCCCTCCGCGATGATGTCGCGGATCTCGATCGTCGCTTCGGGGTCGATGATGCGGTCGTAAACGCGCCCGGTCGCGATCAGGACCTCGACCGCCGGGACGCGGCCCTTGCCGTCAGCCCGCGGGATCAGGCGCTGCGACACGATGCCGCGGAGCGCCCCCGCCAACGACGTGCGTATCTCGCGCTGATGCGACGCCGGGAACAGGTCGAGGATGCGGTTGATCGTCTCCGTTGCGTCGATGGTGTGCAGCGTGGAGATGACGAGGTGGCCGGTCTCGGCCGCCTGGATCGCCGAGAGCGCCGAGTCGGAATCGCGGACCTCGCCGACGAAGACGACGTCGGGGTCCTGGCGGATCACGTGCTTCAGCGCGGCCGCGTACGACTCGGTGTCGAGGCCGATCTCGCGCTGCTGGATGATCGACTGGTCGTCGTCGTGCACGACCTCGATCGGGTCCTCGATCGTCACGATGTGCGCGCGCCGCGTGCGGTTGATGTGGCCGATCATCGAAGCGATCGTCGTCGTCTTGCCGGTGCCGGTGGGGCCGGTGAGCAGGACGAGACCGCGGGACGAGTTGGCGAGGTCCTCGATCACCTGGGGCAGGCGCAGCTCCTCGAACGTCGGCACCTCGGATCGGACCCGGCGGATCGCGAGGCCGACCATCCCCCGCTGGCGGAACGCGTTGATCCGGAACCGGCCGACGCCGGTCAGCGTGTAGCCGAAGTCGGCCTCGTTCCTCGCCGCAAACTCCCGCGCTTTGTGCTCGGGCAGCAGCGCCGCCGCGGCCGCCTCGGTGTCGGCCGCCGTCAGCGCCGGGAACGGACCCGGCTGCAGGGCGCCGTCCACCCGGATGAAGGGCACGTTGTTCGCCTTGAGGTGGAGGTCGCTCGCCCCCACTTCGACCGTGTACCGCAGCAGCTCAGCGACGTCCATCCCGGATCACTCCTCGCTCCGTTCCTCTCCCCGTTCGAACTCCGCGCTCGGCTCGAGCCCGCGCCCGAACTCGGGTTCCGCCTCCAGCTCGCGAAGCTCGCTCTCTACACTTCGGCGCGTTGCGAGCAGTTTTGTAGTCCCGATCAGGAGAAGGAGGATCACGAGGATCACGAGCCCGACCCCCGTGAGGTAGCCCTTCCAGCGCTCGTAGCTCGCCCCGAGCACGTACCCGAGGAAGGTATGGCCGACCCCCCAGATGACGGCACCCGCCACATCGTAGGGGAGGAACCGCCGCCACTCCATCTTGGCAACCCCCGCGAGGATGAACCCGACGCTCCGCACGACCGGGATGAACCGGCCGAGGAACACCGTCTTGCCCCCGTGGGCCTCGTAGTAGCGGTCGGCCTGCTCCAGCCGGCGCGGGGTGATGAACAGCTTCCGGCCGTGCCGCTCAAGGAACCCTCGCCCGTAGCGGCGGCCGATCAGGTACCCGGTGTTGTCGCCTAGCACGGCGCCCACGCATGCCGCGAAGGCCACCCAAGGTAGGGAGAGGTCCCCGACCCGGGCATAGAATCCGCCGAGGATGACGAGGGTCTCCCCCGGCACGATGACCCCGGCCCCCACGGAGTTCTCCAGGAACGTGCCCGTGCCGACGACGAGGTAGCCCCACGGAGCGGAGAGGTACTGCTTGAGGAAGTCGACGATGTGGTCGAGCACAGCGGCCCAGTATAGGTTCGCGGTTCCCTCTCCCCGCTGATGGAAACGCGCAGCGAGGTCTCGGCCGGCGGGGTCGTATACCGGCGACGGAAGGGCCGCTTCGAGATCGCGCTCGCGGCGCGGCGAACCCGACGCGGCGAGCTCGCCTGGGGCCTGGCGAAGGGCGCGATCGAGCCGACCGAGGCCGCCGAGGCGGCCGCTGTCCGGGAGGTCCGCGAGGAGACAGGTCTGGAGGCGAGGATCGAGGCTCCCCTCGGCGACATCCGGTACTCCTACGTGTGGGAGGGCGTGCGGGTGCGCAAGGCGGTGCACTTCTTCCTGATGCGGTCGACCGGGGGCCGCGTCTCCCTCCACGACCACGAGATGGAGGACGTCCGCTGGTTCCCGCTGGAGGAGGCGCTCAAGCTCGCCGCCTACCGCGGGGAGCGCGAGGTCCTCGAGCGCGCGGCGGAACGCCTCGGATGACCGTCTGGGACGTGCCGATCGGCGCCTTGATCGGGTTCGCCGCCGGGACCCTGTCGGGTCTGTTCGGGGTCGGGGGCGGCATCGTGACGACGCCCGCGGTCCAGTACCTGCTCGGCGCGACGCCGATCCAGGCGGTCGCGACGCCGCTCCCGATCATCTTCCCGACCGCGCTCGCCGGCGCCTACAGCTACCGGAAGGCGGGCGAGGTCGACACCCGCGCCGCGGCGTGGGCCGCCGGGCCCGGGGTGCTCGGCACGGTCGCCGGAGCCGCCCTGACCGACGTCGTGAACGCCGACGTGCTCCTCCTGATCACGGCGGTCCTGCTCGGCTGGGTCGCGATCCACGTCGCCCGCGGCCGGCAGGTGCGGATCCGAGAGCAGGGGACGACACCCGCCTGGCGGTTCGGAGCCGTGGGCCTGGCGGCCGGGTTCGTCTCGGGGCTGCTCGGCGTCGGCGGCGGCATCGTCATGGTCCCGGCGTTCACGGCGCTGCTCGGGATGCCGCTGAAACGCGCGCTCGGCACGTCGCTGCTCGTCATCTCGGTCCTCGCGATCCCCGGCACGATCGTGCACGCGGCCCTCGGTCACATCGACTGGGCGATCTTCCTCGTGGTCACGCTCGGCGTGATCCCCGGGGCGCGACTCGGCGCAAGGATCGCGCTCGGCGCCCATGAGCGCGCGCTGCGGATCGCCGTCGGCTCGTTCCTGCTCTGCGTCGCGGTCGTGTACGGCGCCTCGGAACTCGGCTACGCCATGATGGGCCGAGGGTAGGATGGCCGCGCCGATGCACCGGCTCGCCGCGCTCCGGCTCATCCCGCTCGTGCTCACCGTGCTCGTGCTCGCTCTGCTCCCGGCCCCGGCCGCGGCGCAGGAGCCGTCGCCCGTCACACTCACGCTCGTCTCCCAGACGCCGTCGTGGAGCTCGCTCGACCAGCGGGAGCTCACCGTGCAGGTCCGGGCCGTGAACGCCGGGGCCGAGCCGGTCGGCGACCTCTCGCTCGGCCTCACGCTGTGGGGGCCGACCGTCTCGCGGACGGCTTTCGAGGAGTCGCTCGTCGCGGACCCGACGACGGCCGTGATCCAGGCCGAGACGCTGCGGCGCGAGGGCGAGCTCCCGCGCGGCGGCGAGCGGGTCTTCGAGCTGCACCTCGAGCTCACGTCCCCGGGCATCTCGACGACCCAGTCGCAGATCTACCCGCTGAAGGTCGACCTGCGCAGCGGCCTCACGTCGGTCGCGGCCCTGCGAACCCCGGTCATCTTCCTCGTGAGGCGACCGCTAACGCCGCTGAACCTCGCCTGGACGTTCGTGCTGCACGAGCCGATCGATTTCTCACCCGACGGCGTGTTCCAGTCGCCGGCACTCGAGCAGTCGCTCGCGCCCGGTGGACGCCTGGCCGGCGAACTCGGCGCGCTGGCAACGCTCGCGCAGGACCCAGCGGCGACGGCGGTCGACGTCGCGGTCTCGCCGCTCCTGCTGAACCAGCTGGCACGGATGCGCGACGGCTACACAGCGGTCGACGGGGGGACGACGCGCGAGGTGAAGGCCGGGGAGAGCGGCGCGACCGCGGCGGCGGCCGCGCTTGCGCGACTCCGGCAGATCGCCACCTCGGACGCCGTGGAGCTCTCGGCGCTGCCGTTCTCGGCGCCGCAGCTCCCCACGCTCACGGCGGGCGGCCTCGCAGCCGACCTCGACGTGCAGCTGCAGCGTGGACGCGATCTCGTGGCAGCGGTGCTCGTGAGGCAGCCGGTGACCACGCTGCTCCGACCGCCGGACTCCTCGCTCGACCAAGCGAGCCTCGACGAGCTGGCAAAGCAGGGTGTTCAGACGCTGCTGCTCGACCCTGAGACCGTGCCGCCGGAGCCCCAGCCCCTCGGCTTCGCTCCACCGGCGGTCGCGTTGCTCGAGACGGCCGGCGGGACCGTCGACGCCGTCGTGACCGACCCGAGCGTGGAGGCGCTCCTCGCTTCGCCGATCGTCGAGGACGACCCGGTTCGCGCCGCCCAGTCGTTGCTCGGGGAGCTCGCGGCGATCTGGCTCGAGCAGCCCGGCTACGCGCGCGGCCTCGCGATCACGTTCCCGGAGGACCTCGTGGCTCCCGGCGCGTTCTTCGGACCGCTCGTCCGGGGCGTCGCCGAAGCGCCCTGGCTCGCGAAGCAGCCAGCGACCGCCCTCGCCGAGGCCTTCCCGCCGGCCGGTCCGTCCAAGATGGTCGCGAGCGCCGACCTGTTCAGCCGCGCCTACGTCGATGAGCTGCGGGCGAACCGGCGGCGGCTGGACACGTACCGTCCGATGCTCACACGGGAGAGCACCGAGCCCACACGCCTGGACAACCTCATCCTGTTCGCCGAGTCGGGGCAGTTCGTCGACGACGAGGCGCCCGGCCGGCGCTTCCTCGCCTCCGTGCGAGATGAGATCGCAGGCGTCTTCGACGCCGTGCACCCCGACGCCGGCCAGACCGTCACGCTCACCTCGAGCACCGGAGGCGCCATCCCCGTTCGCGTCACCAACTCGAACGACTTCCCCGTCCACGTGATCTTGCGCCTGGTCTCGCTCGGGCACCTACAGTCGCCCGACGCGGACGGCGTGCTCGGCCCCAACGCAACGACGACCGTGAACTTCGACGTGCGACTGAACACGACCGGGCGATTCCCGGTCGAGGTGCAGGTAGTCTCACCGTCCGGCCGCATCATCAACGAGACAACGCTCATCGTGCGCTCGACCGGCTTCAACCGCATCGCGATCCTGATCACGATCGCCGCAGCGGTCGTGTTGCTGCTGCTCTGGGCGAGGAGGTTCGTGCCACGTCGGACGTCGTGACCCCCGACACGCCGGAGGCGGCGGAGCTCCCGCCGGAGGACTCGCAGGCGTCGTTCGTCAAGAACACGGCGGTGATGTCGGTCGGCACGATGCTGTCGCGTGTCACCGGGCTGCTGCGGGTGTCGGCGATGGCGGTCGCGCTCGGCGTCGTCGAGTACCGCATCACCGACGCCTACAACATCGCGAACACGACCCCGAACATCATCTACGAGCTCGCGCTCGGCGGGATCCTCTCGTCGGTCTTCGTCCCGGTCTTCGTCGAGCTGCTCCAGACCCGCGGGCGGGACGAGGCGTGGGAGGCTGCTCGGCGCGTGATGACGATCTCGGTCGTCGCGCTCACGACGATCATGGTCATCGGCATCCTCGTCGCGCCGCTGATCATCCGCCTCTACACGGTCGGCGCGACCGACGCCGGCACGGCGGCGACCCGCGAGCTCGGCACCTTCTTCCTGCGGTGGTTCATGCCGCAGATCGTCTTCTACGGCGTGGGCGCGGTCGCGACCGGCCTGCTCAACGCCCACCGGCGGTTCGCGGCGCCGATGTTCGCGCCGATCCTGAACAACGTCGTCGTGATCACGACGTTCGTGACGTTCGCGGTCATGGCCGGCCCCGAGCGGTTGCAGCCGGGCCACATAGTCACGACCGCGCAGAAGCTCGTCCTCGCGATCGGGACGACGCTCGGCATCGTCGCCATGACCATCGTGCTCTGGCCGTCGCTCCGGCGGCTCGGCTTCCGGTTCCGCTGGCGTCGCCACTGGCGGGACGAAGTCATCTCGCGGATCGCGCACCTCGCGAAGTGGGCCGTGGTCTACGTGATCGTGAACCAGATCGGCTACCTGATCGTCTTGATCCTCGCGAGCGGCAGGAAAGGCGACTACTCGGCGTACGTAGACGCGCTCATCATCTTCCAGCTCCCGCACGCGATCTTCGCCGTGTCGATCTTCACGGCGCTGTTGCCCGCGATGTCGGGGCGGTGGGCTGCCCGCGACCGCGACGGGTTCCGTGCGTTCCTCGTGCAGGGGATCCGCGCGACGGCGCTGATCGTGATCCCCGCGGCGGCCGGGTACCTCGTGCTGACAGAGCCGATCGTGCGGCTGCTGCTACAGCACGGCCCCGTCGCCAGCCAGGCGAGCACCGACCGCGTGGCCGGCATCCTCGGGTTCTTCGCGATCGGCCTGTTCTCCTTCTCGCTGTTCCAGCTACTGCTGCGCGCCTTCTACTCGATGCAGGACACGCGGACGCCCGCGCTGATCAACGTCGCGACGGTGGGGGTCAACACAGCGGCCAACTTCCTCTACTACTTCGCGTTCGACCTCGGCGTGGGGGGCCTTGCGCTGGGGCACGCGACCGCGTACACGTTCGCGTCGATCACCGCGCTCGTCCTCATCCGGCGGCGCCTCGGTGGGATCGAGGGCAGGCGCGTGCTGGCCGGCATCGGCCGCACGCTGATCGCGGCCGTGGTGACGGGGTTGGTGGCCTGGAGCGTCGCCAGGTCGATCGGCGACGCGCTCGGGACGGCGACGTTCGGCGCCCAGCTCCTGCAGGTGCTCGCCGCCGTCATCGCCGGGGTGCTTGCGTTCGTCGCCGTGGCGCTTATCTTGCGCATCGACGAGGTCGCCATGGTGAAGCGGCAGCTCACCGCGAGGTGGCGCAGATGAGATCCCTGACCGAACGCGCCCGTGACGAGCGCGGCCTCATGGGCAAGATCGCGATCCTGTGGCTCGCCCTGCTCATCCTGTTCGTGGTCGCCGCGATCGACACCGGTTCGATCCTGTACACGCGGTACAAGGTGGCCGACGCCGCCGACGAGGCATCCGTCGAGGCGGCCACGGTCTACAAGGACACCCGGAACCAGCAGGCCGCGCTGCAAGCGGCCCTCACCAAGGTCAAGGAACTCACTCCCGGCGCCCACCTCGCCGCCTTCAAGCTGGACGCCAGGACCGGCGAGGTCACGGTGACGGTCACGAAGAAGGCCTGGTCGCTACTCGCGGCGCGCCTGCCGTTCACGGAGGAGTACGTGAAGGCGACCGAGACCGCCACCAACGGCCCGCCGGTGCTCTGACACGTTCGGCCGTTCCCCGGGCGCCCGAGGCTATGCTGCGGCGGTGAGGGCCGAGCACCCACGCGCCGTGCTCGCAGGGCGGTACGTGCTCGTAGAGGAGGTCGGGCGCAACCGCGTCGGTATCACGTGGCGGGCCACCGACAGCGTGCTCGAGCGGCCCGTCGTGGTGAAGCTGATCCGCCCCGACCTCGCCGAGGACCCGTCGTTCCGACCGCGGTTCGACGAGGCCGCGCGCGCGGTCGCGGGCCTATCCCACACCGGCCTCCTGCGACTGCTCGACACCGGGACGCAGGACGGCGTGCCGTTCGTCGTGCGCGAGCACGTCGACGGCGAGAGCCTGCGGGTGCTGCTCGCACGGGAGGGGCCGCTCGACCCCGGGCGCGCGGCGGCGGTCGTCGCCTCCACGCTCGACGCGCTCGCCGAGGCGCACGCGGCCGGCGTCCTGCATCTGGACCTGAACGACGACGACGTCATCGTGTCTCCGGACGGATCGGTGCGCGTGTGCGACGCAGGCATCGCGGCCGCCGTCCTAGGCGACGCGACCGGCGACGAGCGCACCGATCTCCGCGACGCGGGCGCGCTGCTGTTCGAGCTGCTCACGGGCCGTGCGCCGTCGGCCAGCGAGACGTCCGCGCGAGCGGTCCGGAAGGAGGTCCCGCGCGCGCTCGACGCCTTGGTCGTCCGGGCGCTGTCCCATGACGGCTTCCCCACCGCCGAGGCCTTCGCCTCCGCGCTGCAAGGGGCCACGAAGGCCACGCCTCCGACCGGCCGACGGTCGTGGTTCAGGACCTGGCTCGCCGTTCCCCTGCTCGTGCTCATCGTCGCGGGCGCGGCCGTCGGGGTCGGGCTGTGGATGGGTCGGCTTGAGGTCGGGGGGCCACTCGGGATCAGGATCGAGCATGGCAAGGCGAGCCCGGCACCGGCGACGGTGGCGCTGCGGATCGCGAGGGTGTCCTCCTTCGACCCGGACGGCGACGGCGCCGAGAACGACGGCGCGGTCGGCTACGCGGCTGATGGCGTCCCCTCGACCGTGTGGCAGTCGGAGGACTACTTCGACGGGCGGCTGAACAAGGCGGGCGTGGGCCTGCTTTTCGACCTCGGGGCGCGGCGGGCCGTCACGGGGTTCCGGCTCTCGACGCCGTCGCCGGGGTTCCACTTCGCGGTCGCGGTCGGCGACGATCCCCCCACGCTCCCCCGTGCGGTCGGACCGACCTTCGCGGCAACGGGCGACCTGCGGGAGACGATCGAACCGGCGATGGGACGGTACGTGCTGCTGTGGTTCACGACGGTGGTTCCGACCAGCGACGGGAACCGTGTCGTGGTAGGCGAGTTCAGGGTGTTCGGGACGGCATGAGCGGCGAGCGCGACGAGGACCTCGTCCGGCGGTGCCTGGAGGGCGACCGCTCGGCGTTCGGCGTGCTCTTCGAGCGGCACGAGCGGCGTGTGTACAACCTCGCACTCCGGATGACCGGCCGCGAGGAGGACGCGCGTGATGCCACGCAGGACGCGTTCCTCACGGCGCTCCGCAAGCTCTCGTCGTTCCGCGGGGAGGCCGCGTTCACGACCTGGCTCCACCGGGTGACGGTGAACGCGTGCTACGACCTCCTCCGCAAGCGGAGCCGCGCGCCGCTCCTTGACCGGCTCCCCGACCACGAGCCGGAACCGCCGCCGGCCCCGGATCACGCCGACCAGGCGGGGCTCTCGCTCGACGTGCAGCGAGCGCTGCTCCAAGTGCCGGAGGACTACCGGGTCGCGATGATCCTCCACGACGTGCAGGACCTCCCCTACGAGCAGGTCGCCGCGATCGTCGGCGTGCCGGTCGGGACCGTGAAGTCGCGTCTGCACCGCGGGCGCGTGGCGCTGGCGAGGGCGCTCGGCGTGCCGGTCGGCGGCCAACCCGGGCCCGAGCGGCGGGAACGCCCGGGTGCGCCCGAACCGTCAGACGGAACGAGGCCGACATGACGCACCCCGAAGAGCTCCTGGCAGGCTACGTGGACGGCGCGCTCACCGACGACGAGCGGGCGGCCGCCGACGCGCACCTGGCCACCTGCGAGACCTGCCGGGAGGAGATCGAGCTCGCGCGCCAGGCCGTGACCGCGCTCGCCTCCCTCGAAGAGGAGTCCGTGCCCTTCGGCGTGATGAACCCGGTGACGGCCGAGATCGGCCGGCGCACTCGGGGTCAACGGACGCCCCGGCGCGGCCGGCTCCAGTGGGCCGCCGGTCTAGCCGCCGCGGCGGCGCTCGTCGCGCTGGTGGCGGTGAGCCTGCCGCACATGCTCGGTGGGGGCGCGGGCGGAGGCTCGGCGATGTCCGCCGCTTCCACTGGGGCTCTCGGACGCGGGCCGACGGCCGAGTCCCTCGCGGCAGCCGGTCTCGAGGTGCAGTCCGTCAACTACGACACCGCCGGGCTCGAGGCTCTCGCGTCGGGCGTGGCAGCGCAGGCGAAGAGCGGCGCGATGACGGTCGGCGGGTCGCAGAGCCTGGCTCCCCAGGACACCACGCAAGCCGCGCTCGAGTGTCTGCTCCGCGGCTCGAGCCTCACCGAGAACGACCAGCTCGTCCGGTTGATCGAGGCGAAGTTCCAGGGCACGCCCGCCTACCTCGGGGTGTTCCTCGAGAGCCCCAAGGCCGGCCAGCCGCCGGACCAGGTCATCATCTGGGTCATCGCGGAGAAGGACTGCTCGATCATCCTGTCCTTCTCCTCGAAGCCCATCACGTAGGCCCGGCGCGTTCTCGGCCGTGGATGGTTCGAGCGAACACTCGTAGAGTGTCCGGTCGTGAGGTATCGCGTCGAGCAACTCGCCGCGGCGTGCGACGTCTCCGTCGACACCGTGCGGTACTACCAGTCGCGCGGGTTGCTCCAATCCCCGCAGCGCGAGGGGCGCGTGGCCTGGTACGGCCCCGAGCACGTCGCGCGGATCCGCGAGGTCCGCTCGCTCCAGCGCAAGGGGCTCACGCTCGCCGCCATCAAGCGGGTCGTCGAGGGCGACCTCGGGCGCGCCGATGCCGACCTCGCGGCGGCGGTGGCCGCGGCCCGGGGAGAGGGGGCCGAAAACGAGCTCCTCACGCTCGAGCAGTTCGCGCAGCGAAGCGGTGTGCCGGCCTCGCTGATCCAGGCCGTCGAGCGCGAGGGCATCCGCCTCGGCCGCGTCGAGGACGGCGAGGAGCGCTACACGGCAGCCGACATCGAGATGGTCCGCGCCGCGCTAAGGCTCCTCGAGTTCGGGCTGCCGCTCGGCGAGCTACTCGCGCTCGCGCGCGACACGCACGGCGCGATGGCCGGCCTCGCCGAGCGCGCGGTCGAGCTGTTCGACGAGCATGTCCGAAAGCCGATCCGCGACACGTCCGCGAGCGACGAGGAGGCCGCCGCCCAGCTCGTTGAGGCGTTCCGCATGCTCCTCTCGGCCGTGACGAGCCTCGTCGCGAACCACTTCCAGCGCGTGCTGCTCGAGACCGCGCAGGAGCATATCGAGCGGGTCGGCGGCGACGTCGAGATCGAAGCCGCGCGCGCCGAGACCCGGCGCATGGACCGAGCATGGCAGGCGTGAACCCGCCGGGCCTCCCCGAGGGCGAGGGCAAGGTACGGGCCGTCCGCCGACTGTTCGACGCGATCGCCGGCCGCTACGACCTCGTGAACCGCGTGATGACGCTCGGGATGGACGTCGGCTGGCGCCGCCGCACCGTGCGTGCGCTCCGACTGCCCGGCGGCGCGCTCGTGCTCGACCTCGCGTGCGGGACGGGCGGCCTGTGCAAGGAGTTGCGACACAACGGATATCGGGCGATCGGGTTCGACTTCTCCCACGGGATGCTCGCGGCCGCGACGACCGAGGTGCCGCTCGTGCGTGCCGACATCCTGCGCTTGCCGATGCCCGACGCGTCGGCCGACGGCGCGACGTGCGGGTTCGCGCTCCGCAACGTCACCGACCTGCCAACCCTCTTCGACGAGGTCGCGCGCGTCGTGCGTCCCGGCGGGCGGGTGGCGCTCCTCGAGACGAGCGAGCCCGACAACCGCGTCATGCGCGCCGGGCACACCGCGTACTTCCACCGTGTGGTGCCGTTCATCGGCGGCGTGTTGTCGGTGCGCGAGGCTTACCTGTACCTGCCACGGTCGACGGCGTACCTGCCGTCACCGTCGCGGATGGTCGCGATGCTGCGCGAAGCCGGGTTCCCCGACGCCGAGCGGCTGCAGCTGTCCGGAGGCGTCGCGCAGCTCCTCCTGGGGACCCGCGGATGACGGGGTCCGCGCTCGTTGCCCGTGCGGAGCAGCTTGGGCCGGCGTTCGACCTCCTCGCGAACTACCGGCCGGGCGGGTTCTTCTTCGAACGGCGGGGGCTGGGCCTCTCCTCTGCCGGCATGGCGGCTCGGATCGGCGTGGACGGCGGGCCCGACCGGATCGAGCGGCTCGCGCGCACGGCCGCGGTGGTGCTCCGCGGGGTCCACCTCGAGGGCGAGGGCACGCGACCGGTGGCGGTCGGCGCGATCCCGTTCGACGAGGGATGGGCCGCCGACCTCGTGATCCCCGCACGGACGGTAACGCGGGGCGAGGCCGGCGAGACGTGGCAGGTAGACGTCTGGCCGCAGGGCCTGGCCCCACTCGACCGCAAGCGCGAGCGGTGGACCGGGCGCGTCGTCCCCCACGAGGCGTTCACCGACATGCAGCTCCGGCCGGACCCCGAGCCTGAGGAGTACGCGGCCGCGGTCGTCGAGGCGACACGGCGGATCCGCGGTGGTGCGCTCCGCAAGGTCGTGCTCGCGCGCACGCTGATCGTCGACGCCGAGCGCGAGCTCGATCCCAAACAGCTGCTCTGGCGCCTGCGCGCGGTCGATCCCGACTGCTACGCGTTCGCCGCGCCAGAGATGGAGCTCGCACGCGGGGAGATGCAGCCGATGGGCTTCCTCGTCGGCGCGACGCCGGAGCTGCTGGTGCTGAAGCGAGGGCACGAGGTCCGCGCCACACCCCTCGCCGGTTCCGCGCCGCGGTACGGCGACCCCGGCGAGGACCGGGCTGCCACGCAGGCGCTGTTCGACTCCCCGAAGGACCGCGAGGAGCACGCGGCCGTGGTCGACACCGTCGCCGAGACGCTCGGCGAGGTCTGCGAGCAGCTCCGCTTCCCGAAGGAACCGGAGCTGCTCGGAACGGCGAACGTGTGGCACCTCGCCACGCCGTTCACCGGGCGGGTGCGGGACGACGTCGACAGCGTCCTCGACCTCGTCGCGAGGCTTCACCCGACGCCGGCGGTCTGCGGCTCCCCGCGCGAGGCGGCGCGCTCGGCGCTCGCGGAGCTGGAGCCGATCGACCGCGGGCTCTACGCCGGTCCGGTCGGGTGGGTCGATGCGAACGGCGACGGCGAATGGGCGATCGCGCTGCGATGCGCCGAGATCATGGGGAGCAGTGCACGGCTGTTCGCCGGTGCCGGCATAGTGGCGGACTCGGTCCCGGAGCTCGAGCTCGACGAGACGGAGCGCAAGTTCCGCGCGCTGCTCGACTCGCTCCGCTGGGGCTAGTCGCCCTCGATCACGAAAACGAGCGGGTCCTCCGGCCGCCCGAAGCCTGCGCGTTCGTAGAACGAGAACGACCGCTCGCTCGGCCACACGACGACCAGGTCGAGCTTCCGCTCCCGCCCCCACGTGAGCACCTCGGCGAGAAGGTCCGAACCGAGTCCTCCGTCCCGGACCTCCGGCTCGACGTAAACGTTCGTCAGGTAGCCGATCGGACGCTCACCGCGGCGGAGGTCCGGATGCGGCACCCGTTCGACGACCTGCAGCCACGCGCCGCCGATGAGCCGCCCGCCGTCCGCGGCGACCCACACCCGCCAGGCGCCGCCCTCTCCCAGCGCGTCCCCGACGAACCTGCGGAACCCCTCACGGAACTCGTCGAACGACATCGCCAGCGTCGTACCGTGCTCCAGGCGGAAGTCCCACCGCAGGCGTGCGAGCTCGTCCGCGTCCGCGACGGTGGCGGGGCGGATCGTCGACATCACGGCCGAAGGCTACGCGCAGCGGGCTGTATGCACGAGGTCGAGTCAGCTCCGGCGAGCCAGGCGCGCCGTGAGCGAGGCGCCTGCGACGCCTGCGACGAGACCCGCGAACAACGCTGGCAGGTAGCTCGGCTGGTAGTCGCCGCCCCCCGAGTAGCCGATCCCCAGCGCGTTCGAGCAGCTCGTGCGCCCCTCGGTGGCGGGACCCGAGCCCGGTTGCGCCGTCGGCGTCCTCGTGCAACCGAGCGGCACCACGAGGACGAGCGCGATGATGAACGCGAGCACCGCGACGACGGGCGGCCAGAATGCCCTGGGCCGGTGCCGGAACCGCCCCATCCCGAGCAGGGTGGCCCCGAGCAGGAAGAAGGGGGCGCCGATCCCGACGAGGTCGAGCAGCCCGAAGGCCGTCAGCGCGATCGCGAACGCCCAGTAGGCGAGCGCGCCGGCGCGTGTCCCCGATCCGACGGTCGTCACCCCGTCAGCGTACGCCTAGCGCCGCCCCGACCGCCGCGGTCACCTCGGTGTGGCGGGCGACGTTCATCCTGCGGTCGGAGGGAACCTCGACGATCCAAACCCCGTCGGCGTTCGCCGCGCGCCCGACCGCCGGAACGAGGTCGCCGGCGCGTTCGATACGCACGTGACCGGCCCCGGCCGCGTCCGCGAGCTTCGCCAGGTCCAACCCGTGCGGGGTCGTGAACAGGACCTCGAGCTCCGGCAGCTCCCGCTGCCCAAGGAACGAGAACATGACGCCACCGTCGTTGTTCGGCACGACGAAGACCGCGTCGTGGCCGCGCTTCGCGCTCCACAGCAGCGACCCGGCGTCGTGGAGCAGCGACAGATCCCCGCAGAGCGCGTACGTCCTCGCGTCGGACGCGGCGACCCCGAGCACCGTCGAGACGAAGCCGTCGATCCCGCTCGCCCCGCGGTTCGCAAGCACCCGCAGCCCGTTCCGCGGCTGCATGAATGCGTCCAAGTCACGCACCGGCATGCTCGACCCGACGACCAATGTGGAGCCGTCGGAGAGCGACGCCGCGAGGTCGCGGGCCACGCGCCCCTCGAACGGCTCGTCCCACGAGTCAATCAACTCGTCGACGACCCGACGGGCGATCGCGTCGGCATCCTGCCACTCCTGCAACCACGCCGTCGGCGCGCGCTCGTCCACCCGTTCCGCCACCGCCGCGGCGAGCGGCCCCGGGTCCACCTCGATCGTCCACGAGGCGTGCCGCGCCGGGTCGGCGATGAGCCGGTCGGGGTCGACGATCACGAGCGTCTTCGCGGTGGCGACGAGCGCGAGCCCCGCGCGGGAGATCGGTGCCGCCCCGATCTGCACGGCGAGGTCCGGCACGTGTGCCGACGCGAAGTCCTGGTCCGCCAGGAGGAACTGCCCGGCGGTGAGCGCGCCCGGAACCCGGAGGCCGGAGGCAGGTTCGGCGATCAGCGGCCACCCGAGGACGCGCCCCAGGGCCACGGCCGCGGCGGCGTTCTGACGCAGGCCGCCGCCCACGATCGCGCCCCGTTCCACCCCCTTGACCATCGCCGTCAGCCGTTCGACGTCCGAGCCGCGCGGGAGCGGTGGGCGAACGCCGACCTCCCGACGGGCGAGGGCGAAGCCGCCGAGCTCCACCTTGGCGCCGGACGGAACGAGCGGCTCTCGGAACGGGAGGTTCACATGCACGGGGCCGGGTGGGTGCCCCCGCGAGCGCACGGCGGCGTCCGCGCCGAGTGCGTGCCAGTACCCCCCCTCGGGCCCGCCGCCCGGCACCTCGGCATCGACGAACCACTTCGCGTACTTGCCGAAGAGTTCGAGCTGGTCGATCGTCTGGTTCGCACCCACGCCCCGGAGCTCCGCCGGCCGGTCGGCCGTCAGCACCACGAGCGGCGAGCGTGACAGCGACGCCTCGACGACGGCCGGGAAAAGGTTCGCCGCCGCCGTCCCGCTGGTGCATGCCACCGCGGCCGGGTTGCCCGTCGCCTTCGCGAGGCCGAGTGCGAAGAATGCCGACGAGCGCTCGTCGAGGTGCACGTGGACCCGGATCCTCGGATGCCGGTACAGTGCGAGTGCGATCGGCGTCGAGCGCGACCCCGGCGAGACACACACGTTCTCCACGCCGTGGTCCACGAGGGCATCGACGAACGCGCCCATGCAGGCGAGCGAGACGTCGCCCTCGCTCACGCCGCCGTCGCCCCCGCGATCCACAGCCCTATCGCGAGCATCCCACCGAACGTCGCCTGCAGGAACGACGTCCCGACGAGCACGGGGATCAGGTCGCGCCCCTCGGCGTTCCCGATCACCTCCATCGGCCGGATCGCGACCGGCCAGGTCGCCAGTGCGAGCAGCGCCCACGGCGACATCCCGTATCGCTCGTCGGCCATCCCCACGATCGCGCCCAGTGCGACCGTCGCGAACGCCGCCACCACGAACGTCCGGTACAGCAGGCGAGCACGCCGCTCCCCGAGCCGCACCGCGAGCGTGCGCTTGCCGGCCGCGGCGTCGGTCGGAATGTCGCGGACGTTGTTCGCCTCGAGGATCGCGTCGGCGAGCACGCCCATCACCACCGCCGACCACCACACGGGCGCCGACACGTGCTCGGCCTGCGCGTACGCCGTCCCCGCCGTCGCCATCACCCCGAAGAACACGAACACCATGACCTCACCGAGCCCGAGCGCGGCGTACGGGCGCGGCCCGCCCGAGTACAGCCAGAGCGCGAGCATCGCCGCGGCGCCGATCGGGATCAGCCACAGCGTGGTCGCCACCGCGAGCGCCAGCCCCGCCACCCCCGCGACCCCGATCGACACGATCGCCGCGATCAGCACCGCTCGCGGTGACGCCATCCCCGACGAGGTCAGCCGCGGCGGCCCGAGCCGGTGCTCGGTGTCCACGCCCCGCACGCCGTCGTGGTAGTCGTTCGCTAAGTTCACGCCGATCTGCAGCCCAACGCCGACGAGCAGCGCGGCGACCGTTCGCCACACCGACGCGCGCCCGGCCGCCGCCGTTCCGACGACCACCGGCATGATGCTCGCCGCGAGCGTCCGCGGCCGCGCGCCGTGGACCCAGACCCCTGCCCGGCTCACGGCCGCTTCGGGAACCTCGAGAAGTCCGGGTCGCGCTTCTCCAGATACGCGTCGCGTCCCTCCCGCGCCTCCTCGGACATGTAGTACAGGAGCGTGGCGTCGCCGGCGAGCTGTTGGATCCCGGCCAGGCCGTCGGTGTCGGCGTTGAACCCGGCCTTGATCAGCCGCAGCGCGAGCGGGCTCATCCGCAGGATCCTCCGGCAGGTCTCGAGGGTCTCCCGCTCGAGCGCTTCGAGCGGCACGACGCGGTTCACGAGGCCCCACCCGAGCGCCGTCTTCGCGTCGTACTGCTCGCACAGGAACCACAGCTCCTTCGCGCGCTTCAGGCCGATCGTCCGCGCGAGAAGTCCGCTCCCGTAGCCGGCGTCGAACGACCCCACCTTCGGGCCGGTCTGGCCGAACCTCGCGTTGTCGGCGGCGATCGTCATGTCGCAGACGAGGTGCAGCACGTTGCCGCCACCGATCGCGTACCCCGCGACCATCGCGATCACCGGCTTCGGCAGCCGACGGATCTGCACCTGGAGGTCGAGGACGTTCAGCCGCGCGATGCCCCGGTCGTCGACGTAGCCGCCCTCCCCGCGGATCCGCTGGTCGCCGCCCGAGCAGAACGCGAGCTGTCCCTCCCCGCTCAACACGATCACACCGACCGCGGGGTCGTCGCGCGCCACGTCGAACGCCTGCGAGAGCTCGAAGAGCGTCTTCGGACGGAACGCGTTGCGGACCTCGGGCCGGTCGATCGTGACCTTGGCGATACCCTCGGCCGTCTCGTACCTGATGTCCTCGTACTCGCCGGACCGCACCCAATCCACCATAGGACCGATCACTCCTAGAGCGTGAACTCGAAGGGTTCCCGCTAGCCTATCGCACGTGAGCAGGTTCGAGACAGCCGGCCTCGTCCCCGGAGATGTCGTCGCCGTCGCCCTCCCACCGGGGCCGCCGTGGGCCGACATCGTCCACGACGTCTGGGACGCGGGCGCCGCGCTGCTCCCCGTCGACCACCGGTTCCCCGAGCCCGAGGCGGCGGCGCTGCTCCGGCGGGCGAAGCCGACCGTCGTCCTCGGCCCCGGCGGCTGGGCGCGGCCGTCGGGCGGCGTCCCCACGGAACCGGGCGTCGCGCTCGTCGTCCACACGTCGGGCACGGCCGGTGAGCCGAAGCTGGTGCAGTTCAACCGCGGCGCGATCGACGCGGCCGTCGCCGCCTCCGCGCTCGCGCTGGATGCGACGCCCCGCGACCGCTGGCTCTGCTGCCTGCCGCTCGCGCACGTCGGCGGCATACTCGTGCTGCTCCGCTCGGTGCTGCTGGGCGCGCCGGTCAGCGTGCATCCCTCGTTCGACCCGGCTGTCGTCGCGGCCGAGCGCGACGCGGACTTCGTCTCCGTCGTGCCAACGATGCTGGTCCGCCTGCTCGACGCCGGCGTCGACCTATCACGGTTCCGTGCGATCCTCGTGGGCGGCGCCGCCTTCCCGCCCGCGCTCCGGCGGCGTGTCGAGCACTCCGGCGCCAGGGTTCTCGAGACCTACGGCCTCACCGAGAGCTGCGGCGGTGTGGTCTACGAGGGGCGCCCCTTGGCCGGCGTCGGGGTCCGCATCGGCGAGGAGAACGGCATCGAGCTCAGGGGACCGATGATGATGCTCGGCTACCGCTCCGACCCCGAGGGAACCGAGCGCGCCTTCACACCCGACGGGTGGCTACGTCCAGGCGACGCGGGCATGGTCGACCGGCACGGGCGCCTGCACGTCTTCGGGCGCCTCGACGACCTCATCAACTCCGGCGGCGAGAAGGTCTGGCCGGACGAGGTCGAGGCCGCGCTGCGCGACCACCCCAAGGTCGCCGACGTCGCGGTCGCCGGCCGGGTGGACCCAGAATGGGGCCAGCGGGTCGTCGCCTACGTCGTGCCCGCCGACGCACTCTCCCCGCCGAGCCTCGCCCAGCTCCGGGACCACGTGTCGCGCACCCTCCCTCGATTCAAGGCGCCGCGGGAACTCGTCCTGCTCGTCGAGGACGTCCCGCGCACCTACTCCGGCAAGATCCGCCGCACCGCACTCGCCTAGCGGCAGTCGGGACGGGGGAATAGGGGCCGGTTAACCCGTATGGAAGAATGGGGTCCATCGTGACCGACGAGCGGAACGTCATCGTCCTCGGATCGGGGCCGGCCGGCTTCACGGCTGCCCTGTACACGGCCCGCGCCGACCTCGAGCCCCTGGTGCTGAAGGGCCTCGACGCTGGTGGCCAGCTCATGCTCACCACCGAGGTCGAGAACTTCCCCGGCTTCCCCGACGCGATCATGGGCCCCGAGCTCATGGACGCCATGGAGAAGCAGGCCGCGCGCTTCGGCGCGAAGCTGCTGCACCAGACCGCCACCCGCGTGGACCTCTCGGAGACCCCCTTCGGCGTGTGGGCCGGCGACCAGGACTGGCGTGCGAGGACGCTCATCGTCGCGACCGGCGCGACCGCGAAGTGGCTCGGCGTCCCCGGCGAGGAGCGGCTACGCGGCCGCGGCGTCTCGGCGTGCGCGACGTGTGACGGCTTCTTCTTCCGTGACCGCGAGCTCCTCGTGGTCGGTGGCGGAGACACCGCGATGGAGGAGGCGACCTTCCTCACGAAGTTCGCGAGCAGGGTCACGATCGTGCACCGCCGCGACGAGTTCCGCGCCTCGAGGATCATGCAGGGCAGAGCGCTCGCGAACCCGAAGATCTCGGTGATCTGGGACACCGTCGTCGAGGAGATCCTCGGCGAGCAGGCAGTGACCGGCGCGCGCCTGCGCAACGTGAAGAGCGACCAGGTCACCGACTTCCCCGCCGACGGTGTGTTCATGGCGGTCGGCCACAGTCCGAACACATCGCTGTTCGAGGGACAGCTCGAGCTCTCGAACGGATACGTCGTCGTGCAGGAGCCACGCACCTCGACGAGCGTCCCGGGCGTGTTCGCCGCCGGCGACGTCACCGACGTGATCTACCGTCAGGCGGTCACGGCGGCAGGCCAGGGCTGCAAGGCCGCCATCGACGCCGAGCGGTTCCTGGCGGCCGGGGGATACTGAGAAGGAACCGGGCCCCCTCACCCGGAGGATGCGACGAACACGCCTCCAGCGCAGACGAGGTACTCAACGAAGGGGAGCGTACGTGGCTCTGATCGGTGACATCACGGACCGAGAGTTCGACGAGGCCGTCCTCGGGTCCGCCACACCCGTGCTGGTGGACTTCTGGGCCGAGTGGTGCGTGCCGTGCCACATGGTCTCGCCCCTCGTCGAGGAGATCGGCCGCGAGAAAGCCGACCGCCTGAAGGTCGCCAAGGTCAACGTCGACGAGAACCCCAACGTGACCAGGCGGTTCGGCATCATGAGCATCCCGACGCTCATCCTGTTCAGGGACGGCGAGGAGAAGGCGCGGATCGTCGGCGCCCGCGGCAAGGACGCCCTGCTGCGCGAGATCGACCCCCAGGTCCCCTCCTGAGCGGCCCTGAACGGCCGTTCGAGTTGCAGGGGCATGGATCGCCTGCGGATACTCAGGGCGTGAGGATCATCCGGCAGGGGGACGCGGGCGAGCACGTCCGCGACATCCAGCACCGTCTGCTCGAACTCGGGCACCGCATCGACCTCAGCGAGCTGGAGGGTCGCTTCGGCCTCTCCACAGAGGCGGCGGTGCGGGCGTTCCAGCGGCAGCGCGGGCTGCCCTCCGACGGGCTGGTCGGCCCCGACACGTGGGCCGAGCTCGTCGAGGCCGGCTATCGCCTCGGTGACCGCACGCTGTACCTCCGCTCCCCCTGGTTCCGGGGCGACGACGTCCGCGAACTGCAGCGGCGTCTGAACGCCCTCGGTTTCGACACCGGCAAGGAGGACGGCATCTTCGGACCGGGCACCGACGCGGCCGTCGCCGAGTTCCAGCGCAACACGGGCGCCGAGGTCGACGGCATCGTCGGCCTCGATACCATCGATGCGCTCGACCGGTTGCGCCCCGCCGTCGAGGGGCCGAGCCGCGTCGTCGTCCGCGAGACGGAGGAGGTGCTCCGTCCCCTCGGAACGATCGAGGGCGCTCGCATCGCGATCGACGCCGGTCACGGTGCGGGCGAGCCCGGGAACGTCGGCCCCCGCGGCTTGGTCGAGGCCGAGGCCGCGTTCCTGCTCGCGGCCGACCTCGCGGACGAGCTGCGTGTGCGAGGCGCCGAGCCGATGATCCTACGCGGTGCCGACGAGAACCCCACGCCGAGCGACCGCGCTCGCGCGGCGAACGCCCTCGGCGCCGCGCTCTGTATCTCGCTGCACCTGAACGCAGGCGAGCCGGAGGCGGAGGGCGCGTGCTGCTTCTACTACGGGACCGAGAGCACCTGGTCGCCGGCCGGCGAGCGCCTAGCCGAGGTGATCGTCGAAGCGCTCGCGACGCGCCTCGGGCTGAAGGACGGACGGACCCACCGCCTGGCGATCCCGCTCCTGCGCGAGACCCAGATGCCGGCGGTTCAGGTCGAGGCCTGCTTCATCACGAAGCCCGGCGAGGAGAAGCTGCTCGCCGACCCGTCGTCCCGGCGCGAACTCGCGGCCACCATCGCCTCGGCGATCGAGCGCGTCTTCACCCCTGCGCCGGCCGAGCCGCCCCCCTCGTAGCGGCTACTGCGCGGCAGGAAGGTCCACCGCGGCACGGCCGAACGCCCTCGCCGGCCCGCCCATGTCCTCCAGGTCCAGCCGGAGCAGCGGGTAGCGCGGATCGTCGCGCACCACGGTGAATCCGTTCGCGACGAGGAACGACGCCGGCAGCACCCAGGTGCCGTCCCATTCGCGGTCGCCGATCGCTTCCAGGCCGCGGTACCCGCGCTCGGCAACGTCGCGCGCCACCGCGCGGACGAGCTCCCCCCCCAGGCCGCGCCCGCGCTGGCCCTCCTCCACGAAGCAGTACGCGAGGTACGCCGCGTCGGCCGAGGTCGCCGCCGAGGCCGGGTAGTGGATCAGGCGCGGGAAGAGCGTGGCCGGCGCGTACTCGGCGAACGCAAGCGCTCTGCCCGCCTCCACGACGACCTTCCCGCAACGCCCCCACTCGAGCAGCGTCGAGGAGAACCACTCCTCCTTCTCGAAGCAGGGATCGATGTCGGCGTCAGCTTCGGCGACCTCCCAGAAGACCGCCGCCATGCAGCCTGCCGGGACGAGGCGGAAGTTGTCCAGATCGACGTCGACGATGTCTCTATGCATCGGGCTGCTCAGCCGCGCCGATCACGGTCCCGAGCCAGCGCCGCCATCAGCAGGCCCAGGACGAGCCCCAGGAACGCGGCCTTCACCGCTCGCGCGACCTCGTCAGAGGAAGGTCTGTCCGTGGAGGGATTGTAGGCAGAGGCCGAGATCCGCGCGAACGCGGTCCGCGACTACCCGCGGCTACCCGCGGCGCACGTCCGCGACCGCCGCCTCGACGCCCTCCTCGAAGAACCCGGGGACAGCGAACGGGAACCCGACCGCGCCCGGCCGGTTCGCCTGCGCCTCGAACGCAGCGCGGGCGGCCGCCTTCAGCTCGTCGCCTTCGATGCCCTGTTCCAATTGCGCTGCCACGGTTCCCAACATCCAATCGCAGAATCGCTCGAGCGGGTCGTCGCGCTCGATCCGCCCGGCAACGCCGTGCCCCGGCAGGTACGTCCGCGCACCGGTGGACCGAAGCTCCGCCACGGCCGCCTTCGCTCCGACCACCGATCCGCTCCCGAGGTACGGCTCGCACGCGTTGAACCACAGGTCGCCGCAGAGTGCCACGCCGTCCGGATCGACGAACGCCCAGAGGTCTCCCTCCGTGTGGGCCGCGCCGCCGAACGGGTGCAGGTGCACGACCACGCCGCCACCCAGGTCGATCGCCTGTGCGGCTTCGACCTCGGCCTCGGGCAGCACGAACCGTAGCCCGAGCACCTCCTCCGCCGCGTCCCCGTCGTACACATCGTCGCGATACCACTCCGCGATCTCACGGACGTCCATCGCCGCGAGCCGTCCGAGCTGTTCCCGCGTGTACCCGCGCGCGAACACGCGAGCCGGCGGCGCGAAGTGCATCGCGCCGAACACATGGTCGTCGTGGTGGTGCGAAAGCACGAGCTCGGTGAGCGGCGGTCCCCCCGCGTCGACCACCGCGCGCAGCTCCTGCGCGAAGCGCAACATGTTCGCGTCGAACACCAACGTCCGCTCGGTTCCGCGCACGATGGCCGAATTCGACAGCGGCAACGCGTGGCCGTAGTAGGCGGTCACGTGCGGCCCGAGCCGCTCGAGCCCGCCCGCCGGGTACTCCCCGAACGGCCAGACCCCGACCCCACCCATGGGGCCAGACCCTACACCCCCTCGTTCCCCCACTTCTACCTGCGGTGTTGCTACCATCGCCGGACCATGGCCGAGTTCTCCGTCGACCCGTACGTCCAGCTCTACGCTCGGCGGACCTCCGGCATGTCGGCCTCTGAGGTACGCGCGCTGTTCGCCGTGGCCTCCCGACCCGACGTCATCTCCCTCGCCGGTGGTATGCCGTACGTGCAGGCTCTCCCTCCCCAGGACGTCCTCGATGTGGTCACGCAGGTGCTCACCGAGCGGAGCAACCAGGCCCTGCAGTACGGCGACGGCCGCGGCATGCCTTCGCTCCGCGAGCGCCTCGCGATGCTGATGCGCGAGGAGGGCACGCCCGCCGACCCTGAGGACATGGTCGTCACGGCCGGTGCGCAGCAGGCCCTCGACCTCGTCGGGAAGGTGCTGATCGACCCAGGCGACGAGATCGCGGTCGAGGCACCCGCCTACGTGGGAGCGCTCTCGGCCTTCAGCACGTACGAACCCACGTTCGTCCAGATCGAGCTCGACGACGACGGCATGATCGTCGAGCGGCTGGAGGAGGCGTTGCTCCGCGGCGCGCGTCCCAAGTTCGTCTACACGGTTCCGAACTTCTCGAACCCGGCCGGGGTCACGATGTCACGGGCCCGGCGCGAGCAGCTCATCGCGCTCTGCCGCGAGGCGCGCATCCCCATCGTCGAGGACAACCCATACGGGCTGCTCCGATTCGAGGGCGAGCCGGAGCCCACGCTCCGCTCGATGGACCCGCAGAACGTCATCTACCTCGGCACCGTGTCGAAGGTCTTCTCCCCCGGGGTACGCGTCGGCTGGGCCATGGCCGAGCCCGGCGTCCTCCACCGGTTGGTCCTTGCGAAGGAGGCCGCGGATCTGTGCGGCAGCTCTCTCAACATGCTAGTCACCGAGCGCTACCTCTCCGGCGACCGCTGGCGGGAGAACCTCCGAGCCCTGGTCGAGATCTACCGCAGCCGCTGCGCCGCGATGATCGCCGCGCTCGAGGAGCGCTTCCCGGCCGATGCGACCTGGACCCATCCGGCTGGAGGCTTCTACGTCTGGGTTACGCTGCCCTCGTACTTCGACTCCCAGGCGCTGCTCGCCGCGGCGGTTGAGCGGCGCGTCGCCTACGTCCCGGGAACGGCGTTCTACCCGGATGACCGCGGTAACGACAACATGCGCCTGGCGTTCTGCTATCCGACCGAGCACGACATCACCGAGGGGGTGCGACGGCTCGGGCTCCTGCTCGCAGACGAGGAGGAGCTGTACCGGTCGCTGTCGGGATGAGCGCCAAGATCGCGGTCCTTGCCGGCGGCCGCTCCCCGGAGCGGGAGGTGTCCCTCCGCAGCGGCCACCGGATCATGGCAGCTCTCCGGTCGCGTGGGTACGACGCCTTCGTCGCCGATCCCACCGAGGGATTGATGGTCGAAACCCTTTCCGCTGCAAGCGTTTCCGCGTGCTACGTCGCGCTCCACGGCAAGGACGGCGAGGACGGCACCGTGCAGCGGCTGCTCGAACTCCTCGGCATCCCGTACACCGGGGCGACCCCGTTCGCGTGTCAGGTCACGTTCGACAAGGTACTCGCGAAGGAGGCCCTCGCGGCGGCGGGTGTGTCCACCCCGCTCTGGGTCGCCGTCCAGGCCGCAGCGATCCGCGACCTCGCGGCCGGCCCGATCCTGCACCAGGTGGCCGAGCGGGTCGGTCTACCGGCCGTCGTGAAGCCGTCGCGGGCGGGTTCCGCGATGGGCTTGTCCTTCGTCGACCGAGAGGCCGACCTCCCCCGCGCGGTGATGAATGCCCTCTCGTTCGCTGAGGCCGCCGTCGTCGAACGCAAGATCCAGGGCGTCGAGGTCGCCGCGGCGATGGTCGGGTCCGAGGTGGAGGCCCTGCCGCTCGTCGAGATCGTGCCGAAGTCCGGGGTCTTCGACTACGCAGCCCGGTACACGGCCGGCGCGACCGAGTACTTCGCCCCGGCACGGATCACACCGGAGGTCGCCGCCGTCTGCCACTGCGAGGCTCGACGTGCCTTCGAGGCGCTCGGCCTCCGCGATGTCAGCCGAGCCGACATCCTGGTCGACCCCAACGGGACCCCCTGGGTGGTCGACGTCAACACTTCACCGGGCATGACCGACACCAGCCTGCTCCCCATGGCTGCCCGTTCGGCCGGCATCGACTTCGCCGACCTCTGCGAGCGCATCCTCCAGCTCGCGCTCGCCCGCGCCTAGGCTGGGATCCTTTGCGCTGCAAGCGAGAAGGCCGTCCTCGCGTCCGTCACTTGGCCCGGTTCAGATCGGCGCGGGCTTCCGGCTGACGCAGCCGACCGCCATACCGGGGCCGGGTCGCGACCCAACGATCTCACTCCGGTGCGAGGCCGGGGCCCGACCCGATGATCTCGGACACGATGCGCTCGAGGTCGTCGGCGGAGCCGAACTCGATGACGACCTTCCCCCGCTTCTTGCCCATGTGGATCGTGACGCGCGTCGCGAGCTGCTCGGAAAGGATCTCCTCCACCTCCACGAGGGCACTCTCCGCCGGCGCCACCGCGACCTCTACCGGCTTCGCCCCGGCGTCAGCGCGCTCGACGTACCTGCGGACGATCTCCTCGACCTCTCGGACCGACAGCTCCTCGGCGGCCGCGCGGAGGGCCAGGTTCCTCTGCGCCTCCTCCTCCGGCAGCGCGAGCAGCGCCCGGCCGTGACCCGCTTGGACCCTCCCCTCGGCCAGGAGCCGCTGCACCTCCGAGGGAAGCTGCAGCAGGCGGATCGTGTTCGCGATATGCGAACGCGAGACGCCGAGCCGCTCAGCGAGCGCCTCCTGCTTCAGACCCAGCTCCTCGAGCAGCTCTCGGAAGGCCTCCGCCAGCTCGATCGGGTTGAGGTCCTCCCGGTGGATGTTCTCGATCAGCGCTTCCCGCAGGGATTCGGAGTCGTCGCTCTCCCGGATGATGGCGGGGATCGTGGCCAGGCCCGCTCTCTTCGCCGCTCGGAGCCGACGCTCTCCCACGATCAACTCGTAGCCGCTCGTCCCCCGCCGGACGACGATCGGCTGCAGCACACCGACCTCTTGGATCGACAGGGCCAGCGCCTCGAGGGATCCGTCGTCGAACGTCGTGCGCGGCTGCCGAGGATTGGGGCCCACGGCTTCGACCGGCACCTCCAGCAGCCCCCCGCCAGCCTCCTCGGTGGCCCCGGGGATGAGTGCCGACAGTCCCCGGCCCAGGCCCCCTCGCTTCATCGGCCCCCTCCTCTACGGAACAAGCTCCATCTCCTCCTCGGCTTCTCGGTTCCCCGCGCCGGTTCCCGCTCCTCGGGCAACGAGACGGCTGCAGGCTCGGGTGGAGCCACAGGTCCTGCCGCCCCGGTTCCGCTCGCTGTACTCTCCGGTGCCCGCTCCGCACCCCAAGGCTCGACGGGGGAGGCGCCCCCAGCTCGAGGCCCCGCTGGCGGCGTTGAGGCCGAAGCTTCGTGGGGCACTGGCGCAGCGGCCTCAGCCTCAGCCGCCGCCTGAGCTTCGAGGAACTCCAGCCAGGCCTCGGCGGTCACCGTGCGATCTTCTCCCGCGAGGTCCGTCGCCTCCGACGCAGCCTCCGCGAACTCGCCTCTCGGCGTCCCAGCCTCCACCTCTGGCCGCTCTGCACCCTCCGGTTCAACCTCGACATGACCCGCCTCGCTGGACCCGCTCTCGATCAGGGCCACCGCGACCTCAACGGTCTCAGCGATGGACCCCCGTTCCACCTCTTCGACCTCAGCCACCACCTCTTCGACCTCAGCCACCACCTCTTCGACCTCAGCCACCAGGGGCCTCGGCGCCGACATCGCGCGCGGCTCCGGGGGAGGCATGACCACGGTCGGCAGGTCTTCGAAGACGGGGAACGGCTCGTCGGCCGGCACTTTGGAGGCAACTTCCAGGGCGAGTTCGCGGTAGGACTCTGCTCCGCGAGACTTGGGATCGTACACGGTGATCGGCTGCCCGAACCCCGGCGCCTCGGACAGGCGCACCGTCCGCGGGATGACGGTCCGGTAGACGCGGTCGCCGAAGTACCGGCGGACCTCCGCGACGACTTGCTCGGAGAGCTTGGTCCGGGTGTCGAACATCGTCAGAACGATGCCGGTGAGGTGCAGCGACGGATTCACGTTCTGCTGGACCAGCCGCACGTTGCGCAGGAGCTGGCCCAGCCCCTCCAGCGCGTAGTACTCACACTGGATCGGCACGATCAACTCCGTCGCCGCGGCAAGAGCGTTGACGGTGAGCAGGCCGAGCGACGGAGGACAGTCCAGGAGAACGAAGTCGTATCCGCTCGCGAGCAGCGGCTCCACAGCCTTGCGGAGCCGGAGCTCCCGCGAGAACTGGCTCACGAGCTCGATCTCGGCCCCGGCGAGGTCGATCGTGGAGGGGACCACGAACAGGTTGGGGACGGGGGTGGGGACGATCGCCGCGGCGATCGGCGCCTCGACCGCGAGGACGTCGTAGACCGTCACCTCGCGTGCTTCGTGGCGGATCCCCAGGCCGGTGGACGCATTGCCCTGTGGGTCAAGATCGACCACCAGGACCTGGTAGCCGATCTCGGCGAGGGCGCCCCCGAGACTCACGGCGGTCGTGCTCTTGCCGACCCCGCCCTTCTGGTTCGCGACGGCGATGACCCGGATCGGCTTGCTGCCAGGCTTCGGGGGCGAGCCGCGCCGTCGGCGACGCTTCGGCTGGGCGGCAGGGGTTTTGGCCGTACGGGACGCCGTGGTCCTGGCCGCTTCGGGCTTCCTCGCCCCCGTGCGCGCGGGTCTTTCGCTTGGGTTGGCTTTGGGGGCGCCGCGATTCGTCACTGCCGGCTCATGATAACCAGCGGCCCAGCGCTTTCAAGCACGGGGGCCTCGAGAAGGCTCCACGAGGCCGCGCCAGGCACGTCGAGGGGTTCCCGGAACCCCTCGCCAGCGAAGTAGACGAGCCTCCCAGCCCACCCCAGCAGGGACCGTGCAGTCTCCCATGCCGCCGACAGCGGCGCGAAAGCCCGCGCGAAGCAGACGTCGACCGGTCCGCGTAGATCCTCCGCCCGACCATGGTGGGCGACGGCGTTGGCAAGCCCGAGCGTCTCGACCGCGAACTCCACGAAGGCGACTCGGCGCCGCTGGGTGTCGACGAGCCTCAGGGCGAGGTGGGGGGCCGCGATCCCGAGCACGACCCCCGGCAACCCCGCCCCCGTGCCGAGGTCCACGGCGGTCCGGTCCTCCGGCCTCACCGCGACCGCCGCTCTGAGGCAGTCCAGGATGTGTCGGGTCCGGATCCGGGGGGCGTCCGCTTCGGCCACAAACCCAAGCGGCACCGCCCGCTCCAGCAAGAGCGCCTCGAAGCGGAGCAGTCGCTCGCCCTGGTCGTCGGAGAGGTGAAGGCCGAGGGTCTCGGCCTGTTCGAGCAGCGCACGAGCGTCCGGCGGATGTTTCACGTGAAACGCGAAGGTGAGGCTCGTGGCCTCGGTGTCCTCCGGATCAAGGGGCCTTCGGCCGGATCACGACCCGCCGCTCTGGGTCTTCCCCGCGGCTCGAGCTTTCAACCCCGCCGACCTTGGCCACCGCGTCGTGCACCACCTTCCTCTCGTAGGCGTTCATGGGCTCGAGCTCTTCCTCACGGCCACTCCGCGCCACCCGTTTGGCGATCTCTCCAGCCCTCGCTACCAGACGCGAGCGCTGGCGCTTGCGGTAGCCCTCGGCGTCGACGATAACCCGGCATCGGGCCCCGAGCCGGCGCCCCACAGCCACCCTCGTGAGCTCCTGGAGAGCTTCCAGCGTCAGGCCGCGGCGCCCGATCAGGAGCCCGATGTCCTCGTCGTCCGGGACCGTCCCAAGGACCTCGACGTACATCGTCCCGTCCTCGATGCCGGTCTCCACCCCAGCAGTGATGCCCATGTGCGACAGCACTCCCTCGATGAACTCCGCCGCGGCCTCGCCCTGCTCCTCCAGCTCGTCCTCGGCGACCTCGTCCCGTCGACGCTTCAACCGCACCAGAACCACGGCATCCTGACCCCCCACTCCGAAGAACCCTGCCCGCGGTTCTTGGACGATGCGGACCTCCACCTCCTGCTCGCTCACGCCGAGCTCGGCGAGGGCGGCCTCCACGGCTTCCTCAACGCTTGGGGCGGTTCTTTGGATCTCCTCCACCACTGCCTCCGGAGCCGGGCTTCTTCTTGGGCTGCCCCTTGCCCTGGGGGGGCTTCCCGCCGACCCCAGGCTTGGACCCACCACCCGGTCTCTTCGGGGGTGGGCGCTTCGCGGCCGGGCGCTTCGGCGTGGCCTCGCGGCGCTTCCGCTCCTCCTCGGCCCGCGCCATCATCGACGCCATGAACCCCTTCTTGTCCGTCTTCTTGTTGCCGGCCTTCGCCGCCAGCGTCTCGGCCGTCGGCCGGTTCTTCAGCATGAAGTACTGCTGACCAATCTGCCACGCGTTCGACGTGGTCCAGTAGAGCACGAGACCGGCGGGGAAGAAAACGCCGAACACGCCGAACATGAACGGCATGACCTTCAGCATCGTCTGCTGCTGCTGGGAGGCCGCGCCCGGGGGGCTGGCCTTCTGCATCTGGCGCTGCTGGTAGTAGGTCGTGGCGAACATCAGAACCGCGAAGAGGTAGTAGGGGATCCGGTTCACGGCCTTCTTCCCGCAGTCGACCGGGTACATGACCTTCTGCCCGTCAACCGTGCGGGTGTCGCCCAGCTCAGCGTTCGGGTTGCCGGCTTGCGTAGCCGAACAGAGTAGGTTCATCCCGAGGAACCCGGTCCCCGACGAGTCCTTCGGTCCGGACCACATCGGCTCGGGCGGCGGCTCGGGAACCTGGTTCACGACGATCGCCTCGTACAGCTCCGACCTCTCCGGGATGTGGATCGGGTGCTGCGGGTACCGCAGGACCGAGTACATCGCGATCAGGATCGGGAACTGCAGCAGGACCGGCCAGCACCCGGAGAGCGGGTTGACCCCGTGCTCCTTGTACAGCTTCATGACCTCTTCTTGCTGCTTCTGCTTGTTCCCCTTGTACTTCTGCTGGAGTTGCTTCACCTTCGGCTGAATCGCCTGCATGCTCTGCATCGACCGGATCTGCTTCACGCCGAGAGGAAGCAGCACCAGCCGGATCAACACCGTCAAGACGATGATCGTGACGCCGTAGTTCGGGATCAGGCTGTAGATCTGCGCGACGAGCCATCCGGTCCCCTCCAGCAGGCCCTGCCACAACGGTGACCAGGGCGTCGTGGCGATCACGAGGCGGCCCTACGATGTATGCTGGCGTCATACGCCCGGTGTCCCGTGCGAGCCGGCGGCACGTGGTCGACGCCCCCCTCGGTAAAGGGGCCGCAGCGGCCAACCCTCCAGACCGCCATGAGACTTCCCCGGAAAGCGCCGTGCTTGCGGATGGCTTCCTCGGCGTACTGGGAGCACGACGGGTAGAACCTGCACTGACCGCCGAGCCAGCCCGACAGCGTGATCCGGTACAGCTTGATCACGCCGATCAGCGCCAGCCGCAGAGGGGCCGCCGCCGTCCACAGCGCGCGGCAGATGGCTCTCACGTTCGGGTCACCCGCGCGCGGGCAAGAAGCTCGCTCATCTCGGCCACCAGGTCCTGCGTCTTAGCTCCCCGGATGGCCCCTCGGGCCACCAGTGCGACGTCGTATCCCTCACGAACCTGGGGGGCGAGCTCCCGCCACGCCGCCCTCAGGATGCGCCTGGCCCGGTTCCGCCCGACCGCGCCGCCGACGCGCCGCCCAGCGACGAAGGCCACCAGCCCCGAGCCGGGCGCGACAAAGGCTACCACCCGCGCTCCGCGGAACGGCTCGCCCAGCGACAGCACACGGCCGACGTCCGCGGCGCCCGTCGCCGCACCCCGCGCTAGGCGGACAGCCGGGTCCGTCCCTTGGCCCGGCGGTGGGCGAGGATCGCACGGCCAGCGCGCGTGCGCATGCGGACGCGGAACCCGTGGGTCTTCGCACGCCTGCGGTTGTTCGGCTGGAACGTTCGCTTCGACATCGGTGCCTTCCAGGGGTGAGAAACGCCGGCCTCCGGCCGGCTCCCCAAGAGTATACGCGAGGCTGTCGCGGCCGGACGAAGGGCGGTGGGGGGAGAAAGACCGTCAAAACCCCGCTTCCAGCTACCGGTGTGGAAAAGCCCGGTGCTATAGTCCGTCGCGCCTCCCCGATACGGCCCCGCCCGGTTCCCCAAGGCGCGGGGTCGTTCTTCCTTCCCCCAGGGTTTTCCACATATGTGGGAAAGGTCTGTGGAATAGGAATGGCCGTCGCGTCCTTCGAGAGAGCCGCCGAACGGACCTGGACGCACGTCATCGACCGCGCGCGTCACGAGCTCGCCGAAAGCTCGTTCTCGATGTGGTTCACCGACGTCCGCGCGATCTCGCTGCACGACGGGGTGCTGGAGGTCGTCGCTCCTTCCGACTACGTGCGGGACTGGCTCGCGAAGAACTATCTCGACCTGATCCAGTCAGCCGCGAGCGACGCGGTCGGCGGCCCGGTTCGGGTCCACTTGGACGCATCGCCGCAGGTCCACCGGCCCGTGCTGGCCGATCCGCCTCCTCCCCCGGCGCCCGTCCGAGCCGAGCCGCGCCGCGACCCGGTGCTGGGCGCCCCCGGACTGCCGTTCCCCGGCTACACCTTCGAGGCGTTCGTGTCGGGCCCGTCGAACCGCTTCGCGCACGCCGCGGCGATGGCGGTCGCCGAGGCGCCGCCCGCTACGGCGTACAGCCCCCTGTTCATCTATGGGGGCGTGGGGCTCGGGAAAACCCACCTCCTCGTCGCGATCGGCCACCACATGCACCGGCTGCAGCCGCGGTTGCGCGTGAAGTACGTGACGTCCGAGAGCTTCATGGCCGAGTTCATCAAGGCCGTGCGCGAGCGGCAGGGGTACCAGTTCGCCGCGCGCTACCGGGATGTGGATGTGCTTCTCGTCGACGACATCCAGTTCCTTGCCAAGCGCGAGGAGACACAGACCGAGTTCTTCCACACGTTCAATGCCCTGCACGAGAAGGAGCGGCAGATCGTGATCGCGTCGGACCGCCCACCACAGGAACTCGGCATGGAGGAGCGTCTCCAGAGCCGTTTCCGCCTCGGTCTGTGCGTCGATGTGCAGCCGCCGGACCTAGAGACACGCATCGCGATCCTTCAGCTCAGGGCTCAGCGCGAGGGCGTGCACGTCCCCGACGGGGTGATCGAATACGTGGCATCCAAACTGGACCAGAACATCCGCGAGCTCGAGGGCGCCCTCGTCCGTGTGGTCGCCTGGAGCGATCTCACCGGCCAGCCGATCTCCCAGGAACTCGCCGAGCAGGCCCTCGAGGACCTGCTACCGCAAGCCGAAGCAGAGATCCCCGCCCCGCTCATCCTCGAGGAGACCGCCCGCTACTACGGGCTCACGGTCCAGGACCTGGTCTCGAAGAGCCGCTCACGGCCCCTCACGACTGCACGGCACGTGGCCATGTACCTCGTTCGCGAGACGACCGGGATGTCGCTCCCGAAGCTCGGCGACCTCTTCGACCGCGATCACACGACGGTCATGCACGGCATCAGCAAGATCGACCGCAACATGCGCAACCGTGAGCCGGTGTACCGGCAGGTCCAGGACCTGTCCCGGATCATCCGGAGCCGGGCCCGTCAGGCCTGAGGAGAAACATGTGCATTCCATGGGGACGGATGCGGACCGATGATCGCCCATCACGCTCACTGGCCGGCTTTCCCCCAGCCGCTCCCCATGTCCGAGGGGCACCCTACGCTCGGCAAGGAGGGTGGTTGTCCCCTTTCCCACGGGGCCTACTACTGCTTGTAAGAGAGAATGAACCTGAAGAAGCAGTGAGGGGGTGGACAGGTGAAGTTTCGGTGTGACCGCGATCTGCTGTCCGAGGCGCTCCAGGTCGTCCAGCGGGGCGTGTCGTCCCGCCCTGGGATCCCCGCGCTGACGGGAGTGCTGATGGAGGCCGGGTCGGACGGGGCGCTCACGCTCACGACCACCGACCTGGAGGTGTCGGCGCGCCTGTCGATCGAGGTCCACGTTCAGGAGGAGGGGGTCGCGCTGGTACCAGCGCGGCTGGTTGGGGACACGGTGAAGAGCCTCTCGGACGCTCCCGTGGAGTTCGATGCGGATCAGGCCCAGGCCAGGATCCGCTGCGCGGCATACGAGGGCGCCTTGCGCCTGCTACCGGCGGAGGACTTCCCCGCCCTCCAGCCGCCGACGGGGACGCGGGTGGTGGCCGGGGCCGCGGTGTTCGCGGAGGCGGCCGGGCAGGTCGCGCGCGCGGCGTCGCGCGACGAGGCCCGCCCGGTGCTGACGGGCGTGTTGCTCGAGGTCAGTCGCGAGGGCGTGACGCTCGCGGCGACGGACTCGTACCGGCTGGCCGTGCGCGAGCTTGTCGCGACAGCGGCGGGTGAAGCCAGGGCTATCGTGCCGGAGCGGGCGCTGTCCGAGGCGGGGCGGGCGGCCGCTGCGCTGGAGAAGGGCGACGTCGAGATGTTCGTGGACGAGAGCCAGGTCTCGTTCCAGGTCGGGCAGCTTGTGCTCACATCGCGGCTGATCGAGGGGGAGTTCCCCAACTACCGGCAGCTGCTGCCGGAGGCCTACGAGAGCCGGCTCACGGTCTCGCGCCAGCAGTTGAGCGATGCCGTGCGGCGCGTGGGGCTGCTCGCGCGAGACACCTCGCCGGTCCGCATGGAGTTCAACGCGCTGGGCGTGAAGCTGTCGTCGTCGTCGCCGGACCTCGGACAGGCGGTCGAGGCCGTAGAGGCGCGCTACGAGGGCGAGGAGATCACGGCGGCCTTCAACCCGCATTACCTGGCTGACGGACTTGCGGCCGCCACAGGGGAGTCGGTGCGTGTGGAGGTTCGGGACGGACTGAAGCCGGGCGTCGTGCGCGGCGAGTCGGACGAGTTCACGTACCTCGTCATGCCGGTTCGGCTGCCGACGCCGGTCGGCTAGGCCGGAGGGTCCTTGCGGCTGCTCTGGGTCGAGCTCCGCGACTTCCGCAACCACCGGCGAACACGGCTCGAGGACGTCCCGAGCGGACTGGTGGCCGTGGCCGGCCCGAACGGCGAGGGAAAGACGAACCTGCTCGAGGGGATCTCGTTCCTGTTCTTCCTGGCCTCGCCCCGCACCTCAGTGAACCAGCCGCTGGTGCGCGAGGGCGCTGAGGCGGCGTACGTGCGGGGTGAGGTGGCGACGGCCGCCGGGCGCGCACTGGTCGAGGTCGAGATCCCGAGCCGGGGGGCCAACCGGGTACAGGTGAACCGCTCGTCCGTCCGGCGCAAACGCGACCTGAGACGGCAGGTCAGGGCCGTGTTCTTCGGGCCTGACGACGTGGATATCCTCCGCGGTGACCCCTCGCTGCGGCGCGGGTTCATGGACGAGGCCGTGACCTCGCTGTGGCCGTTGAAGGGGTCGGCTCTCACGGCATACGAGCGGGTGCTCCGTCAGCGGAACCGATTGCTGAAGGACTGGGAGGGTCGCGGGGCGCCCCGAGGGCTCGAGCCTTGGGACGCGCAGCTGGTCGAGGCCGGCTGTGCGGTGACGCGCCTTCGGGCGGAAGCCGTCGAGCGAGTGACGCCGCCTGCAGAGGAGGAGTTCCGGCACCTCTCGGGCTACGGGCTGGCCTGCGATTACAGGCCGTCGGTGGCCGGCGAGCCGCTCGAGGAGACCTTCCGCGCGCGCCTGGGCGATCGGCGGGAGGATGAGCTGATCCGGCGGACGAGCCTCGTGGGACCGCACCGCGACGACCTGCAGCTCGCCGTTCGTGACATGGGCGCGCGGAGCTTCGCGTCGCACGGGGAGACGTGGGGTGCAGCGCTCTGTCTGCGCCTGGGCCTCGCGACGGCGATCGAGGAAGAGTTGGGGGAGCAGCCGGTCGTGCTGCTCGATGACCCGTTCTCGGCCCTGGACCCGCGCCGACAGGCACAGGTATCGGAGCGGCTGGGCTGCCGCGGACAGGTGCTGGTCTCGGTGGCCGACGAGGCGCAGATCCCCGCCCGGGCGGTCCGCGTCTGTGACGTGTCCGCGGGGACGGTGACGGTACGGGAGAGCTGATGCCGTGACGATACGGGAGAGCTGATGCCGTCGAGCAAAGGATGGCGCAACCGCAAAGACGTTCGCGCGATGCAGGACATGGCGCTCGGGGAGGTCATCGACGGCCTGCTCCGGGAGCGGGCGTTTGCCCGAGGCCTACCGATCGGCCGGCTGGCGACATCGTGGGGATCCGTCGTTGGTCCGCGTCTAGCCGCTGAGTCGGCGCCGGTCAGTCTGGACCGAGGGGTGCTCGTCGTTGCGGCGAGCACCGGTCCGTGGGGGACGCAGGTCCGGTTCCTGACCGAGGAGATCCGCCGGAAGGCGAACGAGGCGCTCGGCGCGGAGAAGGTCGGGAAGGTGCAGGTGGTGGTCCGTCCTGAGCCCCGAAAAGGCTTGTAGCGCAATCGCGTTGGGGTGATCGGGGGTCCGGACGGAGAGAGGTATGGGTTGGTAGGATAGTGGGGCTGTTGGTCCCCGCGTGAGGCCCCGCATCGGTAGCAGCGTGTGTCGCCGTGGGCGGGGCGCGGACGGAGGTTCTTTGGCGACACGGAAGACGACAACGGCCGCTGCGATGGCTGCTGCGACGCACTACGACGCTGCCGACATCACCGTCCTGGAGGGCGTCGAGCACGTCCGGCTCCGCCCCGGGATGTATATCGGGACCACCGGACAGCGAGGACTCCACCACCTCGTCTACGAGGTGGTGGACAACTCGGTCGATGAGGCGATGGCCGGCTTCTGCGACAGGATCCTCGTGACGCTCCGGCGCGACGGCTCGTGCCGAGTGACGGACAACGGCCGCGGGATCCCCGTGAAGCCGATCCCGAGGGCCAAGGACCGACGGCCGGCAGTCGAGGTTGTCCTGACCACGCTGAACGCCGGCGGGAAGTTCGGCGGAGCCGGATACCGGATCTCGGGCGGGTTGCACGGCGTCGGCGTCTCGGTCGTGAACGCGCTGTCGGCGAAGATGATCGCCGAGGTCGAGCGCGAGGGGCACGTCTGGACGCAGACGTACTCGCGCGGCAAGGCGACGACCAAGCTCGTGAAGGGCAAGGCGAGTAGGAAGACCGGCGTGACCATCACGTTCTGGGCCGACCCCGAGGTTCTCGAGGAGACAACGTTCAAGCGCGAGATCCTGGCCGAGCGGTTCCAGGAGCTCGCGTACCTGACGAAAGGCCTGGAGATCGTGCTGGTCGATGAGCGCGAGTCGAAGCCCGTGAAGGAGGTCTTCAAGGCCTCGGGCGGGCTGGCGGACTTCGTGCGGCACCTCGCGCCGAAGGAGGTCGTCCACAACAGGGTCATCCACTTCGAGGGCAAGGAGAGGGACGGCTCGGCCGAGGTCGAGGTCGCCCTGCAGTGGAACACCGGCTACTCGGAGTCGTTGCACTCGTTCGCGAACACGATCAACACACACGAGGGGGGCATGCACGAGGAGGGCTTCAAGAAGGCCCTCACGAATGTGCTCAACCGGTACGCGCGCACCAAGGGGCTCCTGAAGGGGAAGGAGGACAACCTGATCGGCGAGGACATCCGCGAGGGCCTCGTTGGGATCGTGTCCGTGAAGCTCCGGGACCCGCAGTTCGAGGGACAGACGAAGACCAAGCTCGGCAACACGTCGATCCGGTCGCTCGTGGAGACCACGATGAACGAGCAGCTCGCCACGTGGCTCGAGGAGCACCCGGGCGACGCGAAGCGCATCGTCACGAAGGCGGAGTCGGCCGCGAAGGCGCGCATCGCTGCGAAGCAGGCGCGCGACCTGACGCGACGCAAGTCGTTCCTGGAGTCGACATCGCTGCCGGGCAAGCTTGCCGACTGTCAGCTCACCGATCCCGAGCAGTGCGAGCTGTTCATCGTCGAGGGCGATAGCGCCGGCGGCAGTGCCAAGCAGGCACGCGACCGAGCCAGCCAGGCGATCCTGCCGATCCGCGGCAAGATCCTGAACGTCGAGAAGGCGAGGTTGCACAAGGTTCTGGAGAACCAGGAGATCCAGGCTCTGATCACCGCGCTCGGGACCGGGATCGGCGAGGAGTTCGATATCGAGAAGGCGCGGTACCACCGAGTCGTGTTGATGGCCGACGCCGACATCGACGGCGCACACATCCGCACGCTCCTTCTCACGTTCTTCTTCCGCCACATGCGGGAACTGATCGAACGGGGTTTCGTGTATCTCGCGCAGCCCCCGCTCTACCTCGTCCACGTCGACCGCAAGCCGATGTACTTCTACACGGAGAGGGAGTGGGACGCCTTCCGCAAGCGGAACGGCGGCGAGAAGACCGAGACACCGCAGCGGTTCAAGGGCCTCGGCGAGATGGACGCCGAACAGCTGTGGGAGACCACGATGAACCCCGAGACCCGCACGCTCCTTCAGATGACGATGGAGGACGCGTCGACGGCGACGGCCGAGTACCTGTTCTCAGTGCTGATGGGCACCGACGTGGAGGCTCGCCGCGAGTTCATCCAGGCGAACGCGAAGGACGTCCAGAACCTCGATGTCTAGACGTCGTGCGAGCTCTCGCGGGCGCGGCGAGGTCACCCTGCTCCGCGGGCGCGTGGAGCCCGTCGAGCTCGAGGACGAGGTCCAGCGCTCGTACCTCGACTACGCGATGTCGGTCATCGTGGGGCGCGCGCTCCCCGACGTGCGCGACGGCCTGAAGCCGGTCCACCGCAGGATCCTGTGGTCGATGCTCGAATCCGGACTCCGGCCCGACAGGCCGTTCCGCAAATGCGCGGCGGCCGTGGGCGAGGTCATGAAGAAGTACCACCCGCACGGTGACCTCGCGATCTACGACGCCCTGGTGCGGATGGCGCAGGACTTCTCGCTCCGAGCTCCGCTCGTGCAGGGACACGGCAACTTCGGCTCGGTCGACGGTGATCCGCCGGCGGCCATGCGCTACACAGAAGCGCGGCTCTCCCAGATGGCCATGGAGCTCCTCTCGGACATCGACAGGGAGACCGTGGACTTCGTACCCAACTACGACGGGTACGAGCAGGAGCCGCTCGTGCTCCCGTCGCGCTTCCCCAACCTGCTCGTGAACGGGGCGGGCGGCATCGCGGTGGGTATGGCCACGAACATCCCGCCGCACAACCTGGGGGAGGTGATCGACGGGGTCATCCACTACCTCGACAACCCCGACTGCACGCCCAAGGGCCTGATGAGATACATCAAGGCTCCCGACTTCCCGACCGGGGCCATGATCCTCGGGAAGCAGGGGATCGTCGACGCGTACACGACCGGGCGCGGCTCTATCAAGGTGCGGGCGATCACGCAGATCGAGGAGACGCATGCCGCCAGACAGCGGATCGTCGTCACCGAGCTGCCGTACCAGGTGAACAAGGCCCGTCTCGCTGAGAAGATCGCCGAGCTCGTGCGTGCCGGCAGGATCAAGGACATCGCCGACCTGAGGGACGAGTCGAGCCGGCAGGGCATGCGGCTGGTGATCGAGCTCAAGCGCAGCGCCAACCCGCAGATCGTGCTGAACCAGCTCTACAAGCACACGCAGCTGCAGGAGAGCTTCGGCGTGATCATGATCGCGCTCGTCGAGGGCGTGCCGCAGGTGCTGAACCTCGCCGAGATGGTCGGCTACTACGTGGACCATCAGGTGGACGTGGTCACGCGACGCGCGAGGTTCGACCTCCGCAAAGCCGAGGAGCGCGACCACATCGTCCGGGGCCTGCTGATCGCGCTCGATCACCTCGACGAGGTCATCAAGGTCATCCGCGGCTCACAGGACGCGGACGAAGCCCGCAAGAAGCTGATGACGAAGTTCAAGCTCAGCGAGATCCAGGCCAACCACATCCTCGATATGCCGCTGCGCCGGCTCACGCGCCTGGCGCGTGCCGAGCTGGAGGAGGAGCACAAGCAGCTGCTCGCACGGATCAGGCAGCTGAAGACGCTGCTGAAGGACCCGAGGAAGATCCGCGGCGTCATCAAGGACGAGCTACTGGAGATCAGGAAGAGGCACGCCGACCCTCGCCGCACGCGGCTCCGACCCGACGAGGGCGAGCTCGACGTCGAGGATCTGATCGCCGAGGAGGACGTGGTCATCACGGTCTCCCGCGCGGGCTACGTGAAGCGCCAGCCGATCGACGCGTTCCGGCGGCAAGGGCGCGGCGGCAAGGGCGTGATCGGCGCGAACCTGAAGGAAGAGGACGTCATCAAGCACGTCTTCACCACGACCACCCACCACTCGCTGCTGTTCTTCACGAGCAGGGGCAAGGTGTACCGGGTGAAGGTGCACGAGATCCCCGAGTCGGGACGGACCGCGCGCGGCCTGTACGCCGCGAACCTGCCCGGCGTGGCGGTCTCCGGCGACGAGCGCGTGAACGCCGTCATCGACCTCAAGGAGTACGCGAAGGGTCGGTTCCTGCTGTTCGCTACCAGGAAAGGGATGGTGAAGAAGACCGCGCTGCCCGAGTACGACTCGGCGCGCATGGGCCTGGCGGCGATCAACCTGAAGGAAGGCGACGAGCTCGTCGACGTCCTGCTTACCGACGGGAGGGACGATGTGATCCTCATCTCGCGCAAGGGCCAGGCGATCCGGTTCAAGGAGAGCCTCGTCCGGCCGATGGGCCGCCAGACGGCCGGAGTGATCGGGACGCGTCTAGCCGACGACGACCAGGTCATCTCCCTCGGTGTCGCGTCGGAGGGCAAGGAGCTGATCAGCGTCACGCAGCAGGGCTACGGCAAGCGCAGCCCGCTGAAGGACTACCCTGTGAAGGGCCGCGGCGGGAAGGGCGTGATCGGGCACTCGCTGACGAAGAAGACCGGCCTGCTTGCTGGTGCCTTCGTCGGCTCGAAGGACCAGGACCTGTTCACGATCTCCTCCTCGGGCAAGGTGCAGCGGGTGCCCGCCGCCGACATCCGGCGCGTGGGCCGCGCCAGCCAGGGCGTCCGCACGATGCGCGTCGAAGAGGGTGAGACGGTCGTGGCGATCGCTCCCGTCATCATGCAGATGGAGGAGGAGTGGCCGACTCCTCCGGCAGGCGGACCTTCCGGAACACGCGCCACAAGACGAGGTCGTAACCGCACTTGAGGCTGCCGGCTGCGATGAACGGCGCGCCGATCGCGACGTTCGTCATGAGTGCGCCGCCAAGGAGCTGGCCGAACGGACGCGCGACGTAGCGAGAGGTGTTCGTGAACGCCGCGGCGGCGGTTCGCTCCTCCGGGTCGACCATCGCGGCGATGTAAGCCTGCCGCGTCGGCACGTCCATCTGCGAGAGCGCGAAGCGCACCACCAGGAGCACCAGGGCGGGCGTGAGCGACGGCATCAGCGGCACGGCGATCAGCAGCAGGTTCGAGGGGAAGTGCGAGAACACCATGGTGTTCAGCAAGCCGAACCGTGCCCCTACCCGCGCGGCCACGATCGACGAGCCGGCCTGCAGCAGCCCACCCCCGAACAGGACCAGGCTCATGGCCTCCTGGCTCGCCCCGAACCGCCGGGCGAACCAGAAGACGATGAAGGTCGAGACGATGAACCCGCCGGCGAACGCGTCCGTGGCGAAGAGCGCCGAGAGCCTCCGTACGTTTCCGCGGGAGCGCTCGAGGGGCGGCTGTCGACGACCTTTCTCGGCGGCTTCCATCGCGGGTGACAGCCGTGATGCGAGTGCCGCGCACACGGCGCCGACCAGCGGGAAGACGAGCAGCCATCGCTGGTCGCCCGGGGCTCCGTGCCAGATGTGCTTCAGGAACGCGGGTCCGCCGGCCGCGAGCGAGCCCACCGCCCCGGCGAGGAACGCGATCGCGTTGTAGCGGCCGAACACGTGCACACGCGTCCCCGCGGAGGCCTGCCCGATCATCGCCTGCTCGAGGGAGGTGATCGGGCCCGACTCGTTCGCGTCGGTGGACATCGTGCCGGTGAGCGCGACCAGCGCGAGCACCCACACGCTCCTCGCGAACGCGAACACGACCCCGGCCGCGCCCATCAGGGCCAGCAGTCCTAGATACAGGCGCCGCCGCCCGATGCGGTCTCCGACGAACCCGACGAGGATCGAGGCGATCGCCATCCCCGCGAGCATCGCCGTGAACACCAGCGTGACTTGGAGCGTGGAGAATCCCGCCCGGTCGAGTGTGGTCCCGAGCACGACCACGCCGAAGCCGTACACGAACGCGCGGAGCGCCTGGACGGCCAGGATCAGGCGCAGGTCGTGTTCGACGGTCCCATGGACCCGCTGCATCGTCGGACGGGATAATGCCATCTATGCATGCGGGCTGGGGCATCGGTCTGATCGTCGCGGGCGCGGCGCTCGCGCTCCTTGTGGCCTTCGCGCTGTGGCGGCGGCTCCACGCGGCGGTCTCGGTCGCGGCCCTGGCGGCTGCCGGAGCCGCGATCGGCGCAGGCGGGCTGCTGGTCCAAGAGCACGCCGGGGCGGCCGAGTGGGCGGTCACGGTCGCCTTGATGGCCGCCTGGGCCCCGCTTCACTGCCGCGTCCTGTTCGGTCGGGCGAGAGGCCGTCCAGGGCGTGGGGTTGTTGCCGAAGACCTCGGAGCCGCGTAGAAAGACGGGAGATCCGATGAGCGAGACCTCCGACGACACCGGCTTTGCCCCGCCAGGCGCCACGTCCGCTGCCGCCACCCCCGCTACTTCTCCGGCCGAGGGGAGCGACCGAACCGAGGTCAGGCGCCCGGCCCGGCAACCAGCGCCCACGCGGAAGCGGGGGAAGAGGCCCAAACCACGTCAGACCCGCGTCGTGCTGAGGAAGCTCGGGCCGTGGTCGGTCTTCAAGGTCTCGCTGTTCTTCTACACGTGCATCATCGCGGTGTTCCTTCTCGCGACGGCCATCCTGTACGCGATCCTCGGGGCTGTGGGGTCGCTTGCGGCGGTTACGCGCCTCGCGCAGGATCTGTTCGGCGACGAGACCTTCCGGATCCACGGGGGCTGGATATTCGCCCGTCTGGTCGTGACGGGTGCCGTGATGGTGTTCGTGTGGTCGCTGATCAACGTGTTCGTGGCCTTCCTGTACAACCTGATCTCCGACGTGATCGGCGGTGTCGAGGTGACGCTCGGCGAACGCCGCTGACGGAGACGCTCGCAGGCTCCTTCGACCTGACACCGCAGGTCGAGGCCACGATTGACACGCTTCTTCGGCCACGCGTAGGCTTGCTGGCGGGTCGGGTTGAAGGCCCGTCGGGTGGATCGGGGCCTGTAGCTCAGCTCGGTTAGAGCGCATCCCTGATAAGGATGAGGTCGTTGGTTCAAGTCCAACCAGGCCCACCGCGGAAGGAGGGGACACACCATGGGCGAGGAGACTGAGGGTACGGAGAAGAAGAAGCGCGGCTTCTTCGGCAAGCTGATGCGGCTGGCGTTCATCGCCGCGACCGTCGGTGCGGTGGTCGCGTTCTTCAAGCGCCGGCGTGGCGAGGAGTTCGAAGAGGACGAGTGGCAGGAGCTGCCCCCTCCGGCGGGCGGCTAGTCGACCCGAAACACGTTGCGAGGGGCCCGTGCTCGGCGCGGGCCCCTCGGCGTTCAGGGAGGTGGTTGCCTCGGCGATAGACTCGCACGCCGTGCAGAGTGACGCGTGGACGAAGGCGCGTGAGGCGGCCGCTGCGGCCGGGGTCGAACTCCGCCCGCTCACGACGCTCGCCGACGCCGATGGGATGGTCCGCGTCATGATCGCGACCTGGGGCGAGCAGCTGATCCGGCGCGAGATGCTGCGCGCCCTCGGCGATAGCGGGAACGTGCCCTGGGGGGCCTTCGACGGCGTCGAGCTGATCGGTTTCGTCCTCGGGTGGATCGGCGAGGATCCCGAGGGCGGCCTGCATGTGCACTCGCATCTGCTGGCGACGGTGCCCGACCGGCGGCACCGGGGCGTTGGGTACGCGCTGAAGCTCGCGCAGCGTGCCCAGACCCTCGACCACGGGATCCACGTCGTGCGGTGGACGGTCGACCCGCTCGTGGCGCGGAACGCTCACTTCAACATCACGAAGCTCGGTGCCGTCTGCGACCACTTCCACCGCAACTTCTACGGGGACATGACCGACACGCTGAATCGCGGCGAGCGGAGCGACCGGCTCGTCGTGCGGTGGGACCTCGACCGGGAGCCGACCGGCCCTGCGCCGGCGGAGGGTGTCGTGGTCCTCGACGCCGAGGGCGACGCCCCCGTGCTCCGCGCGGTGGAGGTGCCCGCGGCCGGAGCGCCCTTGCTCGTGCGGATCCCGCGCGAGTACCAGGATCTGCGGGAACGCGACCCCGCGCTCGCCGCCCGGTGGCGCGAGGCGGCCGGCGACGCGATCGAGGCGTGCTTCGCCTCGGGCCGCATCGTGACCGGGTTCACCTCCGACTCGGCCTACGTGCTCACATGACCAGGGTCCGGGCGATCGAGCTCCGTCTGATCGCCCTGCCGCTCGCGCGCCCGTTCCGGACCAGCTTCGGCGAGGAGACCGACAAGATCTGCGTCCTCGCGCGGATCGAGACCGACGACGCCGTCGGCTGGGGCGAGTGCGTTACCGGGTTCGACCCCGGTTTCTCCGAGGAGTTCAACGAAGGCGCGTGGCTCGTGATCCGCGACTTCCTCGCGCCGGCGCTGTTCCGCGCGGGGGACGTCGGCGCGGGGGGCCTCGACCGCGTCTTCTCCGGCGTGCGGGGCAACCCGATGGCGAAGGCGACGCTGATCAACGCGTTCCTGGACGCGGAACTTCGGGCACGTGGTGAGTCGCTCGCTGCGTACCTTGGTGCGGACAAGGATCGCGTCGCGTGCGGCGTCTCGATCGGCATCACGCCCACGCTCGACGGATTGCTGGAGCAGGTCGACGGCTACCTCGCGGAGGGCTACCGGCGGATCAAGCTGAAGATCGAGCCGGGCAGGGACGTCGAGCGCGTGGCCGCCGTGCGTGGGGCGCACCCCGACATCCTGCTCTCGGTCGATGCGAACGCCGCGTACACGCTGGACGACAGCCGCGTGTTCGAGGAGCTCGATGCGCTCGATCTGTTGATGATCGAGCAGCCGCTTCACCACGAGGACCTCGTTGAGCATGTCAAGCTGCAGCGGCGGATCCGGACGGCGATCTGCCTGGACGAGTCGATCCGCTCGGCGGCCGACGCGCGGGCCGCGATCGAGCTCGGTGCCTGCCGCATCGTGAACATCAAGCAGGGCCGGGTCGGCGGGCTGCTCGAGGCCAAACGCGTGCACGACGTCGCGCGTGAGCACGCCGTGCCGGTGTGGTGCGGCGGGATGCTCGAGACCGGCCTCGGGCGCGCCGCGAACCTCGCGCTCGCCGCGCTTCCTGGGTTCACGCTGCCCGGCGACACGAGCGCGAGCCGCCGGTACTTCACCGACGACATCACGGAGCCGCACGTGATGGGCCCCGACGGCACGATGGCGGTGCCGAGCGGCCCCGGTATCGGCGTGGAACCGCGCCCCGAGCGGCTCGAGCCCTGCACGGTCCGCGTGGAGCGGATCGAGAAAGAGTGACAAGAACGCCGTTCCCGGCTTGACCGCCCTCGCGGGGGCTCCCTAGAGTGAATGTTGAGAGGCCGCTGGAACCTTCGGGTCCCGGCGGTCTCTCGCTTTCCCCCGGCCGTTGCCCCGGCGCTCCGCGTGGTGCCCCGTTCCCGGTTCGACGGAAATCCTTGCGCTTTCCTCGCCGTGGTCCTTTACGGCACGCGGTCCCGCGCGCGATGCTAGGCAGATACGCACACGGAGCGAGGTCGGAAGGATGAGGAAACGGGTCGTTCGCGCCGGTGAGATCGAGATCGAGGACAGCGAGGGGCGTATCCGGGCCCGCCTCGGCGTGACGAGCGACGATTCGCCGTTCATCTCGTTCTACGGGCCCGACGAGAGACTGCGCGCCCGGTTCGGGGTCCAGCCCGACGGGTCGGCGGGGCTCGCGATCGCCGACGACGGGGGCAAGGTCCGCGCCACCTTCGGGTTGTTCTCCGACGGGTCGGCGAGCATGGCCATGGTCGACAGGAACGGCAAGGTCCGCGCGAAGTTCGGCCTGGGGACCGAGGGCTCGCCGACGCTCGCACTGCGCAACAAGGACGGGCAGCTCGGGTTCGTCTACAGCCTCGCGCAGCAAGGGTCTCCGACGATCTCTCTGCAGGACGAGGACGGAAAGGTCCGGGCTCGGCTCGGGCTGGCGGCCGAGGGCTCCCCGATCCTTCGTCTGCTGAACAAGGACGGCGAGCTCCGCGCGATCATGGGGCTCACCTCCGAGGGGACGCCGGTGCTGCAGTTCCTAGACAAGGACGGGGAGCCGCTGTGGACGGCGCCCGGGACGCTGCCGACGCCGTCGAAGTCACCGCCCGAAGTGTCGACCGAGTAGGTCGCGTACGGGCCTATCATCTGCGCGGGGACGTAGCTCAGCCGGTAGAGCGCCTGCTTTGCAAGCAGGAGGTCGGCGGTTCGAGTCCGCTCGTCTCCACGCGTTTCGTCCCTCGGGCGGACGTGCCGACGGACTCCGGGAGCGCTACTTCCAGGGTTCCGGTGGAGTATGGGCACGTTGCGCGCGTATGCTTTGCGGGAGGTCGGGTCCGGTCGTCGCCCGGCGCGGGCCGTCAAGGTCGGGCCCCGGCAGGCCGAAGCCTCTAAGCAGGCACTCCGGTTGCCGTGGGGTGCGCCGAACCGTCAAGATGCTTGCCCGATGACCTGGATGCGGAAGCTCACCGGCGCCCGTTGGAGCCGCCCCGTCTGGGGTGGGCTGACGCTCATCACCACGGTGCTGCTCGCCGCCTCGTTCCTGCTCTCGAGCCGGGCCCTCCGGAACGCCGAGTCCGACGCCAGGTCTCAGGCCGTCGACTACACGAACACCGTCCTGGTGAACGCCCTGACGCCGGAAGAGGTCCAGGCCGTGATCCTGAAGGCGGACTACCGGAAGCTCATCATCGCCGTCCAGGGCGGGATCCTCTCCGACCCGGGGGTGGCCCGGCTGCGCATCTGGCAGCCGGGCGGAACGCTGATCTTCTCCTCCGATCAGCGCGACGAGATTGGGCAGCCCGTCGGCGTCGGGAACCCGCGGATCGAGGCGGCCGTCCAGGGCAAGACCGAGAGCCTCGTCACGGAGGCGAGGGTCGCGCCGAAGGCCGGCCTGGCAGGCTCGAACGAGAAGCTGTACGAGACGTTCGTGCCGCTCCACCTCGGCGGCGCGGTCGACGTCGCGGCCGTCGCGCAGATCGACCAGCGGTACTCGTTGATCCAGAACGAGGGCTACCGGTTCTGGCGGCCCGCACAGTGGGCGCTCGGCGGCACCGCGGCCGTCTTCCTCCTCTTGTTCTGGGTCTCGCTCCTCGCGACGCCCGCGCGTGCGCGCGTGGCAGCCGCCGACGGGGCGGCGCCCGTGGCGGGGGAAGCGCCGGAGCACGCCCGCGCGACCGAGCAGCGGATGCGGCAGCTGGAGGAGCGCCTGGCCACGAGCGAGCGACAGCTCCACGAGACCCTCCAGGCCAGCAAGATGCTGGAACACGACCTCGATGAAGCGGCGCAGACGATCACGCGCCTCGAGGCTGAGATCAGGCGGCTGCAGGTGGCCGCCGGGGCGGCGCCGGGTGCGGCCGCCGCCGGCGCTGCGGCGACGACCGCGGCTGCGCTCGAGGCGGCGCAGCTCACCGAGCGGCTGAAGGGGAGCGAGGAGGAACGCGAGCGCGTCGCCGGTGAGGTCCAGCGTCTGAAGGCCGCCCTTGCTGCCAAGGAGGCCGACCTCGCACTCGCCCAGGCGAGGGTCACGAGCGCGGAGGCCGAGTCGACGAAGGTCGAGGAGGCCATCCGCGGTGCCGAGGAGCGAGCGGCGCGGGGCGAGACCCGGGCCAAGGAGGCCGAGCAGCGGGCGAACGAGGCCCAGGTCCGTGCGAAGGAGGCGGAGGTCCGTGCGAAGGAGGCCGAGGCCGCGCGCGGCGCCCTCGAGGCCGAAGCGAGCAAGACCAAGGACGCCCGTGAGAAGAAGGCCGCGGCCGACCTCAAGAAGGCCAAGCAGGAGGCGGAGAAGGCGGCGCTGCGGGTCGCGGAGGTGGAGGCCCTGCTCACGGAGCACCGGGCGAAGGCCGGCTCGCTCGAGGCCTCGGTGAAGGTGGCTGAGGAGGCCCGGAAGGCCACCGCCGACGAGCTCGAGAAGATGAGGGCTTCGCACGGGGAAACCCAAGCCGAGGTGACTCGACTGACGGAGGCGCTCACCGCGAAGGAGGCCGAGGTCGCGCAGGCGGCCGCGGGCGCTGGCGCCGCGGGGGAGCAGGCGGCGGAGGCCGCCGAGTTCGCGTCCCGCGTCCGGGAACTCGAGGACCAGCGCCGGCGCGACGTGGAGGAGCTCGCGCGGGCGGAGGAGCGCCTCGGCAACACGCAGTTGGAGCTCATGCGGGCGACGAAGCGGGCGAAGGAGCTTGAGCAGCGTCTCCGGGAGCTGGAGGCGGGTGGGGCCGCGCCACCACGCGAGCGCGTCTCCGAGCCCGAACCTGAACCGGCCCCCGTGTCGCCGCTCGCCAGGCTCCGGCGTGAGGTTCGGGAGGCCGCGCGAGCGCCTGCCGAGGAGCCCGCGCCGGTTCCTGCCGAGGAGCCCGCGCCGGTCGATGAGGCCGGGCTGTCGCTCCGAGAACGCCTGGCGCGCGCTGCCGCCGCCCGGCACCGCGCCCCCGGCTCGGGCGGGGCCGAGGGCTAGGGCGCGGCGTCCACCCTGTACGTCGAGCGGAGCCCCTGCTCGACGTCCCGCGCCGGGAGGAGCCGCCGCATCGGGTACCCGTAGCGCCGGCTGAGCTCCAGATGCTCGGCGCAGAGCGGCACCAATCTCCCACCTCGGAGCCGGACGACGACCGCGCACCGATCTCCGGCGGCTCCCTTGCGCCACAAGCACAGATGGCACACCAGGCGGAGCCGTTGCGGGTAGGCGAACTCGCCACGGTAGCCGTGCTCGTGCTCGACGACCCGGCCCCACAGCGCCGTGGTCCCGATCACGGCCGGGTTGCGGGCGCGCCGCAGCGGGTCGGGATCGTGTGTCGCGTGGAGCCCACAGGTGCAGTCCATCCCGGGAACCGGGTGCAGGCGTCGTCGTCGGCAGGTACCGCGCGCGGGCTCGAGTGGCGGCCATGGGCGAGGGCTCCCCGAGATCGGCCGCAGGCGCAGGCGCGTGCCGTCGCGGCGCCCGGTCAGCGTCCACGCGCGCCAGGCGACGATCGGCTCGACGACGACGTTGGTCTCGGGACGGACGAGGGTGCCGAGCATCGTCGTTCCCGCCTACCGTGCAGGCGGGGCCTGCTGCACGGGTTCCGCCGGCTCGGCCGGCACCGGCTCTGGGTGCGGCACCGGGGCGGGCTCTGGGTCCGGGAGGACCTCCGGGACCGGGAGCGACACCGGCTGGACCTCCCACACGCGCTGGGGACGACCGATGTTCACCGCACCACCTCCTGCGGGCCTGCGCCCAGCATGCGCCCGGCGGCGGCCTCGGTCAACGGCCGGCTGTCGCGGTGCGTGCCGTCCTCGCGCTCCTCTAGAGTGGGGTGGCATGACCAAGCCCATCTTCGGCAAAGCCGTCCTCCGCACCGAAGACGCGCGGTTCCTCTTGGGCCGCGGACGGTACGTCGACGACATCGCGCTCGACCGTGCCCTCCGGGCCGTGTTCGTCCGCTCCATGATGGCGCACGCGCGTGTCCTGAGCGTCGATGTGTCCGCGGCCGCCGAGATGCCGGGCGTTGCGGCCGTGTTGACGGCGGGCGATCTTGGGCTTGCGGACCAGCCGCCGTCGGGGAACGTGACCGGTCCGTTCTCACGGCCTGTGCTCGCGACCGACACCGTGCGTTTCGTCGGGGAACCGATCGCCGTCGTCCTGGCCGAAACGACCGAGCAGGGGATGGACGCGGCGGAGCTCGTGACCGTCGACTATGAGTCCGTCGACGCGGTGATCGGTGCGGACGCGGCGCTCGCGGAGGGCGCGCCGCTACTGTTCCCCGAGGCGGGGACGAACCTCGCGCACGAGTTCAGCGACCGGTGGGACGACGACGTGCTCGCGGGTTCGGATGTCGTCGCGCGCGGACGGTTCCTCAACCAGCGCCTCGCGCCCGTACCGATGGAGCCGAACGTGTTCGCCGCCGTACCGGAGGGCGACGGCCGCCTGACCGTCTGGGTTTCGAGCCAGGTGCCGTTCGATGTGCGGGCCGACCTCTGCGATGCGCTCGGCATGGAGAAGGACCGCATCCGCGTGATCGCGCCCGACGTCGGCGGTGGGTTCGGCGCGAAGCTGCAGACCTACCCGGAGTACCTCGTCTGTGCGGCAGCGGCGCTGCGGTTCGGGCGCCCGGTCCGCTGGACCGAGGCGCGCTCGGAGAGCATGACGAACATGACGCATGGCCGCGCTCAGGTGCAGGAGGTGGAGCTCGGCGCGAAGCGCGACGGAACCCTCGTCGGGCTGCGTGCAGACATCGTTGCTGACATGGGCGCGTACCCGATCGGCGCGTTCCTCCTGCCAACGACGAAGATGATGCTGACCGGGGCGTACCGCATCCCGGCGACGGCCTCGCGCGGTCGTTCGGTCGTGACGAACGCGACGCCGGTCGCGCCCTACCGCGGCGCGGGACGGCCGGAGGCGACCGCGCTGATCGAACGCGCGATGGATCTGCTCGCGGCCGAGCTCAGGATGGACCCGGCCGAGCTCCGCCGGCGCAACCTGGTCCCCCCGGACGCGTTCCCGTATCGGACGGCCGCCGGCACCACGTACGACACCGGCGACTACGAGCTCGCGCTCGACGAGGCACTCCGCCTCGCGGGCTACGAGGACCTGCGGAGGGAGCAGGCCGAGCGGCGCGCCCGCGGCGACCGGGTGCAGCTGGGGATCGGCCTCAGCACGTACGTCGAGATGAGCGGCTACGCCAGCGAGTTCGGCGGGGTCGAGGTGGACGCCGACGGCGCGGTCACGGTGCTCACGGGCACCTCGCCGCACGGACAGGGACACGAGACTGCGTTCGCGCAGATCGCGAGCGGGATCCTCGGTGTGCCGTTCGAGGAGGTGCACGTGATCCACTCCGACACCGGGGTCGTGCCGAGCGGGCAGGGGACCTACGGGTCGCGTTCGCTCCAGATCGGCGGCTCCGCGGTCTGGGAAGCGAGCGAGGCCGTGCTGGTGAAGGCGAAGCGCCTGGCCGCGCATCTTCTCCAGGTCGCCGAGGCCGACGTGGCGCTCCAGGAGGACCGGCGGATCGGAGTGGCGGGGATGCCGGGCACGGCGGTCACCTGGGGGCAGCTCGCGGCGGCGGCCGCCGAGCCCTCGCGGCTGCCGGAGGGCATGGAGCCCGGGCTCGCCGCGTCGGGCAAGTTCAAGCAGAAGGACTCGACGTTCCCGTTCGGGACGCACGTCGCGGTCGTGGAGGTCGACCTCGAGACCGGCGAGGCGCGGCCGGTCCGTCACGTCGCCGTCGACGACTGCGGCCGGATCCTGAACCCGATGCTCGCCGAGGGTCAGGTGCACGGCGGGCTCGCGCAGGGCATCGCGCAGGCGCTGTACGAGGGCGTCGAGTACGACGAGCTCGGCACGCCGATGACCGGCAACCTCGGAAGCTACCTGGTGCCGTCGGCCGTCGAGCTGCCCACGTACGTGACGGCGCACACCGAGACGCCGACCCCGCTGAACCCGTTGGGAGCCAAGGGCATCGGGGAGTCGGCGACGATCGGTTCCGTTCCGGCCGTGCAGAACGCGGTGATCGACGCGCTCTCGCACCTCGGCGTCCGCCACCTCGACATGCCGCTCTCGCCGGAGCGGGTGTGGCGCGCGATCCGCGAGGCCGCGCGCTAGTCACCGCCCCGGGCGCCGAGTGTCGCTCCGGGTGTCGCCCGGCTGATGGGATGATGACTGCCGATGCGTGCACGCTCGCTGGCCGCGGTCCTGCTCGCGGTGTTCGTCGTCGCCGGGTGCACGCGGGGCATCGAGGAGTCATCGGAGGTGCTGAACAGCCCCCGATCGACGCCGAGCGCCTCGACGACCCGGACCGCGATCGGGGGCGGAACGGCAACGCCCTCGCCCACCGGCCCCGGCACAGCCGCCGGGAAGCGGCCGATCGTCGTGAAGACGCCGCTCGCAGGCGACCAGATCGTGAGCCTGGTCACGATCCGGGGCAGGGCCGAGGCTCCCGATGGCGTGGTCACGGTCGCGATCCTGGATGCGGGCGGGAGCCAGCTCGCGGCGATGAACACGGACGTCTCGTGCGGGACCGGCTGCCGTGGGACGTTCGAGACGAAGCTCGCGTTCTTCACGCCGACGCGGCAGGGCGGAACGGTCGTCGTCTCGGCCTCGGGCGGTGCCGACGCGGCACCGACCTACGCGGTCCAGGTCCCCGTCACGCTGGTGCCCTGAGCCCGGCATCGTGGTGCCGGCCATCGCTTGATAGGCTCGGGGCGCTATGCCCGCCGATGAGATGCCCGACTGGGAGCGGAGGTTCCGAGCCCCGACCCTGACCTTCCCGACGTGGTCGCGGCACGCCCCCGACCGTCTGGTCCTCACCTCCGACGAAAGCGGCTCGTTCCAGGCGTACGCGTGGGATCGGGTTGCGGGAACGCGTCGGAAGGTAACCGACGAGCCGGTCGGTGTGATCTACGCGTCCGTGACGGCCGACGGCGAGCGCGTCGTGTGGTTCCACGACGAGAGCGGCGACGAGTCGGGTCTATGGCTCGCCGAGCCGTTCCACGGCGGCGAGGCCGTGCCGCTGCTCCCGGGGGCGCCCCGGGGGTGGCCGGAGGGGCTGGCTCTCGGCCGCGACCTGGCGGCGGCGGCACTCGCCGACCGCGACGGGTTCGTGGTCTTCGTGTCGGAGCACGGTGGTGCCGCGAAGGAGATCCACCGCGACGTCGACATGATCACGATCGGCGGGTTCGAAGTCGAGCAGGAGGGGTTCGACCTCGGCGGCTTCTCGGCCGACGAGTCGCTCCTCTGCGTCCAGGTCGCCCAGGACGGCGACAACATCCACGGCGCCCTCCGGGTGCTCGACCCGCGCACCGGTGAGGTGGTCGGTGAGCAGGCGGACGGGCCCGGCCTCGCGCTGAACCCGATGGCGTGGTCGCCCGTCCCCGGCGACCAACGGCTCGCGATCGTCCACGAGAGGGAGGACCTGCAGCGTCCCGCGATCTGGGGCGTCGCGACCGGCGAGCGGCGGGACATCTCGCTCGACCTGCCGGGGGTCGCTTTCCCGATCGACTGGTGGCCGGACGCCTCCGCGCTCCTGCTAGCCCACTGCCACGACGGACGCGACCAGCTGCTCCGGTATGACCTCGCGACCGGTGAGCTCGCCGAGATCCCGCACGAACCCGGCGAGACGCACGGCATGCGCGTGCGCCCCGACGGCGAGGTCTGGTACCGGCTCTCGCAGGGCCACCGCGCCTCGCGGCTGCTGAACGGCCGGGGCGAGGAGCTGCTCACGCCCGACGAGCCGGGCCTGCGCGAGGGGCGTCCGTTGACGTCGTGGACGTTCAGGAACCCCGTCGGCGACAGGGTCCACGGCTTCTACGTGACGCCTGAGGGCGAGGGTCCTTTCCCTGTGTACATGAAGGTGCACGGCGGGCCGAGCTGGCTCTACATGGACCGGTGGTGGCCGGACGTGCAGGCGATCGCCGACCTCGGGTTCGTCGTCGCGATGGTGAACTACCGCGGCTCGACGATGTACGGGCGTCGCTGGCGCGATCACATCATCGGGAACGTCGGCTTCCCAGAGGTCGAGGACGTCGGCGCGGGCCTGGACGACCTCGTGGCGAGGGGCATCGCCGACCCGAACCGCGCCGTGGTCGGCGGCGCGTCCTGGGGCGGCTACGTCACGCTCCTCGCGCTCGGGCTGCAACCCCACCGGTGGAACGCGGGGGTGGCCGGTGTGCCGGTCGGCGACTACATGGAGTCCTACGACGAGTCGGCGCCGTCGCTCCAGGCCTACGATCGCTCGCTCCTCGGCGGTTCGGTGCACGACATCCCCGAGTTCGTGCGGGAGCGCTCGCCGATCACCTACGTGGATCATGTGAAGGCTCCGGTGCTGGTGCTGATCGGCGAGCACGACACGCGCTGCCCGCCGCGACAGGCCTTCAACTGGGTCGATGCGTACCGCGCCCGCGGGGGCGAGGTCGAGGTCTACGCGTACGGCACCGGCCACTCCTCGTTCGTGGTGGACGAGGAGATCCGTCAGTGGCGGACCGTCCTCGACTTCCTGCGCCGACGCATCCGGCTCGCCTGAGACCGGCGGGCGCGACACCAGGCGAGTTCCCGCCGAGGCGGGAACTCGCCTGCCGCAGCTGGCTACGTGATGGCCGCTTCGCCGCGCTCGCCGGTGCGCGTACGTACGGCGTCGTCGACCGGCGTGACGAAGATCTTGCCTTCGCCGATCTGCTTGCTCTTGAGCGAGCGTTTGATCGCCTCGATGATGCGCTCGACGTCGGCCTCAAGGACGACCATCTCGACCTTCATCTTGGGATGGAAGATGTACTCGCCCGTCTTGGGCTCCTCGCCACGCCTGAAGCCGCGCTGGACGCCGAAGCCCTTCACCTCGGTGACACTCATGCCGACGACACCCTCGACCGCCATAGCGTCTGCCACGGTGTCGAAGTCATAGGGCTGGATGTAGCACTCGATCTTCTTCATGGTCTGACTCCCTTCCCTTGCGGCACGGAGCCATCCCGCAAGCTCTCGGCCGGTGCTCCTCGGACCTGTTGTACCGCGTTGGACCGCTGGCTGCCAGCCCGTGACCCGGCCGCCCTTCGGCGGCCGGGTCACGGGGTGTCCTGAGCTAAGGTCAGACGACGCCCTGGTCGAGCATGGCTTCGGCGACCTTCACGAAGCCAGCGATGTTCGCGCCGTTGACGTAGTTGCCGGGTGTCCCGTACTCCGCGGCGGTGTCCCGGGCCTGCTTGTGGATCGCCTTCATGATGCCGTGCAGGCGGGCGTCCACCTCCTCGCGCGTCCAGGCGAGGCGCAGGCTGTTCTGCGACATCTCGAGCCCCGAGGTGGCGACGCCGCCGGCGTTGGCAGCTTTGCCGGGGCCGTAGAGGATGCCGGCCTTGATGAACCGCTCGACACCTGCGGGGACCGTCGGCATGTTGGCGCCCTCGGAGACCACGTGCACGCCGTTCTTCAGCAGGTTGGCGGCGTCCTTGGCGTTGATCTCGTTCTGCGTCGCGCTCGGGAAGGCGCAGTCGGCCTTGATGTCCCATAGCGGGTTGTGGTCGGCTTTCGGATCGGCCGGGATGAACTCGGCGCCCCTGTACTTGTCGGCGTACCCGCTGATGCGACCGCGCTTGACGTTCTTGAGCTCCATGACCCAGGCGAGCTTCTCGCGGTCGATGCCGTCGGGGTCGTGGACGACGCCTCCGGAGTCGGAGAGCGTGACCGGCTTGCCGCCGAGGTCGAGGATCTTCTCGGTGGTGTACTGAGCGACGTTGCCGCTCCCCGACACCAGACAGGTCTTGCCGTCGAGGCTCTCGTCGCGCGTGCTGAGCATCTCCTGGGCGAAGTAGACGGCGCCGTAGCCCGTCGCCTCGGGACGGATGAGGGAGCCGCCCCAGTCGATGCCCTTGCCGGTGAGGACGCCGGTGAACTCGTTGCGGATGCGCTTGTACTGACCGAAGAGGAAGCCGATCTCACGGGCGCCCACGCCGATGTCACCGGCGGGGACATCGGTGAACTGGCCGATGTGGCGCTGCAGCTCGGTCATGAACGACTGGCAGAAGCGCATGACCTCGGCGTCGCTCTTGCCCTTCGGGTCGAAGTTCGAGCCGCCCTTGCCGCCGCCCATCGGGAGCGTGGTCAGGGCGTTCTTGAGGACCTGCTCGAAGGCGAGGAACTTCAGCATGCCGAGGTACACGGTCGGGTGGAAGCGCAGGCCGCCCTTGTACGGGCCGATCGCGCTGTTCATCTCGACGCGGTAGCCCTTGTTGACCTGAATCTCGCCCTTGTCGTCGACCCACGGGACGCGGAACAGGATCACGCGCTCGGGCTCGATGATGCGCTCGAGGATCTTGGCCTTGCGGTACTCAGGATGGCGGTCGAACACGAGCTCAAGGGACTCGGCCACCTCCTGGACGGCCTGGTGGAACTCGGGCTCGCCCGGGTTCTTGGCCTTCACGTCGGCCATCAGTTCGTTGACGTAATCGCTCATGCGTTTCCCTCCACTGCGGACGTGGGTCTGGACGACGGAACGGTTCCGGGATCACCCGGACGCGCCGGAGAGCATCCGGCGCTCACAGCCGAAGAAGCGATCGATCTACCAAGCCTCCCCGATAAGAACGTCGACGTGAGTAACGTTACAGACCGGCGCCGTCTCCGGGGGCAGGCCGGAAGGTCCTATCCGGGCAGGTCAGATGGACTTCCGGTACATATGGGTGCCCTCGCCCCGTGGGTCCGGTGCGCTACCCGGCGGCCGCGAAGAGCTCGGCCAGCGACACCGGCTCGAGTCCCCGGGCGCGGAGCCCGTTGACGATCCCCGGCAGGGCGGCCGCGGTCTGGTCAAGGGCGTGGAGCACGACGATGCTCCCCCGCCGGGCCGCCGAGAGCACGCGTTCGCGGATCACCGACGCGCCCGGCAGCGACCAGTCCCGCGGGTCGACGTCCCACACGATGGTGCGCAGGTAGCCAGCGCTGCCGGCCGCCCGCAGGACCGTCGCGTTCGTAGCACCGTACGGGGGCCGGAAGAAGGGCGCGGGGGTCGTTCCCGCGATCCTCCACCACGCCGACTCGTCCCGCACGAGCCGTGAGCGGGCCTCGTCGTACGGCAGGGCGGTGAGGGACGCGTGGTCCCATCCGTGGGATCCGACGGTGTGTCCCCCGGCGAGCGTCCGCCGTGCCAGGTCGGGGTGACCGGCCACGTAGATACCGGTGCAGAAGAAGCTCGCGGTGGCGTGCTTCGCCTTCAACGTGTCGAGGATGCGCGCCCATGCCGCGGTGTCGTAGCAGTCGTCGAACGTGAGCGCGACGCGCCTCCCGGCGCTATCGACTCGGCGCCACACCCGTGTCGTGACAGGACGATGGTCGCGGAACGCGAAGGCATGCGTGACCCGCGTGTTCCCCGCATCGTCGGTGACCGAGAACGTCACGCGGTACAGACCCGGATCCACCGGGTCGCCGTTCTCGTATCGCACGTTCCACGAGAGCGTTGAGGCGCTCCCGGAGAGGAGCGTGCGGGACCGGCTCCCCACGCGGCGGCCGAGAACATCGGCGATCGAGTAGGAGACCGCGAGCTCGCTCGCCCGGTCGGAGGCGCGGAACGCGAACGTGACCCGGCCGATCCGCGTGATCGGCTCGGGGGAGGCGCCGCGCCAGCGGAAGCGGGGCCGCCGGGTGTCGACGACGACAGGGACGCTCGCCGCCGAACCGTTCAAGAGCGCATCGACCGCCTCGACCCGGACCGAATAGCGGCCGTCGTCGACCGCTCGCCCGCGGCCGTTCATCCCGTCCCACGGCAGGTCCATCCGTCCTGCCAGCACCGGTGTGTCGGAGGCGAGCGAGCGGACCACGCTTCCGTCGGGAGCGAGGACGTCCACGGTCAGGCTCGCCGGCTCGTCCACGTGCACGGTGATCGTCGTCTCATCCTTCGCGCCGTCGCCGTTCGGGCTGAAGGCCGGCCGTGAGACGGCTACGGTGGTCGCGGGGGGCGTGTTGTCGACGACGACGTCGACGGTGGCCGTCGCTGCGCTCGTGCCGTCGGTCGCCGTAGCGCGGAGCACCGCGTCGCCCGAGAACCCGGTCGTGTTCCACGAGGCGATCCAGCCGTCGGCCGGCGTCGCGTCGGTCGCGATCGGCGCCCACGTCGCACCGGCGTCCGTCGATCGGTCGAACGCGACGGAGGTGACGGTGCCGGTCGTCGAAGCGGTCACGGAGACGACCCCCGCGACGGCGGTGCCGGCCGCAGGCGCCGTGATCGTCACGCCGACGTCAGCGGCCGAGACCGGGCTCGGGACGGCGAGCACGGCTGAGACGGTCGCGAGGATCACGAGGAGCCGCCGCATGCGCCAATGCTACGGGCTCGCGACCTGGAGGCCGCCGCGCTTCGCAGGTTGTCCCCACCCCACCCACCGGGGAGAGCGGGCTTCTCCACAGGTTACGCACAGGCTGGATCGGTTGAATGACAGCCGTGTGATTACCCACAACTGTGGAAGGACCTGTGGCAAAAGGACAGGCGTGTGATCCGGCCGATCAGCGGAGCTGCGTGGCCAGGCCGAAGCCGGCCGCGATGAGCGCGAGGCCGACCCAGAGCCACAGCTGCTGGGCGCCGGGCATGAGGCCCATGTAGTTCAGGACGATGACGGCGACCCCGGCCGCGAAGACGCCGAGGACGAGCCAGCCGTACCAGCGCGGGCTGGGCTTCCGCTTCTTCTTGGGAGGCGTGGGGACGTACGGGCGCCGTGTCTGCTTCTGGCGGCCTCGGGACTTCGGCATGGCGTCGGGATGTTACCGCGGCCGCAGGATCAGCGCGCTCGCGGCGGCGGCCTCCACCGCGCAACGCGTGAACGGCATCGGGTGGCGCTCGCCCTTCGCCCAGAGCGGCACGAGGTCGTTCCAGTGAGGCGATGCCGGGTGGCCCGACTGTCCGGTCGTGTGAGCACCGATGGCCGCGTCGGGGTCCGACAGGTCGACGATCTGTCTCCACGAGGGCACCACCGCGGCGCCGTAGTCCTCGCCCGGTGCGAACCCGCCCGCATCGATCGTGCTGTCGTCGCCGCCTTTCTCGACGACGCCACCGGTGAAGAGCTCGGTGAGGTCGCCGATCATCGCGAGTGGGTGCGCGAAGACCACCGTGTGGAGCGCTCCCCAGCGCCAGTCCGTCGCGTCCCCGCCGAGCTTCGCGGTGAGCTCGTCGAGGGCGGCATCGAGCGCGCGGCGGAGCACCTCGTCGCGCGCCGCCGTTCCGTTGGCGCCGAACCACGTCGCCGTCGGGTTCGCGAGGAGGTTCGGCAGGACCTGCGATCCGAAGGCGTTCGACGAGTCTCGCCGCGCGTAGTAGTGGTCGAAGAGCTCGTCGCCGAGCTTCGGCCTCAGGACCTCCTCGGCGATGCGCCTAGACCAGACCTGGTAGACGGCCGCGGCGGCCGAGCCCGCGGCGAGGTCGCCGTCCCAGGCCGCGAGCAGGCGGAGGGCCTCCCCCTGCCGGTCGGTCGCCGGCTCGACCTGGAGGAGGAGCGGCAGGACCTCCCGGGCCGAGAGCGAGACCGCGTCGGTCTGGATCGCCGCGAAGGTGCCGCGCGTGTGCAGCTCGGTCGCGGTGATGAGCTCCGCGATCCGGCGCACGCGGAACGGCGCCGCGAAGTCCTTGGCGATGAGGTGGGGGTAGGCATCGTCGTGGATCCTGTTGTTCGCAGTGACGAGGAAGCCCTCATCGGGGTCGACGCTCCACGGCAGCTCGTCGAAGGGGACGAAGCCGTCCCACTCGTGCTCGGCCGTCCAGCCGGGCACCGGTATCGTCCCGTCCCCCTTGCGTCGCACGGGATACAGGCCGGTGCACTGGTAGCCGATCGTGCCGTCCACGTCGGCGTACACGAAGTTCTGGCCGGGCACGTGCCAGTCGCGGAGCGCCTCGCGGAACCCGTCGAAGCTCTCCGCCGTCGCGATCCGCACCAGGGTCGACGGCAGGATGCCGTGCTCGCGGCCGACCGAGCGCAGCGCGTACGTCTCGGACACGCCGCCCTCGATGACCTGCGAACTCAGCATGCCGACGAGGTACGAGTCGAGGATCGGTCCGTGACGGGTCTCGCGGACCTCCAGCACCCCCGGCTCGTGGCGGCCCCTGACCTCGATCTCCTCGCGATGAACCGTCACCGGCTCCCACGCGTCCTCGTAGAGCGCCGTCGTCCTGTCGTCGGAGAGGCGCTCGAGGTAGAGGTCCTGCGTGTCGCCGCCCACGTTCGTCACCCCCCACGCGTGGTGCGCCGCATGCCCGATCACCACGCCGGGCGCGAACGGGAACGACACCCCGGCCGCCTCGTAGCCCGGTGCCGATAGGTGACACTCGATCCAGACCGACGGCATCTCGACGGTTAGGTGGGGATCGTTCGCGAGGAGCGGCTTCCCGCTCGCCGTTCGCGAGCCGGCCACCACCCAGTTGTTCGAGCCCCGGCCGGGCGGCCGGGACGGCGCGACGCGCAGGAGATCGAACGCAGACCGGCGACCGTCGCGCTTGCCGGCGATGGTCGAGGGGGCCTCGACCGGCAGGTCGGGGAACAGCTCGCGCATCGTGTCCCAGCCGAGGCGCTCGGCGATCTCGGCGCGAAGCAGCTCGTCGTCGAAGTTGCCGGAGAGGGTCCAGCCTAGGTACGCGACCGCGGAGGCCCAGTACGCCTCGGCGTCCCCGCCGGTCGGGACGTCCGGCGCGACGGCGAGGATCCCGTACTCGACCGGCGGCGCCGGCATCGTCTCGAGCCACGCCCGCACCCCGGCGCGGAACGAGGCCGTCATCCGCCGCGAGAGGTCGTCGTAGGCGGCCGCGATCCGTACGCCGGCGCGGTTCCAGCCGACCGTCCGGGCGAAGCGGTCCATCGGCAGCACGAGGTCGGCGAACATCGTCGCGAGGCGCCCGTTCGCGAGGCGGAGCGTCATGTCGAGCTGGAACAGCCGCTCGGACGCGACGACGAAGCCCTGGGCGAGGAACAGGTCGTCGAGGCTCTCGGCGAAGATGTGGGGCACACCCCAGCGGTCGCGGATCACCTCGACGAGCGCCGACAGTCCGGGGACGGCGACCTCGCCTTCGACCGGCGGGAGCGCCGCCTTCGCCGCCTCGCGGACCTGCTCGAGCCAGTCGACCATGCCCGGAGACTACCGTGCGAGGTCTGCGTTTGAGCCCGGTGCCCCCCGTCTGGAATGATGTGCCGGTGACCGAGCACCGGCCCTGGTTCAAGAGCTACCCGCCCGGCGTCCCGAAGACGCTGGAGCCGTACCCGGACCTCTCCGTGTTCGCGATGCTCGAGGCCTCGGCGAGGCGGCTCCCGGAGAAGACGGCGATCGCGTGGCTCGGCCGGCACATCCCCTACAAGAAGCTCCTCAGGGAGGTCGAACGCTTCTCCGCCGTCCTCGCCGGCCTCGGGGTGGAGAAGGGCGACCGGGTCGCGCTCATCATGCCGAACTGCCCCCAGTACGTCATCGCCTACTACGCGACCACGCGCCTCGGCGCGGTCGTCGTCGGCAACAACCCCTTGTACACGAAGCGGGAGATGGAGCACCAGCTCCGCGACTGCGGCGCCGACGTCGTGATCGTCCTCGACCTGATGTACGCGGACTTCGCGGACGTGTTCGCCGAGCTGCAGATCGCGCACGTCGTCGTCACGCGCCTGAACGACTACATGGCGTTCCCGAAGAAGCAGCTCGCGCCGCTCCTCAAGTTCAAGAAGACCCAGAAGGGGCAGGGGAAGCCCTGGCCGCCGGTCCCGAAGGAGGCGCCGGTCACCTGGTGGCACCGGTCGATGCGACGGGCCGGCCCCGTCCCCGTGGCCCCTCAGGTCGACCCCGTCGAGGACGCCGCAGGGTTCATCTACACGGGCGGCACGACCGGCGTGTCCAAGGGCGCGATGCTCTCGCACCGCAACATCGTTGCGAACGCGATGCAGGGCGCGGTGTACCTCGAGCTTCGGGAGGGCGAGGAGTCGGTCCTCTGCTGTCTCCCGTTCTTCCACTCCTTCGGGATGCTGGCGATGAACGCGGGGATCCTGCGGGCGGGCAAGGTCGTGCCCGTCCCGAACCCTCGAGACCTGCACATGGTGCTCGAGCAGGTCGCGCAGGAGAAGGCCACCTTCTTCCCCGGCGTTCCGCGGATGTTCATCGCGATCAACGAGTCGCCGCTCGTGAAGAAGTACGACCTGCGCTCGGTGCAGGCGTGCGTGTCCGGCGGCGCGCCGCTCCCCATCGCGATCGCGGAGAGGTTCAAGGAGGTCACCGGCGGCGCCGAGCTCGTCGAGGGCTACGGCCTCACGGAGACCTCGCCCGTGACGCACGCGAACCCAGTGCATGCGTCGCGGAAGCCCGGCTGCATCGGCCTGCCGGTCCCCGACACGGACTGCAAGATCGTGAACCTCGAGGACCCCGACCTGCTGGCCGGGCCCGGCGAGTCCGGCGAGCTCTGCGTCCGCGGCCCGCAGGTGATGCTCGGGTACTGGAACCGGCCGGAGGACACCGCGCTCACGATCCGGAACGGTTGGCTGCACACGGGCGACGTGGCGGTCATGGACGAAGACGGGTGGTTCAAGATCGTCGACCGGATCAAGGAGATGATCATCGTCTCCGGCTTCAACGTGTACCCGACCGAGGTCGAGGAGGTGCTGTACCGGCACCCGAAGGTCTCCAAGGCCTGCGTCGTCGGCATCCCCGATGCGAAGACCGGCGAGGCGGTGAAGGCCTTCATCGTGCTGAGGGAAGGCGAGACGGCGACCGCGGACGAGATCATCGCGTGGGCCCGAGACCCGGCGAACGGCCTGACCGGCTATCGCGTGCCGAAGCGGGTCGAGTTCCGCGATTCGCTCCCGGAGACGCTGATCGGCAAGGTACTGCGGCGCGTGCTCCAGCAGGAGGAGCGGCAGAAGGCCGCTGCGTCGAAGCCCGCGCCGTGAGTCGGCTCCCGGCCGACCTGGGCGACGGGGCGATCCTGCGCCGGCACGAGATGGGGGATCTCGAGGCGCTGTGGGCGGCGGTCGAGGCCGAGCGGGATCGGATCGGCGTCTGGATGCCTTGGGTCGAGGGTGCCCGGACGATCGACGACGAGCGGCGCTGGCTCGAAGGGGTCGTCGCCGACGAGCGCAGCCTTGAGGGGTGCGGGCTCTGGGTGGACGGTGCGTTCGCGGGAGGCGTCGGGCTGATGGCCAGGGATCCGTGGGGCATCAGCGGTGAGCTCGGCTACTGGCTCGTGTCCGAGCACGAGGGACGGGGGTTGGTGACCCGAGCCTGCCGCGTGCTGATCGGCACGGGGTTCCGCGAGCTGGGCCTGCACCGCGTGTCGATCCACGCCGGCGTCGAGAACGTGCGCAGCCGCGCGGTGGCCGAGCGCCTCGGGTTCCGGCAGGAGGGGATCGAGCGCGGAGCGTGCCGCGGCTCTAGCGGCTTCTACGACCTCGTCGCATACGGACTGCTCGAGGACGAGTGGCCGCCGACGTGAGGCGGTTCGACGCGGTCGTGTTCGACCTGTTCGGGACGCTCGTGCACGAGTTCCGCTCGGCCGACTGGGACGCGTGGTTCGACGGCGCCGCGCGGGCCCTCGGAGCGGACCCCGTCCTCTTCCGTCGCGCCTGGGAGGAGACCTCGGTCGAGCGGCAGACCGGGCGGCTCGGCGACATGGAGCAGAACGTCCGGGCGATCTGCGGGCGGATGGGCGTACGGCCCTCGGCCGAGCAGGTCGCCGAGGTGCTCGAGATCCGGATGGAGCTGTACCGGAAGTGGTTCGTGGCGACGCCGGGGGCGCTCGCCACGCTACGGTGTCTGCGGGCCGGGGGCTATCCCACGGCGCTGATCAGCATGTGCGCGCCGGACACGCCGGCGCTGTGGCGAGCCTCGCCGCTCGCCGGGCTGATCGACGTGGCGGTGTTCTCGAGCGAGGTCGGTCTGCGCAAGCCGGAGCCCGAGATCTACCTGCACGCGTGCGAGCGGCTCGGCGTGGAGCCGGCGGCGTGCCTGTACGTCGGCGACGGGAGCTATGGAGAGCTGTCCGGCGCAGCGGCGCTCGGCATGCGCGCGGTGCTCGTTCTCGATCCGGCCGTCGACCTCCGCACGATCCACCGTCCGGAAGCGGAGGAGTGGGCCGGCTCGAGGATCGCCTCGCTCGTGGAGGTCCCGAGGTTGCTGCACGGGGCGGGTCACCCAGCGGCGTCTGACGCGGGCGGTCCGTAGCACCGCGCAGCCTGCGCCGAGCGTGGCGAGCTCGAGCACACCCCACGCCGTCCCGTAAGCTGCGCGGCGATGGCCGACGCCCGCTCGAAGCGCTCCCTCGCGATCCTTGCGGTGAGCACGGCCACGTTCGCGTGGGGTTGGCCGGGTGTGTTGATCAAGCTGACGTCGCTCTCCGCCCTGGCCTTCGCGATGATCCGGCTGTGGATGGGCGTTCTCGTCTACTTCGTCGTCCTCTTCGTCCTGCGGCGGCGGTTGTCGTGGACGACGTTCCGAGCCTGTGCGCTGGGAGGGGTGTTCTTTGGGCTCGACATCTCGCTCAGCTTCAGCGCCTACAAGCTCACGACGATCGTGGACGCGACGATCATCGGCGCGCTGTCCCCGATCTTCATCCTGCTCGTCGCCGGGCGGATGTTCGGCGAGCACGTCGGCCGGCGAGAGGTGATGCTCGTCACCCTGTCGTTCGCGGGTGTGGTGCTGGTCGCGGTCGGCTCCTCCGGCTCGTCGGCATGGAGCGCGCTCGGCGATCTCTTCGCTGCGTGTGGCACGCTGAGCTGGACGGCGTACTGGGTATTCTCGAAGCGGGCGCGTGCGACCGTCCCCGCGCTCGAGTACATGACGAGCGTGATGCTCGTCGCGGCGATCGTCGTCACGCCGTTCGCGCTCGCCGTCGGCCGGGTCATCGCTCCGGAGGCGAAGGACTGGGCCATCCTGGTCGGAGTCACCCTGCTGCCCGGCGCGACCGGTCACCTGCTAGTCGCGTGGTCCCACCGCCACGTCGAGTCGTGGCTCTCGGCGCTGATCACGCAGTGCTTGCCGGTCGTCGCCGCGATCGCAGCATGGATCGTGCTCGGGGAGTCGCTCACGCCGCTCGCGATCTCCGGTGGACTCGTCGTGCTGGCCGCGACCGGCCTCGTCATCATCGGCGCCACGCGCCGTGAGCGCGCGCGCCTGGCCGCCGAGGAGCTCGAGGCCGCTGTGGAGCGTCCCGCCTAGACGGCGAAGAGTTCGGTCGCGAGATCGTCGAGAGTGCCGATGTCTTGTAGCGGGAGCAGACCTGCGATGGGCTCGAAGACGTCTATCGTGAGGTGCTGGGCAAGACCCAGTGCCTGGCGGTACAGGGCAAGACCGAGCGCCTGGCGGGGGAAGTCCTTGCCGACCGGCCAGTCGCTGGCCTCCAGGAACACCCGCAACAGCGCCTTGTCGCAATCGAACATGTCGCGGTAGGGCTGGATGAGCTCGTAATGGCGATCGGTCACCGTCGCATCGCCCCAGTCGATGATCCCGGTGATGCGACCGTTCTCGACGAACGCGTGGGCGGCTACGAGGTCGGAGTGGACTAAGACGCGGTCGAACGGCCCGAGCCGGGCGAGGTAGTCGTCGATCTGCGGGATCAGATGAGGCGAGAGCGAACTTTGCTCCGCGGCCGCTGCTACGTTCAGGGCCGGCCAGTCCTCGTCCGTTACGACGCCCGACGGACGTAACGCGTGCACGCGCCGCACCTGCCTTCCCAGGTCCGCAGCGACCGAAAGCCGTTGTTCGGTTGACAGTTCGGCGTCCTCCCAGGCGACCCCGGACATCCGTGTGGTGATCAGGTATGGCCACGGGGCGTCGGCATCGTCGTATAGCCGCCCTTCTGACAGCAGGCTCGGTGCGGCGATCTCCGGGTCGGTCGCGATGAGGGCCTGCGCCGCGCGTTCGGCGGCGTGACTCTCGCGCCACGATCGGACGTAGCCGAACAGCTTCACCACGACGTCGGCGTAGAGGAATGTCGGGTAAGTCGGGTTGAAACCGGCCACCGGCTCCCGTCCGGCGTCGGCCAGGTCGTGACGCTCCAGGATCTCGGCGACGTACGGCCACCAGAAGCCGACGTCCTCGAGGCGCGAGCTGTACTGCTGAACCGACGCGAATGTGGGAGGTGCGGTCATCGGGCAAGTGTCGCCGGTGCGAACGCCGTGGCGCAAACCGTTTAGCGGCGAAGGCGGTGCTGGATGCGCTTGGCCAGCACGAACATCAGGCTCTTGGCGCTGACGTCCGCCACCCGTTCCTGCTCGCAACACCGCCGAACGCGGCTTCGCACGCCTGAAGCAATGGCGCGGCATCGCCACCCGCCACGACAAACACGCCCTCAGCTACCTCGGCGGCGTCACCCTCGCCGCCATCGTCCTCAAGCACCGCACCCGCATTTGGCAGACACGCCCTAGCCCTCCGGCTCGGGTCTTTACTCCAGCGGTAGGAATCTGTACCATCCGCGCCATGGCGTACACATCGACGGTGTCCGAGAAGGGCCAGGTCACGCTGCCGAAGGCGCTCCGGGACGCCCTGGGGATCCGCACGGGTGAGAGGATCGAGTTCACCCTCGAGCGCGACGGTATCAAGGTGAAGAAGCGCCCCGACCTCGACGGCCTCGCCGCGCTCTACGGGTCGCTGAAGCTTCCGGCACCGGTCGATCAGCTGATCGACGAGATGCGGGGAGGCCCCGCGGACCCGTGATCACGGCGGTCGACACGAGCGTCCTCCTCGATGTCCTCGGTGCTCACCCCAAGCATGGGCCGGCTTCGCTCAAAGCGCTTGCCGAGGCACACGAGATGGGAAGCGTGATGGCCTGCGACGTCGTGTGGGCCGAGGTCGGTGGGCTGTATCCGACACCCGCGGCCGCCGCCGATGTGATGGATGGCCTCGGCATACGGTTCGCACCGCTCGATCCCGAGGTCGCGGCGGCGGCCGGCCGGGTCTGGGTCGAGTACCGGCGGCGGAAGGGGCCACGCGACCGAGCGATCCCCGACTTCCTCATAGGGGCGCATGCCTGGATGCGTGCCGATCGGTTCCTGACGCGGGATCGAGGTTTCTATCGCGCGTACTTCAAGCGGTTGCGCATCATCGACCCGAGGAGCGCCGGTGAGTAGACCCAAGCGTGTGTTCCGCAGTAGCGGCTACCGGGCGCTCGACCCCACCTAGTGCTCCTCGACGTCTTCGTGACGCTCGACGGTGTCGGAGGCACCAGCGGCGGTGGAACCGGCCCGGTCCGCGCGGCGGTCGCGGAGGAACAGGATCCAGCCGCTCACGGAGACGAACGCCGCGGCGGTGATCAGCAGGCCCAGGGCCAGCAGGAACGTGGCTTGGCGATCCATGGGGACAGTCAGGGTACCGGAAGGGTCGGGTCAGTCGCGACCCCGCGCCGCGCAGCGTTTGGCGTCGGCGCGGCGCTCGGCCTCGAGGCGCTCGAGGTCGACGTCCGAGTAGTCCACGTGGCTCATCGCGGCGGCGATCGCGCGATGCCCCGCCGTCTTCTCGATGAGGTCGTGCATCTCGTGCGCGACCCGCCGGTACGTGGGGTGGCCCTGAGGCGATGACCGCAGCTCGATCAGGTGCATGGCCTCGCGCGCGTTCATCTGCATCACGAACCGGATGCGATAGCTCATCGTGACCGCGTACTGCGCGACTTCCTCGCCCGCTTCGCGGGAGATCGCGGCCCAGGTCTGCGCCGAGTCCTCCATCACGCGGTGCCAGCCCTCCTCGAGGCCGGCCTCCGAGATCTGCTTCGGCGTCTCGTAGCCGTGTTGCGGCGTGAGCATCTGCCACTCGAGCGTGAGGAGCCGGTGCCGCTGGAGATCGCGGAACGCGCCGTAGTCGCAGAGCACGTCGAACCGGTACGAGGTCCGCTCGAACGCGCGTCCCGGCTTGTGGCGGCGGTTCCCGCGCTCGCCGATGTAGGTCTTGAGCACCGCGGCACGCTGCTCGTCGCTCATCGTGCGCGCGAGCGAGTGCAGCCGGTCGTCGGGGAGGTCTGTGACGGCGTACAGCGCGGCCGCGACGACCTTCTCCTCGCCGAGAGGGTCGTAGTCGGTGAGCGTGACCTCGGCGCGCGCGCCGGGCTCGATGTCCTCGGTGTACCTCGCCGCGACCTCGGCGACGGCCTCGCGCGTCCGGGTCAGGTATCGGGACCACGCGATGCCGCGGTCCTCGACGTCCACGCGCTTGAGGAACGACGGGATGACCTTGTGCAGCTCGGAAAGCATCAGGTCCGAGTACTCGCGCACCTCGGCGAGCGGGTGCGCGCGCATCCGGAGCAGCATCTGCTCGAAAGCCTGACCGTCCGCGTACACACCGAGGTTCGAGCGCGTCCCGGCCGGCAGAAGCACCCGCAGCGTGTCGCAGGTCTTCGCCATGATGCTCGAGCGGTAGACGGCGTCGGGGTCGGCCGGATCCTTCGGGAACCGCCGCCGGTAGAAGTCTCGCATCGGCTCGAACATGCGTCCATAGGCCTCGAACGTGCGGTCGGCGAACGCGAGGTAGGTGTCGGCGAGCGGCGTCCCCTCGATCTCGGGCGGCACGGTCAGGCGCCATCGTCCCTCGGGCTTGTCGTCGTAGCGCATGTAGCGCGTCGACTGCTCGAGGTAGGCGGCCAGGCGCCCCCACTCGATCGTCTTCGTCAGTAGCTGCGACACCTGCTCGCACGCGAGATGCACGCTGCCGAGCTGTGCGACCGAGTCGTCCCCGTACTCGAAGAACACGTTGTCGTAGAGGCGCTCGGCCCGCTCGGTGCCGAGGTGCCCGGTCGTCTGCAGACCCTCGACGTCCTCCGCGAACTCGTCGAGGAACAGACGGCGCAGCGACTTCGCGGTGCGGGAGTACCGCGCGAACAGCGCGCCCTTCACGACCTCCGGCAGGTTCACGAGCGCGAACACCGGCCCGTCTAGGTTCGTGAAGTACGACCCGAGGCGCTCGCGCTCCTCGGGGGTGAACTCCTCGTGCGCGAACCAGAGGCTCACGGCGTCGAGGTCGGAGACGGGCTCGCCTTGGTGCCGACCCACACCTGCACGGCCGTGCCCTGGTTCGCCTGGCTGTTCGCTGCCGGGTCCTGCTGGACGATCTTGTTCCCGTTCGGGCAGAGCGGGTTCGCCGGCATCTCCCCGGCGAGCTCGATCCCGAAGCCGGCCGCCGCGAGGGTGCTCTTGGCCTTCCCGTAGCTGAAGCACGTGAGGTCGGGGACCGTGACGGCCGCCGGGCCGGACGAGACGACGAGGTTCACCGGCGTCCCTGGGTTCACGAGCGTGTCTGCCGGCGGGTCCTGGCCGATGACCTGGTCCGACGGGGCAGTCGCGCTCGCTTGCGGGGTGACGGTGCCGATCGTGAGCTTCGCCGTCTCGATCGCGGCTCGAGCGTCCGCCTCGATCATCCCCACGACGTTCGGCACTGGGACCTGCTTCGGGGCCCTGCCGACGGTGATCGTGACGGTGCTGCCCTCGTCCGCGAGCTCGTTCGCGGGCGGGTTCTGCTCCTGGACGAAACCCACTTGCGCCGGGTCGTCGACCACCTTCGTGTCGACCTTCGGCACGAAGCCGGCGTTCACGAGGGTGCTCTCGGCCTGCGCCTGGAGGAATCCGGTGACGCTCGGCACCTTCACCTGCTTCACCTGCCCGCCGAGCAGCGCGGTGGCGAGGAAGTACCCTCCCGCGCCGAGGACGCCCAGGATCAGCACGGCGACGAGCACGCCGACCCACCACCTGCGGCCGCCGCCGGTGGGCTGGGTCGGCGGGAGCACGGCCGTGGTCTGCGCGGCGGGCGGCATCGCTTGCGTGGCAGCGGCCTCGGCGAGGAGCGGCGTCGCGATCACCGGCTCGCCGCGGCGGGCGCGTTCGAGGTCGGCACGGAGCTCGTCGGCGGTCTGGTAGCGGTTCGCGGGGTTCTTCGCGAGGGTCTTCAGGATCACTGCGTCGAGCTCGGTCGAGACGTCGGGGTTCAGCTTCGAGGGCGGCTGCGGCGTCTCGAGGACCTGCTTCGACGCGACGGTCACGGGCGAGTCACCGGCGAACGGCGGCCGGCCGGCGAGCATCTCGTACAGCACGCAGCCGAGCGAGTAGATGTCGGAGCGGCCGTCGACCGCCTGACCCTGCGCCTGCTCCGGCGAGAGGTACGAGGCGGTCCCGAGCACCGCGACGGTCTGCGCGACCGTGTCGCCGGTGGTGCTCACGCGGGCGATGCCGAAGTCGGTGACCTTCACCTCGCCGCGCGGCGTCACCATGATGTTTCCCGGCTTGATGTCGCGGTGGACGATGCCGGCGGCGTGGGCGACGGCGAGCGCGCTGCAGACGCCCTCGGCGATCTCCATCGCGCGGTCGGGCATGATGCGGCCGCCGCCGGCGAGGTACGCGGCGAGGGTCTTGCCCTCGACGTACTCCATCACGATGTACTTGATGCCGTCGTCCTCGCCGGTGTCGTAGACGCCGACGAGGTTCGAGTGGTTCAGGCGCGCGGCGGCCTGCGCCTCGCGGCGGAAGCGAGCGACGAAGCTCTCGTCGTCGGCGAGCTGTGGCGCGAGCACCTTGATGGCGACGGGTCGCCCGAGCACCTCGTCGGTGCCCTTGAACACCTTGGCCATGCCGCCGCGGCCGAGCTCGTCCTCGACCCGGTACCGGCCGCCGAGCAACATCCGCTGGCTCACGCGCTCCACCTTTCGTCGGCGAGGTTTCTCATCGGCCCAGCGCGGCCTCCATGACCGCCTTCGCGATCGGCGCGGCCACGCGGCCGCCGGTCGCCTCGCTGCCAAGGCTACCGCCGTCGAGCACGATGACGGCGACGGCCACCTGAGGAGCCTCCGCCGGCGCGAACGACACGAACCACGCGTGCGGCGGGAGGCCCTCACCGTGCTGCGCGGTCCCGGTCTTGCCGGCGACGCTCACCCCGGGGATCTGCGCGGCGGTGCCGGTCCCGCTCCGGACGACCCCGACCATCATCTGCGTGAGTAGCGCCGCGTTCTCCGGCGTGAGCGGTCTCGAGTAGGGCTGCGGCTCGTAGGACTTCACGATCTGGCCGTTCGGGCCGCGGATCTCGGTCACCAGGCGAGGGCGCATCTCGACGCCGCCGTTCGCGATCGCCGCGGCGACGAGCGCCATCTGCATCGGGTTCGCCGTCACGTTGTCCTGTCCGATCGCCGAGAGCGCCACCGCCGGCAGCCGCTGCTGGAAGTAGCTCGGGTCCGGGAACACGCCCGTCTGGAACGGGATGTCGAACGGCACGTTCCCGCTCGACGCGTTTGGCGCGAACCCGAACGCACGCGCCTGTGCCGCGAGCCTGTCGGCCCCGAGCGCCAGCCCGACCTCGCCGAACACGACGTTGCACGAGACGCGCAGCGCGTCGGCGAGCGTGATACGGCTCACGCCGCCGAGGCAGTGCTCGCCGCCGAAGTTCTGGAGCGCGTGCGTCGTGTTCGGCAGGTCGAGCACGTGCGGGTTCGGCCACAGGCTGTCGGGTCCGTAGCCGTTCTGCAGCGCCGCCGATGCCGTCACGAGCTTGAACGTGGACCCGGGCGGGAACAGCTCGTCGTTCGCGCGAGAGACCAGCGGCTTCGACGGGTCGGCGTTCAGGCTTTGCCAAGCCGCGCGCACGACCTCCTCGTCCTGGGCCGAGAGCTGGTTCGGGTTGTATGTCGGGTTGGCGTAGAGGGCGAGCACGTTCCCGGTGCTCGGCTCGATCGCCACGACGGCGCCGGGCAGACCGCCGAGCGCCTGCTCCGCGGCGCGCTGCACGTTCGGGTCGATCGCAGTGATGATCGACGCGCCCTGTTTGGGCCGCCCGAGGATCAGGTCGGCGAGGCTCTGCGGGAGCAGCTCCGGCGCGTCGCCGGTGAGGAAGGTGTTGTAGGCCTGCTCGAGCTCGCTCCGACCATAGACGGGCGAGTAGTAGCCGGTCGCGTCCGCATAGAGCGGCCCGTTCGGATAACGGCGCTGGTAGCGGAGGACCCCCGCGCTCTTGCGGCTCACGGCGAGGACGGTTGAGCCGTCGTCGGCGAGGATCGAGCCGCGGTCGACCCCGTATTCGGCGATCTGCTGCCTCCTCGCGTTCGCCGGGTTGTCGGCGAGGCCGCTCGCCGCGAAGACCTGCACGTAGTTGATCTGGGCGAGCAGCACGAGGAGCAGGACGAGCAGCGCCGCCCCGAGCCTGCGGATCTGCCGGTCCACCTCAGGCCACCCGCTTCCGTCGGGGCGCCGGCCCCGAGGACACGCGCACGAGCAGCGCGAGGATGACGAAGTTCGCGAACAGGCTCGAGCCGCCGTACGAGACGAACGGCAAGGTGACGCCGGTGAGCGGGATCGCGCGCGTCACCCCTCCAACGATCACGAACGTCTGCAGGGCGATCGCGGCCGAGAGCCCTGTCGCGAGGAGCTTGCCGAACCCGTCCGAGCAGCGGATCGCCGTCGCGAGCCCCTTGCCGACCAGCACGACATAAAGCAGCAGGACCGCAACGGTGCCGAGCAGCCCGAGCTCCTCGCCGATCGCCGCGAAGATGAAGTCGGTCTCGGCGGACGGGATGAGGTACGGTGCGCCGCGCCCGAGTCCGGCGCCGACGAGCCCGCCGCTCGCCATCCCGAACTGCGCCTGTGCGACCTGACCGTAGCCCTGCCCGAACACCTTGCTCGGGTCGAGGGCGTGCAGCCAGATGTCGACGCGCAGCTGCACGTGTGGGAGCAGGAGGTAGCCGACCCACGCTCCGGCCGCGAACAGCAGCAGTCCTATCACTGGGTACGCGGCGCGTCCGGTCCCGACCCAGATCATCAGGACGAAGATCGCGAAGTACAGCAGCGAGGCGCCGAGATCCTTCTCGAGGAACAGGACGGCCAGCGACACGCCCCACGCGAGCAGCAGGGGCCCGAGGTGCTTGGGCTGAGGGAGTCGGAGCGGGCCTAGCCGCCAGGTCGCGACGGACAGCAGCTCTCGTTTCGCGTTCAGGTACGAGGCGAGGAAGACGACGATGAAGACCTTTCCGAGCTCCGAGGGCTGGAACCCGATCGGGCCGATCTTCACCCACAGGCGGGCGCCGTTGATCGTGCGCCCGATCCCAGGAACGATTGGCAGGAGCAGGAGCCCGAGGCCGACGAGACCGATCGTGTACGTGTACGCGTCGAGCTGCCGGTGGTCGCGGACGAGCAGCAGCGTCCCGCCGAACACGAGTAGCCCGACGACGGTCCACGTCGCCTGCTCGGCGGCGAGGCCTCCCGACAGCCGGAAGATGACGGCGAACCCGATGCCGGTGAGGACCCCGGCCGTCGGGAACAGCGCCGGGTTCGCGGCCGGGGCCACGCGGCGCATCAGGATGTGCGCCACGAGGTAACCGGCCACGAAGATTGAGCCGTACAGCGCGATGTTGACGGGGACGTGCCCCTTCTTCCCGAGCCCGACGAGCGTGTACGTGCCGACCGATAGGACGAGCGCGAGGATCACGAGCGCGAGCGCCGTGCCCTGGCGAGGCCGCTCCGCGGGAAGGCCGACCTGGCTCACGGCAGCGGCCCAGGCGACCGGGCGCGGGCGATGTCGTCGCGGATCCGCTGCACGGTCGCGTCGGCGTCCTCGCGGTCGTCGGCGGTGATCCCGTCCGCGAGATCGCGGTAGAGGGCGAGCGACTCGGCGGTCGCGGCGGGGATCGTGGTTTCGACGACGACGTGATGCAGGTCGAACCCGACCACGGACGCGGGGATCCCCCGATAGATGGCCACGTGCCCGTTCGCCACCCCCACGTACCACTGCGAGTCGAGGAACACCCGCGTCCCTACCAAGAACACGATGACTAGGGCAACCGACGCTCCGACCCACGCCGCGACCCGCCTCCAGGGGAACGACCTGCCTGCCGCGGAGCGGGGGTCGGGTGGCGACTCGCCCGCGGAGCGACGAGACCGCCCCTCGCCGGGAGCCTTGGCTGAGAGAGCAGAGTCGTCGGGCGCGAAGTCGAGGAGGACGACGGTGATGTTGTCGACGCCCCCGGCGCGGTTGGCGGCTCGGACGAGGCGCTTCGCGGCGTCCGCAGGGTCCGGTGCGGCGCCGAGGATCTCGCGGATCCGCCCGTCGGTGATCATCCCGGTGAGGCCGTCGGTGCAGAGCAGCAGGCGGTCGCCGGCAAGCACGGAGAGCTCGCCGTCGTCGACGTCGATCGTCATCTCGACGCCGAGCGCGCGCGTGAGGATGCTCCGGTGCGGGTGGGTCCCCGCCTCCTCCTCGGTGATCTCGCCCGAGACCACCATCCGGTGCACGAGCGTGTGGTCCTCGGTCAACAGGTTGAGCTGCCCATCGCGGAACAGGTACGCGCGCGAGTCGCCGACGTGGCCGAGCCGCACGCGGTCGCCCTCGACCAGCGCAGCGGTGAGCGTGGTCCCCATCCCGGTCACGGTCCGGTCGAGCAGCGACCTCTCGAACACGGCGCGGTTCGCCCCCTGCACGAGGTCTCCGAGGTCGGCCGCGCCGTGGTCGAAGAGCTTCTCCATCGTCTCGAGCGCGAGGGTCGAGGCGACCTCGCCGCCCACATGCCCGCCCATCCCGTCGGCGACGGCGAACAGCGGGTCGTGCACGAGGAACGAGTCCTCGTTGCCCTCGCGGACCTGCCCGATGTCGGTGGCGGCGGCCGCGACGATCTTCATCGACGGAGCTCCAGCAGCGTCTTGCCGACCCGCACGACATCGCCGGCGTGCACCTCGGCCGGGTTCGAGAGGCGCCGGTCGTTCAGGTACGTGCCGTTCGTCGAGCCGAGGTCCTCGACGAACCACGTGCCGTCCTTGCCGTACAGGCGCGCGTGCATCTGGGACACGTACGTGTCGTCCACGCGGATCCGGCAGTCCTCGCCGCGGCCGATCTCGGTCGGCCCCGACAGGCGGAAGGTACCGGCCTTGCCGCCGTCGGGCGCGTGCACGATGACCGACGTCGGGGGTTTCGCGGCCCGCGGCGGTTTCTGTTTCGCGGCGGCGCGCTTGGGCTCTGTGGGCTTCGACGCGCGGCGCCCCGCGGAGATCTCGACGGCGACCGACTTCACCGCCCGGTAGATGAAGAAGTAGAGCAGCGCGAGCAGCGAGTACTTCAGCACGGAGAGGACGAACGGCGACACCTATGCCCTCCGGAACTCGAGCACCGTGGTGCCGATCGTGATGCGGTCGCCGTCGCGGAGCACGACCTCGCCTGCGCTCTCGTCGTTGACGAACGTGCCGTTCGTCGACCCGAGGTCGGAGAGGACGTAGTTGGCGCCGTCGGCGCGGATCCGCGCGTGACGACGCGACGCGCCGGGGTCGGGCACGACGACGTCGCACTCGGGCAGGCGTCCGAGGATCACGCTCTGCTTCGAGATGCGGAAGACCGTTGCCGGCTTGCCTTCCTCGTACAGCACCAGCGACGCCTCGCTCGTCGGCTGGGGTGTGACGGGGATCGGCTCGGGTTCGCCCTCGGCGAACGAGACCTCGCACCGGAGCTTCCCCTTGCCGAGTTCGTCGTCGATCTCGAGCTCGACCTCCGGCGGCCCGACCAGACCCCAGCCGCGCTCGGCCGCGGCGTCGCGGACGACCTGTTTCAGCTCGGCGACGAGCGCCTGCTCGGCCTGCTCGTAGCGCTCGCCGTCCGCCGGCGAGAGCGAGAAGACGAAACGGTTCGGCGCCCAGACCTCGCGGACGCCGACGGTCTTGCCGGCGTCCATCTCGCGGATCAGGCGCTTCGCGAGCTCGACGGGCTGAAGGCCGCCGCGGAACGTCGTCGCGAAGAACCCCTCGACGAGGTTCCCAAGGCGACGCTCGAAGTCACGGAGGATCGGCACGATGCAGCATCCGCGCAGCTAGGAGGCGGTGACGCGCCGATTCTACCCCGGCCTCCACGTCTGCCGGACGCGGCGCGGAGTAGGCGGTGCGAGGAGAGCGGCTGTACCCTTTCGCTCGCCTATCGGGCGAGTGGCGGAATTGGCAGACGCGCAGGATTCAGGATCCTGTCCGGGCAACCGGGTGGGGGTTCAACTCCCCCCTCGCCCACATACTCTGACCTGCGACGCTTCGTCTCGGAAGGGCCACGAAACCCTCTCGTGGTGACGTTCGTGGTGACGCCGTGGTGACGCCGTGGTGACGCGACGTCGGACAAGGAACGGCCAACATGGGCCAGGAACGGCCATCGGATCCTCGTCGAGACCGCCGCGAGCGGGCCGCACGATCCCGCCCTGCGGGCCTCGGTCACCTTCTCAAGGAACGCTTTCGCCCCGGCCGCTTCGATCCAGGCGGCGAAGACGGCCACATCCTCCGATCGCACGAGCTGCTGCTCGGTGTCCATGCTCACGAGGCTCGTGGCCGGGACGCCCTGGACAGACTCGATCGCGGTCGGCGGCTTGACGAGGACCCCTTCGTCTGTCGATGTGCGCGGGCGGCTGGCTCAGGGTGCGCCGACCGGCGTACAGTCGACGTAGTGGAGGTGCGCGATGACCGATGTGTCCAGGCCTTTGCCCTTTTGCCGTCCGGGGCGGCCGTAGCGATGAGCAGTCCGGCGCCGGGCGACAGCCGCGCCGGCGGGCACTCTTCTGCGGGCGGTAGCGGTCGCGCGAACGGCGACCACGCCGCCGTGAGCCGTGCCGTGGTGCGCGTCGCGACCTGGGGCGTCGTCGTCAGCGTTGCCCTGGTGGCGCTGACCGTGGTCATCGCTGCGGTCTCGCACAGCTTCGCGCTCACCGCCACGGCCGTGGACTGCGTCGTCGACGTGGTCGCGGCGCTGGTGCTGTGGGTGGGTCTCAGGCTCTCCGAGCGCAAGACGGCGGCTTTCCCGTACGGCCTCTACAAGATCGAGAACCTCCTGCAGGTCGCGATCGCGCTGCTCATCTTCATCGCCTCGTACGAGATCGCGCGGCAGGCGTTCGCAGCCGACCGGCGGTCGCCCAGCATCGACGCACTGGTCATCGCCGGCGTCGTCGTCACCATCGCGGCCACGTGGGCCTACGGCTGGTACGCCATGCGCTGGGGCAAGCGGGTCTCGTCGCCGGCCCTGGTAGCCGACGGCAAGCATCGCCAGACGGACGTGCTCTCGACCTCTCTGGCGCTGGTCGCCGTCGTCTCCACGTACGCGGGCTTCAACATCGACCGTATCGTCGGCGTCGTGATCCTGGGCTTCGCGGTCTACTCAGGCTGGGGGCTGCTGGTAAGCGGCATGAAGGTCCTCTTGGATGCGTCGGTCGACGCCAAAACGCTTGCGCAGATCGACCGCATCCTGGCGTCGGAGGCACTCATCGAGCACGTCGACGCGCTGGCGGTGCGCAGCGCCGGCCGCTACGTGTTCCTCGAGGCCACGCTTGGCCTGCGCACCGACGACCTCGTCAAGGCGCATACGGCCAGCGAGCACCTGGAAGCACAGATCCGCGCGGCGATTCCGGCCGTTGGGCGCGTGAGCCTGCATCTGGAGCCCCGCGGCCGCGACACGCTCCGTGTGGCCGTACCGTTGGCTTCGCCAGAGGGCGCGATCAGTGCCGAGTTCGGCGAGGCTCCCCACTTTGGCCTCGCCGAGGTCCGCACGGCCGACGGCCAGGTGCTGCGGCAACAGATCGTCGAGAACCCTCATCGTGCGGTCGAGAAGCAGAAGGGCATCCTGGTGGCCGAGTGGCTCGTCGGGCAAGGGATCGACGTGCTGATTACGGTGCGCGAGGTCAACAAGGGGCCGAGCTACGTGTTGCGCGAGGCCGGCGTGCAGACGAGGCCGGCACGCACGGCGTGGCTCGCCGACGAGCTGGCGCGGATGAGTCCCGGTACCGTGTGAACTCAGTGCGGGGCGCGCGTGCCGCCAGGCTGAGCGCACCCACTCACGGGTCGTCGAGCAACCGGCTTGGATGTGGGGTCAACCCCATGCGTAGGTCCGTCCACAGGTGGCCAAGGCGAGGCCCTCCCCCGGTGGCGCGCGACTGCCCCGACCGTGTGTCGCTTACTCATCTGTGTTGGCCGCATCGCCGCTTCCGTAGACCGCGATGCGACAGGTCCGCTTCCCTGGCAGTCCCTCCAGGACAACGGTTCGCGGAAGGCCGTTTGAATCTCCGTCTTGGACGCAACGCACCCCCGCACCCGTGGGGCATGAAGGAGATGACGCCGAAGGCCGGTTGAGACCTAGCCTTCGGGCGGCTCGCGGTCCGTCAGACGTTGTTGGCGGTGAACAACCGCGTCCAGTTCGGAGAACCGAAGACGGCAAGCGGCCTGAAGGGTGCAGAAACCTCCGATTCGCTCCGCAGTAGGATGCGGCGGTGCTCCTCGCGGTCCTCTACTTCGTGCTACGGCTTCTGCTTCACCTCGCACCTGAAGGCGAGGCCCGCGAGCGAGAGGCCGAGATCTTGGTCCTGCGCCAGCAGGTGAAGGTCCTTTCCCGGAAGGCTGGCCGTCCGAAGTTCCGACGGCGCGATCGCGTGCTGCTCGCGGCCTTCTCGCGACTGCTGCCGCGTGAGCGCTGGGGAAGCTTCATGGTCTCGCCCCAGACGCTGCTGCGCTGGCATCGTGAGCTCATCCGGCGCAAGTGGACCTACAAGCGGAACCGTGGGGGTCGGCCACCCACGGATCCCGCGATCGTCAGGCTGATCGTGGGGATGGCCAAGGACAACCCCCGGTGGGGCTACATGCGAATCAAGGGCGAGCTCGCGAAGCTCGGCATCGGCGTGGCCGCGAACACGATCAAGGCGATCCTTGCCAGAAACGGCCTGGGACCGGCACCCAGGCGCGGGCCTAGCTGGTCGGAGTTCCTGCGGGCTCAGGCCGACGGTATCCTCGCCTGCGACTTCTTCACCGTGGAGACCGCGTTCCTTACCACCCTCTACGTCCTGTTCTTCATAGAGGTCGGGACCAGACGGATCCACATCACCTCGGCCACCCGCAACCCCGACGGGGCCTTCTGCGCCCAGCAGGCGCGAAACCTCGCGATGGACGAGCAACTGGAACACGTTCGGTTCCTCATCCGGGACCGCGATGCCAAGTACACGCGGGCCTTCGACGAGGTCTTCGCTTCCGAGGGCGCCCGGGTGATCAAGACCCCAGTTCGTGGCCCGAGGGCGAACGCCTTCGCTGAGCGGGTTGTACGGACGATCCGCGGCGAGGTGCTCGACTGGACGCTCGTGCTCGGACGGCGACACCTCGACCGGATCCTCCGCCGCTACGAGCGGCACTACAACGAGCAGCGACCGCACCGAGGGCTCGATCTGGCGGTCCCCGACGGTCCGGTGCAGCTTCCGACCGGGCTGCCGGATCGGATCGAGCGGACGGACATCCTCGGCGGACTGATCCACGAGTACCACGCGGTGGCGGCGTGAGCGGAATCAGGGGTTTCTGCATCCTTCAAGGTCGCTCCTAAAGTCCGGCGCCTGTTCGCAACCTACGGCCCGTTCAACACTAGTGGCGTGTCGTCGCGGTTCGCCCATTCCGCCATCGCGGCGTCGTAGGCGCGGATGTGTTCCCATCCGAGCAAGGCGAGTACGAA
>Ga0315281_10000161_pt1 | contig 85066 bp, 75 predicted proteins | sample YL17G07_0_MG_FD_204540 | JGI IMG/M metagenome (GOLD analysis project Ga0315281, IMG submission 204540) | Sediment microbial communities from Yellowstone Lake, YNP, Wyoming, USA - YL17G07_0 | ecosystem: Environmental > Aquatic > Freshwater > Lake > Sediment | place: USA: Wyoming | collected... | reverse complement strand
TCGCGGCACGCGCCTGCCGCTCATCATCTCGGGCACGATCACGGATGCCTCCGGCCGTACGCTCTCGGGCCAGACGACCGAGGCATTTTACAACTCGGTGCGCCACGCGCGGCCGATCGCGGTAGGACTCAACTGCGCTCTGGGCGCGAAGGAGCTTCGCCAGTATGTCGAGGAGCTCTCCGGCATCGCCGAAGTGCCCGTCTCCTGCTACCCGAACGCCGGATTGCCCAACGCGTTTGGCGAATACGACGACACACCGGAAGCCATGGCGCGCGAAATGGGCGGCTGGGCGCGCGCCGGATTCCTCAACCTCGTTGGTGGCTGCTGCGGCACCACGCCGGAGCACATCCATGCGATTGCCGAGGCGATGCGCGGCGTCGCGCCGCGCCGCGCGCCCGCGCGCGCGCCGATGCTGCGGCTCTCCGGGCTCGAACCGCTCAATGTCGGCGACGGCGCGCTGTTCCTGAACGTCGGCGAGCGCACCAACGTCACCGGCTCGAAAGCATTCTCGCGCCTGATTCTGGCCGGAGATTACCCGGAAGCGCTGTCGGTCGCGCGCCAGCAGGTTGAAAACGGCGCGCAGATGATCGACGTCAACATGGACGAGGCGATGCTCGATTCGGAGAAGGCGATGGTGACCTTCCTCAATCTTGCCGCCTCCGAACCGGACATCTCGCGCGTTCCAGTGATGATCGACTCCTCGAAATGGAGCGTGATCGAGGCGGGGCTCAAATGCCTGCAGGGCAAGGGCGTCGTAAATTCCATAAGCCTGAAGGAAGGCGAAGACGAATTCCTGCGCCAGGCTCGCCTGGTGCGCAAGTACGGGGCCGCCGTGGTGGTGATGGCCTTCGACGAGCAGGGCCAGGCCGACACCCTGGAACGGCGCATCGCGGTCTGCCGCCGCGCCTACGATCTGTTGACCCGGAAGGCAGGACTTTCACCCGCGGACATCATCTTCGACCCCAACATCTTTGCCATCGCCACCGGACTGGAGGAACACGCGCGTTACGGTTTGGACTATCTCGAAGCAGTGCGCTGGATCCGCGCCAATCTGCCGCAGGCCGGAATCTCGGGAGGGGTGTCGAATCTTTCATTCTCGTTCCGCGGCAACGACGCCGTGCGCGAAGCCATGCATACGGCGTTCCTCTACCACGCGGTCCAGGCCGGAATGACGATGGGAATCGTCAATGCCGGACAGTTGGGCGTCTACGAGAAAATCGAGCCGCAGTTGCGCGAGCGGGTCGAGGACGTGATTCTTGCGCGCCGGGACGACGCCACCGAGCGCCTGATCGAGTACGCCGCGGGCGTCAAAGGAGGCCTGCGCGCATCGAAGGAGGACGATGCATGGCGCCGCGGCACGCCGCAAGAGCGCCTGTCGCACGCGCTCGTGAACGGCATCGCCAGCCACGTCGTCGCCGACACCGAGGAAGCCAGGCTCAAGTTCGCGCGCCCGATCGAAGTAATCGAGGGCCCGCTGATGGATGGCATGAACATCGTCGGCGACCTGTTCGGCGCCGGCAAGATGTTCCTGCCGCAGGTCGTCAAGTCTGCGCGCGTGATGAAGCAAGCGGTGGCGCACCTGATTCCCTTTATCGAGGCGGAGAAGGTGCGTACCGGAGAGGTCGGCCGCTCCAAGGGCAAGCTGGTGATCGCCACCGTCAAGGGAGACGTGCACGACATCGGCAAGAACATCGTGTCCGTCGTCCTGCAGTGCAACAATTACGATGTGGTCAATCTTGGCGTAATGGTCCCTGCCAAGACCATCCTCGAAACAGCGCGGCGCGAAAACGCCGACGCCATCGGCCTCTCGGGCCTGATCACGCCGTCGCTGGAAGAGATGGCGCATGTCGCGCGCGAAATGGAACGCGAGGGGTTTACCGTTCCGTTGCTCATCGGCGGCGCCACGACCTCGCGTGCGCACACGGCAGTGAAGATTGCACCGAACTATCCCGGCCCGGTGGTGTACGTGCCGGATGCATCGCGCTCGGTCGGCGTGATGCAGAATCTGCTTTCGGCCGGCCAGCGCGACAGTTATGTCGCCGGGGTACGCGCCGACTACGAGAAGATCCGTATCCAGCACCGCGACAAGAAAGGCACAGGACCGCTAGTGCCGATCGCCGAAACCCGGCGCCTGGGACATGCCACCGATTGGTCCAAGTATCAACCGCCCGTGCCACGCGATGCTGGAATCAAGGTGCTGCGCGACTACCCACTGGCGATACTGGTTCCCTACATCGACTGGACGCCGTTCTTCCAGGCCTGGGAGCTCTCCGGCCCGTACCCGAAGATTCTTGAAGACCCGGTCGTCGGCGAGGCCGCGCGCAAACTGCATGCGGAAGCCCTGGAAACGCTCGACCGGATCGTGCGTGAGAAATGGGTCTCGGCGAACGGCGTGTTCGGCCTCTACCCGGCAGCGCGGATAAACGGCGACGACATCGAGATTTACACTGACGGCGCGCGCCGTGCCGTCGCAATGACCTGGCACAACCTGCGGCAGCAGAACCAGAAACCCACCGGCCGGGCGAACCAGTGCCTCGCCGATTTTGTCGCGCCGAAGGAATCCGGCGTCCCGGACTGGATCGGCGCCTTCGCGGTGGCGGTGGGCGGCCTTGACACAAAGCTTGCACAATTCGAGGCGCAGCACGACGACTACAACTCGATCATGCTGAAAGTACTTGCCGACCGCCTGGCGGAGGCGTTCGCCGAGCACCTGCACGAGCGCGTGCGGCGCGAATTTTGGGGCTATGCGCCCGAAGAGCAACTGACCGGCGCGCAACTGATCGGCGAAGCCTACCGCGGCATCCGCCCTGCGCCTGGCTATCCCGCCTGCCCCGACCACACCGAGAAACGCGCCTTGTTCTCGCTCCTCGATACGCAGGAGAACGCCGGAATCACCCTGACCGAGTCCTGCGCGATGCTGCCTGCATCGGCGGTCTCGGGCTTTTACCTGTCGCACCCTGAATCGAGCTATTTTGCCGTCGGCAAGATCGGCCGCGACCAGGTCGAGGACTACGCGCGGCGCAAGGCAATGACAGTCGCGGATACCGAGAAATGGCTCGCACCCTATTTAGGTTATGAACCGGGCGGCCCATGAGCCGGCCGATATAATGTCCAGCACATCAACCTAGAAAGACGGCAATGGGAAAAGGCGACAAACGCACGCGGCGCGGCAAGATCTACAAAGGCAGCTACGGCAAGTCACGCCCGCAGCGCATAAAAAAGAAAAAGAAATAATCTAGCTTTCCTCGCGCCGGCCGACCGGCAGGCCGAGTGCCTTCAGTTTCCGGTAGAGGTGGGTGCGCTCCAGCCCGGAGTGCTCCGCCACTTTCGATATGCTGCCGTTCTCGCGCGCCAGCAGGTATTCGAAGTAGAGGCGCTCGAACGCTTCTCGCGCCTCCCGGTAAGGACGATCGAGTGCAATTTCGGGTGGCGGCGAGGTTCCTGCGTGCGCCGCCAGCACGCGCTCGACATCGTCCAGCCCGATGTCTTCTTCGAGCGCCCCCAGCGCAAGGTTCTTGACCACGCTGTCCAGTTCGGCGAGATTCCCCGGCCAGGCGTGATGCCGCAGCGCGTTCAGCGCCGCCACCGAAAAGCGCCGCGGTGGGCAGACGCGCACCTCGACCAGCTGCACCAGAATCAGCGCAGCAAGATCGGGCACGTCCTCGGCAAAATCGCGCAACGCCGGAAGCTTGAGCACCAGTTCGGAGAGCCGCGCGATCACGCCGGCGTCGAACCCGTTCTTCTCGATCAGCGCGCGAGCATCGATCGGGGAAAAGCACACGACGCGTGCCTTGTGCTTGTCGGAACGGGCGAGCAGGAACTCGAGGCTCTTGTGATCCCCGCGCCCGAGCTGCGAGAGGTCGCCAACGAACAGCACGCCGCCCGCGGCGCGTGCCAGCATCTCGGAGGAGGCTTCCGCCATCATCCCGGGTCCTTCGACGAACGGCGCGCCGGCCGCGCAGAGCAGCCGGGCGAACAGTTCCGGGCGCATGCCGCGTTCGCCGCGCAGCATCAGCGGCGCGCCGGCCTGCGCCAGTTGCGCCAGGCGCTTGCGCGTCTCGGCGAGCGCCGGGGAGCGACCCAGGGTGGCGAGGGAAAGTTCGCGCGGCGCCACCGCCTCGTGACTGCGCAGCGCGCGCTTGACCGTGGCCAGCAGCCGCTGCAGCGCGATCGGCTTTTCCAGGTAGTCGAGCGCGCCGATGCGCGTCGCCTCTACTGCCGTCTCTATGGTGCCATGCCCCGACATCATCACCACGGGCATGCCTAGCTGTCCGCTCGCGGCCCATTCCTTGAGCAGCGATATGCCGTCGGTATCCGGCATCCAGATATCAAGCAGCACCAGATCCGGGCGATGCCGCTCGCGCAGCCGCCTGGCCTCACCCGCGCTCTCGGCGAGCAGTACCTGATGGCCCTCGTCGGCGAGAATCTCCGAGAGCAGCTCCCGGATTCCCACTTCGTCGTCCACGACCAGGATCTGCGCCATCGCCTCTAGGCCACCTGCGCCGCGTTGCCGGAGGCGGCTATCGCACTGTCTGCGCCAACCGCCACCGGCAGTAGTATGGTCACCGAAACGCCCTTCGCCGGGCGGTTCTCGACCGCCAGCTCACCATGGTGCTCGTCGACGATTTTCTTCACGATCGCGAGGCCCAGTCCGGTACCGCGCGTCTTGGTGGTGGCATAGGGCTCGAATATCCGCGCCATCATTTCCTCGGGAAAACCGCCGCCATTGTCGGTCACCGACAGGCGCACCTTGTCTGCGGCCATCTCGGTGCGCACCTCGATCAGCGGCGGCTCGCCCAAGGTCTTGCGGTTCTCCAAGGCATCCTGCGCGTTTTGCACCAGATTGTGGAGGACTTGCCGGATCTGCGCGGAATCCGCACGCACCTGGGGCAGCGCCGGCGCCAGCTTGCGGGCAATCGGCGTAGTTGAAGTCTCGTAGAGGGCGAGAACCTCCAGCAACAGCGCATTCAAGTCGAGTCCCACGAACACGGGAGCCGGCAGCCGCGAGTAATCGCGAAAATCATCCACCATGTTCTTCAGGGCCGCCACCTGGTTGACGATGGTCCGGGTTCCCCGCGCGAGAACCTCCGCGTCTTCGGGTGCGAGCTTGGCCGAGAGCTTCATCTCCATGCGCTCGGCAGAAAGCTGGATCGGCGTCAGGGGATTTTTGATCTCATGCGCCAGCCGCCGCGCTACCTCGGCCCAGGCGGTGGCGCGCTGCGCCTGGATGAGCTGCGTAATGTCGTCGAACACCAGCACGAAGCCACCCGCTGGATCCTGCGACAGCGCCGTGCCGCGCACCAGGAGCGCCTTGCCGGTGCTTTTCAGTTCCACCTCCTGCTGCCACGCCAGCACGCCATGGGAGCGGAACTGCTCGCGCATCTCCGCGGCAAAGGATTCCCGTTCTGCGCCGAGGATCGCCAGCGCGCCGTGGTTGGCGATCGACAGCCCGAGTTCGCGGTCGAACACCAGCACCCCTGCGGAAAGATTGGCGAGAATGTTCTCCAGCCGCGCCTTGGCGCTCTCCAGGGCCGTGCGGTTCGTTTCGACCACCCGCTGCGCGTCGTCAAGCTGGCGCGTCATTGAATTGAACGATTCGATCAGCACACCCAGTTCGTCGCGGCTGGTGACTGGCGCCTGGCGGCTGAAATCGCCGCGCGCCACCGCCTGGGTAGCCTGAGCGAGATTGGCGAGCGGTTCCGACAACCCGCTGGCAAGCACCACAGCAAGCGCAATCGCGACCAGTAGCGCCATGGAAAGCGCCAGCGTGAGGGTCACGATATAGATTCGTTTCAAGCCCTGGCGCGAAAGCGCGAGTTCGCGATAGTCGCGGTAGGCGGCCTCGACCGCCTCTGCGCTGCGGCCGAAGGGCTCGGGTACCGCCTGCCGGAGCTGCACGAAGCGAGCTTCGTCGGCGAGCGCGAGGCTCGCGACCGGCACTACCACCCTCAAGGAAAGTGGTTTGCCGGCCGCCGCATCCACGGAGGTGTAACCGCGGGAGGTGCGGGCCTGGCGCAGCACTTGCGGTGTAGGCAGCTCGGGAACGAGGCGCGAGACATCCTCGCTCGAACTCGCCAGCACGCGCCCGCTGCCGCTCACGATTACCGCCTCTTGCACGCCGGACTGGTCGCGCAGGCGACCAAGCAGCACCACCTGCTGATTGGCTGGCCGGTCCGCCAGTTCGGCGGCAATGGCGCGTGCCTTGGCGAGCATTTCGCCCATCAACTGATCAATTGCCGATTGTCCCAGATTGATACCACCTTCGAGCGCGGCCTCCACTTTGACGTCGAACCAGGACTCGATGCTCTTGGAGAGGAACTGCACAGATACCGTGTAGACCAGCGCTCCTGGAACCACCGCCATCAGCGCGAGCAGAAGCAACAATCGCACCGTCAAGCGCGAGCCGAAGACCCGCTCCCGGTATTTTCGCCACAGCGTGCGAATCTGCCAGGCAACCAACACCGCAAGCAGTGCCGCCAGCGCCGCATTCAGGGCCAGCAGCAGTTGGTAATGATTCGCGAACACGGTGGTATTGCCGCTCGCGGTTGCCAGCAGAAAAAGCAACACGCCCGCAAGCGCCGCGCCGAGGAGAATCAACAGTCTCATCGCGTCTCCAGCTCCTTCGGCTCGCGGCTTTCGAGCGCCGCGGGGAGGGCTGCGGGCGGCCGGAACGTGAAGCGCCGCCACGGTGATTCCAGATTGAGATCGCGGCTGGTAATCGCGCTGAGCTGAAAGGGTCTGGGCAGCAACGTTACGTCCAGCCGCATGCGTACCGCGGCATCGTAATTGTCATCGGCGAACGCGACGCTGCGGTCTGCCACATGCCAGTTGCGCACGCGGCGCAGCACGTTCAAGGCATCCTCCAGCGTGGTGTAGTTCTGCTGCAAAACGCCGGTCGAAAGCCGGTAGTGGCGCGACAAGGCGTGGTAGGACAAACGCAGCTGCAGACGCTTCGCGGCTGCTTTCTCGTCGAACCAGTACCAGCGCGGGCGGGTCAGTTCGAACTCGACTACGAAATACAGCGGGACGCCGTTGGTGACCGCCTCGGCGAGCCGCGGATTCAGATCAAACACGAAGTCCGCCGCCAGCACCACGCCATCTTCGGTCGTGGCTAGGCGCGCCTCGGCCACCTCGATGTCGTCGGCACGCGCGGAAAACGCGGTCGTGAGCGCGGCGCCCCCTAGCGCGAACGCGGTCAACACCTTCAAGAGCGCGGCCAGCAGTTTCTTGAGGACAGCGAAGCCTCGCATCGCGCGTCGCCTCAGGTTCGTCCTAAACCGGCTTCTCTAGCAGGGCGAAAAAGAATCCGTCGTGTTCGGGACCGGGCAGAAGCTGCGCCGCGGCGCTATCGGGCAGGGGCGCCCGGCGCGCTCCCGGCGTGCGCGCAGTGAATGCGTCGACCACCGCGCCATTTTCCTCCGGAAAAATCGAACAGGTGACATACAGCAATTTACCACCCGGCGCGAGCGTGTGCCAAAGCGCGTCCAGAATGCGCGCCTGCCGCGCCGCAAAGGCGACGAGATCCGTGTCCCGGCGCAACCACTTGATATCGGGGTGGCGCCGCGCCACCCCGGATGCGGAGCACGGCACGTCGGCCAGGATCCGCTCGAATGGCGCGCCGTCCCACCAGGCGTCCAGTACCGTGCAGTCGGCTGTGCGCACACGTGCCTTGAGTCCGAGCCTTTCCTGGTCGCGGGCAATACCGGCGCATCGACCAGCATCGGCGTCCAGCGCGGTAAGTTCGACATCTGCCAACTCAAGGATATGGGCGCTCTTGCCGCCGGGCGCGGCGCAGGCGTCGAGGACTCGCTGGCCGGTCTGTAGCCCCAACAATCCGGCCGCGCGCTGCGCGCCCGCGTCCTGCACCGAAACCTCTCCTTGGGCAAAGCCAGGGAGGCGATCGACCGGCACCGGCTTATCCAGCAATAAGGCCAATGGACCGGCGCGGTTAGCGGCGATCCCCTCGGCGGCTAGGCGCGCGGCATAGGCCGTGGGAGAAGCGCGGCGCACATTAACCCGCAAGCACATGGGCGGGTGGGTGTTGCCCGCTGCCAGCACCTGCTCCCAGGACGACGGATAGGCGGCGCGCAGGCGCTCGATCCACCATTTCGGGTGCCAGTAATGGGCGACCTCGTTGCGTCCCAGCCGCACCTCCAGCACGGCACGCGCACGCAGGAAATTGCGCAGCAGCGCGTTTACGTAGCCCTTGGCACCGCTGCGCTGCATTGCAATGCAGGCGCGCGCAGCCTGGTCCACGACCGTATATTCCGCGTAGCGGCCGGATTCGAGGGCATAGAAGGAACACCACAACAGCGCTTCGACAAGCGGATCCGTCGTGCCGGCGCGGCGCGACAGTGCAGTGACGATCGCCTGCGAGCGGCCGTAGCGCCGCAGCGTGCCGTAGCACAGGTCCGCCAGCGCGGCGCGCGAGCCGTCCATAGGATCATGGTCGGCACGTTGCAGTTCGGCCGAAAGGCTGCGGCCGGCAGCGACGCGTGCGACCAGCACCGCCGCCGCAGCCAGCGCTTCAGCGAGCGGCGCCAAAGCGTTCGCCATCTGCGAGCGGAAAACCACGCTGAAAATCGGCCGCCGCAAGGCGCGTCCCGCCCGCGCGCTGCAGTTCCGTTGCCAGCAACGCGCCCTCGCCACAAGCGATCAGAACGCCCTCGTCGCTGCTCTCCAGCACCTCGCCGGGCGTTCCCTTGCGCGCAACGCAGCGCGCACGCCAGAACTTGATGACTTCACCGCGCAACATTGATCGAGCGCCGGGAGAGGGGCGCAAGGCCCGCACCGCGCGCTCGAGTTCGACGCAGGCCTTCGTCCAATCGAGTTCCACGTCGTCCTTGCCGATTTTTCGCGCGTAGGTCGCGCCGGAATCGGATTGCGGAACGAGCTTGGCACGTCCCGCCGCGATGTCCGCAAGCGCGCCGACAGCCGCCTCGGCGCCGAGCGCCGCGAGCCGGTCATGCAGCGCCTGCGCATCGTCATCTCTCTCGATCGCCAACTTGTGCAGCGAAAGCATCGGACCGGTATCCAGCCCTGCGTCCATTTTCATGATCGTAATCCCGGTTTCGCGATCACCGGCCAGTAGCGCGCGCTGAATCGGGGCCGCGCCGCGCCAGCGAGGCAGCAGCGAGGCATGGATATTCAGTGCCCCGTGCGGTGCGACTTCGAGCGCGCGTGGCGGCAGGATCAATCCGTAGGCAGCAACGACGAGGGCATCCGGTCGCGCGGCGGCGAGCTGATCAATAGCTCCCTCGTCTTTCAAGGTCTGCGGTTGAAAGACCTCCAGGCCGCGGGCTGCGGCAAGCTGCTTGACGGCGCTCGCGGTCCGACGCAGGCCGCGGCCCGAGGGCCGGTCGGGCTGTGTAAGCACCAGCGCGACGTCGTGGCCGGCGTCGAGCAGCGCCGCCAACGCGCGCGCCGCAAACTCGGGAGTACCGGCGAATACTAGACGCAGGAAGGTGTCAGGCGACCGAAGGGATCAAGCGCTTTTGCGAAGCTGCTTCGCCAGCCGCGCCCGGATACGTTGCTGCTTGAGCTGCGAGAGGCTTTCGACGAAAACTTTGCCCTTGAGGTGGTCCATTTCGTGCTGGATGCACACCGCGAGAAGGCCTTGCGCCTCCAGCGTGAACAGATTGCCGTTCTGGTCGTGGGCGCGCACTTTGACGCGCTCGGCGCGCTCCAGAGTGTCATAGATTCCCGGTACCGAGAGACAGCCTTCCTCGATATCCGAGACGCCGCTCGCGTCGACAATCGCGGGGTTAATCAGCACCACCAGCGAATCGCGGCGCTCTGATACATCGATTGCAATCAGTTGCCTGTGCACATCGACCTGGGTGGCGGCGAGCCCGATGCCGGGCGCCTCGTACATGGTTTGCGCCATGTCGGCAACCAACCGCTTCAACGGCTCGTCGAAAACCGTCACGGGCACCGCGATCTTGTGCAGCCGTGCGTCTGGGTATCGAAGGATATTCAGGAGCGCCATAATTCAGTGAATTGCTTGCAAATTGAATTGATTACGTGCAATATCTCAGGCTGTGGTTAAACAGTCGGGGCGTTATGCTACATTTCGGTACTCAAACCGTAATCTCAACCGGCCCGGGACGTCAGCCGCCGATCGGGGGCTTTATGTACCAACAATGGCGTAAGTCTATCACAACGCTGGCTTTTGTCCTCGCCGGGATGGTCTCGCCCTGGGCTTTGGCGCAGGCGCCCAAATCACCCTTGGCAATGAAACCTGACGCTCCGGAGCGTTACGTCGTTGTTCCGGGAGACACGCTCTGGTCAATTGCACAACGTTATACCGATTCCCCTTGGCGCTGGTCCGACCTGTGGAACCTGAACAAGGACGAGATCAAGAATCCCCACCGCATCTACCCGGGCAACGTGATCGTGCTCGACCGCGCGAGCGGTCGCCTCGCGATGTCCGATACGGTAAAGCTGAGCCCGAGGGTGCGCGCGGAATCGACCGCGCAAACCGCCGTGCCAAGCATTCCTCCGGCGATCATCGAACCGTTCCTGACGCGCCCCCTGGTCATCGAACCCGACGGCCTGGATAACGCACCAACCATTGTCGCCGCCGAGGAATCGCGTGTCATCCTGGAGACCGGCAACCGCGCATTCGTCCGGGGCATCGGGGACTCCAAGGAAACTACCTGGTTCGTCTACCGTCGCGGCACACCGCTGGTTGACCCTGATACCAAGACGACGCTGGGTTACGAGGCGATCTACCTTGGGACCGCGATCGTGGCGCGCGCCGGAGAGCCCGCCGTCATTCAGCTGTCCTCGGTGACGCAGGAAGTGGGCGTCGGCGACAAGCTCGTGGCAGCCGGCAAACCGGTTGTGCCGACCTACGCTCCGCGTGCCCCTGCCACCCGGATAAACGGTCGTATCGTCTCCTTGTACGGCGGCGGGACGCAGCTTGGCGAAGCCGGCAACCAGTCCGTGATCGCCGTCAACCTCGGCAAATCACAGGGAATCGAAGTCGGACACGTTATCGCCCTCCACCGACCCGGCGCTACGGTTACCGATGCGTCGCGCTCGAAGGATTCCACGGTCGCTCCGCTGACGTTGCCCAACGAACGCTACGGTATAGCGTTTGTATTCCGGGTATTCGACCGAGTATCCTATGCGCTGGTAATGAACATCTCGAAACCGGTCAATAAACTGGATCTTGTACAGAATCCCTAGGCGCGGTCCACCGGCATGATGTCCGACCCGGGGTTGGCGGGCTGGCTGCAACTCACCCTCGCGCCGGGTCTTGGTCCCGCGGCGCTCCGCAGGCTCCTCTCGCAGTTCGGCCTACCCGAGAAAGTCATTGCCGCAAGCCGCGCCGAGTTGGCGCGCTTTGCGAGCGCTGAAGCGCTGCAGGCACTCTATTCGGACGCGGTGGCGAACGCCGTAACGCGCGCGCTTGCCTGGCTGGAGGAGCCGGGAAGCGCCATCGTCACGCTCGCAGATGCTGTTTATCCCAGGCTGCTGCTCGAGATCACGGATCCCCCCGCGATTCTTTACTGCCGCGGCCGCACCGAGCTGCTAAACCGTCCCGCGCTGGCTCTGGTCGGCAGCCGGAACGCCACTGCCCAGGGGATCAGCAGCGCGGAGCAGTTCGCGCGCAGTTTCAGTAGTGCCGGCCTCACCATCGTCTCGGGCCTTGCCCAGGGCGTCGACGCCGCTGCACATCGCGGCGGACTGGCGGGAGAAGGTTCGACCATTGCGGTGCTGGGAACCGGGGTCGACATAGCTTATCCGCAGGGGAATACCGCACTGGCCGCAGAGATTGCCTCACACGGCTTGCTGTTGTCGGAGTTTCCGCTTGGCACCAAGGCCCTGGCGCACAATTTCCCGCGGCGCAATCGGCTGATTAGCGGGCTGGCGCAGGGGTGTCTGGTCATCGAGGCGTCGCTCGCTTCGGGCTCGCTCATCACGGCGCGCGCGGCTGCCGAGCAGGGGCGCGAGGTGTTTGCCGTGCCAGGCTCGATCCATTCGCCGCTATCGAAGGGCTGTCATGCGTTGATCAAGTCCGGGGCCAAACTCGTCGAATCGGCCGAGGACGTGCTCGCGGAACTGTCCGCGTTCCGCCACACCGGTTTCGCATCTACCCGCGCCGCGGCGAACGTAACGCTGGCGCCCCGGTCGACGAACGACAGCGACGAGCCGCTGCTCGTTTGCATGGGATTCGATCCGGTGGACGTGGACTCGCTATGCGCGCGCGCCGGAATGCCGGCGGAGAGGGTATCTGCCGACTTGCTGCGGCTGGAGCTTGCCGGCCGCGTGACTCCCTTGCCGGGAGGTCTCTACCAGAGGCTAAACTGAGTACTTGATCGAGGTCTCAACTGAGGAGAGAAAAACAATGTACGACATCCTCGTCTACCTGTTCGAGAACTGCCAACAGCACGAAGTGTGCAACGAGAAGGAGCGCGTCGCAAAGAAGTTGTCCGCGGCTGGTTTCGAAGAATCAGACATCAGCCAGGCCCTCACCTGGCTGGCTGGCGTGGCGCGCGGCCCGCACCGCTCGTTCGCACCGCTGCCCGATTCCGGCGCCGCATTTCGCGCCTACGCGCCAAAGGAACTCGCCAAGCTCGATGCAGAATGCCGCGGCCTGCTGATCTATTTCGAGCAATCCGGAATCCTGAGCCCTCAGACGCGCGAGTACGCCATCGAACGGGCGCTCGCGGCGACGGGTGACGGCCTTACCGTCGAGCAACTGAAGCTCGTTGTACTCATGGTGCTCTGGAACCAGCAGGTTCCAAGCAGCCGGCTGGTTGCGGAAGATCTGTTGTCGCCGGTAGGCGCGCGCTTGCCAAGCTGAAGTTCCTGCGCGCAAGCGCGCTGTTTCCCCTCAGAGTTGATACGGCACTCTCTTTGCGGGTATCCTTCGCGCCCCCGCATGCCGAAGAAGCTCATCATCGCCGAGAAACCATCCGTCGCCGCCGACATATCGCGCGCGCTGGGAGGTTTCACGCGCAAGGGCGACTATTTCGAAAGCGACGGGTACGTGCTGTCCTCCGCGGTCGGGCATTTGCTGGAACTCACGCTGCCGCCCGAGCACGACATCAAGAAAGGCAAGTGGTCTTTCGCCAATCTGCCCGTCGTGCCGCCGCATTTTGATCTGGCGCCGATCGAAAGGAGCGAAGCCCGGCTGAACGTCCTGCTGAAGCTTCTCAAGCGCAAAGACGTGGCGAGCATCATCAATGCCTGCGACGCAGGCCGTGAGGGTGAACTGATCTTCCGCTATATCGCGCAATACTCGAAGACGAAAAAACCGATCGAACGCCTGTGGCTGCAGTCCATGACGCAATCGGCCATCCGCGACGGCTTTGCCGCCCTGCGTCGGGACCGCGACCTGCTGCCGCTTGCCGACGCGGCAAAGTCGCGCTCGGAAGCCGACTGGCTGGTCGGTATCAACGGCACGCGTGCGATGACCGCGTTCAATTCCAAGGAAGGCGGTTTTTATCTGACCACCGTGGGACGGGTGCAGACGCCCACGCTCGCGATCCTGGTCGAACGCGAGGAGAAGATTCGCGCCTTCCAGCCGCGCGACTACTGGGAGATTCACGCCCGCTTTGCGGCCAAGGCCGGCGAGTACCCCGGACGCTGGTTCGACCCCGGTTTCAGGAAGGACGAGGATCCCGAGCGCAAGCCCGAACGCCTCTGGACGGCCGGGCGCGCCGAGGCGATTGCCGACGCCTGCGCCGGACAGCAAGGCACGGCGACGGAGGAAACCAAACCTTCGACCCAGGCCTCGCCACTGTTGTACGACCTGACCAGCCTGCAGCGTGAGGCAAACGGCCGCTTCGGCTTTTCGGCCAAAGGAACTTTGTCTCTCGCGCAGTCTCTCTACGAACGCCACAAGGCACTTACCTATCCGCGTACCGATGCGCGCGCGTTGCCCGAAGACTATATTGCTACCGTCAAAAAGACGATGGCCGCGCTCGCCGGCGCGCGTGAGTTCGCCCCGTTCGCCAAGCAAGTGATCAAGAACGGCTGGGTGAAGCCAAATCGGCGAATTTTCGACAACTCCAAGATCTCGGATCACTTCGCGATCATCCCGACGCTGCAAACCCCGGGGAGCCTTAGCGAGCCGGAGGCCAAATTGTACGACCTGGTGGTACGCCGTTTTCTCGCGGTTTTTTTCCCCTCGGCGGAGTTCCTGCAGACGACCCGCATTACCAAGGTGGGCGACGAGCAATTCAGGACCGACGGGCGCGTCATGCAGAGCCCCGGCTGGCTCGCTGTCTACGGCAAGAGCCTGCAGGATGAGACCGTGAATCTTCCCGTGATTGCGCAAGGCGAGAAGGTGAAGGCGCTGGAGGTGAAGGCGACCGCCAACCAGACGCGGCCGCCGGCCCGCCTGAACGAGGCAACTCTGCTCTCCGCCATGGAGGGCGCCGGCAAACTAGTGGAGGACGACGAACTGCGCGAGGCGATGGCAGCGAAGGGCCTGGGAACGCCGGCCACGCGCGCGGCTGTCATCGAGGGCCTCATATACGAGAAGTACATCGAGCGGCTCGGCCGTGAACTGAAGCCGACCTGGAAAGCGTTTCGCCTGTTTTTCGCCTTGAGGCACTTCGGTGTCGATGAAATCACATCGCCCGAACTTACGGGCGACTGGGAGTTCAAGCTGAAGCAGATGGAACAGGCAAAGCTGCCGCGCGAAAAGTTCATGCAACACATCCAGCAGGTGACGCGTGATCTGGTAAAACGCGTCAAGGCCGGGACCATCCCCGAAGAGGCCTTCGCGACGGTGGCCGTTCCCTGCCCCAAGTGCGGCGGGGTGATCCAGGAGACCTACCGCAAATTCCAGTGCCAGTCGTGCGACTTCTATATCTGGCCGGTATTGCTGGGGCGCGATTGGTCGCCGGAGGAGGTTGCGGAGCTGGTCACCAAGAAGTTCATCGGCCCGCTGACCGGATTTCGCAGCAAACAGGGCAGGCCGTTTTCAGCGGGCCTGAAGCTGACCGACGATTTCCGGATCGAGTTCGACTTTGGTCAAGGCACGGGATCGGACAGCGACGAACCGGTTGATTTCGGCGACCAGGAGACCCTTGGCGCCTGCCCGAAATGCGGTTCCCGAGTGTTCGAACACAGCGTCTCCTACGTTTGCGAGAAGTCCGTCGGTCCGCAGCGCAGCTGCGACTTTCGTTCCGGCCGCATGATCCTGCAGCAGCCGGTCGAGCGCGCCCAGATGCACAAACTCCTCGCCACCGGTCGCACCGATCTGCTGACCGGGTTCATGTCGAAGAAGAACCGGAAGTTCAAGTCCTTCCTGGTGAAGACGCCTCAGGGGAAAATCGGCTTCGAATTCCTGCCGCGTGCGGAAAAACCGGGCAAGAAAGTTGCAGCGAAAAAGGTTCCGGCCAAACCGGCCAAGAAGAAGCGCGCTGCCTAGCTAGACGTCCAGATTCCTGACGCCGAGGGCGTTCGATTCGATGAACGCGCGGCGTGGCTCGACCTCGTCGCCCATCAGTTTGGTGAATATCTCGTCGGCGGCAATGCCGTCGTCGATCTGCACCCGGAGCAACCTGCGGATCTGCGGGTCCATGGTGGTTTCCCATAGCTGCGCCGGGTTCATCTCCCCCAGCCCCTTGTAGCGTTGCAGGCTCATCGATTTCTGCACCTCGGCCAGCAGCCAGCGCATGGCATCACCGAAATCCTTTACCGGATACTTCTTCTCGCCGCGTTGCACATAGGCGCCGACTCCGACCAACCCCCGCAGCATCTCAGCCGTCTGCCGGATCTGCGCATAGTCGCCTGAATGCACGAATTCCGAGTCGATCATAGTCACTCGCGCGTTGCCGTGCCGCGTGCGCTCGATACGGGCCTGGTACCGCTCGGTCTTGGGATTGAAATGGGCGGAAACGCGAATCCCGCTCCCGGGCAGCGCGGCAGCCAGAGCCTCCGCTGAGGCCAAGGCCGTTTCGCGACGGCCGAGGTCGACCTGCGCGCCGCGCAGCATGGCCAGAAGGACATCGCGGTCGATCCAGCGCGAGACGCGGTCGATGACCGCCTGAGCGAGTAAATACGCCTTGGCTAGCTCGGCCAGGGTGTCGCCGGTTATCGGCTCGCGCCGTGCCGCTGGATGCAGCGCCGCATCGACCAGGGCCTGGCGCAGCATGAATTCGTTCAGCTCGTGCTCGTCCTTGAGATAGCGCTCGTCCTTGCCGAGCTTGGCTTTGTAGAGTGGCGGTTGCGCGATGTAGATATGGCCTCGCTCGACCAGCTCCGGCATCTGCCGGTAGAAAAAAGTCAGCAGCAGGGTCCGGATATGCGAGCCATCTACGTCCGCGTCGGTCATGATGATGATGCGGTGGTAACGCAGTTTTTCAGGGTTGTACTCTTCCTTGCCGATGCCGCAACCGAGCACGGTAATAAGAGTCGCAATTTCGGCCGAGCCTAGCAGTTTGTCAAAGCGCGCCTTCTCGACGTTCAGTATCTTTCCCTTCAACGGCAGGATCGCCTGGAATTTTCGGTCGCGGCCCTGCTTCGCAGATCCGCCGGCCGAATCCCCTTCGACCAGATAGAGCTCGCATTGCGCCGGATCCTTTTCCTGGCAATCAGCAAGCTTGCCGGGCAATCCCAGGCCGTCAAGCAGCCCCTTGCGCCGCGTCATCTCGCGCGCCTTGCGCGCGGCTTCCCGCGCGCGCGCCGCATCGACAATCTTGGCAGTAATCACGCGGGCATCTGCCGGCCGCTCTTCCAGGAACTCGCGCAGCTTTTCGGCGACCACTTCCTCCACTACCGGCCGAACCTCGGAGGAAACGAGTTTTTCCTTGGTCTGGGAGGAGAACTTCGGCTCCGGCACTTTTATCGACAAAACGCAGGCCAGGCCCTCGCGCATGTCGTCGCCGGTAGTCTCCACCTTGGCTTTCCTCGCGAGATCGTGCTCTTCAATGTATTTGTTGAGCACTCGCGTCATCGCCGCGCGCAATCCGGTGAGGTGCGTGCCGCCGTCCTTCTGCGGAATGTTGTTGGTGAAGCACAGCACGCTGTCCTGGTAGGAGTCGTTCCACTGCATCGCGACATCGACGACGATGCCGTCCTTTTCTCCCTGCCCCTGGAACACGGTAGGGTGGAGCACGCTCTTGGAACGGTTCATGTACTCGACAAACCCCTGCACGCCGCCCGCGAAGGCGAAGTGTTCTTGCTTGCCAGCGCGCTGGTCCACCAGCATGATCTTGACGCCGTTGTTCAGGAAGGAGAGTTCGCGCAGACGGCGCGCCAAGATATCGTAGTGATAGTCGACAACACCGAAAACGCTCCGGGATGCGAGAAAGTGGACTTCCGTACCGCGCTTCTCCGAGGTCCCGGTGACGCGAAGAGGGCCGGTCGCTGCACCGTCGGCGAACTCCATCTGATGGGCCTTACCATCGCGCCAGATGGTGAGCCGAAGCCATCCCGAGAGCGCGTTTACCACCGAGACGCCGACCCCATGGAGGCCGCCGGATACTTTGTAGGAATTGGAATCGAACTTGCCCCCGGCGTGCAGCTCCGTCATCACGATCTCGGCGGCGGAGCGCTTGAGTTCATCGTCTTCCATGGTGCCGGTCGGGATGCCGCGGCCATTGTCCAGCACCGACACGGAGTTGTCGGTGTGAATGGTCAGTACGATTTCGTCGCAGTAACCTGCCAGCGCCTCGTCCACCGCATTGTCAACCACCTCGAACACCATGTGATGCATCCCGGTGCCGTCGGAGGTGTCTCCGATATACATCCCCGGACGCTTGCGCACCGCCTCGAGCCCCTTCAGGATCTTGATGCTATCGGCTTCGTAGCTGTTTGGGTCGGGCAGGTGTTTATCGGTTTCACCCACCTCTATATCCTCATCGGCATGACGACATACCTGAAATCTACCTCGGTCGGAAAACTCAGCAGCGCGCTGGAAGCTGCATCGCCGAACTTGCATTCGACCTCACCGCCGACAACGTTATTCAACACATCGAGCAGATAATTGACGTTGAAACCGATATCTATAGGATCGCCCTTGTAGTCGACCTCGATCGTCTCCTCAGCCTCTTCCTGCTCGGTATTGGAGGAGATGATCTTCAGGCTGCCGTCGGTCAGTACCCAGCGCACACCCCGAAACTTCTCATTCGAAAGAATTGCGGCACGAAGCAGCGCCTGGCGCAGCACTTCACGACCGATCGAGAGGTGGTTCTTGTTCCCCACGGGTATCACCCGTGTGTAATCCGGAAATTTTCCATCGATAAGTTTCGACACCAACTCCACCATACCGAACGCAAAGGTGGCCTGAGTCGTTGAAATCTCCATCCGGACTTCGGCATCGCTGTCCGACAGCAGCTTTCCGAGTTCGAGAACAGTCTTGCGCGGCACAATTACTTCCTGCCGCGGTAATTTGGCATCGAGCGCCATCGACGCGAACGCCAGCCTGTGCCCGTCGGTGGCTACCAGTTTCAGCGTCTTGTCTTCAACCACCATCAGCAGACCGTTCAGGTAATAACGGATATCCTGCTGCGCCATCGAATACTGAACCAAGCCAAGGAGCCTGCGGAATTCCTTCTGCTGCAGCGAGAAACGAGCGACATCGCCGGCAGGCTTGGCCAAACGCGGAAAATCCTCCGCCGGTAGTGTTTGCAGTATGAATTTACTCTTGCCTGCCTTTACCAGCAGCCTCTTGTCCTGCTGCTGCAGCGTAATTTCGGCGCTTTCGGGCAACGCCCTGAGGATATCCACGAGTTTACGCGCGCCGACCGTAACCGAACGCGCCTCGCCCGAGGGCTCGAAGGAGCCGCGGGAAGTTATCTGTATTTCAATATCGGTTGCCAGAAACGAAAGCTCGCCATGACTTCGCTCGATAAGGACGTTTGAAAGGATAGGCAAGGTATGGCGCCGTTCGATAATTCCGCTAACGGCGGATAGCGGGCCGAGCAGTTCGTCTCGTTTGGCTTTGACCAGGACCATTGGTTGTTCCTTCTTTTCTTTATAAATACTTAATAACAACTAATAGAGCGGCCGAGATTTCTGTATAAGCGCGGAAATCGTCTGCAACCAGGGCCTTGCCTGTCCTGCTTACCGTGAGCAAGCTGTGCAGAAGGCTGTGAATCGTTGTGCGGCGTTTCGGAGGTAATTCCGGAAGGTGGCCTTATGCACAAACTGTCCCATTCATTTGCACAGCTTTACCCCTTCAGCACCTGTTCGAGAAGGTGGTAGTCCCGATTGAGGCCGATATCCTTCTTGCGCAACGAGGCGATCGTGCGGCAGGCGTGCAGCACGGTAGTGTGATCCCGATTGCCGAATGCCTCGCCGATCTCGGGCAGGCTCATCTGGGTCAGATCCTTGGCGAGCGCCATCGCAACCTGCCGTGGCCTGGCTATATTCCGGTTGCGGCGTTTGGAGTGCATGTCGGAAATCTTGATCTTGAAGTATTCCGCCACCGTTTTTTGTATTCCCTCGACATTGATCTGGCGGTTCGCTACGTGAAGAATGTCGCGCAGCGCTTCACGCGCGAGTTCCAGAGACAGCTCGCGGCCCGTAAAGCGGGCAAAAGCGAGCACTTTCTTCAATGCCCCCTCCAACTCCCGCACGTTGGACCGGATGTGCTTGGCAATGAAGAATGCGATGTCTTCGGCCAGATCCAGCGCATCTGCTTCGGCTTTCTTAAGCACGATCGCGACGCGCATCTCGAGCTCTGGTGGCTCTATTGCGACGGTCAGACCCCAGCCGAAACGCGAGATCAGGCGCTCCTGCATGCCGGCAATCTCCTTGGGGTAGGTATCACAGGTGATCACGATCTGCTTGTGGGCTTCGACCAGCGCGTTGAAGGCATAGAAGAACTCCTCCTGGGTGCGGTCTTTGTTGGAGAAGAACTGGATATCGTCTATCAGCAGCAGGTCGAGCGAATGGTAGTAGCGCTTGAATTCTTCGAAGGATTTCTGCTGGTAGGCACGCACGACGTCGGTGACGTACTGCTCGGCGTGGATGTAGCGGACCCGCGCTTGCGGGCGCTCACCGCACAGATGGTTGCCGATTGCCTGCACGAGGTGCGTCTTGCCCAGGCCGACGCCACCGTAGATGAACAAAGGGTTGTACGAGATGCCGGGGTTCTCGGCTACCTGCAGCGCAGCCGCGCGCGCCAGTTGATTGGCCTTGCCGGTGACGAAATTGTCGAAATTGAAGTTGCGGTTGAGCCGAGCGCGATCCGGCGTCACAGCCGCCACGCCTGGCCGATGGCCGACTGGCGCGGGCGAGCGCGCAGGGGTGTCGGAGGCAAGAGTGGGTGCAAGAACCAGCTTTACGTCGATCTCGCGGCCGCCCAATTCCGCGGCAAGGCGTACGATCCGGGCAAAGAAGCGCTCGCGCACCAGGTCCAGCACGAACCGGTTGGGTGCCCTCAGGACCAAGATGCCGGCATCGACCGCGCCCGACTCCGGCGACAGTGGGCGGATCCAGGTGCCGAACTGCTGCGCGGGCACTTCCTGCTCCAGTCTGCGCAGGCAAGCGTGCCAGAGATTATGCATCTTCGAGCTGATTCCTTGCGCGCTGGGTTGGAGGCTTTGAGTAGGCTTTTTTTAATTGCGCCCGCGAGGTTTGATTTTACTCTTTCCGAATCGCGTTATCCACCGAGTTGACAACAAAAAAAGTAGATTTGACAAGGCTTCGGCGCGCGGGCTCTAATACCGCCCTTTTTCCGATCGAGCGGGCCGATGAAGCAGAAGCGAACGTACCAGCCATCCAAGACGCGGCGCGCACGAACGCATGGTTTTCTCGTGCGCAGCCGTACGCCCAACGGGCGCGCGATCCTTCGTGCGCGGCGGGTAAAAGGACGCAAACGCCTGGCCGTGTAGGCCGGCGCCCGGTGTGCTGGGGAACTCCAAGCAGGCACGTCGGCCACGTTTCGGGCTCGGTGCAGAAAGGCGGCTCGCCAGGAAGGCCGATTTTGAGCGCCTTTTGCGCGAGGGTTCGCGCAAGAGCCGGTCGGGTTATACGTTGTTCTTCCTGATGCGCGCGGAAGGTCCGCCGCGTCTTGGCATCCTCATCTCACGCAAGCACGCGGCAAGGGCGACCGTGCGCAATCGAATCAAACGATGCATCCGTGAGGCGTTCCGGCTGGAACAGGCGGCCCTGGGTGCGCTGGATGTGCTGGTGCGACCGCCTTACGGAGCTAGGCCCGGCGCACCAATGCTGGTGCGCCTGCGCGAGCTTTTCTCTGGATTGAGACAATGAGCGTGACCCCGAAGGATGTGCTCGGTGCAGTGGTTCGTGCCTACCGGTACTTCATCAGTCCCCTGCTGCCGCCGTCGTGCCGTTTTCTTCCGAGCTGCTCGGCCTATGCCGAGCAGTCGCTGCAGGACCACGGTGCTCTGCGCGGCGGATGGCTGACGGCACGGCGCCTGTGTCGTTGCGGACCATGGCACTCGGGTGGCTTTGATCCGGTACCGGTGAACAGGCATGAGGAAAGGCAATAATGGATACGCAGCGCCTCATTCTGTTCTTCATCTTCGGCTTCTCGCTGCTCATGCTGTGGGATGCCTGGGAAAAGGAGAATCGGCCCAAGCCAGCGCCACAAGCGCAGGTGTCTTCCGCGACGACGGTTCCGACGCCTGCGAGCAAACCCGGTACCCCGGCTGGGCCCGCGGTTCTGCCTGCCCCTGTTGGCGGTGTTCCTGGCGCCGCTGCGCCGGCCGCGAAAGGCGAGACCATCGTGGTGCGCACCGATCTCGTGGTTGCCGAGATCAACACACTCGGGGCCACCCTGAAGCAGGTCGCGCTTCTGAAGCACAGCGAAGCCAAGGATTCGGCGAAAAATCTCGTGTTGCTCGGGTCCGAGCACCACTACGAAGCGCAAAGCGGGCTGACCGGCGAAGGTGGACCGAATCACCGCACCCTGTGGAGCGTGGTACCCGGAAGCACCACGTTGATGGACGGCCAGGACGCGCTCGAGGTACGGCTTACGTCGCAGGGTAAGGACGGCCTTTCGGCGACCAAGGTCTACCGATTCAAGCGAGACAGCTACCTGATCGACGTTGCTCTCGAAATCCGCAACGCCGGTGCTGCTCCGTTGGCGCCGTATGCCTATTTTCAGCTCACCCATGACGGCAAGTCCTCGGTGGACGCCAACGCCGTGGCGTCTACCTTCGGTGCGCAGAGTTTCAACGGATACGCAGTCTATAGCGAAGAGAAGAAGTTCGAGAAAGTGCAATTGACTGACATCGACAAGGGGAAAGCGGACTTCCTCAAGCAAAGCAGCGACGGCTGGCTTGCCTACGTGCAGCACTACTTTGTCGCCGCGTGGCTACCCGCGGCCAAGGTCGGGCGTGAGTACACCGTCGAAAAGCGTGCCGACGGCATCTATGTGGGCCGTGCTCTCGTCTCGGCAGGTTCGATCGCACCCGGCGCGAGCGCTACCGTGGCGGTGCCGCTCTACGTCGGGCCGCAGGAACAGCGCCGCCTGGTCGCGGTGGCGCCCGGCTTCGACCTGGTGGTCGATTACGGCTGGCTCACCATCATCGCCTGGCCGCTGTTCTGGCTGCTGGAGAAGTTCCACGGCCTGAGCGGCAACTGGGGTGTGGCAATCATCCTGCTGACCTTGCTGATCAAGCTCGTCTTCTTCCCACTCTCCGCCGCAAGCTACAAGTCGATGGCGAAGATGAAATTGATCACCCCGCGCATGACCAAGATCCGGGAGATGTACCAACACGACCGCGCCAAGATGAACCAGGCGATGATGGAGCTCTACAAGACGGAGAAGATCAATCCGCTGGGCGGCTGCTTCCCGATCCTGGTCCAGATACCGGTGTTCATTGCGCTCTACTGGGTGCTGCTGGCCGCGATCGAGTTGCGCCACGCGCCGTTTATGCTCTGGATCCGGGACCTGTCGGCGCTTGACCCGTACTACGTGCTGCCGATCCTGATGACCGTGACCATGGTCATCCAGACGCGCCTCAATCCGGTGCCGCCCGACCCGGTGCAGGCGCAGGTGATGAAGTACATGCCGTTCGTCTTCAGCGTGTTCTTCTTTTTCTTCCCGGCCGGGCTGGTGCTGTACTGGCTGGTCAACAACATCCTATCCATCCTTCAGCAATGGCAGATCCAGCGCATGTTCGACCGCGACAAACCTGCCCATGCCAAGCGGTGACGTAGTCCCGGATACCATCGCCGCCGTCGCTACCCCGGCCGGACGCGGCGGCATCGGGATCGTTCGAGTGTCCGGCCCGATGGTGGCTGGGATCGCGAAGTCGGTGATCGGGCGCCTGCCGGAATCGAGAAAAGCGTTCTACGGTTCCTTTTGCGATGCGCATGGCGAGTGCGTGGACGAGGGCATTGCGCTGTATTTCAAGGCGCCGCATTCGTATACCGGCGACGAGGTCCTTGAATTGCAAGGTCATGGCGGCCCGGTGGTGACGCACGCGGTACTGGCGGCGGTGCTCGACGCTGGCGCCCGGCTTGCCGAACCCGGGGAATTCACGCGGCGCGCGTTTCTAAACGGCAGGATCGATCTTGCGCAGGCCGAAGCGGTGGCCGACCTGATTGACGCCGCGAGCCGCGAGGCAGCCCGCTCGGCGTTGCGCTCGCTCGGCGGAGATTTCTCTGCGGTGATCATCCACCTCGTCGCGGGACTCACCGAGTTGCGAGCGCTTACGGAAGCGATGCTCGATTTCCCGGACGAAGAGGTGGATTCGCTGCACCGGGACGATGCCGGCAGGCGCCTCGGGCAGCTGCGCGATGCGCTCGAGGACGTGATTGCGAAAAGCCGGCAGGGGAGCCTGCTGCGCACAGGCGTCCATGTCGTTCTGGCGGGCCGGCCGAACGTCGGCAAGTCGAGTCTGCTTAACCGACTGGCGGGCGCGGAACGCGCGATCGTCACCGCGGTGCCCGGGACCACGCGCGATGCGCTGCGTGAATCGATCCAGATCGAGGGTGTGCCGATCGTTGTGGTGGACACCGCGGGCTTGCACGAGTCGCTGGATGTGGTGGAGCGGCTCGGCATGGAGCGGACCCGTCAGGAAATGGAGCGCGCCGACGTCGTGCTCGTCATTCTCGAGGCCGGCAGACTGGAAGCGCCGCAGGGGCCGCTGCCCGAGGCAGCCACGCGGATTAATGTCGTCAACAAGATCGATCTTGTTCCAGGTGCCGTTGGGGGCAAGCAGGGAAATGAGGTCCACGTATCGGCGAAGACCGGTGCGGGGCTCGATGCGTTGCGCGCGGCGGTGCTGGAAGCGGCAGGCTGGACTTCGCGCGGCGAATCGGTGTTCCTTGCGCGTGAGCGACATCTGCGCGCGCTCGGTGCGGCGCGCGTCCATCTTGACGCCGCCGCATCGGTGATGGCGCAATGGGAGCTCTTTGCCGAGGAACTGCGCCTGGCGCAGCAAGCGCTCGGCGAGATCTCTGGGCGGGTCAGCGCCGACGATCTGCTGGGAGAAATCTTCTCCCGCTTCTGCATCGGGAAATGAAGGCGGTGCCCGATATCATCAAGAGGGAGCCAATCATTGACTATCATTCTGGTAATTCAGGGAAATCTGCCGAGTCCGTCGAGCCTTCGCTGGCGTGCGCGTGGCACGGTAGAATCCACCCCCAGCGGAGTCCAGCGGCCCGGGTGTTGCCCTAGGGCCGTTTTGCTTTCCAGGAGCACGATTGATGAACGAACGCCTTTCCCCCCAAACCGGTCTATGCGCAGCGCCAGACTGGGTCCGCCATCGGAAGTTGCGCGATTGGGTCGCTGAAATGGCGCTCCTGGCCAAGCCTGACCGAGTGGTCTGGTGCGACGGCTCGCAAGCAGAGTACGACCGATTGTGTACGGAGTTGGTGGCCGGCGGTACCTTCGTCAAGCTGAACGAGAAACTGCGCCCGGGCAGTTATCTCGCGCGTTCGAATCCCACGGACGTGGCGCGCATGGAAGACCGCACCTTTATCTGCTCGACCCGCAAGGATGACGCCGGGCCGACCAACAACTGGATCGACCCTGCGCAGATGCGCGCGACGCTCGGACGCCTGTTCGAGGGTTGCATGCGCGGACGCACTCTGTACGTCGTGCCTTTCTCCATGGGCCCGATTGGTTCCCACATCGCGCAGATTGGCGTCGAGTTGTCCGATTCGGCTTACGTGGTGGTCAGTATGAAGCTGATGACCCGCATGGGCCGCGCTGTGGTTGAGCATCTGGCCGAGGACGGCGCGTTTATTCCGTGCGTGCATTCGGTGGGCGCGCCGCTGGCGCCAGGAGCGAAGGACGTTGCGTGGCCGTGCAACGAAAAGGAAAAGTGGATCGTCCATTTTCCCGAGAGCCGCGAGATCTGGTCGTTCGGCTCGGGCTACGGCGGCAACGCACTCCTTGGCAAGAAGTGCCTGGCCCTGCGCATTGCCTCCGTGATGGCGCGCGACGAAGGATGGCTCGCGGAACACATGCTGATCCTCGGCCTCGAATCCCCGGAGGGAGACAAGCACTACGTGTCGGCGGCGTTTCCGAGCGCCTGCGGCAAGACGAATTTCGCGATGCTGGTTCCGCCGGCGGCCTTCGCCGGCTGGAAAGTAACCACCATCGGCGAGGATATTGCTTGGATCAAACCGGGCGCCGATGGCCGTTTCTACGCGATCAATCCGGAGGCAGGCATGTTCGGTGTTGCGCCCGGCACCTCGGAAGCGACGAACCAGAATGCAATGAAAACGCTGCGCGCGAATGTCATCTTCACCAACGTGGCATTGACCCCCGAAGGCGATGTGTGGTGGGAGGGCATGAGCAAGGCGCCACCCGCGCGACTGACCGACTGGCAGAGCAAGGAATGGGTGCCGGGCTGCGGCCGCGCGTCGGCACATCCAAACTCGCGTTTCACGGTTGCGGCTTCACAATGTCCGTCGATGGATGCGCGCTGGGAAGATCCCAACGGGGTGCCGATTTCAGCGTTCATCTTCGGCGGCCGGCGTTCTGCCACCGTACCTCTGGTGGTCGAGGCCCCGAGCTGGGAGGACGGCGTCTATATGGGTGCGACGCTGGGTTCCGAGACCACTGCCGCGATTACCGGCAAGGTCGGCGTAGTCCGGCGCGATCCAATGGCGATGATTGCGTTCTGCGGCTATCACATGGGCGACTATTTTTCGCACTGGCTAAAGATCGGCAAGGCGACGTCGCGCCCGCCGCGTGTATTTCGCGTCAACTGGTTCAGGAAGGATGCGAACGGCAAATTTGTCTGGCCCGGCTTCGCCGAGAACATGCGCGTGCTGAAATGGATTGTTGACCGCTGTGCCGGCCGCGCGCAGGGCGTGGAAACGGCGCTGGGCGTGATCCCGCGCTACGAGGATCTCAATTGGTCGGGCCTGGAACGGTTTGATCGCGCGCGCTACGAAGAGATCGCGCGCGTGGACGGACAGTCCTGGGGCCCGGAGCTGAAGGCGCACGACGAACTCTTCAGCAGCCTCACCAGCCACCTGCCGCCGGCCCTGGAGGCGCTCCGCAGCAGCATGCATCAGAAACTCGCCGCTTAATTTCCAGGTTTTACCAGCCGCAGGGAAAGTGCACCTGCGGCAAGCGATAGGGCGGCTGCCGCGGCGAACACCGCGGGCGAGCGTGCGTGCTCGAGTAGCATGCCGCCCCCCGTCAGGCCCAGGCCAACGCCGGCGAGCAGGCTGGTAGAGGACCAGGTAAATGCCTCGGTGGAGTGGGCGGCGCGCGCGATCTTTGCGACCAGCATCGCCTGCATGATCAAGGCCGGCGCCATGACGATTCCCGCAGCGATGCACCAGAGGCCGACCGCCCATACCGGAAACTGCAGCAGCGATAACAGCGCCAGCGGCGCTACGCCCAGCCCCATCACAGTTAGGGTGAGCGAGAATTGGCGAGCAAGCGGCAGGCGCCAACTGCGGCTGCCGTAGACCAGGCCGCCGGTCGCGCTGCCAACGCTCATGATCCCGAGCAGAATCCCGGCGAGCGCAGGTTCGACGGTCTCGGCGGCGTACGCTGTGGTGCCGATCTCTACCAAGCCGAAAGCCGTCGAGTAGCAGACGATTACAACCAGCAACGGCGCGAAACCCGGCTCCACAAGGGGACCGAACAGGCTCGCTTCGCCGCGCGGCTCGATCGGCCAATCGATGAGCGCACGCGAGCGCTGGAACAGCAAGGTGCCTGCGCCACCGCAGGCCGCGGCAAACAACACGGCGGCGGCGGGCGAGGCGAGTGCGACAAATAATGCGACCAACACGGGGCCGAGGATGAAGATGAGTTCGATGACAACGGACTCAAGCGAGTACGCGGCTGCCAGCAGCAGGTCGTCTTTCAGCCGCCGCTTGAAGAACGTCCGCATGCATACCGTGATCGGTGGGAAGAACGCGCCGGCCGCCGCAGCAAGCGCAAACGCGACCCAAAGCGGGGCGATAAACGTGAGTGCCGCGACCAGCGCCGCGAGCACGGAGGGGAATAGTAACGCGCAAGCAAGCAGCGTAGAGCGTGGACCGTAGCGGTCAATCAGACGACCGAACAACGGGGCGACGGCGGCCAGCCCCGCGACATAGCACGCTGCCACCATGCCGCCGTACGCGAATGATCCGGTGGAGGACTGGGCGAGGATCAGGATCGCCAGGCCTGCGATGCCGATCGGCAGGCGCCCGAGTACCGAGGCGGCAATGGCGGAGCGCAGCGCAGGCTGACCGAGCAGGGCGGAGTAGCGCGCGAACGATATCAATCGGGAGGGCCTTGAGCAGGCGGCAACGAAAAGGGGCGCGATTGTCTCACATGAGCTGCGGATGTTGCGATGCAGCAATAGACTAAGCTGGTGCTGTTCCACGTGAAACAATGCCCTAGAGTCCGGGTCGCCTAGTTTCACGTGGAACATTCACGTATCATTCGCCGCGCAGCGCCATCCCTCATGCATTTTTCCACCGTGTTCGACGTAATCGTGATTGGCGGCGGCCATGCCGGAACCGAGGCGGCTCTCGCCGCGGCCAGACTTGGCTGCAAAACGCTGCTGCTAACCCATCGCATCGATACCCTCGGTCAGATGTCGTGCAACCCTTCTATCGGCGGGATAGGTAAAGGCCATCTGGTCAGGGAAGTGGACGCGCTAGGCGGGGCCATGGCGCTCGCGACAGACGAGGCTGGAATCCAGTTCAGGACACTCAACTCCTCCAAGGGGCCGGCTGTACGGGCCACGAGGGCCCAGGCGGATCGCCTCCTTTACAAGGAGGCTATCCGTAGCCGACTGGAAAATCAGGCGAACCTGGCGTTGTCGGAGCAGGCAGTGGACGACCTCGTTCTCGAAGGCGATCGGGTGGCGGGGGTTGTGACCCAGAGCGGACTGCGCTTCCGTGGGCGCGCGATCGTGCTTACCGCAGGGACGTTCCTGTCCGGTCTGGTGCACATCGGGATGCAGAATTATCGAGCCGGGCGCGCGGGCGACCCCGCGTCGATCACGCTTGCAGCGCGCCTGCGCGAAATGAAGCTTCCGGCCGGTCGTCTGAAGACCGGCACGCCGCCACGGCTCGACGGCAATACGATCGATTTCTCGGTGCTGGAAACCCAGCCCGGCGATGTGCCCGAGCCCGTGTTCTCGTTTCTTGGCCGAAGCGATATGCATCCCGGGCAGCTGCCATGCTGGGTCACGCATACCAACGAACGCACGCACGAGATCATCCGTAGCGGCCTGAACCGCTCGCCGATGTTCACTGGCGCCATAAAGGGCGTCGGTCCGCGCTACTGCCCGTCGATCGAGGACAAGATTCATCGTTTCGCCGGCAAGACGGGGCACCAGATATTCCTCGAGCCAGAGGGACTCACCACGAACGAGATTTACCCGAACGGAATTTCCACCAGCCTGCCCTTGGATATCCAGCTGGCGCTGGTGCGCTCGATCCGCGGGCTTGAGAATGCTCGCCTGCTGCGTCCGGGCTACGCCATCGAGTACGACTATTTCGATCCTCGCAATCTGCAATCCTCGCTGGAGACAAAGACAATCGCGGGGCTGTTCTTCGCGGGCCAGATCAATGGCACCACCGGCTATGAAGAAGCGGCTGCTCAAGGCCTGCTTGCCGGCCTCAACGCAGGCTTGCAGGCGCAGGGCAGGCCGGCATGGTGTCCGCGTCGCGACGAGGCCTACCTGGGTGTTCTGGTAGACGATCTTATTACGCGTGGCGTTAGCGAACCGTACCGCATGTTCACCAGCCGGGCTGAGTACCGCCTGATGCTGCGTGAGGACAACGCCGACCTGAGGCTCACCGAAATCGGGCGCAAGCTCGGCCTCGTCAATGACGCACGCTGGGACGCGTTCAGCCGCAAGCGCGATGCGATCGCCCTGGAAACCGAGCGGTTGAAATCCACCTGGGTCAATCCGCGAACCCTGTCGCCGGAGATTGCCGAGCAGGTGCTGGGGCAGCCCATCGAGCGGGAGTACACGCTGCATGAACTGCTGCGCCGACCAAATGTTAGTTATCGCTCGCTTTCACTAATACCGATGTATGGAGAGGTATTACAGGATCCAGTGGTGGCGGAACAGGTTGAGATCCAGGCGAAATACCAGGGCTACATCGCGCGCCAGCAGGAGGAGGTAGAGCGGCGCGAGGCGCAGGAATCGGCATCGCTGCCCGCCGACCTGGATTACGCGGAAGTGCTCGGCCTTTCGATCGAGGTGCGTCAAACCTTGTCGGGCCAGCGGCCGCAAACCATCGGCCAGGCGGGGCGCATCTCGGGTGTAACGCCGGCGGCAGTCTCACTTCTCTTGGTACATCTGAAGCGCGCCCATGCAAAGGGCGCTAAACAGGTTCCCCGTCGCAAGAAGACCGCATGACTCCACGGGCTGCCCTCGACCGCGGAATGGGTGAACTCGCGTTGTCGCTTCCGTCCGATGCCTCGGGAAAGCTGATGGCTTACCTGGGACTGCTTGCGAAGTGGAACAAGACCTACAACCTCACGGCAATTCGTGATCCGCTGCAGGCGGTGAGCCATCACTTGCTGGATTCACTCGCTGTGATCAGTGACTTGTCTCAATGCGCGGGAACGCTAGCGGACATCGGCTCGGGCGGAGGTTTGCCGGGGATTCCGATTGCGATCGCCGAGCCGGCGCGGCGCGTCACCTTGAACGACGCCAGCGAAAAGAAGGGCGCGTTTCTGCGCCAGGCAGTGATCGAGTTAGGGCTGAGCAATGTGACGGTGCATGTCGGTCGCGTGGAGGATTGGCATCCCGCCGAGGGCTTTGCGGTGGTGATTTCCCGCGGTCTCGCCAGCTTGGTCGATTTTGTTTCCGCCTGCCGCCATCTTGCCGCACCCTCGGGCGTTCTCGCCGCAATGAAAGGCGCCTATCCGCGCGACGAATTGGCGCAGGTACCGGCTGATTGCGATTGCCGCGAGGTCAGGCGTCTCAAAGTGCCGCTGCTCGACGCCGAGCGGCACCTTGTGCTATGCCGGATCGGTCCCTGAGCATGGCGCGCATTCTCGCGGTTGCAAATCAGAAGGGCGGCGTCGGCAAGACGACCACCAGTGTGAATCTGGCGGCCGGCATGGCACTATCCGGCCGTCGTGTGCTGCTCGTGGATCTCGATCCGCAGGGCAACGCGACCACGGGCAGCGGCGTCAACAAGAGCAAGCTTGAGCGCACGATTTATCACGTCCTGCTCGGGCTGGGGGATGCATCGAATATCCGCATGCGCGTCGACAGCGGCTACGACCTCATCCCCGCCAATCGGGACCTAGCGGGCGCGGAGGTGGAGTTGGTGGCGCTGCCGAATCGCGAAGGCCGGTTACGCGCCGCGCTGGACCGGCTCGCCGCCGAATACGATTTCATCCTTATTGATTGCCCGCCCTCGCTTAGTCTGCTCACGGTAAACGCGTTTGCGGCCGCCGAGCAGGTGCTGATCCCGATGCAGTGCGAGTACTACGCGCTAGAGGGGTTATCCGACCTCGTCGGCACCATAAAGAGGGTGCGCTCGAACCTCAACCCGCGGCTCGAGATCGCCGGTCTGCTGCGCACCATGTTCGATCCGCGCAACACGCTTGCGAACCAGGTTTCCCAGCAATTGGAACAGCACTTCGGCGATAAGGTTTACCGGACGCTGGTGCCGCGCAACGTGCGTCTGGCGGAAGCTCCGAGCTACGGCGCCCCGGCAGTAGTTTGGGACAAGACCTCGAAAGGTGCTCAGGCCTACTTCGCGCTCACCGAGGAAATCCTAGGGGGGTATCCATGAACAAGTCCAAAGGGCTTGGGCGCGGCCTGGACGCGTTGCTGGGCGGCGACGATGCCGCACCGAGCAGGGACGCCATGGCGACGCTGCCCGTCGGCTCCATCCGGCCCGGCAGATACCAGCCACGCACCCGAATGGACCAGCAGGCCCTTGCCGAACTCGCGGCATCGATTCGGGCGCAGGGCGTGATGCAGCCCCTGCTGGTGCGGCCCGTCGGGCGCGACCAATACGAACTGATCGCCGGCGAACGCCGCTGGCGCGCCGCGCAACTCGCGGGGCTCGCCGAGGTGCCGGTATTGGTGCGCGAAGTGCAGGACAACGCGGCACTCGCCATGGCGCTGATCGAGAACATTCAGCGCGAAGATCTGAACCCGATCGAGGAAGCCACCGGCCTGCAGCGCCTGATCGGGGAATTTCGCATGACCCACGAGCAGGCCGCCGATGCGGTCGGCCGCTCCCGCAGCGCCACCACGAATCTGCTGCGCCTGCTGAAGCTGGCCAAGCCGGTGCAGGCAATGTTGATGCAGGGGGCGCTGGAGATGGGGCACGCGCGGGCGTTGCTGGCCCTGGAGGGCGCGCGCCAGATCGAGGCGGCGAACCGCATCGTCGCGAAGGGCCTGTCGGCGCGGGAAAGCGAAGCCCTGGCCGCGCGCCTGGCGCGTGGTCCGGCCACCCGCCGCAAGCAGAAAACCGACCGCGATCTCGCCCGCCTGGAAGAAGAAATCTCCCAACGACTGGGCACCACAGTGCAGATCCGGCCCGGCCGCAAGGGCAGCGGCACGATCGTCGTCAGCTACTCGGGGCTCGACCACCTGGACCAGCTGCTGAAGAAGCTTCGTTAATGTTGTACAGGCCGCGCCGACGGGCTAAGACAGAATTTTGCGGCGCAACACGTTGACCCACGGTGCGCGATGCCAATATAATTTCCGCGCTTTGCGGGATGCAGGAAGCATGAAAGTAGGCCCGCTCGTGTTGAGCAAGCCGATCCGCACGGTGCTTCAGTGGCAGTTGATTGCCACCGTGGTGCTGACGCTTCTGGCTTGGGTCCTGGGGGGTGTCCATGGCGCTCTGTCCGCGGCCTTGGGAGGCGCGGTCAGTGTGAGTGCGGGTGGCGTGTCCTCGATCGTTGCGGCAACCGGGAAGAGGCAGTCCGCAGAGGGCGTCCTGATCGCTGCGTTGATGGCCGAGGGCGTCAAGATCGGCTTGATCGTGATTCTGTTGTTGATCGTGCTGGCGATGTATGACGATATCGTTCCACCCGCGTTTTTCGGATCGTTTTTTGTGACGATCCTGCTTTTCTCAATGGCGTTTTTTGTTCGCGAGTACAAATAACATTCCGCGATGGCCACAGAATACAAATCAGCAAGCGCTTATATCGAGCACCACCTTAGCTTCCTCACGAAGCCTGCGGAGGGCGGTGGCTTCTGGAGCATCAATGTTGACTCTGTAGTCACAGCGGTCGTGCTCGGCGTCATCGGTCTCGGATTTCTCTGGTGGGTGGTGCGTGGTGCTACCGCCGGTGTGCCCGGAAAGCGCCAAGCTTTCGTTGAACTGCTGATCGATTTCGTCGACGACCAGGTGAAGGGCATTTTCCATCACGGTGACCGCAGCAAATTCATTGCGCCAGCGGCACTCACCGTGTTTGTCTGGATCGTGCTCATGAATTCCATGGATTTTCTCCCCGCCGACTGGGTCGCCGCCGCGTTTGGCCTCGTCGATGTGCACGAGTGGCGGATCGTTCCGACGGCTGACGTGAATACGACGTTTGCGTTGTCGCTTTCCGTCTTCGCAATGATGATCTGGTTCTCGATTGCGGCGAAGGGCCTCGTCGGCTGGATTCACGAGCTGTTCTGCGCGCCGTTCGGTAGCAACGTCCTGCTGTGGCCGGCCAACTTTCTTTTCAACTGCGTCGAATACATCTCGAAGCCGCTGTCGCATTCGCTGCGACTGTTCGGCAACATGTATGCGGGCGAAATTCTGTTCCTGCTGCTGTGGATGTGGGCGGCCAACAGCTCCTTTGCGGCCGACTATTTCGGCGGTTTTATCGCCTCGGTTCTGCTTGGCCTAGGCTGGGCGATCTTTCACATCCTGATCGTGTTGCTGCAGGCCTACATCTTCATGATGCTCACGATCGTCTATATCTCAATGGCGCACGAGCATCACTGATTTCCGGTACAACCGTCTTCTTGCATAGGAAAGGAAATAGAAAATGGAAAAGCTTCAGCTTCTGGCGCAGGTCCAGGCCTACACCAGCATCGGAATCGGCCTCATGGTTGGCTTGGGCGCGCTCGGCGCGTGCGTGGGGGTAGGAATCATGTGCAGCCGATTCCTTGAAGCAGCCGCTCGTCAGCCCGAACTGACAAGCTCGTTGCAGGGCAAGGTGTTCCTGCTGCTCGGATTGATTGACGCGTCTTTCATTATCGGCCTCGGTATTGCGATGTTCTTCGCGTTCGCCAATCCACTGGCCAGTGCGTTCCGCTAAGGACTGCGGGGCCGAGCGGATCCCGAGGGGGTTGCCATGAATATCAATTCAACGCTGTTCGCTCAAGCGATTGTTTTCCTCGCGTTCATCGCAGTCACCGCGAAGTTTATTTGGCCACACATGATGCGGGCGATCGAAGCGCGCCAGAAAACCATAGCCGACGGGCTGGCTGCCGGCGAGCAGGGCAGGAAATCGCTCGAGGTTTCGAGCAAGCAGGCCGAACAGGCGATCCAGGAAGCGCGCATGCGCGCTGCCGAAATCATTGCGCAGGCCGAGAAACGCGACGCGCAGATGGTCGAGGAGGCGAAGATCGCCGCCAAAGCCGAAGGCGATCGCGAAAAAACTGCCGCCAAGGCAGACATCCAGCAGGAAGCGTCGCGCGCGCGCGAGCAACTGCGCGAGCAAGTCGCCGCGCTCGCCGTCGCCGGCGCGGAGAAAATCCTGCGCCGTGAGGTGGATGCCAAGGCGCACGCCGATCTTCTCGACGGGATCAAGAAGCAACTCTAATGGCGGAACCCAGCACCATTGCGCGCCCTTACGCGGAAGCCGCCTTCAGGCTGGCCGATGCGCAGGGCAAGCTCACCGACTGGTCGGCGACGCTCGCCAATCTGTCGGCGGTCGCGGCGGATGACCGGGTGCGTGCAGCGATCGACGATCCGAATCTGCCCGCCGCGAAGCTCGCCGGGCTGTTCCTTGCCATCCTGGCCGGGAAACTCACGGGAGAGACCGAGAACTTCGTGCGGGTGCTGGCCGAGAACGGCCGCCTAGACGTGCTCGCGGAAATCCGCACTCAGTACGAGGTGCTGAAGAACGAGCGTGAAGGCGTGGTCGAGGCCGAGGTCTATACCGCGTTCGAGATGGACCCGGCCCAGATCGCCGACCTGGTGTCCAGGCTGGAGAAGAAAACCGGCCGCAAGGTGAGGGCTCGCGTGAGCGTGGACACATCGCTCATCGGCGGCGTAAAAATCGTGATCGGCGACAAGGTTATCGACGGTTCCGCGCGCGCGCAGTTGAGCGCGCTCGAAAACGCAATGAAAGCTTAAGGAGCGGTGATGCAACTCAATCCGTCGGAGATATCGGAACTCATCAAGAACCGGATTCAGAACATGGATGCCGGTGTGCAGATGCGCACCCAGGGCACCGTGGTCTCGGTAACCGACGGCATCTGCCGCATCCACGGCCTTTCGGACGTGATGCAGGGCGAGATGCTCGAATTTCCGAAGAACACCTTCGGCCTCGCGCTCAACCTCGAGCGCGACTCCGTCGGCGCGGTGATTCTGGGCGAGTACGAGCACATCACCGAGGGCGACACCGTCAAGTGCACCGGCAAGATCCTTTCGGTGCCGATTGGTCCCGAACTGCTCGGCCGGGTGGTGAACTCCTTGGGCGCGCCGATCGATGGCAAGGGCCCGATCAACGCCAAGCTGACCGATGTCATCGAAAAAGTAGCGCCGGGCGTGATCGCCCGGCAATCGGTGTCGCAGCCTGTGCAGACCGGCCTCAAGGCGATCGATGCGATGGTGCCGATCGGACGCGGCCAGCGCGAACTGATCATCGGCGACCGCCAGACCGGCAAGACCGCGGTGGCGGTGGACACGATCATCAACCAGAAAGGCAAAGACCTCTTCTGCGTCTATGTCGCTATCGGGCAGAAAGCTTCGACGGTCGCCAACGTGGTGCGCAAGCTCGAGGAGCACGGCGCGATGGCCTACACGATCGTGGTGGCCGCAACCGCCTCCGAATCCGCGGCAATGCAGTTCATCGCGCCCTACGCCGGCTGCACCATGGGCGAATACTTCCGCGACCGCGGCCAGGACGCGCTGATCATTTACGACGACTTGACCAAGCAGGCCTGGGCCTACCGCCAGGTGTCGCTGCTGCTGCGCCGCCCGCCAGGCCGCGAAGCCTACCCCGGCGACGTGTTCTACCTGCACAGCCGGTTGCTCGAGCGCGCGGCGCGCGTCAATCCGGCCTACGTGGAGAAATTCACCAAGGGGGCGGTCAAGGGTAAAACCGGCTCGCTGACCGCGCTGCCTGTGATCGAAACGCAGGCTGGCGACGTGACCGCATTCGTGCCGACTAACGTGATCTCGATTACCGACGGCCAGATCTTCCTGGAAACGGACCTCTTCAACGCCGGCATCCGTCCTGCCATCAACGCCGGCATCTCCGTGTCACGGGTGGGCGGCGCCGCGCAGACCAAGATCATGAAGCGCAAGGACACGGGCGGCGGCGTGCGCCTCGCGCTCGCGCAGTACCGCGAACTGGCGGCGTTCGCCCAGTTCGCCTCCGACCTGGACGAAGCCACGCGCAAGCAGCTTGAGCTTGGCCGGATGGTCACCGAACTCATGAAGCAGCCGCAGTATCGCCCGCTGCAGGTCTGGGAGATGGCGGTGACGCTGTTCGCTGTCAACAACGGCTTTTTCAACGACATCGACGTCAAGAAGGCGCTCGCCGCCGATCGCTCGATGCGCGACTACCTGAAGAGCAAGTACGCCGATCTCATCAAGCGGATCGAGGAAAAGAACGATCTGTCTGCTGACGACGAGAAGGCTCTCAAGGATGCGATCGCCGACTGGAAGAAAAACGGCTCCTTCTGAGCTGAGAAGCCATGCCAGGCACCAAAGAAATACGGGTGAAGATCAAGAGTGTGCAGAACACTCGGAAGATCACCAAGGCGATGGAGATGGTCGCCGCCTCGAAGATGCGCAAGGCGCAGGAGCGCATGCGCATGGCGCGCCCTTACGGCGAGAAAATTCGCAATGTGGCGGCGCATATCAGTCACGCCAATCCCGAATATCGGCACCCGTTCCTGGTGCATCGTGACTCGGTGAAGCGCGTCGGCCTGATCGTCATTACCACCGACAAGGGCCTGTGCGGGGCATTGAACACCAATTTGCTGCGCATGGTGCTCAGCCAGTACAAGGTGTGGCAGGCGGAGGGCGAGGAGGTCGATGTCTGCGCCATCGGCAACAAGGGCTTCGGCTTCATGCAACGCATAGGCGCGCATATCGTGTCGCATGCGATCCAGATCGGCGACCGGCCGCAGATGGACAAGCTGATCGGCGCTATCAAGGTGATGCTCGACGGATACACGACAGATCGATTCGACCGGCTGCTGATCGGCTATACGCGTTTTCTTAACACCATGAAACAGGAGCCGGTGCTGGAGCAATTGCTGCCGCTTGCGGGCGAGCGCATGGGCGCGCCGGAGACGGTGTGGGACTACCTTTATGAGCCCGAAGCCAAGGCGGTGCTCGATCAGGTGATGACGCGTTACATCGAGGCGATCATTTTCCAGGCCGTGGCCGAGAACATGGCCTCCGAACAATCGTCGCGCATGGTGGCGATGAAGTCCGCCTCGGATAATGCGCGCGACCTGATCGACGAATTGACGCTGATCTACAACAAGAACCGTCAGGCCGGCATTACCAAAGAGCTTTCTGAAATTGTAGGCGGCGCTGCCGCCGTATAGAGGAACGAACCATGGAACAAACACAAGGAACCATCGTCCAGTGCGTCGGCGCAGTCACCGACATTGAATTTCCCCGCGAAGGGATGCCGAAGATCTACGACGCGCTCAAGCTGGCGGATGCGGGCGAGGGTGGCCTCGTCGAGAAAGGCCTGACCTTCGAAGTCGAGCAGCAGCTCGGCGACGGCGTGGTGCGCTGCATCGCGCTGGGATCCTCCGACGGCCTGCGCCGCGGCATGAAAGTGAACAACACGGGAGGGCCGATCTCGGTTCCCGTGGGCCTGGGCACGCTTGGCCGCATCATGGATGTGCTGGGCCGGCCGATTGACGACGGCGGCCCGATCAAGTCCGACAAGTTGCGCTCGATCCACCAGGCAGCGCCCAAATTCGACGAGCTTTCGCCTTCGGTGGAGCTGCTTGAGACCGGCATCAAGGTTATTGACCTCATCTGCCCTTTCGCCAAGGGCGGCAAGATTGGTCTCTTCGGCGGCGCCGGTGTCGGCAAGACCGTGAACATGCTGGAACTGATCAACAATATCGCAACGCAACATAGCGGCCTGTCGGTGTTCGCCGGCGTTGGCGAGCGCACCCGCGAAGGCAACGACTTCTACCACGAGATGATCGAAGCCGAAGTGGTAAAACTCGACAACTTGCCCGAGTCGAAAGTGGCAATGGTATTCGGCCAAATGAACGAGCCGCCGGGCAACCGCCTGCGCGTGGCGCTCACAGGCCTCACCATGGCTGAAAGCTTCCGCGACGAAGGCCGCGACATTCTGTTCTTCGTCGACAATATTTACCGCTTCACGCTGGCGGGTACCGAAGTGTCGGCGCTGCTCGGCCGGATGCCCTCCGCGGTGGGCTACCAGCCGACTTTGGCGGAAGAAATGGGCCGTCTGCAGGAGCGCATCACCTCGACCAAGGTCGGTTCGATCACCTCGATACAAGCCGTGTACGTGCCGGCGGATGACCTGACTGACCCCTCGCCCGCCACCACCTTCGGCCACCTCGATGCGACGGTCGTGCTGTCGCGAGACATCGCCTCCCTCGGCATCTATCCGGCGGTGGACCCACTCGACTCGACCTCGCGTCAGGTTGACCCGAATACCATCGGCGAAGACCACTACAACACCACGCGTTCCGTGCAAGCGACCCTGCAGCGTTACAAAGAGCTGCGCGACATCATCGCGATCCTTGGCATGGACGAACTCGCGCCCGAGGACAAGCAGGCGGTGTCCCGCGCGCGCAAGATCCAGCGCTTCCTGTCGCAGCCCTTCACGGTGGCGCAGAATTTCACCGGCACGCCCGGCAAGTACGTCTCGCTCAAGGACACCATCAAGGGTTTCAAGATGATCGTCAACGGCGAGTGCGATGCGTTGCCTGAGCAGGCGTTCTACATGGTCGGCGCGATCGAAGAAGCGTTCGAGAAGGCGAAGACCCTCCAGTAATGGCTGCCGCCACTATCCACGTTGACGTCGTCAGCGCCGAAGCCTCGATTTTTTCGGGCGAGGCGGAGTTCGTCGTGCTGCCCGGCGAAGCGGGTGAGCTCGGCATCTACCCGCGCCATGCGCCCCTGATCACGCGCATCAAGCCCGGCGCGGTGCGCATCCAGAAGCCCGGCGGCGAAGAAGAACTCGTGTTTGTCGCGGGCGGGATTCTCGAAGTGCAGCCGAAAATGATCACGGTCCTGGCGGACACCGCCATTCGCGGCCATGACCTCGACGAGGCGAAAGCCAACGAAGCCATCAAGAAGGCCGAAGAAGCGCGGCGCAACGCCAAGGACAAGCAGGAAATCGCAGTGGTCGAAGGAGAACTCGCGATGCTCGCAGCCCAACTTGCCGCGATCAGAAAGTTGCGCAGGAAGTAGCAAGGGGCGGGCCCGTGAGGGGTCCGCTTACGCGCCGTCAATGCTCGGTGCCGTGCGCGAAATCCACCCTGCCCTATGACACCCGCCCGGCGCCTGTTGATGGCTATCGCCGCCGCCACGATGCTCAACCTGCCGTTCGGCACCATCTACGCGTACAGCGTCTTCCTGAAACCCATGGAGGCGATGCTGGGGATTGGCCGCACAGAGATGGTTTCTGTGTTTGCTCTGGCCAGCGTCAGCCTGACCGTGGGCATGAATCTGGGTCCCCGCCTGTACCACAACATTTCACCGGCGTGGCTGCTGGTTCTGTCCGGCGTGGCAAGCACATCCGGTCTTTGGCTGACGGCCGTGGCCAGCAGCCTGTCGGAATTCGTCCTCGGCTACGGCGTTCTGTTTGGTCTTGGCGCAGGCATCAGCTTTATCGTGCTGCAGCAGGGCATAAATCAAACCGTCGCCAGGATGAGCGGCCTGGTCAATGGCTACGTGGTCAGCCTTTACCCGTTGGGCGCGATGATAGGGGCGCCGGTGTTCGGCTGGGCGATCGAGGCGCATGGACTGCGCGCGACGCTCACGGGTCTGGCCGCAGTGCTGGCGGTGTGTACTGCTGCAGCCGCAGCCCTGTACCGCCTGGCGGATATACGCATGCACGATGCCACGATGGTCGCCGGTCGAGGCCATGAGCGCAGGTGGGATGTGTTCGCGCGCCTGTTCGCGGTGTTCTTTCTGGCCGCGGCGGCGGGCCTGATGGTGATGAGCCAGGCGGCCGGGATCGTCATCGCGTATGGCGGCACACTCGTGATCGCGCTGGGCGCGACCACGCTCATTACCGGCGCCATCGCGGCGGCGCGCATCGGCGGCGGCTGGCTGGTGGACCGGTTTTCGATGCCGAGGGTGGCTGCTGGCGCGCACTTGTGTTCGTTCTCAGGCGCCGTACTGCTGACGCTTTGGCCGACGCCACTGGTCGCGTTGCCGGCGCTGGCAATGATCGGCACGGGGTATGGTTTCATCTCCGGCGCGACCGCGGGAGGCATCTCGCATTACTGGCACAGAAATGCGTTCGGGCGCGTCGCGGGACAAATCTACATTGCGTGGTGCGTCGCTGCGGTCAGCCTGCCGGTGCTGGCCGGGTGGTTGTTCGATCGCACGCAAGGCTATGGCATGGCAGTCCTCATCGCGGCAGGTGGCAACGTGCTGGGCATGATCATCGCGCTCGGGCTGCCTGGGCGCAGCACGCGCGATCCGGTGTTCGGGGAGGCTCCGGCCATGCGCTCGTAGCGTGAGGTGCTTGGGAGTATCGTCAGAGGGCTATCGTGCCGTCCAGAATCGGGCACACCGCACCGCCGATCCAGGTGTCCTTGCCGATGCGCTCGACGTGAACGCGCCCCCTGCGCCCTAGTGCGGCGCCTTGGCTCGCGATATAGCGCTCCGGCGCCATTCCCGCCCCGATCAGCCATAACGCAAAACCCGCATTGAGACTGCCGGTGACCGGGTCCTCGATGCCGGCCCGCGTGAAGGCGCGCACCTCGAACGCGCAGGTTGCCTCTTTTGGATAGGGGCCCACGACGCCTACCGCCAAGCCACGCAACGCCGGCAAATCCGGCCTGAGATCGAGAACCGCTTGCGCATCGTGAAGTAACACGCCTATCCACGGCGGCCCGTTCTCGACCCACTGCATGTCGCGGACTGCAGCATCGTTGATGCGCAGAGCACCCAGCACGCGCGCGCGCAGGTCGGTCTCGACCGGCCCGCTGCGGCGTAGGGGCGGCGCAGCAAACGCCAGTCGATCGCCGTCGCGCCGCACGCGCACGAGGCCGACGCCGCACTGCTGAATTATGACCTGCGGGTTCTTTGGCTTGCCTCCCGCGGAAAGCCATGCGTGGCAGCTGCCGAGCGTCGGGTGGCCTGCGAACGGCAACTCGCTGACCGGCGTGAAGATGCGCACGAAATAGTCTGCGGACGGATCCTTCGGCGGCAGGAGAAAGGTGGTTTCCGATAGGTTCGTCCAGCGTGCGAGCGCCGCCATCTGCTCGTCGCCGAGCCCAGCGGCGTCGTGCACCACCGCGAGCGGATTTCCGAGCAACGGCACGGAAGTGAAAACGTCGAGTTGCGAGAAGCGGCGCGGTACGGTCATGCTGCTCAGGTCGGTGGTGTCGCGTACGGTTCGTCGTCGACGACGAATTCGGTTTCCTTCACCGCCTCCGCGCTCCAGGCCTTGACGCCCGGAGAATCGAGCAGCGCCTGCTGGTACTCGCGGGCCGCGCCCTTTAACTCGACACCGTAGGTGACGAGCCGCGTTGCAACCGGGGCATAGAATGAGTCCGCCGCGCAGAATTCACCGAACAGAAAGGGGCGCTTGGCCGCCGCCCAGAGCGCGCTGATGCGGGCGATGTCCTTGGCCACGCCCTCGTTCATTCCCTTGCCAGGATACCGGCTGCGAATGTTCATCGGCATCGCGCCGCGCAACGCACGAAATCCTGAGTGCATTTCTGCTGCGGCCGAACGCGCGCGCGAGCGCGCCTGTGGATCGGCCGGCCAGATGCCCCGATCTGGAAAGAGATCGTGCAGGCGCTCGGCGATCGCGAGTGTGTCCCACGAGGCAAACCCCGTAACGGGCTCGCCTTCCCAGAGCACCGGCACAAGGCCGGAAGGGGATAGTTGCGCGATGTGGTCGCGCCACTCCTGCGATTCGAACTTGAGCATGCGCTCCTTAAACGGGATGCCGCGCCCGCGCAGCAATACCCAGGGACGCATGGACCAGGAGGAATAGTTCTTATTGCCGATTACCAGAGTCAGCGGAGTGTTCATGCCCCGCATTCTAGGCAGGTTCGCGCGCTACCGGGTCTTGTGCGGCAGTCGGATTCGCTCCGAGGGCGTACCAGTCGACGCGGCGCGTCGCGATCATCGCCGAGGCGACGCAGGCGAACACGAGCAGCGAGCCCATGAGCAGTGCGTGATCCTCCGTCCGCAGTAGTACGTAGAGCAGGCCGTAAAGCGCGCTCAGAGCGAGCGCGAATAGCACGCCACGGCGCATGTTTTTCAGCACATGTCCGACGTAGTACCCGATGAGCGCAACGCAGCAACCCGCGGCGATTGCATAGGCGAGAGCGAAGCCAAGATGCTCGGAGAGCGAAATCAGGAGCAGGAAGAAGATCGCCAGCGCGATGCCGACTAGCGCGTACTGGACCGGGTGGATCGCCAGCCGTTGCAGCACCTCGAACAGGAAGAACGCCGCAAACGTCAAGCCGATGAACAGGAAGCCGTACTTAACGGAGCGTTCCACGGTCTGATACAGATCCACCGGTTGGATGAAGGACACGCCAAGGCTGTGCTGGTTGAACGCGTCGCACTGGCGCGACTGGACGCAGCGCTGGTGCAGCTGCGCGAGATTGGTGGCGAAATGCGACGTGCGCCAGCTCGCGGCGAAGCCCTCCTTGGAAATACTGGTTCCAACATCGGGAAGAATCTTCCCGGTGAAGCTCGGATGCGGCCATTTCGAGGCGAGCGATACCGCAGTCGTCGCGCCGACGGGAATAATGTCGAACCGCTCTGTGCCGAGCAGCGAAAGTGCGATCCTGAACTCGTGGGTCGACGGAGGACTGCCCGCAGCGAGCATGCCCAGGTCGGCATGTATGCCGTTCGGCGCGCCCGCGGCATCCATGCCGCCCGGAAACAGGGCTGGTTGCGCGCCGTCCCACTCGATCTGGACGCCTTCCCGAATGCCGCGGGTGTCATGAACTCCGAGCACGAGGAGCGCACGGCCCCATTCCAGGGTGCCTGGCCCCTCGGGGACGCCAAGACCTGGCACCAGGACGAAGCTGCCGCGCAGCGTTGCGTTGAGGGTGTAAACGTGCGCCTTGTAGATGCCGCGGTGCTTCTGCTGCAGATCGATCTTGCCGTCCACCGACAGTGTCGCCGGCAGCAATGCGACCTGGCCGCGCTCGATTTTTTCCTTGCTGGTGACGCGACTGCGGCCGTTGTCGTCCGTAGTGGTGGTTGCCTCGACACTGCGGCGCGTCCAAGGCACGTAGAGAACCGGCCCGACGATTCTCTGCGCCTCGCTCGAGCCGCGCGCGACCTCGGCGATGACGCCGTCGCGCGCCTGTTTGCGCTCCGCGACCAGGCCGCGGATCATTTCGACCGGGATCTGCAGCAGCAGCGCGACGAATCCGATCAGGGCGATTTTCCACAACAGCGTTCGCTGCATCTGGGGTCCTCCGGAAAAATGTGTCATTGCCGAAGCTGGCGGGCGCCGCCGATGCCGTATCCCGACCCTCCTTTCCGGGCCCCGGGCCGCCCGCCGCCGCGGTTCTTCAGGCCCAGCGCCTAAGCGCTGCAATCAGCCAGTTGATGAGACGTCGCGCGCGGCTGCTGCGGCGCGTGGCCGCGGGCAGCGCACATTCAACCCCGAGCGCGACGTTGCCGTATCTGATCCCGCTGGTCATGCGGCGAGCAGCAGCGCGGCGCCGGCCAGCACGATGCTGACGAAAAGTCCGATCGCCGCTGCCAGGACGATCTGGGTGGCGAGTTCTACGGCGAACAATGTGGATCTGGTCATGGTCGTTCCCCTTGTCGGTTGTTGCCATTAAAAGGGGGAAAAGAGACGCGCCCGGGCCGGTTCTCTGACAGCGTGAAGAAGAAATATGGCGAACTAATGGCAGCAGCCCTTCCGGTATATTCAGCGCATGGCCCGCCGCATCGCGATCGTGGAGGACGAAGCCGCAATTCGTGCCAACTATGCCGAGGCTCTCAAGCGACACGGCTACGAGGTGTCCGCCCACGCCGCGCGGCGCGAGGCGATGGAAGCGTTTCGCCTGCGGTTGCCCGATCTGGCGATCATCGACATCGGTTTGGGGGACGAATCCGAAGGCGGCTTTGCGCTGTGCCGCGACCTGCGCGCGCTCTCGCCGCAGTTGCCGATCGTGTTCCTCACCGCGCGCGACTCGGATTTCGACGTCGTTTCCGGATTGCGCCTTGGCGCCGACGACTACCTGACCAAGGGAGTAAGCCTTCCGCATCTGATGGCGCGGATCGCCGCGCTGTTCCGGCGCGTGGATGCACTCGCCGAGGCGAAACCGGTGGAAGAGCGCATCGTGCGCGGAGAACTCGAGCTGGATCTCAAGCGCTTCAGCGCGCACTGGAAAGGCGGCCGGGTCGAGCTCACACTGACCGAATTCTGGATCGTGCATTCCCTCGCGCGTCATCCTGGCCATGTCAAGAACCGCGACCAATTGATGCGCGACGCGGAACTGGTGGTGGATGATGCAACCGTTACCTCGCACGTCAAGCGTGTTCGTGCAAAGTTCATAGCCTCCGACCCCGCGTTCGATGGAATCGAAACCGCTTACGGTCTCGGTTACCGCTGGAAGGCCTAGCCTGGTGGCCCGTTTCCCGCTGCGCGCCAAGCTCGCAGTCGTCGCGCTCGTATTGCTGGTGCTGCCGTGGGCGGGCTGGCGCTACGTGCGCGAAATGGAGCGTTTTCTTCTTGCCGCGCAGGAGGAAGCGCTGGCGGCTACCGCCCGTGCTGTGGCCACCGCGCTGCACGAGCGTCCGAAGCTTCTGGCATATCGCGCGCGCGGCGAATCCGAGTTGCGCAAAGAAGCTGAACGGGAGCTTCAGCGCCTCGCAGGTGGAGTGATCGGGCATGAGGATCCTTCCCGTGACGGCGATGCCGACGCCGAAATTACGGCAATCCTGAAAGGCCTGGAGCGGGCGAGCTCGCGTATCTGGGTGGTGAGCCGCGATTATCGCGTGCTTGCGCTCGCGGGCAGCCTCAAGCGTCCGGATCCAGCGCCACCCAGTCTTGCCGAGCGCTCGCTCGGCTGGTTGCTGGCACCGCCAACGGAGAAATTCGACGATCCGATTGCGGAAGATGCTATTGCCGCCGGGCGCGAGGTGGCCGGCGCGCTGCAAGGCGCCGCGGGAACGCGCACGCGCAACACGCGGGATGGGCGCGCCGTAGTGGTGTCGGCGGCGCACCCGATCTGGGTCGGCGACCTGGTTCACGGTGCGGTGGTGGTCGAGGAAACCACCAATCGGATTGCGTCGCTGCGCAGCCAGGCGCTCGAGCGGCTGCTGGTGGCGACGCTTGTGGTTTTCGCGTTGGTCGCGGCGGTGCTGCTCTGGTTCGCGACGCGCATCTCCAACCGCATCCAGCGCCTGAGCGACGAGGCGGAGGCTGCGATCGATGCGCGCGGCCGGGTAACGCGCCTTACCACCGCATCAGAGGCCGCCGATGAAATCGGCGATCTATCCCGCAGTTTCACCACGGTGCTGGGGCGGCTCGCGCGCTACAACGCGTACCTGGAAGCTCTTGCGGGCAGGCTTTCGCACGAGCTGAGGACGCCGGTTGCCGTGGTGCGTTCCTCGCTGGAGAACCTGCACGCCGCGCGTACGCCAGAGGAGACGCGCACCTACGTCGCGCGCGCCGAGGAAGGGCTGGCGCGTCTCAGCACCATTCTTTCGCGCATGACCGAGGCGAGCCGCCTGGAGCAAAGTCTTTCCACGGCGGCGCCTGAACGATTCGACGCCGCAGCGGTGGTGCGCGGCTGTGTCGAGGGCTACCGTCTAGCCTACGCACCCAGGGTGTTCGAGGTGATGGTTCCAGCCGAGCCGGTTCCGGTGCTCGGCGCAGCGGATCTGCTCGCGCAGATGCTCGACAAGCTGGTGGAAAACGCGGCCGACTTTGCTGCCAGCGGAACCTCGGTGCGGGTTTTCCTGGTTTTGAAAGAGGACAAGGCACTTCTCAGGATTGAAAATGACGGGCCGCCCTTACCCGAAGCGATCCGCGAGTCGTTGTTTGATTCGATGGTTTCGCTGCGCAGTGAGCGTTCCGGGGGTGTGCCCCATCTGGGGCTCGGGCTCTACATTGCGCGGCTGATTGCCGAGTTTCACGGCGGCGCGCTGCAGGCGGAGAGTCTTGCTGGCGGGCGTGGGGTCGCCTTCGAGGCGACCCTCGCGCGCGCCGTATAATTTCGCGCTTGCAAACGTAGGAAATTCTTGGACAACAAAGTCGACCTGCTGGTCGTCGGCGGCGGCATCAACGGCGCCGGCATCGCGCGCGACGCTGCTGGCCGCGGCCTGACGGTGCTCCTTTGCGAGAAGGGCGATCTCGCGTCCGCGACCTCGTCGTGGTCCTCGAAGCTGATCCACGGCGGCCTGCGATATCTGGAGCATTACGAATTCAGGCTGGTGGCCGAAGCGCTCGCCGAACGCGAAGTGCTTCTCAAGGTTGCCGCGCATCTTGTCTGGCCGGCGCGCTTCGTCATGCCCCACGTCCCCGAGCTGCGGCCGCGCTGGATGATCAGCGCCGGGCTGTTTCTCTACGATCACCTTTCCCGCCGCACCAGCCTGCCCGGTTCGAGGGCAATCCGGCTCGATTCGCCACCCTACAACTCTGGGCTGAAGCCGCAGTTCAGGCACGGCTTCATTTATTCCGACTGCCGGGTGGACGACGCGCGGCTCGTGGTCTCGAACGCGATGGATGCGCGCGCGCGCGGCGTGCGGGTGCTGACGCGAACCGAATGTGTTGCCGCGCGGAGGGAGGAGGGGGTTTGGAAGGCCAAGCTGTCGAACGGAGAGGAAGTAGAGGCCAGGGGTATCGTGAATGCCGCCGGTCCCTGGGTGAAGACGGTATTGAACCGGCAACTGTCGCAGCCCTCGCGCGACGAGGTGCGGCTGGTGAAAGGCAGCCATATCGTGCTGCCCAAACTATACGAAGGCGAACACGCATTCATTCTGCAAAATGAGGACCGGCGGGTCATTTTCATGATTCCCTACGGCGATCTGCACACCCTCGTAGGCACGACGGACATTCCTGTTGCGGGCGAGTACACGCACCCGGTGGCGAGCGCGGAGGAGGTCGAGTACATGTGCCGTGCGGTAAACCGCTATCTTGCGCGGCCGGCACGGCCCGCCGACGTGGTGTGGAAGTACTCAGGCGTGCGGCCGCTCTATGACGATGGCACGGCCGACCCATCGGCGGTGACGCGCGATTACACCCTTCGCGTCGATGACAAAGCGGGCGCGGCGCCGGTACTCTCGGTGTTCGGCGGCAAGATCACCATCTATCGCCGGCTGGCCGAGCAGGCGATGGACCAGCTCGCGCCGTACTTTCCGGGACTCAAGCCGGCATGGACGGACGGCGCGCCGCTCTCGGGCAGCGATTTCGGGGGCGCCACTCGAGTCGAGGCTCGGGACGCGTTCTTCGCGAGCCACCCGCACATCGCGGAGTCCACGCTGCGAGGGATTTTCCGCCGCCACGGCACGCATGCTCAGGCGGTGGTTGGCGATGGCGACCTGGGCGAGGACTTCGGCGCCGGGCTCACCGAACGCGAGGTGCGCTATTTCGTCGCGCAGGAATGGGCGCAGAGCGCCGAGGACGTACTGTGGCGGCGGTCCAAGGCCGGGCTGCAGATGAGCAAGGCGCAGCAGGAGCGCGTGGCGCAGGTTCTGGCCGGCGCATGAAGCCGCTGTCCGAGTTGCCCGATCCGCAACGTATCCGCGGGCTGCTGTTCGACATCGACGACACGCTGACCACCGATGGCCGGCTCACCGCCGAGGCCTATTGCGCGATGGCGCGCCTGAAGCGCGCCGGCAAGCTGCTGGTGCCGATTACCGGGCGCCCCGCCGGATGGTGCGATCACATCGCGCGCATGTGGCCAGTGGACGCGGTTGTCGGCGAGAACGGAGCATTTTACTTTTGCTTTAGCCAGGGAAAACTTCACCGTAGATTTCAGGATGCCAACCAGGTTCGCGCGCGCAACCGAAGCCGCTTGGAAGCGATCGGTGCGCGCATTGTCGAGCAGGTTCCCGGCTGCGCGTTCGCTTCCGACCAGCCCTACCGCGAAACGGACCTCGCGATCGACTATTGCGAAGACGTGCCGCCGCTGCCGCTTGAAGCGGCCGAACGGATCGCAGCGCTGATGCGCGCCGAAGGACTGAGCGCAAAAATCAGCTCCATTCACGTGAATGGCTGGTTCGGCGCCTACGACAAGCTCGCAATGACCAGTCTGCTGTTCGCCGAATTTTTCGTGACTTCCCCGGACACGTTGCGACAGGACTTCGTTTTCGCCGGGGATTCGCCGAATGATGCGCCGATGTTCTCCTTTTTCGACAATTCAGTCGGGGTCGCGAATGTGTTGCGCTTCGCCGAGCGGATCGAGACGCCGCCAAAGTACGTCACCCTGGGCGCTGCAGGCGCCGGCTTCGCCGAGCTCGCGGCGTATCTGCTCGGGGATTGATGATGGAGTGGTGGTGGGCCTATCTCGCCATCGGCGTGACGGTTGGCTTCCTCGCCGGGCTGCTGGGAATCGGCGGCGGCATGGTCATGGTGCCGATGCTGGTGTTCGTGTTTACAGCCAAGGGTTTTCCCGCCGAGCACATGATGCACCTGTCGCTCGCCACTTCAATGGCGACGATCGTGTTCACGTCGCTTTCCAGCGTGCGCGCGCATCATCGCCACGGTGCGGTGGACTGGGCAGTGGCGCGCGCGATGGCGCCCGGGATCGTCGCCGGCGCGCTGGCCGCGACGCTGGCCGCGGGCTTCGTGCCGACGCGGCCATTGGCGGTCTTCTTCACCGGGTTCATGTTTTATGCCGCAACCCAGATGTTCTTCGAGGTGAAGCCCAAGCCCTCGCGTCAGCTGCCGGGGCCTGCAGGGCTGTTCGGAGTGGGGGCGGGAATCGGTGCCTTGTCCGGTGTGCTCGCCGCCGGTGGCGCATTCCTCTCCATCCCGTTCCTTGCCTGGTGCAACCTGCCGCTCAAGCGTGCCATTGGTACCGCCGCGGCGAATGGATTTCCGATTGCCGTTGCCGGAACCGCCGGATACGTGGTGAACGGCCTGCGCGTGGATGGGCTTCCCGAGGGTAGCCTGGGCTACGTCTACCTTCCCGCGCTCGCGATCATCGTTGCCGCGAGCATGCCGCTGGCCCCGCTAGGCGCGCGGCTCGCGCACCGGCTGCCGGTGAAACGCCTGCGCGTCGTGTTCGCGCTGATGCTGCTCGGGCTGGCGCTGCGCATGCTCGCGAACCTCTGGTAGATTCACGGCCACACATGGCAGGCCCCCTCTCGCATATTCGCGTCCTCGACCTGTCCAGGGTCCTGGCTGGCCCTTGGGCCGGCCAGAATCTGGCCGATCTCGGCGCCGAAGTCATCAAAGTCGAGCGGCCCAAGGTCGGCGATGACTCGCGTGCCTTCGGGCCACCGTGGGTGAAGGACAAGGAAGGCCGCGAAACGAAGGACTCCGCCTATTTCACCTCGGCAAATCGCGGCAAAAAATCCATCACCGTGAATGTGGCCAAGCCCGAAGGCCAGGCGCTGATCCGTGCGCTGGTTCGCGAATGCGACGTCTTGATCGAGAACTACAAGCATGGCGACCTGGCGCGTTACGGGCTTGGCTACGCAGACCTGAAGGGCGTCAATCCGCGTCTCATTTACTGCTCGGTCACCGGATTCGGCCAGACGGGACCGTATCGCGAGCGGCCGGGTTATGACTTCATGATCCAGGGCATGGGCGGGATGATGAGCATCACCGGTGAGCCGGACGGCACTCCCGGCGGCGGGCCGCAGCGCGCCGGCGTCCCGATCGCCGACATCATTACCGGCATGTACGCCTCGATCGCGATCTGTGCGGCGCTTGCCAGTCGTGCGCAAACCGGCACCGGCCAGCATCTCGATCTCGCGCTATTGGACTCGCAGATCGCTTTGCTCGCGTACCAGAATACCAACTACTTTTCGACCGGTACGCCGCCCGGGCGCATCGGCAACCTGCACCCGAACATCGTTCCCTACCAGCCGTTTTGCTCGAGTGACGGCGAGGTAATCGTCGCCTGCGGCAACGACAACCTGTACCGGAAATTCTGCGATGCCGCGGGGTGTCCCGAACTCGCCACGGATGCGCGTTTCGCCACCAACGGCAAGCGCGTGGCGAATCGCGCCGAATTGACCCGCCTGATTCAGGAAAATTTCCGCAAGAAAACCACCGCCGAGTGGCTCGCGCTGCTGGAATCCGCTGGCGTGCCGAACGGCCCGATCAATGATATCGCGCAGGTGTTCGAGGAGCCGCAGGTCAAGGCACGCGGCGTGAAAATCGAACTGGACCACGGGGCGGCAGGCAAGCTGCCGCTGGTTGCCAGTCCGATGCGCTTTTCCGGGACGCCGCTCGAATACCGGCTGCCGCCGCCTTTGCTGGGCGAGCATACCGATCAAATATTGAAAGAGTTTCTGAAATTAAATGAAACCGAAATCGCCAAACTGCGAGACGACGGCGTTGTCTGAGCGCTAGTTGTCCACCTTCGCGCCGGCGTCCTTGACGACCTTCGCCCATTTGACGATTTCGCTGCGCACGAGCCTGACCATCTCCTCGGGCGGCAAGCCACCCGGATCGGCGCCCTGTTCGGCCCAGATCTTCTTCAGATCCTGCTGGTTCATCGCGATGACGATTTCCTTGTACATACGATCTTTGACTTCCTTGGGCGTACCCTTGAGCGCCCAGATGCCATACCAGGTGCGCACCTCGTAGCCTGGCAGGCCCGCTTCGGCCATCGTCGGAACATTCGGCAGTACCGGATTGCGCGCCACGCTCGTGATCGCCAGAGGAATCAGTTTTCCGGCCTTGATCTGCACCGATGAAGTGCCCATGCCGTCGAACGCCAGATCCACTACTCCGGAGAGCAGACCGACCATCAGCGGACCGGCCCCCTGGTAGGGGATGTGGACGATGAAGCTGTTGGTCATGGTCTTGAACAGTTCCACCGACAGATGATGCGTGGTGCCGTTGCCCGCGGAGCCGTAGTTGAGCTTGCCGGGATTGGCTCGCACGTAGTCGATCAGGTCTTTGAGCGTCTTGATTTTGTCGGCGTGCTTGGGATGCACGACCACCACGTTCGGCACAAACGCCGCTACCGTGATCGGCTCGAAGTCCTTTTCCAGGCTGTAGGGCAGGCGCGTATACAGGCTTTCCGCGATGGTGTGGTGCACCGCGCCGAAGAACCAGTTGTAGCCGTCGGGTGCGCGCTTGGCGACGTTGGTCGCTCCCACCGTGCCACCGGCGCCGCCCTGGTTCTCGATCAGGACCTGCTGGCCGAGCTGCTGTGACAGTTTGGCGGCGATGGGTCGCGCGAAGGTATCGGTACCGCCGCCCGCGGGGAACGGGTTTAGAAACGTTACCGGTTTGGTCGGCCAGGATTGCGCGTTCGCAGTGAACGCCGTGACAGCGGCCGCCACCAGCAGTAAAAATCGCAGCATGCTTTCTCCTCGAATTGTGAGAACGCTTTCAAAGGATAATAACACCCGACCTCCTCCAAATAGTTCCGCACCATGGCGCTGCTGCTCGATGTGAAGGATCTCAAAACCACGTTCCTGACGGCGGCGGGCGTGGTCCGCGCGGTCGACGGCGTCTCCTGGGACGTCGAGGAGGGCGAGACCGTCGCGCTGGTCGGCGAGTCCGGCTGCGGAAAATCGGTTTCGGCGCTCAGCATCATGCGGTTAGTGGCGCCCCCGGCCGGGCGCATCGAGAGCGGCCGGGTCCTGTTCCGGGGACGGGACCTGCTCGCCCTCAGCGAGCCGGAGATGGAACACGTCCGCGGTCGCGAGATCGCGATGGTGTTCCAGGAACCGATGACCTCGCTCAACCCGGTGCTCACCATCGGGCGCCAGCTCACCGAGGGTCTCGAGATCCACCTGAAGATGAACCCGCAGGCTGCGCGCGCGCGCGCCGTCGAACTGCTCGGCATGGTCGGCATACCGGATCCGGAACAGCGGCTGGCGCAGTATCCACACCAGTTCAGCGGCGGCATGCGCCAGCGCATGATGATCGCCATGGCGCTCGCCTGCGAGCCCAAGCTGATCCTCGCTGACGAACCGACCACGGCGCTCGACGTCACCATCCAGGCGCAGATTCTCGAGCTGATGCAGAGCCTCTCCAAGCGCTTCGGCGTGGCGATGCTGATCATCACGCACAATCTAGGCGTGGTCGCGCGCTATGCCGACCGCGTCAACGTGATGTACGCCGGCAAGATCATCGAGCGCGCCACGGCGGCCGAGCTCTATGCCAATCCGCGTCATCCCTACACGCTCGGCCTGCTGCGCTCGGTGCCCCGCCTGGACGAGCCGCGCCGCGAGCGCCTGGTGCCGATCGAGGGCCAGCCGCCGGATCTGGCCCGCCTGCCGGCCGGGTGCTCGTTTACGCCGCGCTGCGCGTTCAAGGTTGCACGCTGCGCCGAGCAGTCTCCGGCGTTGGAGACGGTCGCCGGCGGCGGCCATGTCGCGGCGTGCTGGGAGTCCGCGCGCCTGGAAAAGGAGAAGAAAACGGAGACCGCGACGTGAGCGAGGCGCTGCTCGAGGTCGCCGATCTGGTCAAGCATTTCAGCGTCGGCGGGGGCCTGTTCGGCGGCGCGGCCGGCCTGGTGCGCGCTATCGACGGCGTGAGCTTTTCGATCCGCCGCGGCGAAACGCTGGGGCTGGTGGGCGAGTCCGGCTGCGGCAAGACCACCACCGGCCGCTGCATTCTGCAGCTCGAGCGGCCGACCAGCGGGCGCATCGTCTTCGAGGGCGCGGACCTGACCACGATGGCGGCGGACAAGCTGCGCGCGGTGCGTCCGCGCATGCAGGTGATTTTCCAGGACCCCTACTCCTCGCTCAATCCGCGCATGTCGATCGGCGACATCCTCGCGGAACCGCTCAAGGTTCACGGCGTCGTTCCGGACAAGGCGAAGCGCGAGGCGCGGGTGCGCGAGCTGCTCGAGCAGGTCGGGCTGCTGCCGCGGTACGCGGAACGCTTCCCGCACCAGCTCTCCGGCGGCCAGCGGCAGCGCGTGGGGATCGCGCGGGCCCTGGCGATGAACCCCTCGCTCATCGTCTGCGACGAGCCGGTCTCGGCGCTCGACGTCTCGATCCAGGCGCAGATCATCAATCTGCTGGAAGATCTGCAGGCGCGCCTCGGTTTGACGTATCTGTTCATCGCGCACGACCTGTCGGTGGTACGCCACATTTCCGACCGCATTGCGGTGATGTACCTCGGCCGGATCGTCGAGTTGGCCGACCGGAAGGCGCTGTACGAGGATCCGCTGCATCCGTACACGCGGGCGCTGTTGTCGGCAGTGCCGATCCCGGACCCCGTGATTGAGGCCAAGCGCGAGCGGATGGTGCTGCGCGGGGAAGTGCCAAGTCCGCTCAATCCGCCTTCGGGATGCGTGTTCCACCCCCGCTGCCCGGCCGCCGTTGATCGCTGCAGCGCGGAAATTCCTCCATTGAGGGAACTCAAGCCAGGGCACTGGGCGGCCTGCCACCTCGCCTGACCCCTGGGCGGGGGAACTTAGTCACCTTTCCCACCTCACTCGGCGTACAGTTCACTGGTCCGTGTGGATATTCTGGAGAGGGTGTTTCATGAGACGTTTCCGCGGTTTCGTCGCGCTTGCCGCCGCCGCAGCGCTGCTGCCGATGGCGGCCCAATCGCAACAACCGCGCAACGGCGGCGAACTGGTGTTCCCGGTGCCATCGGAGCCACCTTCCTACGACGGGCACCGCGAGGAAACCTTCGGCCTGATCCACCCGGTGGCGCCGTTCTACAACACGCTGCTGCGCGTCGATCCGAATGATCCGGCCGGCGTCAAGCCGGTGCCCTCGCTCGCCGAGAGCTGGACGATTTCGGCCGACGGCCTTACCTACACCTTCAAGTTACGCCAGGGAGTGAAATTCCACGACGGCAGCGAGATGACCTCGAAGGATGTGAAAGCGTCCTACGACAAGATCATCTTCCCGCCCGCCGGCATGGGTTCGACGCGCAAAGGGCAATATTCGGACGTCACCGTGGTCGAGGCGCCGGACCCGTATACGGTGCGCTTCAAGCTGAAGGAGAAGAGCGCCTCGTTCCTGCTATCCATTGCCTCGCCCTGGAATTTCATCTACAAGGCTGACCTCGTCGCCAAGGACGTCCACTGGTACGAAAAGAACATCATGGGCACGGGCCCGTTCACCTTCGTTGAGCACGTCAGGGGCTCGCACGTCGTGGGCAAGAAGAACCCGAACTACTGGGACAAGGGCAAGCCCTACCTGGACGGCTTCCGCGCCATCTTCATGCGCGATTCCGCGGCGCAGGTGGCCGCGGTCCGCGGCGAACGCGCCCACATCCAGTTCCGCGGCTTCAGCCCGGCCGAGCGCGACAGCATCGTCGGCACGCTCGGCAACAAGATCGTGGTGCAGGAGTCCCCCTGGGACTGCGTGCTGATGGTGGCCATCAACCACCAGAAGAAGCCCTTCGACGACAAGCGCGTGCGCCGCGCGCTGACGCTGGCACTCGATCGTCACCAGGCTTCCCAGTCGCTGTCGAAGATCGCGATCGTCAAGGCGGTGGCGGGGGTGCAGGTACCCGGTACGCCGTTCGCGACGCCGCCCGAGGAGTTGAACAAACTGGCCGGCTACTGGCCGGACATCGAGAAGTCGCGCGCCGAGGCGAAGCGCCTGCTGAAGGAAGCGGGCGTGCCCGACGGGTTCTCGTTCACGTTCCACAATCGCGGCATCCCGATGCCCTATGAGCCGCTCGGCGTGTGGCTGATCGACCAATGGCGCAAGGTCGGCCTGAACGTCCAGCAGCAGGTTATCGAGCCCGCCGGCTACTACAGCGTGCTGCGCAAGGGCGACGCGCAGGTGGCGATGGACTTCCAGTGCGGCTACATCGTCGAACCCGACCTCGACATGTACAAGTTCCTGTCGACCAAGCGCAACCCGGCCAACTACGGCTACTACGAGGATCCGGTGCTGGACGCGCTGTACGACAAGCAGGGCCGCGCCACCAACCCCGAGGAGCGCAAGGCGCTGATCCGCGAGTTCGAGAAGCGCCTGCTCGACGACGAAGTCCACTACCTGATGACCCTGCAGTGGCACCGCATCATTCCCCACTCCGCCAAGGTCAAGGGCTGGACGATCACGCCGAGCCACTACCTCAACAACACGCTCGATACGGTCTGGCTGACACAGTAGCCGGCATGGCCGGCTACATCGTCAAGCGGCTGCTGTTGATTTTCCCGACGCTGCTTGGCGTCGCAGTGCTGATTTTCCTTCTGCTGCGCGTGGTGCCGGGCGACGTGGTCGAGGCCCGCTACATGAGCGGCGAGGGCCAGTTCCAGTCGCAGGAGTTGATTGCCCTGGAGCGCAAGAAGCTCGGCCTGGACCAGCCGATGTGGAAGCAGTTCACCACCTGGATGGGGGGGCTGCTGCGCCTCGATTTCGGGCTTTCGATGTGGACCGGCGCCCCGATCACCGAGGAGATCAAGCTGCGCTTCGCGCTCTCGCTGCAGCTCGCCATCATGGCCTCCACGGTGGCGACGCTGCTTGCGATCCCGCTCGGCATCCTCGCCGCCGTCAAGCAGGACACCTGGGTGGACTACGCGGTGCGCGTGTTCTCGATCGCCGGCCTCGCTATGCCCTCGTTCTGGCTCGGCATCCTCCTGATCCTGGCGCTGCTGATCGTCTTCAAGTGGTTGCCGCCGATGGTCTTCACGCCGCTCTGGGTCAATCCCTGGGAGAACCTCGCCCAACTCATCTGGCCGGCGCTCGCCGTCGGCTACCGCTACTCCGCGGTCGGCACGCGCATGATGCGCTCGGCGATGCTTGAGGTACTGCGCGAGGACTACATCCGCACCGCGCGCGCCAAGGGCCTGTGGATGAAGCTCATCCTCTCCCGTCACGCGATGAAGAACGCGATCCTGCCGGTGCTCACGGTCATCAGTCTGGAGTTCGCGTTCCTGCTGGGAGGCTTGGTGGTGACCGAGCAGGTGTTCAACCTCAACGGCCTCGGGATGCTGTTCGTCGAGGCGATTTCCCACCGTGACTACCTGCTGACGCAGGCGCTGGTGATGCTCGTCGCCACCGCCTTCCTGATCGTCAATTTCGCGGTCGACATCGCGTACGCCTGGCTCGACCCGCGCATCCGCTACCGCTAAGCCATGAGCGCCACCCCGCAGACCGTAGAGGAATTATCCCGCCACGACCAGCGTAGCGGCTGGCTGGCAGTGGTCGGCGAATTTTGCGTGCGCCGGCCGCTCGGCGCCGTCGGCGCCGTCATCATCGTCGTGGTGGTCGTCCTGGCCGCGACGGCAAACCTCATCGCTCCGTACGACCCGCTCACGACCGACTACGCGGCCATGCTCGCCCCCCCGAGCAACAGCCACTGGTTCGGCACCGATGCCTACGGCCGCGACGTGCTGTCGCGCATCATCTACGGCTCGCGCACCGCGCTGACGGTCGGCCTCGGCGCCTCGCTGATCGGTGCCATCCTCGGCTCCCTGATCGGAGTCGCCAGCGCGTTCTTCGGTGGCCGCGTGGATCTGATCGTGCAGCGCGTCATGGACGTATTCTTCGCCTTCCCCGTCATCATCCTCGCGCTCGCAGTGGTCGCGGTCCTCGGCACCGGCGCCGGCAACGTGATCCTCGCCATCGCCGTGCCGATGGTGCCGCGCTGCGCGCGGGTGGTGCGGGCGAGCGCGCTCGCGGTGCGCGAGATGCCCTACGTCGACGCGGCGCGCGCCGCCGGCTTCGGCAACCAACGCATCATCCTGCGCCACATGCTGCCCAACGTCATGGCGCCGATCCTGATCATGGCGACCGCCTTCCTCGGCGAGGCGATCCTGCTCGAGGCCTCGCTCTCGTTCCTCGGCCTGGGTGTGCAGGAGCCGGTTGCGGCCTGGGGGCTGATGCTGCGCGGCGCGGCGGTGCAGTTCGCCGAAGCCGCGCCCTGGATGGCGATCTTCCCGGGGCTGGCGATCAGCCTCGCGGTGTTCGGCTTCAACCTGCTCGGCGACTCGCTGCGCGACGCTCTGGATCCACGGCTGCGCACCCAGTAGCTAGTAGCGGCCCCTGAACTCAGGCCGCGGCGCGCGCCGGGCTGGCATGACATTCGGCGAGGTAGGCCATCGCGGCCCGGACACCTTCCTTCTTTACCGGTACCCCGGCAAGTTGCAATCCCATCTCGCAACCAGCGAGGGTGCCGATGAGCGTCAAATCGTTGAAATCGCCCAGGTGTCCGATACGGAACACCTTGCCGGCGAGCTTGCCGAGGCCGGTGCCGAGCGACATGTCGAAATTCTCGAGGATGATCTCGCGCACGCGATCGGCGTCGTGCCCCGCCGGCATTAGCACCGCGGTGAGAGAACTGGAGTACTCGGCGGGATTCTTCGCCAGCACTTCCAGCCCCCAGGCGCGTACCGCGCGCCGCGTTGCCTCGGCGTGCCGTTGGTGGCGCGCGAACACGTTCTCCAAGCCTTCTTCGTCGAGTAGCATCTTGAGCGATTCGCGCAAGCCGTAGAGCAGATTGGTCGCCGGCGTGTAGGGGAAATAGCCGTCCTTGTTGCTGGTGATCATCTCGCCCCAGTCCCAGTAGCTGCGCGGCAGCTTCGCCGTTTTCGACGCCGCAAGCGCTTTCGCCGAAATTGCGTTGAAAGAAAGCCCGGGCGGCAGCATCAGACCCTTCTGCGAGCCGCCGACCGTGACATCCACGCCCCATTCGTCGTGCCGGTAGTCGATCGAGCCGAGCGATGAGATCGTGTCCACCAGAAAAAGCGCGGGATGCTCCGCGGCATCGATCGCGCGCCGCACTTCGGCAATGCGCGAGACCACGCCGGTGGCGGTTTCGTTGTGCACCACGCATACGGCCTTGATGCGGTGCTTCTTGTCCTCGCGCAGACGCGCTTCGATCGCCTGCGGGTCGGCACCGCTGCGCCAGTCGCTGGCGATGAACTCGGGCTCCAGGCCGAGCCGCTTGGCCATCTTTTGCCATAGCGTCGCGAAATGCCCGGTCTCGTACATCAGCACCTGGTCACCGGGCGAAAGCGTGTTCACCAGGGCCGCTTCCCAGGCGCCGGTTCCCGAAGCCGGATAGATCACGACATGGCCGGCGGTCTTGAAGACCCGTTTCATGCCTTCCAGGACCCCCTTGCCGAGCATGCCGAAGTCGGGGCTGCGGTGGTCCATGGTCGGGAAATCGATGGCGCGCAGCACCCGGTCAGGGACGTTGGTCGGTCCCGGTATCTGGAGAAAATGGCGTCCGGCAGCTCGAGTCATCCCTGTCTCCTAAGATTGCATACAAAAATATTTATTGTGCGCAGCATAGGGGCTAAGTATTGCGCAAATCGTACAAGTTTTGTATTCTGCATACAAAATGGACAATTCGCAAGAACCTACCCCAATCGTTCGCCGGCCCCTTCATGAGGAAGCGACCGAACGCCTGCGTGACCTGATCGTACAGGGCCGCCTCGCCACGGGCGCCCGGCTGAACGAACGCCTGCTTACTGCCCGGCTGGGTGTGTCCCGAACGCCTCTTCGCGAGGCCTTCAAGGTACTCGCTACGGAAGGCCTGGTCGAGTTGCTGCCGAACCGCGGCGCCATCGTCTCCCAACTGGACCCGGTGCGGCTGTCGGAGACCCTGGCTGTCATGGGCGCGCTCGATGCACTGGCCGGAGAACTTGCCTGCGCAAACGCGACCGACGCCCAGATCAACGAGATCCGCGCGCTGCACTACGAGATGCTCGCTTACCATGCACGCGGCGATCTCGCGGGCTATTTCAAGTTCAACCAGGCGATCCATCTGAAGATCGTAAAGTACGCCGGCAATGCCGTGCTCTACAACACCTACCGGCAACTGAACGGCGCCATGCAACGCGCACGCTACATGGCCAATCTGTCGAAGGAGCGCTGGGATACCGCGGTGCGCGAGCATGACGAAATCCTCGCCGCGCTGAGCGCGCGAGACGTCAAGCGCATTAGGGCCCTGCTCTCTGATCATCTCGCGCACAAGCTCGCAAGCGCGCTCGCCGCGTTGACCGCGCGCCAGGCGGCGTGAACGCGACGTCGTTCCCGGTCAGAGTGGTCACGGCAAAGCCGGACGATTCGTCGCTGGCACTGCGCTTGCGGAAGGAAGTCGACGGCGAAGTGCTCTTCGACGCCGCATCGCGCGGCCGCTATTCGACCGATGCTTCCATCTACCAGATCGAGCCGATCGGCGTGGTCGTGCCGCGCACTGCGGAAGCTGCCCGCACGGCGATTGTCGTCGCGGCGGAACAGGGCGTCCCGATCCTGCCACGCGGCGCGGGGAGCTCGCAGTGCGGCCAGGCCGTCGGCGCGGCGCTGGTAATCGATCACACGAAGCATCTTCATAAATTAGTCGATCTTGATATTGAAAACAAAACAGCGCTGGTGCAGCCCGGAATCGTCCTCGATACCCTGAACGCCGAACTGCGTGCGCATGGCCTGTGGTTTCCGGTGGATGTTTCTACAAGTGCGCAGGCAACCCTCGGCGGCATGGCGGGCAACAATTCCTGCGGTTCACGTTCGATCGCCTACGGCAATATGGTGCACAACGTACTCGCCATCGATGCCGTAACCGCCGAAGGAAAGCGCTGGCGCTTCGGGCCGATGGCGAGCCCTTCCGGACCGACCGAGTATCTTGATTTCGTTTCCCGGTTGAATGGCCTTTACGAAAGAGAGAAGGGCGAAATCGAAAGCCGTTTCCCGAAAGTTCTGCGCAAGGTCGCCGGCTACAACCTTGACCACCTCGGTCCGCCGCACGCCAACGCGGCGCATCTGCTGGTCGGCTCCGAGGGCACGCTCGCCTGGTTCGAGCAGTTGTTGTTGAAGCTCTCGCCGCTGCCTTCCGCGCGGGTGCTGGGCGTGGTGCATTTCCCGAAGTTCCATACTGCCATGGAGTTGACGCAGCACATCGTGAAACTCGGGCCTTCGGCGGTGGAACTGGTGGACCGCACCATGATCGGCCTGGCGCGCGACATCGCCTCCTTCCGAAAGACCGTGGAGGCATTCATCAAGGGCGAGCCGGACGCCATCCTGCTGGTCGAATTCTCGGGAGACGACGCTTCTCTTCAGAATTCGAAATTGAAGCAACTGACGCAACTGATGGCCGATCTCGGGCTGCCGGGCAGCGTGGTCGAGATTACCGATGCGAAGCAGCAGAAAGATCTCTGGGAAGTCCGCAAGGCCGGCCTGAACATCATGATGTCCATGAAAGGGGACGGCAAACCAGTCTCGTTCATCGAAGACTGCGCGGTGCCGCTGGAGCACTTGGCGGAGTACACCGACCGCCTGACGCAGGTGTTCGAGAAGCATGGCACGCGAGGCACCTGGTACGCGCATGCTTCGGTCGGTACGCTGCACGTGCGGCCCGTGCTCGACATGCGGCACGATGGCGCGGAAAAAATGCGTGCCATCGCTGAAGAGGCCTGCGCCATGGTCAGGCAGTACAAGGGCGCTTATTCGGGCGAGCATGGCGATGGGCTGGTGCGTTCCGAGTGGATTGCGCCGTTCTTCGGCCCGCGGCTTACCGCGGTGTTGGGCGAGATCAAATCACTGCTCGATCCGCGCGGACTCATGAACCCAGGCAAGATCGTCGCGCCATCGAAGATGGATGACAAGACGCTGTTCCGCTTCAAGCCCGGCTACGAGACCAAAGCGCCGCCGCCGGCGCTCGACTGGTCAGAATGGGGCGGACTGGATAAAGCCGTCGAGATGTGCAACAACAACGGCCATTGCCGCAAGTTCGACGCCGGCACGATGTGCCCCTCGTACCGGGTTACGCAGGACGAGCAGCACCTGACGCGCGGCAGGGCAAACACCTTTCGCCTCGCGCTGTCCGGGCAGCTGGGTCCGGACTCCGATGCGATGGTGAAGGAGGCGCTCGACCTGTGCGTCTCTTGCAAGGGCTGCAAGCGCGAGTGTCCGACCGGCGTGGATATGGCGCGCATGAAAATAGAATTCCTCGCCCACTACCGCAAAGACCACGGCCTGGCGCTGCGCGACCGCGCGGTGGCCTATCTGCCGCGTTACGCACAGCTAGCGGCGGCCGTCGGGCCGTTGTCGAATCTCGGCATGCGGATGTTCGGTGGGCTTGCTGGATTCACCGCGAAACGCCCGCTCCCCGCTTGGCGGCGCGACCGATTCGTCGACCGGGTACGGCCAAAAACCGGCGCGCGCGAAGTGGTGCTCCTGGTTGACACTTTCAATCGCTATTTCGAGCCCGAGAACGCGCGTGCCGCGATTCGCGTCCTTCAGGCCGCCGACTATCGCGTGCACGTGGCGGACCCGGTCCGGGGAAGTAGGCCGCTTTGTTGCGGCCGTACTTTTCTTTCCGCGGGCCTGGTTGATGAAGCCCGGGCCGAAGCGAAGCGCATGCTCGACGCGCTTTCCCCTTGGGTGGCGCATGGAGTGCCGATCATCGGGCTCGAACCCTCGTGCCTGTTGACGCTGCGCGACGAGTACGCGGTAATGCTGCCCGGAACGGATACGCTGGCGCAAAACGCCTTCCTGTTCGAGGAATTCCTCGCCAACGAGTCGAGGGCGGGCCGCCTGAACCTGAAACTGAAGGCGGTCGCTTCCGAGGCCCTACTGCATGGACACTGCCACCAGAAAGCGTTTGCGGTCATGGGTGATGTCGAGCATGTCCTGCGCCTTGTTCCGGAACTGAACGTCCGGACGATTGAGTCCTCCTGCTGTGGCATGGCAGGCGGTTTCGGCTATGAGGCGGAGCACTACGAGATCTCGATGAAGATGGGCGAAGCGAGCCTGCTGCCTGCGGTGCGCGAGGCTTCGGCCGACACCCTGGTCGTGGCCGACGGAACCAGCTGCCGACACCAGATCGAACATGGGGCGAAGCGCCCTGCGCTGCACGTCGCCCGGGTATTGGAGCGGGCGCTGGCCTGATCGCAAAACCGCCTCAGCGCGAGGCCAATGCGGCCATCACTGCAGATACGGTAAGCACCGATAGAGCAGTGGAAAGAACCGCGCTGCAAGAGGTCTCGAGTTCCAGCACTTTATAGCGCTGCGCAAGCACGAACGCGGTGGCGCCCAGCGGCAGGCTGGCGCATACCACTGCGATCTTGGCCCACAGCGGATCCATCTGCACGACGTGGTAGACCAGGACCGCGGTGATAATTGGGTGCAGCACCAGCTTCAGCAGCACCCCGGGCCAGCCTGCCGCCATGCCTTCGCCCATCGCCTGTCTTGAGACGAACAGCCCGAGCGCGAAGAGCGCCGCCGGACCGGCGGCACCGGCAAGCAGCTCGGCGAAACGCGAAACAGGTACCGGAAACGTCACTTCAGCGGCCACCAACAGGATCGCCAGGCCGATCGGCCAGATAAGCGGGCTTTTCACCACACTGGCGAGAGCCAGCGCAACGCGCTTGCCATGCGAATCGTGTTTGCCGTCGAAAAGTTCGAGCAGCGTCAACCCCAGCGCAAACAGGACCACGTTGGTGGCCACCGTCGCCATCGCCGCGGGCAGCGCGGCGGCTTCGCCGTAGGCGACGGTCAGCAGCGGAATACCCAGGTATCCAGTGTTGCCGAAGGAGGCGTTCAATCCGCGCAGCGCGCTTTCCTGGCCGCTACCACCCATCGCGAACGCCGATATCGCGAAACCCGCCGCGGCGCAGATCAGTGTTCCGGTAACCACGGCTGCGAGGAACGGAAAATTGAGGATCTGTGTCAGGCTGCCGCGCGACACGGCGACGAACAACATCGCGGGCAGGGCGAAAAAGAATACGAACTGGTTCAGGGCGTCGCTCGATTGCGCGCCGACGATCCCGAGCTTGCCGGCCAAAAAGCCGCACAGAACCAGTCCGAAGACGGGAATAACCGCCGAGACGATGGGTTCCAGCGCCATCATTCAGCGGGCCTTGCGCGACATGGCGAACAGCGCGATGCCCGCCAGGATCATCGGCAGACTCAGCCACTGGCCCATGGACAGACCTAGGGCGAGCAGGCCGAGGAAATTGTCGGGTTCGCGCGCGAACTCGCAGAGGAAGCGGAACGCGCCGTAGCCGATGAGGAACAGCGCCGAGACTTGCATGCGCGGGCGAGGGCGCGAGGAGAACCACCACAGCAGGGCGAACAGCGCGAAGCCCTCGAGCACCATCTGGTAGAGCTGCGAAGGGTGGCGCGGCAGGGGCCCGGCGCCGCGGAATACCATGCCCCAGGATACGTCGGTGACGCGCCCCCAGAGCTCGCCGTTGATGAAATTACCCAGGCGCCCGGCGGCGAGGCCGATCGGCACCAGCGGTGCGACGTAGTCCATCAGGTTCCACCAATTGACGCGCTGGCGCCAGGCGACGAAGGCCATGGCCGCGAGCACACCGAGAAAACCGCCGTGAAACGACATGCCGCCCTGCCAGATCGCGAACATCTCGAGCGGGTGCGACGAGTAGTAGCCCAGCTTGTAGAAAAGCACGTAGCCCAGGCGCCCGCCAAGAATCACCCCGACGATGCCGCCGAACAGGAGGTCGTCCAGCTGTTCGCGGGTGACGGGAGCACGGCCTGCCTTGATGCGCCGCGTGCCCAGCCACCAGAACGAAGCGAAGGCGAGCAGGTACATGAGGCCGTACCAGCGCACAGCCAGCGGGCCAATCGAGAACACCACCGGGTCGAATTGGGGATGCGTCAGCATGGTTCCAACCGCAGATTAGCGTGCAATCCTGCGTGCGTGCAGCACGAACTCGCGCGCGGCGGCGCCAAGTGCGCCGCGGCGCCAGGCCAGCCACAGGTCCAGGCGCGGATGCACGTCGGCAATCTCGCGGTAGGTGACGCCGCGTCGGCCGAGGTTCGCGACCGAAGCAGGCACGACCGCGACACCCATGCCGCTCGAAACGAGGCTGACGACGGTTTGCATCTGGATCGCTTCCTGCGCCACGCGCGGCGCGAAGCCGGCACGCCCCGCCAGCGCTGCAACCACATCGTGCAGGCCGGGTGCGATCTCGCGCGGTGCCATGACGAACGCCTCTGCCGCGAGTTCATGCATGGCGACCTTTCCGAGCGCGCGCGCCAGCCGGTGGCGCGAAGGCAGGGCGACCAGGAACCGTTCGCGCTGGACGACGATGTGCTCCAGGTCCGCGCCGGCCACGGGCGGCAGCAACAGGCCGAAATCCAGCTCGCCGGCCGCGAGAGCCGCGGCCTGGTCGGGTGACAGCATTTCACGCAATGCAAGCGCGACCCCGGGCCGCGCGGCCTTGTAGGCCCTGAGCAGGCCCGGCAGCACGCCGTAGTCGGCAAGCGAGACAAAGCCCAGGCGCAACCGCCCGCCGCCGGCCGCCATGCGCCCCACTTCGAGCACTGCGTGCTCCAGTTGCGCCAGCAGGCGCTTGGCCTCTTCCAGAAAGCGGGCACCCTCGGGCGTGAGTTCCACCCTGCGCCGCGTGCGCGCGAGCAGCGTCGCGCCGAGGCGTCCTTCGAGATCCCGGATCGAGCGCGAAAGGGGCGGCTGCGACATGTGCAGCGCGGCGGCGGCGCGGCCGAAATGCAGGCGTTCGGCGACGGCGACAAAGTGACGCAACTGGCGCAGGTCGGGCGTATTCATACCCTGGGAGTATCAATCATGGCCTTGCATTGTATTGGATTGCAATACAACCCCTGGCTTAGACTCGCAGCCCCAGAGGAGGAAACCATGACGACCCCGATCAACCGCCGTTCCAAGCTTATTACGCAGGGCCCCGCCCGCTCGCCCAACCGCGCCATGTTGCGCGCGGTCGGCTTCGGCGACGGCGACTTCGAGAAGCCGATCGTCGGCGTGGCCAACGGGCATTCGACGATGAACCCCTGCAATGCCGGCATCCAGCCGCTGGTGGACAACGCCATCGCGGCGCTGGAAGCGGCGGGTGCCAAGCCGCAGGTATTCGGCGTGCCGACCATCACCGATGGCATCGGCATGGGGACCGAGGCGATGAAGTATTCGCTGGTTTCGCGCGAGGTGATCGCCGATGCGATCGAGACCTCGGTCAATGGCCAGGCGATGGATGGCGCGCTGGTGGTCGGCGGCTGCGACAAGAACATGCCCGGCGGCATGATGGCGCTGGCACGCATGAACGTGCCGGGAATCTACGTCTACGCCGGCACCATCAAGCCCGGCAAATGGAAGGGACAGGATCTCACCGTCGTCTCGGTGTTCGAGGCGGTGGGCGCCTTCAGCGCGGGCAAGATGAGCCAGGAAGATTTCATCGGCATCGAGAAGAACGCCTGCCCTTCGGTCGGCGCCTGCGGCGGCATGTTCACCGCCAACACGATGTCGTCCTCTTTCGAGGCGCTCGGCATGAGCCTGCTGGGTTCCTCGCAGATGGCGGCGCCCGACCGGGAAAAGGCCGACTCCGCGACCGAGTCGGCGAAAGTCCTGGTCGAAGCGATCCGCAGAAACCTCAGGCCGCGCGACATCGTCACCCGCAAATCGATCGAGAACGCGATAGCGCTGGTGATGGCGACCGGCGGCTCGACCAACGCGGTGCTCCACTACCTGGCGATTGCTTCGGCCGCAGGCGTCAAGTGGACCATTGACGATTTCGAGCGCGTGCGCCGCAAGGTCCCGGTGCTGTGCAACCTCAAGCCCTCCGGGCAGTACGTCGCGGTGGATTTTCATCGCGCGGGCGGTGTGCCGCAGGTGCTGAAGATCTTGCTAGCGAACGGAGCGCTGCACGGCGATTGCATGACCATTCATGGCAAGACCATGGCGCAGATGCTGAAGGACGTACCCGCCGAACCGCGGCCCGACCAGGACGTGATCCGGCCGTGGTCGAAGCCGATGTACAAGCAGGGCCATCTCGCAATCCTGAAGGGCAACCTGGCGACCGAGGGTTGCGTGGCCAAGATCACGGGACTAAAAAAGATCTCGATCACCGGGCCGGCGCGCGTCTTCGATTCCGAACCGGCCGCAATGAAGGCAATCCTTGCCAGGAAAATCAAGCCGGGCGATGTGCTGGTCATTCGCTACGAGGGCCCCAAGGGCGGGCCCGGCATGCAGGAGATGCTGGCGCCGACAGCCGCGCTGATCGGGCAGGGCCTGGCCGAATCGGTGGGATTGCTCACCGATGGGCGTTTCTCCGGCGGCACTTGGGGCATGGTGGTCGGGCACGTCGCGCCCGAGGCCTATGTGGGCGGCACCATCGCGCTGGTGAAGGAGGGCGATTCGATCACCATCGATGCAAAGAAGCTGCTTCTTCAGCTGAACGTGCCCGCCAAGGAACTTGCTGCGCGCCGGAAAAAATGGAAAGCACCCAAGCCACGCTACACCAGGGGCTTGCTGGCGAAATACATGCGCCTGGTTTCCACCGCCAGCCTGGGGGCGATCACCGACTCAGAAGCTTGAGCCGGGTTGCTCGAGGAATTCCACTTCCTCGGGCGTGCTGGCGCGCCCGAGCACCGCATTGCGGTGGGGAAACCTGCCGAAGCGGCGGATGATGACCAGATGCGCCTCGGCCCATTTCGGCAGGTCTGCGGTTTGCGGAAACACCGCGATTTCCTGCATCAGGGCGAGACAGCGCTCCTGATCCGCCAGCGCTTCGGAATGCTCGAGGGGCAGGTAGGCGAACATGCGCTCATCGGGCGTCATGGCCTTGTCCCAGCCGTTATCCAGAATAACGCATGTCGCTGAGCGCGCCAGGTGATCTGCGGCGAACGCCTTTGCGCTGCCGCGGAACATGTTGCGCGGGAACTGATCCAGCACAAGCACGAGCGCGAGACAGCCTGCAGGGTTTTTCTGCCAGTCTTGTAGCCGTTCTGCGGCAGCAAGCCCGTATAGCGAAAAGAACCGCCGGCGAATCTCCTCGTCGAAAGCAGGGTTCTTTTCGAACCAGGCCTTGCGGTCGCTGCCGAACCAGAAATCGCGCACGTCTTGTGGATTCACCCCCTGCATAATGCCCGACATGGCCAATCGGTTGGCAAACGAAACCTCGCCCTACCTGCAGCAGCACGCGGGAAATCCGGTCGACTGGTATCCGTGGGGTCCGGAGGCGCTCGCGCGGGCGAAGGCGGAGGACAAGCCGATCCTGCTCTCGATCGGCTATTCCGCCTGCCACTGGTGCCACGTGATGGCGCACGAGAGCTTCGAGGACGCGCAGATTGCGGCGCTGATGAACCGCGACTACGTCAACATCAAGGTGGACCGTGAAGAGCGGCCCGACATCGACCAGATCTACCAGAGCGCGCACCAGATGCTCGCGCGCGGCGCCGGCGGCTGGCCGCTGACCATGTTTCTTTCCCCCGATGGCACTCCCTTTCTCGGCGGTACCTATTTTCCGAAGGTCGCGCGCTACGGGCTGCCCGGATTCGCGGCGCTGCTCGGGCAGGTCAATGAAATCTGGCGCAACAAACGGGCTGAGATAGGCGAGCAGAACCAGCAAGTGAAGAGCGCGTTCGCGGGCACGCTACCCGCGAGCGGCGCCCACCGTTCCGAAATTGGCGACGCGCCCGTACGGGGGATGCTGCAGAACCTGCGCGCCAATTTCGATGCGCGCCACGGCGGCTTCGGCGGGGCGCCCAAATTCCCGCACCCGACCGATCTGGAGCTTTGCCTTCGCAATGGGGAGATCGAGATCGCGCATACGACTCTCACGCGCATGTGCGAGGGCGGGATCTACGATCAACTCGGCGGCGGCTTCTGCCGCTACAGCGTGGATCAGTACTGGATGATCCCGCATTTCGAAAAGATGCTCTACGACAACGGGCCGCTGCTGCACCTGCTGGCCGATGCCTGGCTCGCGACTGGCGATGTGCTCTACGCCCGCTGCGCCGAGGAAACGGCAGGCTGGGTCCAGCGCGAAATGCAATCGCCCGAGGGAGGGTATTACTCCTCGCTCGACGCCGACTCGGAGCACGTGGAGGGCAAGTTCTACGTCTGGGATCGCGAGGAAGTGCGGGCTCTGCTCACTGCCGCCGAGTTTCAGCAGGTCGAGGCGCATTACGGCCTGGACCTGCCGCCGAACTTCGAGAAAAAGCATTGGCATTTGCGCATCGCTGCTCCCTTGCACAACGAAGATCTCTTGAACTTGGCCAGAGGAAAGCTCTTTGCGGCCCGCGAGACGCGCATCCGTCCCGGGCGCGATGAAAAGATCCTCGTGTCGTGGAATGCGCTCGCGATACGTGGCATGGCGCATGCGGGACGGGTATTCGGGCGGCCGGATTGGATCGAATCGGCGCGCCGCGCCCTGGGATTCATCCGCAGTCATATGTGGAGGGGCGGACGGCTGCTGGCGACCGCGAAGGACGGGCGCGCGCATCTTTCGGCATACTTGGACGATTACGCCTTTCTGGTCGCGGCTTTGCTCGAGTTACTGCAGGCCGGGTTCACGGCAGCCGATCTTGAGTTCGCGGAACAGCTGGCAGAGGTGCTGCTGGAGCAGTTCGAGGACCCGGATCGCGGCGGTTTCTTTTTTACCGCACGCGACCACGAAAAACTGTTGCACCGGCCCAAGCCTGGCGACGACAACGCTAAGCCCTCGGGCAACGGGGTCGCGGCATGGGTCCTCGGCCGCCTCGCCGCGCTCACGGGCGAAGACCGCTACGCGCGTAGCGCGGAGCGGACGCTGGAGCTGTTCTACCCGGCAATGGTTGACCGGGCCGCGGGTCATGCCCAGCTTTGCATCGCGCTTGAGGAATTCCTCACCCCGCCGTCCGTCCTGGTGCTGCGGGGGCAGCGAGGCCCGCTCTCCCAGTGGAGCGAACAATTGGCCCGCGAGGAGTTCTTGCCGGGCATGCTGGTTGTCCCAGCGGAAGACGGCGTCGCGGGCCTGCCACCGTTTCTGGACAAGCCCTCGCGTCCCGAAGCTGTCAACGGATGGCTTTGCCGAGGCGTTACTTGCCTAGCGCCGATCAGCTCGCTGGAAGAGTTGCGCAGCGCTTGCAAACAGGCTGGAATGAGGTAGCATCCGCACACTCTAATATGACAGGAACCATATGAAATCATTGATTATTTCTGCCGCTGCACTGGCTTTGAGTGTAGCGTTGCCTGCGCAGGCGAGCGAAGACCTTGCGAAGAAACACCAGTGCATGACCTGCCACGCGGTCAAGGGCGCGAAAACCATCGGCCCGACCTACGCCGACGTGGCCAAGAAGTACGCCGGCCAGAAGGACGCGGAGGCCAAGCTCGCCGAGAAGGTAAAAAAGGGCGGGCAGGGCGTCTGGGGCCAAGTGCCGATGCCGCCTAACGCGGCGGTGCCGGATGCCGATCTAAAGGCGCTGGTGAAGTGGGTGCTGTCGATTAAGTAATCTTCCGAAAAACCGCCGGATAGCGGGGAAAAGGCCGGGTTCGTCCGGCCTTTTCTTTTTTCGGGGCGTAGGAGTATCATCCGCCCCCTGCCCGATCCCTTAAAACAAACCCCCATTCTGGAGAGAACATGAAGCGCGCATTGGTTGGACTCACGGCCGTGGCGGCTGCGGTCGCCTTAATCGGCTGTGGCAAGGAAGAACCCAAGAAACAACCCGTCACGCAAGCTCCGCCCGCGGCGCCCTCGATCGAAATCAAGATCGGTCACGTCGGACCGCTTACCGGCGGCATCGCGCACCTGGGTAAGGACAACGAGAACGGCGCGCGGCTCGCGATCGACGAAGCCAACGCAGCGAAGATCAAGATCGACGGCAAAGATGCGAAGTTCGTACTGGTTGCCGAAGACGACCAGGCGGATCCGAAAGTCGGCACCACCGTGGCGCAAAAGCTGGTGGACGCCAAGGTCGCCGGCATCGTCGGCCATCTGAATTCCGGCACCACCATCCCCGCGTCGGCCATCTACAATCAGGCCGGCATTCCGGTGATCTCTGGCTCGGCGACCAATCCGAAGCTGACCGAGCAGGGCTTCAAAGTCGTGTTCCGCACCGTCGGGCGCGACGATCAGCAGGGCCCGGCGATCGCGAGCTATCTCGCGGATACGAAGAAACCCAAACTGGTGGCGGTGATTGACGACGCCACGGCCTACGGCGAGGGCATCGCCAACGAAGTCGAAAAAACGCTCAAGGCGGCCAACATCAAGGTACTGCCGCGCGAGAAGGGCACCGACAAGACCACTGACTGGAAGGCCATCCTCACCAAGGTCAAGGGCAAGAACGCCGATGCGGTGTTCTACGGTGGCATGGACGCCACCGGCGGTCCGCTGCTCAAGCAGGGACGCGAACTAGGCGTCAAGGCGGTGTTTTCGTTTGGCGACGGCGCCTGCACCGACGACATGACCAAGCTCGCCGGCGCTGCGGCCGATGGCCTTCTGTGCTCCCAGGCCGGCTTGCCGCCGCAGGCTGCGGACCCGAAGTTCCTCGCCGCCTACAAGAAGAAGTTCAACGTTGACCCGATCCTGTACGCGCCCTTCACCTACGACGGCGCCAATTTGCTGATTGAAGCGATGAAGAAAGCCAACTCGGCCGATCCCGCAAAGTACCTGCCCGAACTGGCCAAGAGCGACTTCAAGGGCGCCACCGGCCAGATCTCCTTCGATGCGAAGGGCGACCGCAAGGACGCCGAGATGACGATTTTCACCATGAAGGACGGCAAACTCGGGCCGATTGCGATCATCAAAGGTGGCAAAACGACCGATTACGCCGAGTTCATGAAAGCGGCAGCCCCTGCGCCGGCCGCCCCCGCGGCGGAACCCGCGAAGGACGCAGCCAAGAAGTAAACCAGCACCAGGCATTAAACGGAACGGCACCTTCGGGTGCCGTTTTCGTTTACGCTCGGGCACAGGGGGAGGAAACCGCAGGGATGGACATCTTCGTCCAGCAGTTGATCAACGGGCTCACGCTCGGGGCGGTGTACGCCGTGGTCGCGCTCGGCTACACGATGGTCTACGGCATCATCCAGCTGATCAATTTCGCGCATGGCGAGTTGGTAATGATCGGTGCCATGGTTGCTTTCACCGTGATCAACTTGCTCGCGGCGGCGGGCATGCCGCCGCTGGCGGTGGTGCTTATCGGCGCAGCGTGTGCAGTTCCGGTGTGCATGCTGGTCGGCTACTTGATGGAACGACTCGCCTATCGCCCTTTGCGGCAAGCGCCGCGCCTGGCGCCGCTGATTACCGCGATCGGCGTCTCCATCGTTCTGCAGCACCTCGCGATGCTGGTCTGGAGCCGCAACGTGCTTGCGTTTCCGCAGATCATCCCGCTCACCACTTACTCGTTCGCCGGCGCGATCGTCACCGGGGTGCAACTCACCATCCTCGGCCTGTGCTTCGCAATGATGGCGGGGCTCGCGCTGCTCGTCTACCGCACGCGGCTGGGGACGGCAATGCGGGCCACCGCGCAGAACCCGCAGGTGGCGCGGCTGATGGGTGTGGATGTCAATCGCGTTATCGCCGCAACCTTCATCATCGGCGCCGGGCTCGGCGCCGTTGCGGGCGTGATGTTCGGGACCTACTACGGCGTCGCGCAGTACACGATGGGCTCGGTCCTCGGCCTGAAGGCGTTTGCCGCCGCCGTGCTCGGAGGCATAGGCAATGTTCCCGGTGCCATGGTCGGCGGCTTGGTGCTCGGCGTAGTCGAGGCGCTGGGCGCGGGCTACATCGGCGATCTCACCGACCTTTGCCGCTACGGGCCGCTGGCGGACGCGCTCGGCGAGCACTGCGCCGACGGCGGCCATTTCGTGCTATTCGGCTCCAACTATCAGGACGTATTCGCTTTCGTTGTCCTGATCCTGGTGCTGGTATTTCGGCCTTCGGGCCTGCTGGGCGAACGGGTGGGCGACCGGGCATGAACCGCAGGAAGCTGATCTGGACAGGCATTGCGCTCATCGCTGTCGCTTTGCTGCTGCTTCCTTTCGCGCTCTCCTACGCCGGCACCGCCTGGGTGCGCATCGCCAACTTTGCGATGCTCTATGTGTTGCTCGCGCTCGGCCTCAACATCGTGGTCGGTTTTGCCGGTTTGCTGGATCTGGGCTATATCGCGTTCTATGCCGTTGGCGCCTATGTCTACGCGCTGCTCGCGAGTCCACAGTTCGGTTTGCATCTGCCTTTCTGGGTGATTCTGCCGATTGGCGCCGCCACCGCGGCGCTGTTCGGCGTTCTGCTCGGTGCACCCACGCTCAAGCTGCGCGGCGATTATCTCGCCATCGTCACACTTGGCTTCGGCGAAATCGTACGAATATTCCTGAACAACCTGTCGCAGCCGGTGAACATCACGCGTGGCCCGCAGGGCATCGCCGGCATCGACCCGGTGCGTGTCGCCAGCGTCGATTTTTCTCGCAGCGACAACGTGCTGGGCGTCGTGGTGAGCGGGCCGATGAAGTACTACTACCTGCTGCTGCTGCTGCTGCTCGCAATCGTGCTGATCAACGTGCGATTGCAGAACTCGCGCATCGGCCGCGCCTGGGAAGCGATCCGCGAAGACGAAGTCGCGGCACGCGCCATGGGCATCGATACGACCGGCATGAAGCTGCTTGCGTTCGCCATGGGCGCGAGCTTCGGCGGCGTCGGGGGAGGCATGTTCGCCGCGATGCAGGGTTTCATCTCGCCGGAAAGCTTCGTGCTGGTGGAATCGGTGATGGTGGTCTCGATGGTGGTGCTGGGCGGCATGGGAAACATCGCCGGGGTGATCCTGGGTGCGCTGCTGCTCGCCTTCGTGCCCGAAATCCTGCGCTGGACGGTGGAGCCGGTGCAACAGGCTCTTTTTGGCAAGATGCTGGTCGAGCCCGAAGTGATCCGCATGCTGATATTCGGCCTGGCGCTGGTGCTGGTGATGTTGTTTCGTCCCGCCGGACTCCTGCCTTCCGCGGTTCGCAAACGTGAATTGACCCATGACCGCACTACTTGAGGCGAGCGGCGTCGGCAAGCGATTCGGCGGCGTGCAGGCGCTTGCCGGCGTGTCGTTCGCCATCGCGCAGGGCGACATCTACGGCCTGATCGGCCCGAACGGCGCTGGCAAGACGACGCTGTTCAACCTGCTTACCGGCATTTACTCGCCGGACGGCGGCGTCTTCACGCTGGACAAGAAGAGCATCACCAACTTAAAACCCGATCAGATCGCCAGGGCGGGCATTGCGCGCACCTTCCAGAACATCCGCCTCTTCGCCAGTCTTTCCGCGCTGGAGAACGTGATGATCGGCCGCCACTCGCGTACACGCGCCGGGGTGCTCGGGGCGGTTTTCCGCAACCGGCGGACGCTGGAAGAGGAAAAGGATACGGAGGCGCGCGCGCTGCAGTTGCTCGAGTATGTCGGCATTCGCAGCCGTGCCAATGACGCCGCCGGAAGCCTGCCCTACGGCGACCAGCGGCGCCTGGAAATCGCGCGTGCGCTCGCGGCTGAACCGAAGTTGCTCGCGCTGGACGAGCCGGCGGCCGGCATGAACGCCTCCGAAACGCTGTCGCTACGCAAGCTGCTGCAGGACATCCGCAAGGACGGGACCACGATCCTGCTCATAGAACACGATATGCGCCTGGTCATGAACGTCTGCGACCGGGTGCTGGTGCTGGATTACGGCGAGAAGATAGCGGAGGGGACGCCGGCCGAGGTACAGCGCGATCCTCGCGTCATTGAGGCCTATCTTGGTGTTGCCAGTGCTGCTTGAACTCAGGGGCCTCGAGGTAAATTACGGCGGTATCCGCGCCGTGAAAGGCATCGACCTCGCCGTCGAAGAAGGCGAATTGGTCTGCCTTATCGGCGCCAATGGCGCGGGCAAGAGCACCACGCTGCGCGCGGTTTGCGGGCTGCTGGCGGCGCGCGCGGGCAGCGTACGGTACGCCGGTGCGGACATTGCCGGCACGCCGGTCCACGAATTGCCGCGCAGGGGACTGGTGATGGTCCCCGAGGGCCGCGGCATTTTTGCGCAACTCACGGTGGAAGAGAACCTCGCCATGGGCGCGTTCACGCGAGATGACGGCGACATCGCGCGGGACCTGGAGCGCCGGTACGAGACGTTTCCGCGCTTGAAGGAACGACGCAAGCAGACTGCGGGAACCCTTTCGGGCGGTGAGCAGCAGATGCTCGCCATCGGCCGTGCGCTGATGGCGCGCCCGAAGCTGCTGCTGCTGGACGAACCTTCGATGGGCCTCGCGCCCCGGCTGGTAGCGAAAATCTTCGAGATCGTGCGCGAGATCGCAAGCGAGGGCGTCACGATCCTTCTGGTGGAACAGAACGCGCGCCTCGCGCTCGAGGTCGCCTCGCGCGGCTATGTCATGGAATCGGGAAACATCACCCTTGCTGGGGAATCAGCGAAGCTGCTTGCAGACCCGAAGGTGCGGGAAGCTTATCTTGGAGAGGCCGCAGCCTAGGGCGTTGCCGCGGTATCCGCCTGGGTGGTGAAGCTGTCGGCGTAGAACTCGTCTTCGGGCAGCTTGCATGAGGCAATGAGGTCTTTGCGCGCCGAATCGACCATGATCGGTACGCCGCAGGCGTAGACCTGATGGCCGGAGAGGTCGGGGAAATCCTGCATTACGGCGCGGTGCACGAAGCCGGTGCGTCCGCGCCAGTGGTCCTCGGACTGGCCATCGGAGATCACCGGGACGTACTTGAAGCCGGGGTTCTCGGCGGCCCATTTCTCCGCGAGCGCGTGCATGTAGAGATCCTTCGGCCGCCGCCCGCCCCAGTAGAGCGTCATCGGGCGCGCGATACCCTTGTGGAACATGTGCTCGATCACCGCCTTGATCGGCGCGAAGCCGGTGCCCGAAGCCACCAACACCACGGGCTTGTCCGATTCCTCGCGCAGGAAGAACGTGCCCATGGGGCCTTCGCAGCGAAGGATGTCGCGTTCCTTCATCTTGCTGAAGACGTGGTCGGTGAATTGCCCGCCCGCAACGTGGCGCACATGCAGTTCGATCAGTTCGGTGTCATGGGGCGGATTGGCGATCGAGAAGCTGCGCCGCCCGCCGTTCTTCAGCAGGAACTCGATGTACTGCCCGGCAAGAAAATTCAGTTTCTCGTTTGCCGGCAACTTGAGGTGCAGCACCATCACGTCATCGGCCAGTTGCTCCAATTTCTGCACCCGGCAGGGCAGCTTCTTGACCTGAATGTCCTTCGCGGCCCCGACTGTGCGCGCTTCCAGCACCAGATCGCTGAGCGGCTTTGCCTGGCAGAAAAGCGTCTTGCCCTGCGCCTTTTCTTCGTCGGTAAGCGCTTTGGGCTGGTAGACGCCGTAATCCACGGCGCCGGACACGATCTTGCCCTTGCAACTGCCGCAGGCGCCGTTCTTGCAGCCATAGGGCAGGACAAAGCCCTGCCGCAGCGCCGCGGCGAGCACGGCCTCGCCATCCTCGACCTGGAACTGGTGACCGCTCGGCTGCAGAGTGACTGTATGCATGTGGCTACAATTGCACCAATGAAACGCCTGTTGATCGTCGGCTTCGGCGATATCGCGCGCCGCGCCGCACCGTTGCTTTCATCCCGCTTCGCGCTGCGCATTGCTTCGCGCTCGCACGGGCTGGACCTCGACCGGCCCGAAAGTCTGGCCTCGCTCGAGTCCGCGGATGCGGTGCTGCACTGTGCGCCGCCACCGCAAACAGGCGAGGGCGACGCCCGCACCGCAAACCTCCTTGCGGCGCTCGAGAGGAGGCGAATTCTACCAACCCGCTTCGTCTACATCAGCACCAGCGGTGTATACGGCGATTGCGGCGGGGCGCTGGTGGATGAATCGCGTGCCGTGAATCCGCAGAGCGAACGCGCGAATCGGCGTGTCCACGCCGAGGAGCAGCTTGCGCTTTGGTGTGCGAGGCATGGGGTCACGCTGATTGTGTTGCGCGCACCTGGCATCTACGCGGCGGACCGGCTGCCGCTGGAGCGCCTGCGAACCGGCACGCCGACACTGCGCGACGAGGACGACGTCTTTACAAACCACATTCACGCAGAGGATCTTGCCGGCATCTGCGTGCGCGCGCTGGAAGACGATGCTCCGGCTGGCATCTACAACGCGTCGGACGACTCGCAGCTGAAGATCGGCGAATGGTTCGATCTGGTCGCCGACCGGGCCGGATTGCCGCGCCCGCCGCGCATCGCGAGGAGCGAGGCGGCGGGGCGCATCCCTGCCGGGATGTTGTCTTTCATGAACGAGTCCCGCCGGCTGGACAACCGGCGCCTGAAGCGCGTTCTGGGTGTACCGTTACGCTACCCGACGGTCCGTGAAGGATTAGTGCAGGAAGGGGGCTTGGCGCATGAGCACACTGTTGGTGTTGACTAACCTGCCGGATCGCGCGGCGGCGGAGCGGCTCGCCGGCTCCCTGATCGAGAAGCGCCTCGCCGCTTGCGTCAATATTCTCGCGCCCTGCCAATCCGTGTACCGGTGGAAGGAAGTGGTACAGCACGAAGAAGAGCATCCGATGCTGATCAAGTCCACCGCCAAGGCCTATCCCGCCCTTGAAGCCGCGATCCGCGCCGGCCATCCTTATGAACTTCCGGAGATCATCGCGGTCCCAGTCGAGCGCGGCCTGCCGGCGTATCTTGACTGGATTGCCGCCGAGACCAACCATTCCCGTGACTAGAGTTCTTTCCTTTCTGCTGTGTTTTTTCGCTGCCGGCGCCGCACCGGCGGCGGGTATTGACGATCTGCTCGAGCCCGAAAAGGCGTTTCGCATGTCCGTGAGCGCACTCGACGCGACCACGGTGGAGGTGAAATTCGCGATTGCCGATGGCTATTACATGTACCGGGAGCGTTTCCGGTTTGCCCTGGATCCCGGCTCGAAGGCCACGCTTGGCGCGCCGCAGTTTCCGCCGGGAACGCGCAAGACGGACGAGTTCTTTGGCGAGGTCGAAACCTACCGCAAGCAGGTGGTGATCCGCTTGCCCGTGGAGCACGTGGAAGGGCCTCTGCATCTGACGGTCACCTCGCAGGGCTGCGCGGACGCGGGCGTTTGCTACATCCCGATGGACAGCATGGCGACGATTCAGCTTGCCGGGTTCTCCGCGCCGGCGGCGAGCGTGCCGCCGACGCCCGGATTCACCGTCCAGGTCAGCGATTTCGAGGTCGCACACCTGTTCCAGTCCGGCGGACCGTTCCTGGTCCTGGCGAGCTTCCTCGGTTTCGGGCTGCTGCTCGCCTTCACGCCCTGCGTGCTGCCGATGATCCCGATCCTCTCCGGAATCATTGCGGGCGAAGGCCGGGATCTCGGAAAGCTGCGCGCGTTGCTGTTGTCCGCGGCCTACGTGCTTGGCATGGCTCTCACCTATGCCGTCGCGGGCGTGGCCGCCGCGTGGTCCGGCACGCTGCTCGCGGCCGCATTGCAGAATGCGTGGGTACTGAGTGCGTTCGCGCTGGTATTCGTGGTGCTCGCGTTTTCGATGTTCGGTTTATACGAGCTGCAACTGCCCGGATTCCTGCACCACCGGCTGCATGCCGCGCACGGTCGGCTGCAGGGCGGCCGCGTCGCGTCAGTCGCCGCGATGGGCGCATTGTCCGCGATCATCGTGAGTCCCTGCGTGGCGGCGCCGCTGGCCGGCGCGCTGCTCTATATCAGCCAAACCCGTGATGTGGCGCTCGGCGGCTCGGCCCTGTTCGCGATGGCACTGGGCATGGGCATACCGCTGCTGGTGATCGGGGTTTCGGAAGGCGCGGTGCTGCCTAGGTCCGGCCCGTGGATGGTGCGTGTCAAGCACGTGTTCGGCGTGCTGTTGCTGGCGGTTGCGCTGTGGATCGTCTGGCCGGTGCTTCGCCCTGCGGGCAGCAATGTCGATTTCGTCCGCGTCCAGTCGATCGCCGAACTGGAACAGAGGCTGGTTTCGCCCGGCAAGCCGGTGATGCTGGATTTCTACGCCGACTGGTGCGTGTCCTGCAAGGAGATGGAGGCGCTGACCTTCACCGATGTGCGCGTCAAACCCAAGCTCGATGCCATGCTGCTGCTGCAGGTAGACGTGACCGCCAATACCGTGGAGCACAAGGTGTTGCTCAAGCGTTTTTCGCTGTTCGGGCCGCCGGGCATCATTTTCTTCGACGCGCAGGGCCGCGAGATCAAGGGGCTGCGCGTTATTGGTTATCAGAACGCCGAACGTTTCCTGCGCACACTCGAACTGGCAGTCGCGCCCTGATGCGCCGCCACATCCGCGGCCTCGATCACGTCGTGATCCTGGTGCACGACCTCGAGCGCGCGCACGATACCTACCAGCGGCTCGGTTTCACCCTTACGCCACGAGGCTATCACTCGCTCGGCTCGCGGAACCACTGCATCATGTTCGGGCGCGACTACATCGAGCTGATGGCGGTGCCCAAACCGCATCCGGCGATCCAGTACTTCTCCGATTTTTTGGCAAACGGCGAAGGTCTGGGCGCGATCGCACTGGCGACGGACGATGCCGATGGCGCGCGTGCCGAGTTGACGAAATCGGGAATCGCGGCGGAGGCGCCGCTCGATTTGTCCCGTCCGGTCGCGGGCCTTGGCAAGGCGCGCTTTCGGCTGGTGCAACTGCCGCCCGGTCAAACGCCGGGTTGTCTAATGTTCCTTTGCCAGCATCTGACGCGGAAAATCGTCTGGCGCAAGGAGTACCAGGCACATGCAGTCGGTGCCACTGAAATCGCGGCAGTCGCCGTCGTCGCGGAGGCCGCCGCCGGCTACTCCGGGGTCTTGGACGAGAAACCGCGCCGGATCAAAGAAGGGTTGCTGGTCGAGTCCGGCTCAGCGCCTGTGGTGCTTTCAGATCTTCAGAAGATGGCAATCCGGCTCGAACGCGTGAGTCTCCCCAAGCGCAGGCCGCCATTCGTTGCCGCGCTCTTTATCCGGGTCGCGGATCGCGCCCGCGCTGCAACGGCAATGCGTCGAGGCGGTTTCGCCCCGGTCGCGCTTGGGGACGGATCTTTCGCCATTGGCGCCGATGAGGCGAACGGTGTCGCCCTGATCTTCGGCTAGCGCTTCAGGTTGGCAGCGGCTTCCATTGCGAAGTAGGTGAGGATGCCATCCGCGCCCGCGCGCTTGAATGCGACGAGCGACTCCATGATGCAGGACTCGGGCAGCCAGCCGTTGGCGATCGCGGCGCGCAGCATCGCGTATTCGCCCGACACCTGATAGGCGAAGGTCGGCGCCTTGAACTCATCCTTCACGCGCCGCAGGATGTCCAGATACGGCATGCCCGGCTTCACCATCACCATGTCGGCGCCCTCGGCGAGGTCGAGGCCGACTTCCCACAGCGCTTCGTCGGAATTCGCCGGATCCATCTGGTAGGTTTTCTTGTCGCTCTTGCCGAGATTCTTTGCCGAACCCACGGCGTCGCGGAACGGCCCGTAGAAACCCGATGCGTATTTCGCCGAGTACGCCATGATTTTCGTATGGATGTGGCCCTTCTTTTCCAGCGCCTGGCGGATGCGGCCAATGCGGCCGTCCATCATGTCCGAGGGCGCGACGATATCTACGCCCGCTTCCGCTTGCACCAGCGCCTGCTTCTCCAGGATCGCGAGCGTAACGTCATTGATGATGTAGCCGCGCTTGTCGATGACGCCGTCCTGGCCGTGCGACGTGTACGGGTCGAGCGCGACGTCGGTCATGACGCCAAGTTCGGGAAAGCGTTTCTTCAGCGCGCCAACCGCACGTGGAATCAGCCCGTTCGGATTGAACGCTTCGCGACCGTCCAGCGTCTTCAGCTTCTGATCGATCACTGGAAATAGCGCCAGCACGGGGATGTGCAATTTCATACAGCGCTCTGCCACCGGCAGCAGGCGGTCCACGCTTAGTCGCTCGACGCCCGGCATCGAGGCCACTTTGTCAGTGCGGTTTTTCCCTTCCTGGATGAACACCGGGAAAATGAGATCGTTTGCGCTGAGCACCGTCTCGCGCATCAGCCGGCGCGAAAATTCGTTGCGGCGCATGCGGCGCATGCGCACAGCGGGGAAGGAACCGTAGATATTCATCTGATTTTTAGGCAGGTTTCCAACCCGGGAACTTTTCGCGCAGGTGTCAATCTTACCTTCAGACGGTGCAAGCCGTCTCCCGCTTCTCCTCCCTGAGCGGGTTGCCTCGGCGCCACGCCGGGGCGTTTTCCGCCCCCGGTTAAGTTCCCCTTTTCCGGGGGCTTTTTATGCCGGCTCCGGGCCCCCGGATTCCTCCGGCAGGTCCCGGAGCCAGCCATCCAGGAGCGTGCGCGCCTCAATCACGCCCTCGGTGCTCTTACTCGAGAACAGCATCACCTCGGACGACATGGCCAGGCTGTCGAGCGCTGCCCGGGTACTCGTTAGCGTCGTTGCGCGTTCGGCCCGCGATAGCTTGTCCGATTTCGAGAGCAGCACCAGGCGCGAGGCCTCGACCGGACGTAGCCATTCCAGGAATTGGCGGTCGTTGGGCGTGAGCGGATGGCGGGCGTCCATCAGGACCACAACGGCGCCAAGGCTGCGGCGCCCGGTCAGGTAGCCGCCGATCAGGGTGTCCCAGCTTGCGCGCAGGGACTTCGGGGCAGTCGCGTAGCCATACCCCGGAAGGTCCGCCAGCCGGGCCCGCTTGCCGAGGTCGTAGAAATTGATCGTCTGGGTTCGGCCCGGCGTTTTGCTGAAAAAGGCCAGCCGTTTGCGTCCGGCAAGGGCGTTGATCGCGCTCGATTTGCCGACGTTCGAGCGCCCGGCGAAGGCGAGTTCGCGCCCAGCCTCGGGCGGAAAATCCTGGGGCTTGGCGGCCGAGGTGAGGAAACGCGCTTGCAGGAACGCAGACAAGGGGTTGATGGTATGCCGAAAGGGGGAAATTCTAATAAAATCGCGGCTTTCCACCGCAATTCACTGGGGACTGCCGCATGATTCGACAGTTGGCTTATGCCGCGAGCGCCGCCGCGTTGTTGTGCGTTGGATCAGCTTCGGCTCAAGCCCCTGCCAAGCCCGATGCCGCCAAAGGCCAGGGAGTCGCCTCCCAGGTCTGCGCTGCATGCCATGCCGCCGACGGCAACAGCCCTGCGGCGGCGAACCCGAAACTCGCCGGCCAACTCTACGACTACCTGCACAAACAGCTCGTCAATTTCAAGCCGCAAGCCGGCAAAAAGGCGGCGCGCGAGAACCCGGTAATGGCAGCCATGGTGGCGAATCTTTCAGCCGCCGACATGCAGGACGTCGCGGCCTACTATGCCTCGCAGAAGCTCAAGCCCGCTGCGGCGAAAGACAAGGAGCTCGCCGCCCTGGGACAGAAGATCTATCGTGGCGGCAATGCGGCGACCGCGGTGGCAGCCTGCGCCGGCTGCCACGGCCCCTCCGGCGCGGGCATGCCCGCGCAGTACCCACGCATTTCCGGACAGTTCGCCGAGTACGTGGAAACGCAGCTCAAAGCGTTCCGCGCGGGCACGCGCGCAAACGATGCGAACGGCATGATGCGCGGCGTCGCGGTGCGCATGACCGACCGGGAGATCCAGGGCGTCGCCGAGTACGTCGCCGGCCTGCGCTGAAGGCCCCGTGGCTTGGCGGCCGGATTCCCGGCTCAATCGGATGCGTCGCGCACGCGTGGAATAAAACCACCCCCTGCCGTATTAGCAGTTAGACCGCGTCTGCGGCAGGAAGAGGAATTCGTTGCAAGACTTGCTGAACGATCTCGCAGTACAGGGAGGGGTGGCGCCACTGATCGTCGGGCTGGCTCTCGCCGCGGCGCTGGTTTGGGTGCGTCTTGCCGGGCTTGCCGCGCTGGGGGGATTTCTCACCGCCGCGTATCTAATGGGAAACCTCAGCTTCTGGCCTCTTACCGCGATGCGAAAGATTCTGCTACTCGCGATCATTGCGCCAGCGCTGGGCGTCGTCGCAGATTTTGCGTTTAAGCCCAATCGCGCTACTGGCCTGCTACTGGGGGCGCTTTTTGCCTCGGCTTCAGTCTGGGTGTTTTGGAGCGTGCTGGTGCAACGACCGATCGACGAGGCAATCGCGCTGGGCGGAGGGGTCGCGGCTTTTATGCTCTGGACGGTCGCGTTCACCGTAGCGCTTCACACGGAACCGCTGCGCGCGGGTTCGGCCGGACTACTGATAGATGCATAAGTAATGTCCTATTTGAGGCGCAAAGAAAGAGGGCAGTGTTTGAGGAAAGAACGCAGCATCGGTTCGTCATCGCCAATGGCGAGAGTTGCCAGTTGGGTCTGGTCGAGCAACTCTTCGAGCTCGCTGGGCGCGAAATTCGCCAGGGGATTGGACTTGGTGTGACCCCAGATCAATTCCGCGGGGTTGAGTTCCGGTGCGTAGGGCGGCAACAGATGGGCACGCAGGCGGTGGCGGTTGCGCACGAGCCAAGCGGCGACCGGCTCGCCGATGTGTGCCGCCAGTCGATCCCAGACCAGCGCAATCGGTACGCGCAGCGCGCGGCACAGTTGCATGAGAAATGCAAGGATCGACGCACCATCGAAATTGGCATCGGGCAAAAGCCCAAAGTAGGCGCGTACCCGGCGACGCCGGGGCGAGATCACCAGGGCGCCGATCACGGAGACCTTGCGCCGGGAACGGCCGCGCTGCATCAAAACGGGGGTGCGGCCGCGTGGCGCCCAGGTGCGCCGCACCAGCGGCGCCATCAAGAACCCTGCTTCGTCGATGAAGACGATCGCCGCGCCCCGGCGAGTGGCGTTTTTTTTACCCGCGGCCAGCGCTCATGCACCCAGCGTCGGATGGCCTTCTCGTCGCGCTCCAGGGCGCGGCGCGTGGGCTTTTGCGCACTCCAATCCAATTCGTGCAACAACCGCCCGATGTGATCGACGTGATAGCGCACATCAAAACGCCGTTCGATGAGTTCGGCCACCCGTGGGCAGGTCCACAGATCGGTGTGAAATCCAGCGGCTTGCGCCCCCTCGAGCAGCAACGCTTCGAGCCGACGCTTGTGTTCGGCACCAAGTTTCGGAGGACGACCGGGCGCGGGCTTGGCGCGCACGCCTGCCGCGCCGCGTCGATAGGCTGCCCTCTTCCAGCGCCGCACACTGCGCCGATCGACCCCGACACGCCGCGCTACCTCAACGGGCAGCAGTCCTTCCTTGAGCAGCGCCAGCGCTCGCACGCGCCGACGTTCCAGTTCCTCTGGGCTTCCGGTGGGCCTCATGGTGCACCTCCGGACCACAGTATAGGACATTATTTAAGCAGGTATCAATAGTGTCCGTAGTCGAGATATCAGAAACGGATGAACGCTGCGAACCACAGAATAGACGGGTGGCATTTTTCACCACTTCAACAGGCACGATTTTGCGAACATCTGCTTCACGCGGTACCGCGACACTAAAATTCTTTACTTCTTTCCAATCGAATTTACCGGTTGCGCAATTGATAGTGAGGACGCCATCAAATGAAGACGTCTTTCCCTCGCTTTTGATTGTGACCTGGGGTTGAGCCCGCGTCGCAGCTCTATCTCCTTGTGGGTAGGCAACCCAGTCGTTCCAGTAGATTTCGACCGGTTCCCTGAAAAGAAACAGACCGCCTTCGTGAGGCGCGCCCAATTCGGGAGTCGCTGCGCTAGTCAGGCCCGAACAGAAAACGAGTACGAGTAAGGCGAAGACGCGCGTAAGGGTCATGGTGGTTGGCGAAATTCAGGCCAAATGAAACGCGCCCTGTGAAGCAGCAATTCTACGTCGCAAGCCAATTTTCTTGTCGAGCAAGTTTGCGAGGTCGGAATCCACGCGTCGAAGAAGCTCAATCGCATCGTTCGGGGTCTTGAACGTAAGGAACTCTCTTTCGGGCGAATGATAAACAACGACTTTTTTTCCGCGCTCTAGAAGATTAAGAATGTTGTTGACCGTACCCTGACTTTCTCCATCCCAGAGCATGAACCCGTAATCAGCCTCCTCGCACATGGCAAGATCCTTCGCCGTATAAAACCGAAAGTCACGCTTGGCGCGATCGACCTTTACTGAGCGAGTTTGCCAACTTCCTAGATTGTTGCGGCACGAATGGCCGGAGTAAAACACGGTCACATTCGAATACTGCTTCTCGAAAAGAAATTTCTGGATCGCCTTGTCGGCGCCATTCGCGTCGCCAACCAGAACCAACAGACCTTCGGCGATCATGTTTTCGGCTCGGGCGCGAATGTCTTGATTGAGGCGACTGAGCCTGCGAGATCCACCGAAAAATACACTTTTCATCGATGACTCCGAGTTCTCGTAAACGCCAGGGCAAATATGCTCTTCGCTTGTCCATCGCCGAGCAGTGCCCGAGCGACAGCCTCTAGGGTAGCTCCCGACCGGTACAGGTCATCTACAAGTAGCACGACACGGTCCTTAGTCTTCGCAGCATCGACAGCATACGCGTCGCGCAGTTGGTCAAGCCGCTTCTGGTAATCATAGACCGTCTTCATCTCGGGGGTGAGTTTGGTCTTCTTTATACAGTCGTCACAGACAGGGATGCCGAGCCCCTTGGCGAGTCCGTCGGCGAGCAGCGGTACCGGCCTGCAAGCGTCTACCTGGACGGGATGGCGGGACTGAAACGATCACGTCGGCTTTCCATCCCTTTCCAGCGACAAACGAATGGGCCACGTCACATAGCGCGTCTATTCCCGACTTGTCGCCATGAGACTTGAGCTGATAAAGCAATTCACCAACAGCACTTCGCTTAGTGTCGAATTGCGCGTGCCCGAAGGCATCGTCACCCAGGTACTGGCTGCTGATGGTGTGAATATCGAGGGCAAATCCTGCAGCCCATGGACCTTTGAGTTCTATCGGATTGATCGGGATCATGTCTGACACGATTCGATTGACGATCCCATTTCCCGAGTCCTCGCAATTCGCGGATACGGGCACATGGTAGCCGAGCAGAGCAAACGCGTCGCACGCGGAGTCATGCAGGACCGTGGGAATCGCGAGGATTGGTCGGCTACAGCCGAGCGCGGGATAGCCAAGCGAAGCAATAGAAAGCCTAGGAAAGCCATAGCTGTATATATTGACAGTATAAGGCGACGCAGAGTAATGTCCATACACAGCCGGGCTATTGAGCGTGGACAGACTCCCGCCGCCCACAGAGGAGCTGATCGAAATGAACTCACTTGTCACTAACCAGTGACCGAGTGAAGCCCGGCGGCTAGTCCACCTTGCTCCATTCGGTCCTTAAACGATTGGAGCTGCTATGCCTGGTACTTGGATCAACTCGACGCCATCCGTCTTGTTTGGGAATATTTCGTCGCACTGCCTCAAAGCACGTCTGCTCGGTTTGGAGAAGCTCCTACGGCCACTACTGGATGGGAGGAAAGCCCACGGCCGGGACGGCCGGACAGCGCAGCGGCCGGACGGCCCGGCACGTGCCTCTTCCCCCCGTTCAGTAATACGGGGGGAAAGCCCTCCCGTTGATCGTCTCGTTACAAACAGCGGCTGAGCCATGGCGACGCTCACCCTGCGAGAAGCTGCGGCGCTCCTGAAGATTCATCCGGTCACGCTGCTGTCAGGACAAGGCGCGCGCCGGCGAGATCCCGGGGGCGAAGATCGGGCGGGCATGGGTATTCGTGGAAATTGACCTCCTCGAATGTATCCGCGCACAATACCGGCAGCGAGTGTTGCAGGGTGATCATGCGGAGAAAACGCAATG
>Ga0315281_10000160_pt1 | contig 85298 bp, 75 predicted proteins | sample YL17G07_0_MG_FD_204540 | JGI IMG/M metagenome (GOLD analysis project Ga0315281, IMG submission 204540) | Sediment microbial communities from Yellowstone Lake, YNP, Wyoming, USA - YL17G07_0 | ecosystem: Environmental > Aquatic > Freshwater > Lake > Sediment | place: USA: Wyoming | collected... | reverse complement strand
CCGAACGGCTGGGTCTCCTCGCTGAACGACATTCCTCCCTTCGGCTTCTTCGTGAAGCTCGCCTCTATATCCGCAGGCTTCGAAGACATCGCAAGCTCCCTCGTCAGGTCAACCAGCCTTCCAGCCGATTCGACATTGTGGATATCAGTGAGATAGGTGCCTCTGACGAGGCTGTATCGATAATCGACTATCTGCTCCAGGCTCTTTCCGATCCACTGCTCGGGCGTATCCAGTATCTCCGTGTCGCCGTACTGCGGCGGCACCATCGGCCCAACCAGCACCTTCGGGTAGCCGAACCTGCCGATGAAGACAGCCGGCGGCGAGGAGCCGTCGATCTCCTGCCTGTCCATGAGCGGGCGAGTCTTCATCCCCGAGACGAACCTGAGGACGAGCGGGCAGCTGTCCTTCCCGCAGAGCATCTTCGAGCCCTTGCATATCGCGCACCTGCCGGTTATCGGCGAGGAGGACCTCTGCTCGAGGCTGCGAAAAGCATCTGCCGGGCTGCTCAGATTGGCATCCATCCAGCAACAAGTTATGATTGATGTGCTTTAAAGACTTCCCGGCGGTAAGGCGAAAGTGTGCGGGCTCAGGCGCCGAACTTCTCCGCCCGCCCTATTACGCCGAGTATCCTCGGCATCACTTCTATGCCGAGCATCCCGTCCAGCACGCCGAACGCACAGGATATCTCGTCGAACTTGCTCGAGCCGTCTATCCTCACGCCTTTTCCTGCCATGGCAATGCAGACGGGGTCGGCCGAGTGGTTCCTCATTGAAACGGGAGTGGAGTGGTCGCTCATCATCGTCAGAAGGGCGCATTCCGGCAGGTCCTTGACTATCTCAGCGACCATCTTGTCGATCCTCTCGATTACAGCGACCTTGCCTGCGAAATCCCCGTCGTGCCCTGCAATATCAGGGGCCTTGACGTTCATGGCGACGAGGTCGCAGGTGTCCAGCGCCTTGAGCGCGGCCTGCCCCTTGGCGAACATGTCGGTGTCCATCCCGCCCGTGGCGCCCTTGACCTCGATGACATTGAACCCGAGAATGTTGAAAACGCCTTTCAGCAGCGATACTCCAGCTATCCCGCTCGCCTTCAACCCATACTTGCTCTCGAAGCGCTCCAGGTGCCTGAGCATTCCTGCTCCGCGCGGCAGGACCATGTTCGCCGGCGGCAGGTTCTCCGACGCCCTCTCGAGATTGATCTGACTTTCAGCGAGGATCCTGTGGCTCTCTCTGACGAAGGCGTTGACGACCTTTGCGGTCAGCTTAGCCTCCGAGGCCATTGGCAGGCAGTCCTGAACCATGGCGTACTGCTCGTGCGGGTCGACGTCGGATACGCGCGGGTCGAGCCCTTCTCCCCTCAGCACGAGGACACCCCTGTGCTCCGTCGCCTCCTTGAATATGCACTCGATGCCTTCGAACTTCATGCCGTTGATCGACTTGGCCAGCTCCGAGGTGCCGCTCTTTATCCTGCCGGCCCTGCGGTCAATGACGCGCATCTTCTCGTCGACGGTGGAGAAGTTGCATCTGAACGCCACATCGCCGGTCCTGCACTCAATCCCGACGCCGGCGGCCTCGAATGGCCCCCTTCCGGAGTAGTACTTGAACGGATCGTAACCGAAGAGCGCGAGGTGTGCGGTATCGCTTCCCGGCACTATGCCTGGCGCCAGGACGTCCATCGTTCCAGACGCGCCCCTCGACACCACGCTGTCCAAGGCCGGCTTCATCGCCGCTTGCAGCGGAGTGCTCCAGCCCAGCTCCTCGACAGGGCGGTCGGGCATACCGTCGAAAATCAGCATGAGTACCTTGTTGCAGAGCATTCTTACCGTGCTGGGATTGCACTGCCGGTACAAAAACCTCTTCCCGGCGGCATTAGGAAAATATTAACACGCATAACGCACTGACACGAAAGAAGGCTGATTGATTGGAGAGCAAGACGGAAGACAAGAGGATACTCAATGACGACGCGAGGAAGACGCTTCACGCCACATTCAAGGATCTGAAAGGCAAGGTCAATGTCGAAGTATTCACCAAGGACGGCGTCAATGAGCCGTACAACCAGCTGGCCGTGAAGTTCGTCGGAGAGCTCATGGAGATCAACGACAAGATCGTCGGAGATTTCTCAAAGATAGGCGAGGAGCGCGCTGTGAAGCGGGGCGTCACCAGGTCCCCGACCATTTTGATCGAGCCGGATAAGTACAGGATAAGGTACACGGGAGCGCCGGCGGGTGAGGAGGGGAGATCGTTCATTCAGACATTGGTGATGGCGTCCAGGAGTAAGAGCGACATGTCATCGAGCGGCAAGAAGAGGCTCTCCGACCTGAGGGACGACAGGACCATTCAGGTATTCGTCACGCCGACATGCCCGGTATGCCCGGGAGAGGCAGCGAACGCGAATGCGATGGCGATCGAGCGGCCGGACCTAATCTCATCCGAGATCATCGAGTGCGCCGAGAACATGGATCTGGTAAAGCAGTTCAACATCGGCTCCGTCCCGCAGACCATTGTCAACGGCAAGATGATCAACATCGGCCTCCAGTCGGAAGAGCTGTTCATCGAGGGGCTTATCACCCTCGTGCCTCGCGAGATGCCTGCCGAGCGCACGAAGACGGATGACATCGCCGGAGAGTTCGACCTGATAATAATCGGCGCGGGCCCCGCCGGGCTTACCGCCGCCATATACGCCGCCCGCAGCGGGCTTCGTGCGATCCTGCTCGAGAAGGCCGTCCCGGGTGGTCAGGTCGCACTGACCCCGCTCATCGAGAACTGGCCGGGCATGATGAGCGTCCCCGGTAAGCAGCTGGTCGACATGATGGTCGAGCATGCGAAGAGCTACGCGCATATACACGATGGAGAGGAGGTCTCCGAGATCAAGGTCGGCAAGAGGATCGAGGCGATAACCTCCGGCGGCAGGTACATCGCCGACGCGCTCCTCATCTCGACAGGCGCCACGCACAAGAAGATGGGCGCGCCTGGCGAGGACAGGTTGTACGGGAAAGGGGTCTCATACTGCTCGACCTGCGACGGGTTCTTCTACAAGGGGCGTGAGGTCATGGTCGTCGGCGGGGGGAACACCGCCATGACGGATGCGATACACCTGAGCTCGCTCGGGTGCAAGGTAACGATCATCCACCGTAGGGAGGGATTCAGGGCGGAGAAGCGCCTCGTAGATAATGTGGCGGCCTTGAAGATCCCGGCGATAATGAACGCCAACATCGTCGAGATACGGGGCGACAAGAACGTCGAGGCCCTGGTGATCAAGGATGCATCTACGGGAAAGGAGAGCATCCTGAAGACCGACGCTGTGTTCGTCGCGATAGGGGAGACCCCGATGTCGGAGATTGCTGCAAGCATCGGCGTTGAAGTCGATGAGGCCGGATTCATAAAGGTCGACACGGGCATGCGCACCAGCATACCCAGGGTATACGCGGCGGGAGATGTTACAGGAGGGGTGCGACAGATAGTCACCGCTGTAGGCTCGGGCTCGATAGCGGCTCTGACGATATTCGGGGACCTGTCGAACATCAGATCCGGCAAGAAGAAAGTGTAAATGAGAGAGGGACCTGTCGGTAGCTCAGTTCTTCTTCCGATAGCCGCCTCTGCAGTGTATGACCCCGTCAACTATGCAGAACTTCACATCCAACGGCTGGTTCTTGAGCGCCCTCAGGCAGGGCGGATAGGTGGCGTTCTCAGGGGAATACCTTGCATGCGTTTCTATGACAAGCTTGTCGACATTCTTGTAGAACTCTTCCTGCCCCGGCAGGATGTTGGCTTCGAAGCCTTGGACGTCGATCTTGCAGAAGTCGATCTTCCTTCCCCCGAACATATCGTTCAGAGGCATGGTGTCGACCTCCATCACACCGAAATCCCTGCCTTCGACATAAGCGAGGGAATGACCTGTCGGAGTGTCGTGCAGATAGAACTTCATTTTGCCTTTCTTATCGGATACCGCATATGGGAGTATCTCCGTGTTCGGATACTTGGCAAGGTTCATTTTCAAATATTTGATGTTCTCAGGCATCGGCTCGACTGCGATTACCCTGCCTTTGTCGCCCGCGCCAACAATTATCGGGAGAGTCGTGTCCCCTACGCATGCGCCTACATCGACGCAGGTATCTCCAGGTACTATCGGATAGAAACACTCGAACTCCTCCCTGAAACGCTCAACGGTCGAATTGATCCACTGAGGCCTGGGCGAGTGCAAATCGTAGGTGTCGTAGTGGATGACCCATCCATAGTCTGTCTTTTCGTACTTTATTATTCTTTTTCCTCGGACCCTGTGGTTAAGATTTATGCATGACAGGAATAGCGATTTGGGCAGCTTACCGTAGATGAAATTGCCGAATTTCTTCTCCTTTTCACGCGGTACATATGTCTTTTCTAGGACTTGGTCGATTGTGAGCAGGCAGGTCCTGTCGATGCAGTTCTTGCATTTCGAATAATTGGTCACCGGTTTTTCTGAAATCATCGGAAAACTTCCTTGTATGAATACTGGAATCCAAGAATGATGTAAAATATTAATTGCATATATAATCTATTGCTTGGCCAATTAATAGACATCAGATGTCCGATGATGCCGGCTATGTCGCCGTTCGAGCGTTTGTATTTCGTTTGCATTTTATTTCGCGAAATCTTTGGAAGGGAATATCAGCCTGACATAGTTCAAAATGAGAGAGTATGAGAGATGATATCGAAGAAGCGCCGAGGGGGAGATTCGAACTCCCGTGGTGACGAGCACCACCAGCTCTCGAGGCTGGCGCCTTTGGTCGCCCGCGAGCGGGCATAAACCGGGCTTGGCTACCTCGGCAGACGCTATTGTCATCGGGGAGATGGAATTAAGCTTTTCTGAGCGATCGAACACTTGTGGCAAGAGATGCCGCGTCTTTCCCGCAATCCCTTAATAGCGATACGGCGGAATCAGGGTAGTTGACAGAGCATCGGCATGAACGGAACGGATCGAAATCGCTCTCGCGCCCATTGTTGTTGGCGTTGACCATCACGGCCTCGTTCACCGTGATCGAGTTCGTCGGTGGCTGGTTGAGCGGGAGCCTGGCATTGATGAGCGATGCAGGACACATGTTCACTGACTCGCTGGCCCTTCTCCTCAGCCTCATGGCGGTCAGAATCGCGCTAAGGCCCGCCTCGGCTGAGAATACCTACGGCTACATGCGGACGGAGATCCTTGCCGCATTGGCCAATGGGACCACGCTCATCGTCTTGTGTTTCGTAATCCTCTACGAGGCGATTCAAAGGATAATGGACCCCGCGCCAATCGAGGGACCTCTCATGCTCGTGGTAGCGATAGCAGGTTTCGGCGCGAACGCGGCTGGCATCTACCTCCTCCACGACAGATCGGCTGACAGCCTCAATGTTCGCGGTGCTTTCCTCCATATGATGGGCGACCTGCTCTCCTCGGCTGCGGTGATCGTCGGCGCTCTGCTGATCATGTTCTTCGACTTCCGCATCGCGGACCCGATCCTCAGCATCCTCATCGCCGCGATCATAGCGTATGGCGCCTGGAAGCTCATGAGGCAATCCGTATCGATACTCCTAGAATCGACCCCCGCCCACCTGGAACTGGAGGATGTGAGGAAAGGATTGCTCGGGGTCGAAAGCGTTAAAGAAGTCCACGATCTGCACATCTGGACGTTGACCTCCGGCATGTATGCGTTGAGCGCGCATGTGGTCGTCGAGGATGTGTTGGTGAGCGAATGCGCAAAGATCACGGAGCAATGCGAGCAGATGCTCAAGGAGAGATTCTCGATCACCCACACGACAATCCAAATTGAGTGCGAAACCTGCACTGAGGAAGCTTGCGTCTACACGGCCGGAACCAATCACCGGGTCGGAACCAAGAAGGATTCTTAAGAGGGAAGAGGCATTGTCGAAAGGAAGCGCCATGATCAGAATCTCGGTCAAATCATTCCCGAAGGGGGAAGTTGATAAATCGATGGAGATGCCGAATGGGTCGAGCGTCCTCGACCTGCTCAAGAAGTTGGACATGCGCCCCGACAATTGGATAGCGACGAGAGACAGCAAAGCGATCCCGGACGACTCCCCGCTGAAGGATGGAGATTCCATCCGGCTTTTGTCGGTGGTCTCCGGCGGATAGTCTTTAAATATCCAGGAAGGATGAATATTCTTCTCTTTTTATGATAACATAAGATTTTAATACACCCTGAACAATGGTTCAAACAGAAGAACAGAGGCGATTGGCAAGCAAATATCGCCTTATTCATGACTCACGATTCATCAAATCGTATAATTCAAGAAGCTTGAATTTGCGTTTCGGTACGTACGATTCGGCGGAATTCTAGCTAAGGCGACTCGCCAAATATGTCGGAGACGACTGGCGAGTGAGAATTGGCGATTAGAGACGTGCCCTGGAAAGGGGCGAAGAGTCTTGCCCTGCTCTGTTTTTCTAAAAGAAACAAAGGTGAAACACAATGGAAATTGATCCGAGTACTACAAAATACCTGGTTCATGCAAGGATATCGGCTGAAGGGATCGTGGAGAAGCCCGACGTCGTCGGCGCTATCTTCGGACAGACGGAGGGACTGCTCGGGGACGAGCTCGACCTCAGGGACCTTCAGAAGAGCGGAAGGATCGGAAGGATCGAGGTTGAGATAGCCTCGAACCGCGGCAAAGCGGAAGGGAAAGTGTACATACCGTCGAGCCTCGATCAGGTCGAGACGGCGATCCTCGCATCTGCACTCGAGACCATCGACCGCGTTGGGCCGTGCAGGGCGAAGATAACAGTCGACAAGATCGAAGATGTCCGCGTTTCCAAGAGGAACAAGATCGTCGACAGGGCGAAGGCGCTCCTGAACGACATGATCAGGGACTCGAGGATCAGCGGCGTCGATTTGACTGAGTCCGTAAGGCAGTCCGTACAGGTGGAGGAGATCATCCACTACGGCAAGGAGAAGCTGCCGGCAGGGCCGAACATCGACAACTCAGACGCGATCATCGTCGTCGAGGGGAGGTCGGATGTATTGAACCTCCTCAAGTACGGCATCAAGAACGCGATCGCGGTCGAGGGGACGAGCGTCCCGAAGACCATCGCCGATCTGGGCAAGAACAAGGTCGTGACGGCCTTCGTCGACGGAGACAGGGGCGGAGAGCTCATTCTGAGGGAGCTCCTGCAGGTCACCGAGTTGGACTTCATCGCAAGGGCTCCGAAGGGATCGGAGGTCGAGGAGCTGACGCAGAAAGCCATAATGAAGGCCCTCAGGAACAAGGTCCCGGCCGAGCAGTTCATCGAGATGTTCAACATACAGATCTCGAAGCCGGCCGAGGATGACCCGAAGGCAATCGTTGCGCAGCCAGCCAAGTCGCTGGACCTGGCTGCACCGCCGGCGCCGGTCGCCGACATGCCGGAGCAGAGGCCGAGGCCAGAGCCGAGGCGCGAGGAGAGAAGGGTCGTAGCGGAACCGTCCAAGAAGCTGTCGCCCGACCAGGAGAAGATCAGGGGCATGCTCAACGAGCTGAGCGCCAGTTCGAAGGCTCGCTTGCTCGGAGATGACGGCAACGTCATCGAAGAGGTGGCCGTGAAGGACCTGGCCAACAAGCTCAGGGACTCGCAGGTGAGGATCAATGCAGTGGTATTCGACGGAGTCGTAACCCAGAGAATCCTTGATATAGCAGCTGACCGTAAAATATCGAGAGTCATCGGCGCCAAGCTAGGCAACATCGCCAAGCAGCCGACCGGAATCGAGGTTTGGACGCGCGACGACCTGACGTAGATCAAATCTAGCGGAGTGGATAGCCATCAAGGAAGAAAAGGCTCAGGATCCGACCAGCATCACTGTCGACCAGTTCGACACGACTGCGCAGATAGAGATACCCAGGGACCCCCTTATGAGGGTCATCGGGCAGGACGAAGCGATAGCTCTTGCCAGACTGGCTGCTGCGCAGCGCAGACATTTCCTTTTAGTGGGCCCGCCAGGCACTGGGAAATCCATGATAGCGCAGGCGCTTAGCCTGCACCTCAAGAGACCGATGGAGGAGATCCGCGTCGTCCACAATCCCGAGAATCCAGAGCGCCCGAGCATCGAGGTTAAGAGGGCCGACGATGTGATCAGAGAGAACACATCGAGGGAATCGGCCGAAGGGGAGCTTGTAGATCCGAAAGAGGCCCCGGTGAATGTCGCTGAGCGCCTCGGCTACAGATGCGCGAACTGCGGAGAGTATTCCTCCCCCAAGGAGGGATTCTGCCCCAAGTGCACCAAGCCAAAGATGTCACAGGTGAAATCACAGGCGGCCAATCCGTTCTCGGACATACTCGGCAACCTTTTCGAAGTGACGATAGGCGGGAGGCCTGGCGTAGAAAAAGTGACTGCCACCAGGAAGCGCCTGGGCAAGGAGGAGGTAGTCGTCTTCGAGCGCTCCGGGGAGAGAATAAAGATACTTGACCAGACCGCGCTTGAGAAGCGCAGAGAGCTCGAGAAGCTCAGCCCGTGGAAGGTGCTGATCCCGCTTAAGAGGAACACATTCATACTCGCGACGGGCGCGAGCGAGACCGAGTTGCTCGGAGATGTAAGGCACGACCCGTACGGAGGCCACCCGCAGCTCGGGCAGGCACCTTACGACAGGGTTGTCGCCGGAGCGATACACGAAGCCCACGAGGGCGTCCTTTTCGTCGACGAGCTGCCGCATCTGGGGCACCTGCAGAGGTCGATCCTGACCGCCATGCAGGAGAAGAGGTTCCCGATATCAGGAAGGAACCCTCAGAGCGCCGGGGCGAGCGTCAAGGTTGAGAACGTCCCATGCGACTTCATATTCGTGGGAGCCTGCAACATCCAGGACCTCGCGGAGATACTCAGTCCGCTGCGGTCCAGGATAATCGGCGGCGGCTACGAGATCCTTGTGGAGACGACCATGCCGGACAACTATGCAAATCGGATGAAGATAGCTCAGTTCATCGCGCAGGAGATCGTCGTCGACGGCAGGATCCCGCATGCGACGAGGGACGCGGTGATGGAGATAATATCCGAGGCGCACAAGAGGGCCAAGCTGATGGATGGCAAGGACGGCAGCCTGACCTTGAGGCTGAGGGAGCTCGGAGGGCTTGTCAGGGCATCAGGGGATGTGGCGGTCTCAGAAGGCGCCGCGCTCATAGAGGCGAGGCACATCAGGGAGGCTTTCAAGAGGGCGAGGACAGTCGAGGATCAGATCCGAGAAAGGTACGGATCCTACTACGGCGGGCTTTCCAAGGATGTCTCCGGAGCGCAGAAGGAGACTTCGCCGTACTATTATTGGAACAACCACCAGTCCGACCACAAGCAGGGGTACTCCTAGGTCTGCAGCACGAGCTGCATCCTAAGTCCGTCCTCCCCGTCCCTGTAGTATGCGCGGAGCGATCCTATCGTTCTGAATCCCAGCTTCGAGTAGAGGTTTATCGCCGTAACATTGCTGATCCTTGCCTCGAGTACGATCAAGTACAAGCCCTTCAGCAGGCTCGATGACACGAATGATCTTATCAGAGCCGAGGCGATGCCGATCTTGCGATGCGGCTCTTTCACCGCGAGCATCAGGATCCTCGATTGGCGCACGTCCGAGACCACGCCCATTATGAACCCGACGATCTCCCCCTCCCGCTCCGCCACGAGAAAACCTTCTGGCCAGTGCCTTGAAATGTTCAGGAAGAAGGAGAGGGGATAAGCTTCCTTCAGCATCGTATGCGTGATGTCCGCGACCTTGTAGACGTCGTTCTGTTCGAACACCCTTATCATCATGCAAAGGAAGATTGGACGAGCGTGGATATATCATATTCGAAGGGGGCGGCGGGCCCCGTGCGTTCTCGAATCTCCTTTTCCTCCGCCGCGCCTTCAGACTCAGGCAGGCTACAAGCAGCATGCCGGCGGCCGACGACCAGGAGAGTGCCCCTCCGGCGCTGAACCCGAACAGCGACCTATCGGCAGGAGGCTCTGTCGGGAAGAGGATGATCTCGCACTCGGCTGCATTCCCCCAGAGATCGATCGCCTTGACTTTGACCCTGATATCATTAGATTCTGCTGAGATCTCGCATGACCATTGATGCTTAACGCCATCTTCGGTCGTGATCTCGGCGCGCTTGATGCCCGTGTCGTCCGAGATGCCGGATAGAGTCAGCTCCCATGATGTGCGGTTTGCCGACAGTCTCACTTCCGGCATCACATCGGGCTTGTTCGTCTCACCGTTGAGATCGACCTTGATGGAAGCCTCGAAGAACCTGGCCACAGCAGGGTCGTCCACGAGGAGTCCGATCTCCCTGTTGGCGCACGACGATTCGTAGTTCCAATTCACGCTTGATATCCAGGAGATGTGGTGATCGAGAACCATCCCCTTGTTGTGAACGATGTCGAACGGGGCATTCCCGGGAGGGAAGCCGACCTGTGCCTCCTCGCAGTCATCTGGAATCGCTGCTGACAGGAATTCCACAGCCTGTGCGTTCCTATCGTCTCCGCTCGAGAAGAGACTGTTATTGTCGAAGCAAACGAAGAACTCCTCCGCCCTCCCGGCCAGCGACGCAGCCTCCGCCAGCATCGGGCTCGCTATTTCGCCGAACATCGGCGCGCTCCACGAGGCGTCGGCGTAGAAGAGTTCCGCGAAGAACGATGACTGCGCGCTGTTCAGAATATCCTGAATCGCGGTTGTGCGGCCGGTGCAGTCTGGGAAGGCGTATAATTTCACGCCGCAGTTCGCCGTGACAGGTACGGTCCCGACGACGCGGTGCGGCAGGTCGGTGACCGTCCCTGGAGGCTGCAAGCGTGGGACCGGCAGATCGAACCCGCTGACATCTTGGAACCGCTCGTCTGTGTCTGAGTGGAAGATTGAAAGGAGCGACGATGCGAATTTGTTCGATTCGACGATGGCGGCCCAGCCCCTGTTGCCCTTGCCCAGCTCTGTGTCGAACACATTGTAGACGAGATTCTCGCTGAGAACGATGCTGGAAAACCCGTCCATCACGATGTACTTGGAATGCACATAGGAATAACGCCGAACCGAATCCTTGTCGATGGGCGACCGCATGAAATGTATCTCCGCACCCCTTTTATCAAGCTCGGAGAGGAGCCAGGCAGAGCGGTTCGATATCCCTCCGGCCGGGGACCTTTCGAGCAGCAAGCTCACTTTGACTCCATTCTCCAACGATCTGTTGAGCGCTGAGTAGACCTGCCAGGAATCGAACTCGTAGGAACAGATGGTGAGCGAAGTCCGAGCCCCCTTCAACCGCTCGATGATCACATCGGAGTGGTCCGGCATCAGCAGGCATGTGACCTTGGCCTGAGTTTCGAATGGTGTGAACGAGGACTGACCAGGCCTGAAGTCCCTTATTGCCAGCCAGTCTGCGGATGAATCAGAGTCGATCAACTTTCCTTCAACACTCTGCCTCATGAGGATCCTCGACCTGCCTGGAGAGGGGACGGACGCCCCCTGCCATCCGCTAGTGGGAATACCTGAGCCGTCGGAGGATCCGAATGCCACAGCATCCACAGCGTTCTGCTCATTATCATAGAGTACGATTTCGTCGCCGCTGTTCGCCAACCTGAAGGTGCCGCGCGCCAGAAGCGTCCTGATGCCGAATGGGTTTGGCGAGATGGAGAAGCCCGGAGAGACGCCGTTCTGCTCTATGAATCTGGATACGTTCCTAGCCACCGTTATCTCCCCCATCTTCGGAATCGCCGACCCCTCTGGAAATGTAACGGTGCCTTCGCCATCAGATACCGTCCAATTGACTATCGAGATTGCATTCTGAGAGGGGTTGGCTAGCGAGAAGAATTCCCCATCTTTGATGTCGTCGAACAATACCTTGCCGATTAGCGGGTGACGGTCGCCCTCCTGTGACGATGCCGCTCCAGGACTGCACAGGAGCGGCCCCACTGAAATTGCGATCGAGAGAAGAATCAAGATTGAATTTCGGTGAGACACGACCAAACATATTGGATGTGTCGTTCATTCGTTTCTATTACAATCAGTTTCACGGGATCCCCGATAGGAGATCTAGCAGCGCGGCCTTCGGGTCCTTGGCCTTCGCGACGCCGCTCGCCAGCAGCACGCCGTCCGTCCCAAGCTCGATGGCTTTCGCGACATCGCGGCCGTTCTTCACGCCAGCACCGGTCAGTATTCCGACGCCTTTCGCGACGCCTTTGATCGCTTCCACCGTACCTGAAACGATCTCCGGATTCGCATCGGTCACGGAAACATTACCGCCGATCAATTCCGGCGGCTCCACGGCGACGAAGTCGGGATGGAACATGGCCGCGGCCCTGCTGACCCTTATGTTGTTCGTACAGACGATTGTGACGAGGCCGAGCGTCCTGCACCTCTCGACGAGCTCCTCGATGTCCGCATGGAGAAGCCTGTGCTCGGAGTGGTTTATGATCGTGCCCTTCGCCCCGGATGCTTTTATCCCCTCTGGCGGAACGAAGCCGGTTGTATTGCCTGGCTTCACATTGTCCACATGCTGGGCATATACAGGGATGGATACCGATGAACATACCAGCGCGATGTCCTGCTGCGGCGGGGCGACGATGATCCTCTTTCCGGTCTCCCTGGCGAGATCGTCGGCGATTCTCGCTATCGACAGCGAGTTCTTACCAGACGCCTCCGGATAAGTCTTCAGGTTGACAACGATGATCGGTTCCATTCGGATCCTCTCTGTGCCCCAAAGCACCTACATCGGCTTCATGCGCGGCTCTATCTTCTTCAGCACGTCCGGCCTGGTCGTGTATTCCAGCTCCTCCGGAGAGACTATGGCCGGCATGAATGGGCCGTGACCCCTGATGTACATGCAGATTTCCATCGCCTTGTTGCGGACCGGGTCCCACTCCTTTCCTGCGAACATGTCGACAGGGGTGTGTACGCCGACTGGAGAACTTGGATCCTCGAGCCCTCTGAGCTTGCCGTAGGCGACCTGCATGCCTATGCAGACGATCCTCGGCGGGCCGTCGAAGTATGTCGGGCTGGACTCCTCTGAAGCGCACGGGAACCAGGCACCATAATGCGAGCCCCTCATCCATCCGGCGACCAGCGCCGGGAAAGCGAACGGCTGAAGCACCTCTCCCGTTGCAGGGAAACCTGACTGGCAGCGGACGATCATGACAGGGTCGTCCTTGCCGACGTACTTCCCAGCCGACAGGTTGAGCTTCTCGGTCGAAACGACTGCAGCGGTGCCGAGCTCCTTGTGCATTACCCTCTTTACGGCATATCTTGTCGTGTCCCCCAGCAAGGTGAGGATGTCGTACATCTCGGCGGGGGAGCTCATGACCACCTTCTTGTGGTCGACGACGTCGACGATCTCGAAATCGTAGCCCTGGTGGGCGCGCGGGTCTATGACCAATCCCGTGGTCGTGAAAGGATCCATGAATACCCGGCACACTGGAAGCGAATATGCGGACGGGCCCGTCTTGTCCGCCATGAAGACCAGCACGCTCTCGGCCTTCCTCTCTTCGAATTCGACTTCGGCGGCGCCAGGTCCCTGACCCCTGACGTTCCCAGAGAAAGCGTCTGAAAGGAGGTCCTGCCCGGCGGCGTAAAGCTTCAGCTTCTTCGCCTCGTCAGCCGCGGCGACGAAGCCGTTCCATGCCAGCTGGTGAACCTCTTTGGCGTTCTCCCCGCTGGTGTGCGTCATGATGAATTCTATGTCGTCCCCGGCCCTGCTTATGAGGAAGTCGTTGATGATCTTCGACTTGATTCCGGCGTCGAGGACTTCCCGGGCCTTCTTTATCATCGACGGGTGCGGGCACGAGTGCCCTGCGACCGATCCTACATCTGCCTTGATAACCGATAGAGTGACTTTGTCAGCCATGATTGCATTCCCCTAATCTCGAACTGTCAGTTCACCTTTGAGAGAGAGGATAAACCCATAATTTGTATATGTTCCCTTCCATTAGCGTGGCTAGAAAGGCTAATGTCCGTTCTGTTTCATTGGCGTCAAGGTGAGGGTGCATGTCAAATATAGACGAGCTCAGGCCGATTTTCAAGCCCAGGTCGATTGCCGTCATAGGCGCCTCCAGGAGCCACCTGAAGATAGGGCACGAGACTCTCCTGAATACGCTCGTCGGAGGGTTCAAGGGCAAGGTCTATCCGGTGAACCCCGAGGCCGGAGAGATAATGGGGCTCAAGACCTACCCGAGCGTCCTGGCGATAGAGGATGATATCGACCTCGCGCTCATCGTGGTCCCTGCCGCATTGGTCCCTGGCGTCATGAAGGAGTGCGCCGAGAAGAAGGTCAAGGGTGCGATAGTGATAAGCGCCGGCTTCGCGGAGATCGGCCCAGAAGGACGGAAGCTCGAGGAGGAGGTCATCGCCATCGCCAGGAAGGCGAATATCAGGGTCATCGGACCGAACACGATGGGATACAAATCCCCGGTGGACAACATAGACGCCAGCTTCGTCTTCGGCATGGCCAACCCAGGCAAGGTCGCGCTGGTGAGCCAGAGCGGCGCGCTGTGCATCGGCATGATACACTACGCCAACGCTGAAAGGATAGGGCTTTCGAGGATAATCAGCGTAGGGAACAAGGCAGATGTCGACGATGCGGATCTGATAGAATATCTTGATTCCGACGCTGCGACGGATGTGATCGCGCTCTACATCGAGGGGATAAGGGACGGCCGCAAGTTCCTCCACGCGGCGAGGAATTCGAAGAAGCCGATTGTCGCGATCAAGGCCGGAAGGTCGGCAAGCGGCGCGGCGGCCACCAAGACTCACACTGGCTCGCTGAGCGGGTCGGACAAGGTTTACGATTCAGCTTTCAAGCAGGCGAAGGTGCAGAGGGCTTTCGATGTCGAGGACCTGTTCGACAGAGCGAGGGCGCTCGCATATCAGCCGCCGGCAAGGGGGAACAGGGTCGGCATCGTCACCAATGGTGGCGGTGCAGGCGTCATATTATCCGATTGGCTGGAGGATCACAAGCTCAAGGTCCCCGAGCTGAGCGAGAAGACCAAGAGCGACCTGACAGGGATCCTGCCGGTCATTTCAGTTCCACACAACCCGCTGGACATCATAGGAGATGCGGGATTCTTCAGATACTGGGCCGGAGGGAACGCGCTGCTGGAGGATCCGAATACGGACATGCTCATCATGGTTTGCGTGGCTGCGGGCTACGCCAGGCCGAGGGAGTATGCAGGTGCAGTCCTCAAGCTGGTGGCGGAGAAGAAGCAACCCGACAAGCCGATCATCTGCTGCTGGGTAGGCGGCGTTGAGATACAAGAAGTCATCATGTCCCTAAAGGAGAAGAACATCCCCGTGTACCCATCGGCGGAGCGTGCTGCGAGGGCGGCGAAGTCCCTGTACGACGAAGGGATCAGAAGAGGGCTCGTCAAGGACGGCGCATGAGCCCGCCACTTTTAGGGGCACTTTGAACTTTATATATCGAAAGAGTTCTCCACCAGATACTGCGAGGGAGCTAATGAAATTCAGTAGGACGAACGAGATCACACCGGAGATGGACGGCAAGGAGGTCCTGATTGGAGGGTGGCTCCAGGAATCGAGGAATCTCGGCGGCATAGTCTTCGGCATCATCCGCGACAGATACGGCACCGCGCAGGTGACTGTGAGGAAGAAGGACACGCCCGAGCTGGCGAAGGTGCTCACAGACGCTTCCCGCGAATCCGTTCTTGCAGTCAAAGGTTTGGTGGCCAAGAGCACCAAGACGCCCAGAGGATTCGAGATAATGCCATCGAGCATCATCGTCGAATCTCTGGCGCTCACCCCTCTCCCACTCGGAGTGGTCGACAAGGTCGGAGCCGACCTTGACACCCGGCTCGACAACAGGTTCATTGACCTCAGGAAGCCGGAAGTCGAGAGGATATTCGAGGTCAAGTCCGAGTTCATGAATGCAACAAGGGCCTACCTCAGATACCTCGGCTTCATCGAGGTGCAGACCCCGAAGATAGCTGCCACCGGAGCAGAAGGCGGCTCGACGCTCTTCAAGGTCGACTATTTCGGAAAGACCGCTTACCTGGCTCAGAGTCCGCAGCTGTACAAGCAGAACCTGATGGGCGCAGGATTCGACCGCATTTTCGAGATCGCGCCGGCATTCAGGGCTGAGGCCTCTGATACGGTCAGGCACCTCTCGGAGTTCACCTCTCTCGACGTGGAGATGTCATTCATAGAATCCTCCGAGGACATCATGGAGATCGCAGAGGGCATCGCCTACAATTCGATGAAGCATCTCGCTGAAGAATGCAAACCGCTCATTGAACGATGCGGCTTGGAGATCGCGCTGCCGAAGCTCCCGTTCAGAAGGATCCCGTATCCGCAAGCGGTCGAACTGGCATTGTCCGAAGGGGCGAAGGTCCGCATGGGCGACGATCTCGGGACAGAAGGCGAAAAGGCACTCGGAGCAGCTGTCAAGAAGAGCTGGAACGAGGATCTCTATTTCATAACGGAGTTCCCGACGGAGCTGAAGAGGAGCACCTTCTACGCGATGCGCAAGGACGACAACCCGGAAGTCACGACCTACTTCGACCTTGACTTCAGAGGACAGGAGATCGTATCCGGCGGTCAGCGCGAGCACAGGATCAACAAGCTCATCTCACAGATGGAAGAGAACAACCTCAATCCCGAAGCATTCGGATTCTACCTCGAGGCGTTCAAGTACGGCATGCCGCCGCACGGAGGTTTCGGCTTCGGAGTAGAGAGGTTCGTGCAGAAGCTTTTGGACCTGCCGAACATCCGAGAGGCGATACTCTACCCGAGGGACAGACTAAGACTTACTCCATAAGCTACAATCAGTGTCACCGCCCTGCCATTAATTAATATATCGGATGGCGCATATTAGGAATTGATGGGATGACTTTTGTTGGCCGACGATGAAGAAGATTGCACCATTGACGACAGCCCCGACGAGGGCGAGATACAATTCAGGGTAATGGGCGAACCCGTTCCGCAGGGATCCATGAGGGCGTTCATCACGAAGTCCGGCAGGCCGATAATAACGCACTCCAACAGGAACACGAAGGAGTGGCGGCAGCGGATCGCGACCGAAGCGCAGGCCAGGAGGCCCCCGCAATGGGACATGGAGACCGCCATACTGGTCAACATCGATTTCTTCATGCCGAGGCCGAAGAGCCTCCCCAAAAAGGTAGAGGAGAATGTCAAACGCCCGGACCTTGACAAGCTCATTAGAGCCGTCCTGGACAGCCTCACCGGCATCTTCTATAACGACGACTCGCAGGTTGTCGGCATCTTCGCTTCTAAGAAATATGCGGGCAAGAACGTCGCGCCTGGCTGCGAAATAAGGATAGTGCCTCGCCCGGTGAAGGGCGAGGATTGATCCGCCCAGCGGGCGAGTCAGCACTCATAGGGTTCATCACAGGCCGAGGCCTCAGTTGACCCTTTGTCATCACTGTGGCTGAGATGAGTGTCCGCCTCAATAAAGTTTCACTGCCCCTTATGCCCGAAACATTGGTTGAACGGGGTGAATGCAATGACGGAGCATTTATCTCAGCTGAGCTGAATTGACGAGGAAGGGAATTGGAGTGCAGAATCCAAAGATAATTTACATCTGGCCATACATCATGCCGCTCGTCATCCTATTTCTGATCGGAGTCTACTTATGTAATCGATTTCGGAAGAAAAAGACGGGGAGAAAGAGTCTGAAGGACAAGCAGAATTAGCTCTCAGATGAAAGCGCCAGTCATGCCGATTCGCACCCAAATACAACGTAACATTAATTGCGGACTGTGCATTATTCCGTAGAAAAGGGTGAATGGTTCAATTGGCAGAGATAGAATTAGCGGCGTTCATCGGTTTCGTGCTCGTCATCTCACTTAGCGGTGTTCTGTTTCCAGGCCCCCTTACTGCCGCAACTGTCGTTAGAAGCTATACCGACAAGTGGGCCGGGGCGAAGGTGTCAGTCGGCCATGCGATAGTCGAGTTCCCGCTCTTCCTTTTGGTCGCAGCTGGGTCTGCGACCTTCTTCCAGCAGAACGAGCGGTTAATCGCTGTGATCGGGATTGTCGGCGGCGCCTATCTTCTCTTTTTCGGCGTCAAGCTCTGGAGGGACAAGGACACCTTCGATGAGGAGAAGAGCAAATCCAAGTTTACAGGCAGCGCGGTGGTCATCGGAATAACTTTGACGCTGTTCAACCCGGCTTTCATCCTATGGTGGGCGACGATAGGCTTGGTGGTTGTGACAGACGCACTTACATTCGGTACGACCATTCTCTTGGCCATATGGGTCATCCATTGGCTGGTCGACCTGGGCTGGGGGATTGGCCTCTCATTCGGGATACAGAAAGCAAAACAGTACTATGCATCGCAGATGAAGAAAGTAATAAGGTTCGTATGCGCCGCCCTGATCCTGATATTCGGGGTCTACTTCCTGGCGAGTTCCATCTGGACGATAGCGGCCTGAAAATCAGTCGCCCCTTCCGGCCTCGATCATCCTCTCGAGCGGTACCCTGGCCTTCTTGATTATGTCCGCTGACAGGGTGATCTCCGGCTGCAATGTCTCGAGGCTCGTCAGGACGTCTTGCAGGGATATCTCGCGCATGTTCGGGCAGATGGCTGCGGGGACCTCGATGTAGATCTTATTCGGGACCTCCTTCTTCAGCCGGTATATCATGTTCTTCTCCGTCCCGACGATGAACTCTTTCTTCGGGGATTCCCTGGCGTGGCGTATCATGCCCTCTGTGGAAATTGCGACATCGGCTATGTCGATGACCTCTGGAGTGCACTCAGGGTGGACCATCAGCTCCGCGTTCGGGTGCAGCTTCTTTAGCGCGAGGAGGTCCTCTTTCCTTATCTCCACATGCGTGGGGCAGTATCCCGGCCAGAATATGATCTCCTTGTCCTTCACGAACCGCTGGACGTAGAGGCCGAGGTTTGTATCTGGAACGAAGATGACCTTCTTCGTGGGGGCCTTCTTCACGATTTTAATGGCATTCGAAGAGGTGCAGGCGATGTCGAGCTCGGTCTTGCATTCGGCCGAAGTGTTGACGTACCCGACGACGTAGGCGTCCGGGTGCTCCTTCTTGAGCTCCCTGAGCCCCTGGACATCCATCATCGACGCCATTGGGCATTTCGCCCCGAGATTCGGGTGAAGGACGGTCTTCTCCGGATTGAGCACTTTGGCGGACTCCGCCATGAAATCCACGCCGCAGAACACTATGACCTTTGCATCGGTCTGTGTGGCCTTGACGGACAGCGCCAGCGAGTCGCCGAGGTGATCGGAGATATCCTGGACCTCCGGCCGCTGGTAATTGTGGCCGAGTATCACAGCGTGCCTTTTCTTTTTCAAGGCCATAATCTCGTTTTGAATCGTCATTGATCCACCATCCGCTGCCGTTTGTGGCATTATCGATTACGATTTAACCTTTTCTGCCGGTCGGCCCGATTGAATCGCGAATTTCGTTCAAATTCCACACATTCCAGACAGGTGCATCCGGCCATTGGGAATATTGAAATACGAACCAGAAGCTTTTCCATCGAGGCATGTTATGAAGCCAGATATCAATTCCAAATACTGCAAGGGCTGCAACATATGCCTTTTCATATGTCCGAAAGGATGCTATTCGAAAGGCACCGACTTTTCAGAACTCGGCTACTATGTCCCGCGTGTATCATCGCCCGAGAAATGCTTCAATCATGGGCGCACCGGCAAGATGCTCTGCGAGTTGTGCGTGCTCAGCTGCCCGGACCTGGCGATCACCTGGATCGAGGAGGGGTGACCTTGCCGGACCCAAAGCCGGGAATAGAGTTCATGCAGGGCAACGACGCCTGCACCGAGGGCGCGCTGGCAGCAGGTCTCAAATTCTTCGCCGGCTACCCGATCACGCCTTCCACGGAGATAACCGAGCGGTTGGCTTACCGGCTACCCGAGAAAGGGGGCGTCTTCATGCAGATGGAGGACGAGCTGGCCTGCATATCGGCGATTGTTGGCGCCTCATGGGCGGGCGTCAAGGCCATGACGGCGACCTCAGGGCCAGGGTTCTCCCTCATGCAGGAAGGGATAGGCTACGCGGCGATGACCGAGACCCCCGTCGTTATCGTGCACGTCATGAGGGGCGGGCCGTCGACCGGACAGCCGACCATGGCGAGCCAGGCCGACATAATGCAGGCGAAATGGGGTTCGCATGGAGATTACCAGGTGATAGCACTTGCACCATTCTCAGTTCAGGAATCTTACGATCTTACAGTCGAGGCGTTCAATCTCTCTGAGAAGTACAGGGTCCCGACCATCCTCCTCAGCGATGCGGAGATAGCGCACATGAGGGGGAGGATCGACATTCCCGCCAGGATAGATCTGGTTGACAGGAAGGAGCTCTGCTCCGAAAAGCGCGGCGAAGCTTACAAAGTTCCGGACAAGCTCGTCCCTCCGTTCGCGACCTTCGGGCACGGCCATAGGTCATTCGTGACGGGCATGACGCACAACGCAGAGGGGGACATCGCTCCCGAGGACGAGAAGGTCCAGGAAGAGCTCGTCCGGAGGATCAACGATAAGATTCTCAAGAGCCAGAAGGACATAAGCAGGTTCGAGATCGTCAACCCTGACGCGAAGAAGTTTATCATCTCATACGGCTCATCCGCGCTAGCGGCGAAGGATATCGCCATCGAGGATGAGAAGGTCGGGCTGCTGAGGCTCAAGACCATCTGGCCCCTGCCGGAAGAGCAGATCCTCAGTGTCGCTCATAGGGCGAGATCGATCCTAGTCGTCGAGATGAACAAGGGGCAGATGGTCAGGGAAGTGCAAAGGCTGGCTTACTCGGTCGGATGCAAAGCTGTCAGGTTCGTGTCGAAGCTGGGAGGGGAGGCGCCGAGGAAGAAGGATATCCTACCAGTACTGAAGAAGATGGAGGGGTGACGTGGCAGTCCAATTCGAGGAGTTCTTCAGGGTCGATCGGTTCCCGCATGTCTTCTGCCCGGGCTGCGGCATAGGCGTCGTTATGAACTGCTTCTACAGGGCGTTCAACGACAGCGGCCTGAACCTCAAGGACACCGTTTTCACCGGAGGGATCGGCTGCTCGTCCAGGGTGCCGATGTACATCAACGGGGACATGCTGCACACGACCCACGGAAGGGCAATACCATTCGCCACAGGGCTGAAGCTTGCCAACCCCAAGCTGAAGGTCGTGATATTCGCCGGCGACGGGGACATAGGCGCCATCGGCGGGAACCATCTGATCAACGGCTGTAGGAGGAACGTGGATCTCACCGTGATATGCATCAACAACAACACCTATGGCATGACCGGCGGCCAGATGTCAACGACGACGCCGCACGGCTACCTCTCTACAACTTCGCCGGATGGGAATCCGGAATATCCGTTCGACCTGTCGAAGCTTGCTGCAGCGGCTGGAGCGAACTACGTCGCCAGATGGACCGTCAGGCATGTGCACGAGCTTGTTAAGTCGATGGGCAAGGCTCTGCAGAAGAGGGGGTTCGCCTTCGTCGAGGTCGCATCCACCTGCCCGACAGGGTTCGGCAGGAGGAACAACATGGGAGACCCAGTGCAGCAGCTCGAATGGCTGAAGAGCATGTCGGTCAGGAAGGAGAAGATGGATGAAGAGGAGATCGACCAGATGGACCTGAACCTGCAGGGGTTGATCTCAGTAGGCGAGTTCGTGGACCGGGACCGGCCATCCCTCCAGGACATCCTGTCAAGCAAGAAAAGCAAGGTGAAGCCGTGACCGACATAAGATTCGCCGGCTTCGGAGGGCAGGGCGTCGTGCTGATGGGGATAGCGGTCGCAAGAGGCGCCGCCATGTACGACCACGGCAAGGATGCAGGCGATGGCGGAAACAAATACGCAACTCAGACCCAGTCATACGGTCCGGCGGCAAGGGGAGGGCACTCCAGGTGCGATGTGAAGATATCGGAAAAGGAGATCCACTATCCATTCATTGACAGGCCGGACATTCTCGTGCTGATGTCCGAACAGGCTTACAAGAAGTACCTGCCGGATCTGAAGGAATCCGGCATCGTGATCATGGACGGGGACCTGATCAAGGAGAGGCCTGACTGCAAGCTTTTCCTTGTGCCGGCGACCAACTCCGCCGAGGTGCTCGGGACGAGGATCGTCGCGAACGTCGTCATGCTCGGGGCCTTCCAGGCGATAACCGGCTTGATCGGCCAGGATGCACTGAGGAAGGCAATCTTCGACCTCGTGCCTGAGCCCACGCATGAGCTCAACGAGAAAGCTCTTGAGCGAGGCAGGGAATTAGGGGGGGAGCTGCTGAAGAGCGGGAAGTGCTCGCCGCTCGAAGTGATGAAGGAGATGTGAAGAGATGTCCAAGGTAATCGAGAAGGCTCAGTCCGAGGGAAGGAAGCATCTGGACGAGAGCGAGGTAAAGCAGCTGCTGAAGGACTCCGGGATACCGACCACAGATTTCCAGCACTTCCACAATCTCAAGGAGATATCCGTCGGCAAGCTTGATTTCCCCGTAGCGCTGAAGGTCTGCTCCCCGAACATCATGCACAAGACCGATGTGGGCGGGGTGAAGCTGGGCATCGCCTCCAAAGATGAATTCAAGAAGACCTTCGAATCGATGCGCAAGAAGTTCCCTGGAGAAGGTTTCCTGGTCGAGCCGATGTACACCGGCCAGGTGGAGGTCATAATCGGACTGATAGAGGACGGCTCTTTCGGCCTTACGATAATGTTCGGCATAGGCGGAATCTTCACCGATATCTACAAGGACGTCACCTTCAGAGTCTTGCCCATCACGAAGAAAGACGCGCAGGAGATGCTGTCAGAGATTAAGGCGGCGCCGCTCCTGGACGGATTCAGAAACATAAAGGTAGACAAGGAAGGGCTCGTTGATTTGCTGCTGAAGATTTCGCGGTTGGGCGAGGAAAAGAGAGCGGTCATCGACCAGATGGACCTCAATCCCGTATTCGTGAACGCCGAGGGAGTGATTGTCGTAGACGCGAAGATGATTCTCAAGTGATGCACATGCAACCGCGCCCGAATTGTTCACGTTAAGATTATATCAGGAGTGGCCGATAGGAAAGGTGCAAGGTGAGCAGATGGGGATCGACAGAGTGAAAGTCGCGGATGGTTTCTTCGAATGCACCGACGAGGAGAGGGCTGCGTTCGAGGCTGGGATAAAGCTCGGGACAATATATCACCAGTTCGTCGGCACGCCAATAAGCAGGGAGAACGTGGGTCTTCTGGAGAAGGCCATAGTAGAAGGCACTAAGATCCAGCCGTTCGTTGAGGACGCGAACGTCCAGATATCCAAGAAGGAGCTGAAGAGCAAGAAGGGGGAGTTCGACTATGTGTCGCTCTCCGGCAACATGCTCAAGGTTCGCCTGGTAATCGTCTACGGCGATGTGAGACTGATCGCTGGCATGAAGTTCATAGAGAAGATCAACTACCCGTTGATGTACATCGAGAAGATAGAGAGGCTCGGAAAGAAATCCAAGTAGGCGGCCGGCGAAGAAAGAGAACCGGTTACGCCTTTCTCGGTTCAAATGACCCATGCCAGTCGGAAATTCACATATTGGGAAAGGGAATTATAGGAATAAAACGATACGGTCTTGAGCCAATCTTATCCGTCATTCATGTTCGGGGGGAGAATCGAGCATATGCCAAAGAGCATAAAGATAGGTATCACCGGCCTCCCTGGCTCTGGCAAGACCCAGGCGTTGATGAAGGTAGTCGAGATGCTGGAGCTCGAGAAATACAAAGTAGGCGGCATGATCACCGAGCCCATCATCGAAAAGAACAGGCGGGCAGGGTTCTATGTGATGGACTGGTGCTCCAAGAGCAAAGCAGTGCTCGCGCACATGAGCATCAAGTCGAAGTTCATGGTGGGCAAGTACGGCGTGGATCTCACGAGCCTTGACACCGTAGGGGTTGAGGCGCTCAACACTGCCTGCAAGGAGTCGGACGTCATCGTTGTCGATGAGGTCGGCAAGATGGAGGTCGAGAGCGAGAAGTTCGTCCAAGCGGTGAAAGAGGCGATGGAGACCGACAAGCCGATGATCCTCACGCTTCACAAGAAATCGAGGAATCCGCTGCTGCAGGACATCCGTCGGAGGGACGACGTGAGGATCCTTGAGGTCACCCCCATCAACAGAAACCTCCTGCCGTACAAGATCATCAGGCTGATGAAAGGCGAGCACTATTGACCGAAGAATTGCAGCTGGTGACGATCCGCGAGGGTGACACCCAGCTTTTTGTGCCAGCAAATCACGAGTCGAACGGTCCGTCAACGTCGAGCATGCCGGTTTTCTATAACCCGAAGATGGAGTTCAACAGGGACATGAGCGTCTTCCTTCTTGGCAAGCTGCTCCGCGGAGGGCAGTCCCTCCTCGATGGGATGTCAGCCACCGGCGCGAGAGGCATCCGTGTGCGGAGGGAGACTGGCCTGGAGCTGCGACTTCACTTGAACGACAGCAACCCGCTCGCCACAGGGGTGATCGAGAAGAACCTTGCCCTGAACGGAATCGTCGATGCGGAGGTCACGAGGCAGGACCTTAGGACGCTCCTCCTGACAGCGAGGTACGACTGCGTTGATGTCGATCCTTTCGGGACGCCGGCTCCTTTCTTCCCTATGGCCGCAGGAGCAGTCAGGAACAATGGGGTGCTCTGCGTGACTGCTACCGATACGGGGGCGATGTCGGGGATCTTCACTTCGGCTTGCCTTCGAAAATACGGATGCAGGGGGAGCAGGACGCCTTTCCATCACGAGATCGGAGTGAGGAACATGCTGGGATTCATAGCTAGGGAGGCGGCGAGGCAGGATCTTGGGATTCAGCCGCTGGTCTCCTACTACGCGGACCATTACATTCGGGCGTTCGTGAGGATAGAGAGGGGTGCGAAGAGAGCTGACGACGCTCTCGGAAAGCTTGGTTTCTGCGCATACGATCCGAAGACACTTGAGCGGGAATACAGGATGGAGGACGAGGGAGGGTCGATCGGCCCCATCTGGATAGGCCGGACATGCGACCCTGACCTGCTGTCGGAAATGAACCTACAGCCTCATCTCAGGACCGCCGACAGAATCGCGGAGCTTGTCGGGCACCTACGTGGCGAAGCTTCGGTCAACAGGCCGCATTTCACGCTAGATGAATTATCAAGGTCTCAGAGGATAGACACCCCGAAGATCGATGGCCTGATAGAGAAGCTGCGCGCCATCGGAAAGGCCAGCAGGACGCATTTCGGCCCCAAAACTTTCACGACGGACGCGGATATCGGAGATATAATCAGAGCGATGAAGTAGGCTTTGAGAAGATTCGAACTGTTGATATATCTGCTGTTTTATTGGTTGCTCGGTTACTATGCCGGGCCTTGCGGTTCTTGGGACTCAATGGGGCGATGAGGGCAAGGGGAAGCTGGTGGATTTCCTCGCCGAAACTGCGAAAGCGATTGTCCGCTTCCAGGGAGGAGATAATGCAGGACACACGGTCAAGATCGGTCCTGAGACATTCAAGCTGCACCTCCTGCCGTCCGGGATTCTCCGCAAGGGCAAGATCGCAATTATTGGGAACGGCGTCATCGTCAATCCAAAGGTCCTGATAGAGGAGATAGACGGCCTCGAGAAGAGAGGGGTCAGCTGCTCGAACCTAATGATCAGCGACCGCGCGCACATCATAATGCCATATCACATTCTGCTGGATGGTGCGGAGGAGAGACTCAAGGCCGGAAAGAACGTCGGAACGACGGGGCGCGGGATCGGGCCATGCTATTCTGACAAGACCGCCAGGATCGGCATGAGGATGTGCGACCTCCTCGACGAGGCGACCTTCCGCGACAAATTGAAGTTTGCGATTGATCTCAAGAACAGGATTTTCAAGGCCTATGGCATGGAAGAGAAGCTTAGCTACGAAGCCGTGGCCAAAGAGTACTTGGGTTACGGAAAGAAGCTGAGCAGATACATCAAAGACACCTCTGCGGTGCTCAAGGAGCTGACCGATAAGGATTCAAAGATACTGTTCGAGGGAGCTCAGGGCTGCCTTCTGGATATTGATTATGGAACATACCCGTATGTCACGTCGTCCAATACCATAGCCGGCAACATATCCAATGGATCGGGAGTCGCTCCCAAGTCCATCGGAGCAATCATCGGCATCGCAAAGGCGTATACCACGCGGGTCGGTTCTGGACCGTTCCCGACAGAGATGCCGGAGAAAGAGGGCGTCGCCCTCGCAAAGGCCGGAGGGGAGTTCGGCACGACGACGGGAAGGATGCGCAGATGCGGCTGGCTCGACCTTGTTGTGGTCTCCCACGCCGTCAGGCTTTCTGGAATCGACTCGATCGGGCTGACGAAGATGGATGTCCTTGGCAATTTGGATAAGCTCAAGATCTGCGACAGGTACAAACTAGACGGGAGGAAAATCAACGATTTTCCAGCGTCTTTGAAGGATCTCGCAAGGTGCGAGCCAGTCTATTCCGAGTTAGAAGGTTGGGGCGAGCTGACGGAGCCGATGATCGAGAAGCTCAAGTTGAGGGGCAGATCGGCCCTGACCAAGGAGATGAGACAGTACATCGCCCACATCGAGAAATCCTTGGGGATACCGATTTCTGCGGTAGGACTAGGCAGAGAGAGAGACAGGACGATAGTCCTGAGGGACATCTGGCCCAAGTGAGAGAATCAGCTTTCACTTCGTGAAAAAGACCCCCATCATTGTTATATAGACGGCCTTGCATGATATTTTTCGAATGCGGACTCTCGTGATTTCAGAGAAGAATAATGCCGCGATGAGGATAGCGACGATTCTTTCTGACGGCAAGGCCAAGAGGAAGAACATCGGCGGCATTCAGGTTTTCGAGTTCGACGGCAAAGAGGGCACCTTTTTCGTTATAGGACTAAGAGGGCATGTCATTTCATTGGATTATTCAAAGGAGTTGAACAACTGGGAGAGCACTCCGCTGAAGGACCTCATAGCAGCGGATCCGATCAAGCTGGTCAATCCCTCCGCTAGCAAGTTATTCACTACGATGCGCAAGGTCTCGCAAGATGTTGACAAGATAATAATCGCCACTGACTACGACCGCGAGGGGGAGCTCATCGGGGTCGAAAGCCTCCAGGAGCTGGAGTGGAAGAAGCCGGTCACGAGAGCGAAGTTCTCCGCGCTGACAAAGTCAGAGATACTGAACGCATTCGAGAACCTGGAAGAGGTTGATTATAAGCTCGCCTCGGCCGCTGAGACCAGGCAGATCATCGACCTGAAATGGGGAGCCGTCCTCACGAGGTTCCTGTCGATGGCAAGCGGCCAGGTCGGGAAGGACTATCTCTCCGTGGGAAGGGTCCAGAGCCCGACGCTCGCGCTGATAGTCGACCGGGAGCGGGATATCGAGAACTTCGTTCCCAAGACGTTCTGGGAGATCTTCGCGGACCTTTCCAAGAAGAAGGACGAGATGGTTTTCACAGCGGCTCACTCGCACGGGAGGTACGACGAGAGCAAGGAAGCCCATGATATCTTCGAAAAGATCAAATCGGCAAAGAGTGCCGAGGTCATGAGCTACTCGAAGGCCGAGAAGGAGGAGTACCCGCCGATACCTTTCAACACCACCCAGTTCCTCGCCGAGGCGAGCAAGATGGGGATGTCCGCCTCGGCGGCGATGAAGACGGCAGAGGACCTTTACACGGACGGTTACATCTCATACCCCAGGACGGACAACACTGTCTATCCATCATCGGTGAACCTGCGGCAGCTGCTGAAGAACCTTGAGGGGACGGAGTTCGGCAGCTATGCCAAGGAGATCCTCGCGATGGAATCGATAAGGCCTTCGAGGGGCAGGGTCACCACGACTGACCACCCTCCGATTTATCCGACTGCTGGCGCGAAGAAGGGGGAGCTCAAGGGAAACCACTGGAAGATATACGAGCTCGTCTGCAGGAGGTTCCTCGCGACGGTCTCACCGAACTCCCTAGTCGAGGAGCAGAAGGCCGAGATAGACATCAAAGGCGAGATGTTCAACGGCAGGGGGAGGAAGCTCCTGGAGCCCGGCTGGAGGAAGATCTACACCTACTGGAGCTTCGAGGAGAAGGACCTGCCGCCGCTGGAAAAGGGGGAGCGCATCGACGTCAAGCAGGTAAAGACAAAGGAGGATCAGACCAGGCCTCCGGCAAGGTTCTCACAGGGAATACTCATCCAGGACATGGAGAGGCTAGGCCTGGGCACTAAGAGCACGCGGCACGAGATAATCCAGAAGCTGTTCGACAGGAAATTCGTGCATGGGGCGAGGATGCAGCCGACGCCGATAGGAAGGGCGGTCATAGTCGCCCTTGAGGATCACGCGAAAGAGATCACCAGCGAAAAGATGACCTCGCACCTCGAGAACGACATGGACCTGATCGCCAAGGGAGAGCAGGAGCAGAAGGATGTCATCGAGGAGAGCCAGGCGATGCTCGAGGACGTACATGCGATACTCGAGAAGAACAGGGATGCCATTGCGGCCGACATAAAGACGGCGCTCAACAAGCAGAAGTACCTGGGGGCGTGCCCCACCTGCGGAAAGGGGCAGATGACGATAATCAGGATAACCGGGGGGAAGCGGTTCATTGGATGCTCCAATTATCCCGAATGCAGGACCGCATATCCAGTGCCGGCGATGGGGCATATCGAACCGACCGGCGAGGTCTGCAAAGCATGCAAGGCGCCGATGGTCAAGGCGCCAGAGAGGGGCAGTGGTGCCGCGAATGTGTGCATCAATCCGAAATGCCCTTCCAGGGAGCAGGCTTCCGATGTCGGCGAATGCCCGAACTGCGGCAAGAGGCTCAGAGTGGTCTTCTCAGGCAGGGGAAAGCGTTTCATCGGGTGCGAAGGGTATCCGGACTGCAAGACGACCTACCCGCTGCCTCAGAGGGGCGGCCTTGTCACGACTGGAGAGAAGTGCAACGCCTGCAGCGCCCCGATAGTCAAGATAATATCAAAGGGCAAACGGCCCTGGGTCCTATGCGTCAACATGACCTGTAGCGCCAAGGCTCCCAAGAAGAAAGAACCAGAAGAGGAAAAGGAGAAGTAGCCTCAATCATGGCGGTGGCGGCATCGGGGGCGACAGCCTTGGATCTGCCGGCGAGTTCGTGAGAGGGGGCATGCCGATGTTCCCCTGTCCGATCACTAGCGGTTTCATTTGAGCTGCTGATACGGCCTGTTGCTCGGCCAGCTTCTTATCTATTGCATCGAGCTTTGCGCCGATATCCTCCATTGAGACTTTGGAGTCGCGGAAGCTCATAAGGACATTGAGGGCCGCGTCAACGAAGCACCATATTATGAGGATCCATCCAATGGCATTCAGAAGGTTGAGGAGGAATGGCGCCTCTCCGCCGATAAGCCTACCGAATGCCGGAATCAATTCATTCATCACTTTCTCGAAATAGATGAGAAGGATTATTCCGAAGAATACAAGAAGGCCAGCTTTTGCCCACTTGCCTATCATATAATTGGTTACCCTCATGTTAAATTCTCCAAACCTGCAACGGATTCGTCTCTGTAACCGCGTACATCATGAAAATACTTTCTTATGCCGATTTCGCATAAAGAAAAATAGCCAGTAAAGAAACGGCTCAAGTCCTTTAGCTCGCTCCGCCCCCCAACCCCCTTGATCCTTCTTTTTCAGCCGAGATAGATGCTTTGACGGAGAATGAGTGGACCGAATGGGATTTGAACCCAAGAAATCTACTAGCTCGGATGGAAAAGGTACAAGGTAGGCGATTTATCGGCATCTCGGGAAGGCTACAAAAGGAGGGGATACAAGCCCCTTGCAAACCCTTCTTAGCGTTCCATTAATGCATTCTCATCAAGGAAAACTCATCAAGGAAAACACACTGATTGCTCATCATTCCGAGAATATTTGTTTCTTGCAGTATCTGTGGAGTAGTAAGAATTGTAGTTGTCACGAACAGACTAGGCGTGCTAGCCGCCAACAGGCTTAGATTCTCACTTGGCGCCGGGAGCGCCGCCGGTGGCCTGCCTCTTCCTCTCCTTATTCTTCGGGCGCAGGTTCGCATATCCGCACTTTCTGCAGTATTTGGCCCTTATAGAATTCGTGGCACTGCAGTTCATGCAGACGCGCTTTATCAATCTCCTGGCTTCAGCCTCTGGGAATCTGGCCATAGTAATCGCTGAATTTCTTGAAGATATGAGGTGTATTTATCCCTACCGATGCGGGGTTCAGCCCTTTTTCCCCACCAACGCGAAATGCGCTAGGAGGCTCTCGAGTTGTATCCTGTCGTTGCTCCCCTCCACTAGGCGGAACTCGACCTCTCCGACCCTGTCGATCAGCTCGATCTTGAGAGAATCCTTGATGGGCAGGTCGATTAGTGATTTGTGTATCTGCCTTATGATGTCCTCGCCTGACAGCCCCTGAGATATAAGCAGCTCGTCGAGGAGGTTTCTCCCCTTCATGAAGTCGCCTTTGAGGCAGGTCTCGATAAGCTCCTTCACCATCTCGGGTCTTGCAGTGCTTGCCGCTTGGTAGACGGTGTCGGCATCTATCTTGTTCGAAAGGCTTGCGGATACCTGGAGCGAGTTGACCGCCCTCCTCAAGTCTCCTTGGGAAACATAGACTAGCGCGCCTAGCCCGTCCTCATTTATCGTGAGCGATTCCTGCTTCGCTATGAATGAGAGGTACTTCTTCACGTCGACCTCGTTGAGCGGGCGGAATCTGAAGACTGCGCACCTGGATTGGATGGGTTCGATGATCTTTGACGAGTAGTTGCAGGAGAGCACGAACCGGCATGTGTTCGCATATCGCTCCATTGTTCTCCTAAGCGCAGATTGTGCATCGACAGTAAGAGCATCGGCCTCATCTAGGAATATTATCTTGAAGCTCTTCATCCCCATCGGGGCGGTCCTGGCGAATTCCTTGATCTTGCCCCGGACGATGTCAATGCCGCGCTCGTCGGATGCATTCAGTTCGTGGAAGTTCGACCGCCAGTCGTCTCCGAAAAGTTCTTTCGATAGCGCAATCGCGCATGTGGTCTTGCCGGTGCCTGGAGGACCTGCGAAGAGCAGGTGCGGCATGTTCTCTGAACTGACATATGTCTTCAAGCGAGCTGTGACGTCGCGTTGACCGACGACCTCGGCCAGCGTCGCAGGCCGATACTTCTCTACCCAAATCTCCTTCATCGGATTCCGACGATTCTAAACAAGAAGGTTGGCAATATACTTAGTGCTACGATTGATGGGTTTTTCAAAGAGGTATCCAACTCATTGAAGAAAAATTGAAGAGGACGAAGGGCTCAAGGGGAACAAGGGTCGTCAGTAGCCGAATGAAGGTTCCCTAAGGTTGGATTAATCGCCCAAGCATTTATCTCGGCTGAGGGGGATTTGAGGCTGAGAGGAAAATGGGAGAAAAAGAAATATTCCTTGTCAGACTTGTCTTTTCTGAGTCCTCGACGGTGGTCGGCATAGTCCCCCTCCCTCCCCTCAGAGACTACAATCCTTTTTATGCAACAGATATGTAAATCATCCTGTGGAGTGGAAGTGATGAAGGCAACCGTAATGCTTGTTTCGAGCCTGATCTCATTAATCATGATTTTACCAGCGCTATCTTTGCCCGTTTCAGCTGATGGTTTCTCATATGTGAGACCCTCGCCGCAAGAGCAATGGGGGCCGCTCAAGGAAGTCGGTCAATATGCAATGATATCCCATGATGGGAAGATACAAAAAATGATCCTTTCGATATCCATCAAAAATACAGATCTACTGAATTCCCAGGGGTTGGTATGGATATTCCCCATTCCGTCGGCGGCCATCGATGCCCGTATAGAAGTTCTATCCAATGTAACGCAGTTCGATGGCGGGGCCGCATCGGACAGCATAAACAGATCTCTTGCGGGAGACTATTCGCTCATCTATGGTTCCCAGCTATTCCTTCTGCCGTTCTCGTACGCATTGACCGTTGACATTAAACCAGACCCGTATTATCCCTATGGGGGCTATCTCGGATTTGGAAGCACAGGGTCGGCAGGAAAAGGTTCAAACGAACCTGCAGTTGACATCGTTGAGCATATCGAAAGCCACGGCCTAACAACTGAGCTGATATCAGCAGAAGACAATCAGGCAATCTATGAATACCTGACTGACGTCGGGCTTACTCCGACTGCCGGCCTTCTCGAAGCGCTCGATGGGTACAATTCATCCGAGTACTCTTTTGTCATTTCTTGGGTAAATAATCCGAATGAAATACTCTCCGGCCCCCATCAATATGATTACCAGCAAGGCTACAATTATTATTCAATAGGCATTTACGTCGAATTTCCTTGCCAGATGATCTATTTCCCCATGAAGCTGACAAGCATGTATGGCCATGATGTCAAGATACCGATAGTACTGCAGATAACCGGGTTCGTCGGAGCGCCTGAGGCTGACGAAATGATGCTAGACAGCTTAGGTGCAAAAGAAAAGTATTTTGTCCAGGACGGTTACGAATTCGATACGGATCTTTCCGATTTCTTCTTCGATGTATACAGTCAATCGGAGATAGCCGATGGAAAGCTGCAGACCTTGAAGTATACCGAGATAAGGATGGACGGCTACGCCGACTACATGACTGATGACATATGGGTCCCGCTCAACCCTCCCCTGAAGGAGATGTCGATGTCGTTCCTTGTCGACAATCACTTCATATTCACGATATTCATCCTTGCGATCGCATCGATGCTCGCAAGCCTGATCGGTGCGATGATCGTGTACAGAGAGCAGTCGCCTGAAAAGGCAAGGTTCGCGATCCTAGGATTGGCGAATCTCGCCACGATAGTTGGCCTTGTCATCGCGGCTTATAAACTGAAGATAAACAGCAGGTTTGTACAGGATGAATCAGGGGAAGCGACCGAGAAAGGCATAGGAATCTATCTCTTTTCATTTATCATGCTATTCGTATTGTTCGCTTCGGTATCGCAGGCATTTGTCGCCCTGGCTTTAGGCCTTTGATCGGCTCACTCCCTCCGGAGACTCGCCATTGCCTCAATAATAGTATCCGCCTGGGTTATAGCTCCCGATTGCGAGATAAGCATAGATCAATATCGAATTTATGAGCAGAACCAATCCGAGGATCATGGGAATCGCTGAGAGCCTTACGGCATATTTCCGCTTGAGTAGTCTGGAAACCCCCAGTGTGCTGCCAATGATGGAGATGAGGAAGCATGTTGTCGATGCAGAATTCAAGAGGAGAATGACCATCTTTAAAGAGGCCGTATTCTGATTATTGTAGGAATAATAAGAACCAGACAAAAAAAGCCAGAAGACGGTGAAGATCATCATCGCGATATTTGCAAAAAGAAGGATATGCAAATGATCTGGCCCTTCTTGTTCTTTCTTTACGGCAGACCTTACCTTGATTGGCAAATCGCTTGTCCCTAATTCCATGAACCACACACCTCTTTAGCCTAAGCAGGCGAGATATTAGTTGGTATTGTTCTAGATAAATGATTCCATCATCGATTGCTTGGAGGGGAGATTGGTGCCGATGGATATCTTCGATACTTGCATATTGATTAGGCTGAGTGAACAAGCAAATGTTGACAAACTCCACCAAAAGATTCTTTTCGACATCCTCCATCTAAGGCCTGAACTCAATGAACTGCTCCGAGTGCGGCAACGAGGCGATAATGCTCCAGAGATACAACAGCATACATCTCTGCCGCGAGCATTTCCTGGAATCAGTTAGGAAGCGTGTCTACTCAGAGTTTCGCAGACAGGTGCACCTCAGGGGCGGGGAGAAGATCGCCGTGGCATTTTCCGGTGGCAAGGATAGCACGCTGACCCTGCACCTGTTGAATGAGATAATCAAGCCGATGCGCAATGTCTCCCTGACAGCGATAATAGTCGACGAGGGGATAGCTGGATACAGGGATATCGGGCTGCCTAAAGCGAGGGATTTCTGCAAGAGCATCGGGGTCGATCTCATCGAGACGAGTATGGCAAACGAACTCGGAACCACGCTCGATGAGATTTCACAGATTAAGCGGTCGCAGAGCACCTGCTCATATTGCGGCGTGTTCAGACGAAAGCTTCTTAATTCGGCTGCTCGCCGGATAGGAGCCAACTACATCGCGACAGGATTGAACCTCGACGATACCTCACAGGCGATTGTGATGAATATATTCAGGGGCGACATCGAGAAGCTGGCGAGGTTGGGACCGCATGAAGAAGTCCAGAAGGGGCTGGTTCCGAGGCTGCAGCCGCTGAGGAAGATCCCTGAGAAGGAGAGCCTCCTATTCTGCATAGAAGAGGGGTTGAAGTTCCATGACGGCGAGTGCCCGTATGCGCATGAGGCGGTCAGGAATACTTACAGGGAGGTCGTCGCGAAGGTGGAGGAGAAGTCGCCCGGCACGAGATACTCGATTCTCGCTGGATACGATTCGATAAGAGAAATGCTCCGGAAATCCTACCCGCCGGCTCAGCTGAACGTCTGCGTCTGCGGAGAGCCGTGCATTGGAGCGAAGTGCAATGCGTGCGAGCTGCGGGAACAGATAGAAACTTGACAGGTGGGTGAAGCTTCCACCTACTCTGGTACGAGGCGCGTATAGTCGAAGGCAGGCGTGCCGCTGTTGAAGCAGTATTCTATCTTCATGAAGTTCTTCTTGAACTCACGGACATCGGCGCCGACCTTCTTCGGATCCTCCTTCTTCACGATTATTCGTCTGAAGAAGTCCGCAAGCTCGGACATGTCCTTCTCCTTCATGCCGATGCGCGTGAGCTCCTGCGTGCCGAGCCTTATGCCGCTGGGCCTCTTCGCGCTCCTGTCCATGGGGAGCATGTTCTTGTTCGTTACGATGTTGGCGTTGACGAGCCTCTTCGCGATGTCATCTCCGCCGCCGTTCTTTGCAACATTGAGCAGGAGAATGTGGGATTCCGTGAAGCCGAGGTCGGCGCAGAGGACATTGACCCCCTGCTCGTTGAACGCCTGGCCGAGAGCCTTCGCGTTCGCGACAATCTGCTTCGCGTAGTCCTTGCCGAACTCTATGTGCTCGGCGAGGGTGACCGCCAGGGCTGCGACGGAATGCAGATGGTGGTTGCTGGTGACACCTGGGAAAACACCTCTTTCGAGCGATTTGGCCATCGCGTCGCTCTTGGGGTTGGCGAGAATGATGCCGTGCTGCGGGCCTGGGAATGTCTTGTGCGTGCTCGCGCTGATTACATCGACGCCTTCCCTGAGGGGATCCTGGAAAATGCCGCCGCCGATCAGGCCCAGGACATGGGCAGCGTCATACCATACAGGGCAACCGACTTCCTCGAGCACGTCCTTGAGCTCATTCAGAGGCGTCGGGAAGAGGTATGCGGACATGCCGAACACGGCTACTTTCGGCTTCGTCTTCTTCAGCAGCCTCTTGGTCTTCTGCACATCTATATTCATGATCTTAGGGTCGAACGGGTAGTGGACCGACTTCAGCCCGCGGACGCCTAGTGCCCCGAAGCCTGCCATGGATATGTGCCCGCCATCGGCCAGGGCGGTAGTCGAGAGGACATCGCCGGGCTTGGCCAGAGCGAAGAAAACAGCGAGGTTCGCAACCGTGCCGGACAACGGGCGGACATCTGCGTATTGACAGTCGAACAGCTTCTTGGCGAGGTCTATCGCCTTGGCCTCGACGATGTCGAAGAACTTGTTCCCCTCGTAGTACCTCTTGCCGACCGTGCCCTCAGCATATCTGTTGTGCAGGTCGCTGATCAACATCTCCTTGGCCATAGGGCTTATGAGATTCTCCGAGGCGATCATTGGAATTGAATCGGCGAAGAAGCGGGTGTGATCGATGACCGCTTGCCTGACTATATTGGCTTCTTGATTCATCTTAATTCAATTCCGTGAAAGGGGATAGGAATAAAAAACCTCGTGCTCGGAACTGCACAGTGAGCTCTCCCCCGTGCGCCGATCACGATGCCCCTATCCTCCGGATAGAGAGACTACCTGCATAGTAATGTTTTTATAGAGTGTATGACAGTATGGAGTACGCATCAACGGACAGATACCATGGTCGCAAAGATGTCAAGGCTCAATCTACGCGTTCCGAGCGAGCTGCTCGAACTTCTTGAGGAGGTTACCGAGAGGAAGGGATCCGGAACGCTCTCCGATGTCGTAAGGGACGCGCTGGAGAGATACGCCGAGGACGAGGCCGACTCCTGGAACTCAGGGGTCGTAAAGGCGAAGATCCCGAGCGTGACACTCGATGCCGTCGAGACTCTTGTCATGGCTGGCGACGCGACCGATGTTCCTCAGGCAATCAATTTCGCACTCAATGACTGGGTTGATTCGAGAAGCGCCTACCATCTTGAGGGAAGGGATGCCCTCAGGAAGAAGATCGGCGAGGACCTGGTCGAGAGGGCGATGAAGGAGCGGCTCAAGTCCGCTCAGAAGAGATGAGTGGAAGGCGAAAAAGGGACTGCCTTCGGCTCTGATCTACGAAAAGGGAACAGGGAAGGCTGGCCAAGGCCAGAAGGATGGGATGCACTCGGCTCGGGGAGAGGAGAGCTCTCCCCCCTAATTATCAAAACATCTTGCGGCTCATTTGCCCTTGAACCGGGTTATCTCCTCGACCGGCGTTGGATCTACCTGAGACAGGAAGGCCGAGTAAACGCTTGTGAAGTCAGCGAGCAGGACATGGTTGAGCAGCGATTCGATGCGGCTCTTGCCAAGTGCGCTGACGTCCACAGTCTTGATCGACCCTGTCAGAGCCTTCTTGAAGCGAGAGAAGCCGCCCTCAAGCCGTTTATCGTTGAAAACATCATCGAGGAAAATGGCGACGAATATCTCTGATCTTGCGTCCCTTAGCCAGGGGACGATCTCATTGTGAGATATCTCCGGGAAAGTGCCGAAGAAACAGTGCTGCTTGGCGTTCTCATTCATCTGTGTCTTCCAGCGCCGGGCGATCGAGGTCATGCCTGCCGGGGCGATTGCCACCGGCACGAACCCATGGATCGTATGCGCTATCTGCTTGGCGACATTCTTCCCTGTGGGAACGTCGATCGAGAGTTCTTTGCAAATGAACTTCCTGCAGGGATCGGCGGCCGCCAATAACTTCTTCCCGGCGTCCTTGGTCGAACCGACTTCGTCCAGTACACTCGCGACCGACGAAATCACCATAGGGAGTGATGCGCGAGGCATCGGAACCTTGCCGAGCTTGATGAAAGGAAGCGATTTCTTCTTCGCAATCTTCTCCAACTCCCCTCCGGAGGATATCAGAAGCATGTTCTTCGACTTCGATTTCATCGCCTGCTCGAGCATCCCAATCGTCTCTGCCGTATTGCCGCTGTAGCTGCAACAGATCACGAGGGAGTCCGGCTTTACCGGGCTTGAAAGTTGGAAGCCCCTCTCGACCATCACGCCTCCGTTGATCGAATTGCCGAGCCAGTCCCGGATGAAATCCCCGCCGATGGCGGAACCGCCGAGGCCGAGGAACCTTATGCCGCCCTTGCATCTGAGCTCGCCGAGATCCGATGAGAGCGCGGCTCTGCTGCCGGCCTCGATCAGCTGCGGGAAGCTGGATATAGTTCCGAGCATGTCGGATTTGTCGAGCAAGCGGATCTTCTTCTTATCGTCCAACATCAATCGAGCGAATGCGGCTGAATCATATTTAACCGTTCTATCAATCATGAAGTTGGTCGAATATCAGGCAGATATATACTTAGGTTCTCATATAATGTAAAAAGGAATATTCTCATGCCAGCGTGCAAAACGATATTGCAATATCAATGAAAAATAACAATTTATCTGGTAACTACAACTTAAGTAGATGCATCGCCGGTAATAGAACTGCAGCGGTTCAAGGGAGATGCAGGTAAGAACCGATGAGCCAACATATTGACAAGGTTTGCGACATACTCCGAGGCGGAGGAATAGTGCTTCTGTATGACGCCGATGGCAGGGAGGAGGAGACGGACATGGTAGTCGCCTCTGAGTTCGTGAACCAGGACACAGTCAGGATATTTCGGAAGGATGGAGGCGGCCTAATATGTGTGACAATCCCGCCTGAGACAAGGAGGGTCATCGGCATACCTTACATGGTGGACGTCCTCGATAACTCGATGAAGCACTTCCCGATACTGGGCGGCCTAAAGCCCAACGACATACCCTACGATGCGAAATCCTCTTTCAGCTTGACGATAAACCACAGGAAGACCTTCACCGGAATAACTGACAAGGACAGGGCGCTGACGATCTCGCAGTTCGCGAAGGTTGTCAAAATGTCTTTGTCCTGCGACAACGGCCAAGCAGCGGATACTTTCACCAGTAACTTTAGATCCCCTGGCCACGTGCATCTGCTCAACGCTTCCGACAGGCTTGTCCTGGATAGGCAAGGGCACACCGAGCTTGCCACGGCGCTCATGACCCTCGCAGGCGTGACGCCGACAGCGACGATATGCGAGATGATGGGAGACGATGGCAGGGCATTATCGAGGGAGAAGGCGAAAGAGTACGCTGCCAAGAACGGCCTGCCTTACCTTGATGGCGCGGAAGTAATAAAGGCCTATAAAGAGAGTCTTGGGTTGAATTAGGAGGTCAATCGATGGTCAGGGTGGTGGCAACTGGAGTCTTCGATCTCATTCACCTAGGGCATGTTCATTTCCTCGAGAAGGCCAAGGACCTCGGCGACGAGCTTGTCGTGATAGTCGCGAGGGACTCGACTGCAAGGAAGATGAAGCACCAGCCGATAACGCCCGAGGGGATGAGGGTTGAGCTTGTCCAGGCGCTGAAGCCAGTCGACCGGGCGGTCTTAGGATACGAGGACGACATTTTCAGGATCATAGCGGAGGTACGCCCTGACATCATCGCGCTCGGATACGACCAGTCATTCAACGAAGAGGAGCTGCGCAAGGAGCTGAAGAAGCGCAACCTGCACATAGAGGTGGTCAGGCTGCCGCATCTGGACCACGACCTTGATGGCACCAGGAAGATCATCAGGAAGATCGTTGACTGGAACGCGGCGCAGCAGAAGCTCAAACAGGCAGAGGGAGGGAAAAAGCGATGACGAAGATAGGAGTGGCCGACACCACGTTCGCCCGCGTCGACATGGGCGGCATTGCAATCGACGAATTGAAGAAGATAGGGACCGGTTTCATCATCGAGAGATATACCGTTCCCGGAGTGAAGGACCTGCCTGTGGCCTGCAAGAAACTGTTCATGGAGAAGGAATGCAGCCTGGTGATTGCGCTGGGTATGCCTGGCGCCCAGGAGATCGACAAAATTTGCGCCCACGAGGCATCAACCGGACTCATCCAAGTTCAGCTAATGCTCAACAAGCATGTCATCGAGGTGTTTGTCCATGAAGATGAAGCGAAGGACGAGAACGAGCTGAAGTTCCTGACAGACAGGAGAGTCAGGGAGCACGCCCTTAACGCGTATAGGTTACTGTTCAAGCCCGAAGAGCTGACTCGAATGGCCGGCACAGGTCAGCGGCAGGGCTTCAACGATGCCGGCCGGATAAAATGAGGAGATGAAAGCAATGGCAAAAGGAATGAAGATAGGCATTGTGGCAAGCGAATACAACTTCGACATCACTATGATGATGCTCGAAAGGGCTCGCGAGCATGCGAAGTTCCTGGGAGTGGAGATCGTGAAGGAGATCAACGTCCCAGGAGTCTATGAGATGCCTCTGGCCGTCAAGAAGCTGTTATCTGACAAGAACATCGACGCGGTGGTCGCGATCGGCGCGGTCATCGAGGGCGAGACGAAGCACGACGAGGTCATCATGGGGCAGACGAGCAGGAAGCTCACCGACCTCTCAGTAGAGTACAACAAGCCGGTTGGCCTAGGCATCAGCGGCCCCGGCATGAGCAGGCTGCAGGCCCAGGAGAGGGTCGACAAGGCAAAGGAAGCCGTCGAAGCTGTCGTCAAGATGCATGAAAAACTGAAGTGATTATTTGAACAGTTGCCAGTCGGATGACTGGCGACTGCATCCATTTTTCTTGGATTACGACATAACTTTATAGACTCCTAGGTTAAACTGGCCTTTGTGGCAATAGTAAGGCTCGGGAGAAACGTTCTCCGATGGTGCTGCTCGTGCAATCTTCCGGTAATAGAGGAGAAGATGTGCCCCGTCTGCAGAACGGCCACTACCGAGATACTTCTGACCCCGCCGGGCGACTGCAGGCCGGCTTTCGATTATGATCTCCGTAAGATAAGGGAACTTGCGGATTCTCAATTTGGAGATGGGTGCGGCGAACTGCTCCTGCCCCGCGACAGGATCGCCGTACTGAGCAGGAGTCCCGCGCTGGACAGGATGGACGAGATCGTCTGCGACGGGAATATCATAGGCGCGATTCTGTTCGACCCCCCGTCCGGAGACAAGCTGATCCTGCGACCGCCGGCTGCTGAGAGAATGCTATCGAAGATGAAAGGCAAGGTCGTAGCCGACGCCGGCGCCCTGCCATCGATAGGCGACGGCTCCAACCTCATGGGGCCTGGCGTGCTCTCCGCAGACGAGTCGATATGCGTAGGCGATGAAGTGGTCGTCCTCACTCCGGAAGGAAAGATACATGCAACTGGCGTCGCCAGGAGAAGCGGCGCGGAGATGGCTCAAAAGGGGAGAGGGGTTGCGGTCAAAGTCAGATGGGCCGATTCAGAGAACCGAAAGAAGCCCGCCGAAATGGCCAATGACTGGCACAGGGCCGTAGATGCGAATCGCGATTACATCGAGAGGAAAGTGCAGACCGCCAAGAATTTCCTCGGCGACCTTACAGAGAGATACGACAAGCCGATGGCGGTCTCGTTCAGCGGCGGGAAAGACAGCCTCGTCACGCTGAACCTGGCGATTGAGGCTGGGCTTAGGCCGGACATCATCTTTGCCGACACTGGCCTGGAGCTCGACGAGACCGTCGAAGAGGTGCGCAGGGTCGCGAAGGAGACAGGGCTCAGCCTGATAGTCGAGGATGCCGGCGACGCATTCTGGGAAGGGGTCGAGGTGTTCGGCCCTCCAGGGAAGGACTTTAGGTGGTGCTGCAAGACCTGCAAGCTCGGCCCGACGACGAAGCTGATTTCGAAGAACTATCCGAACGGACTCCTTTCGCTGATAGGGCAGAGAGAGAACGAATCGCAGCAGAGGATGAGGAAGGGAGCGATCTGGAACAATCCCTGGGTCCCGGGGCAGATAGGCGCGTCCCCGATACAGAAATGGAACTCGCTGCTGGTATGGCTCTACATATTCTCCAGGAACCTGAAGTACAACCCCTGGTACGAGAGAGGGCTCGACAGAATCGGCTGCTTCTTGTGCCCCTCATCGGACATAGCCGAGCTGAGGACTGTGAAGGAGGGGTATCCAGGATACGCTCGCTGGGAAAGTTACCTCGACTCATACCGCAGGAGTATGGGGCTCCCCGATAGCTGGAAGGAGCTCGAGATATGGAGATGGAAGCGCCTCCCTCCGGCGATGAGGAACAAGCTTGAGGAGCTCGGGATAAGCTTCGATGCATGCATCGCTGAGGAGGCCGAGGTCGCACCGCTCAAGCTGAACACCGCGACCGGATACCGGCCGTGCACCGAAGGTGGATACAGCCTCGAGGGAGTCTTCAACCGTAAATTGAACCTCGAGAGAGTTCAGAACCTGCTGAACATCATCGGACCCGTCGAATACCTGAAGGACGAGAACATCGCGAAGACCGGTGGCGTGATAATTTTTGGGGAGGGAGCGGTCAGCATCAAGGAAAAGGACGACAGGATCATCAGAAAGCTTTCCGACCGAGTGGAGCAACTCGTCATACGTGCAATGTTCTGCGTCGGATGCGGCGTCTGCGTCGGCAGATGCAGGAGCGGAGCGCTTACAGTCGAAGACAGGATTGTGATAGACCCAGACAAATGCACTCATTGCGGGGAATGTTTTGGGCCCTGCCCGGTCCTCAGTTTCGGCAACGAGATAGAATGAGGGCTGTCACAGGCTTAGAGCGATCCTCAGAGCCTCGGCGACCTCGCAGATGTTCGCACCCCATGGGACGAGGATCATCCTTCCGTCGACCTCGACTCCTTCCTTGACCTTGCAGCATCTCGATATCGTCGGAGGGTCGTCAGATGAGACAACTGTCGTTTCTCTGACGCAGATGTTGGCTAGTCGCGGCTTGGATCCGTATATCTCCTCGAATATCCTGGCAGACAACGGGCAACCAACGAGCAGCGACGACTCGATCTGTTCTTTCGACAGAGGCGGAGCCTGATCGAGATAGAACCTGCCCTTCGCTTCCGAGGTTCCTTCATAGGACGCTCTGCAGGGAAATATCAGCACCCCGTCCTTGTTCTCCTGGGTGAGATGGGTTATGTCGACCAGCTTCGAATCAATAATGAGAGAAGCGTGCTCGGCTCCGACCAAGCTCTGCATGATGGCTTCCAGCTTTGACGGATGAGGAGGCACTACATCGATGATCCTTATCCTTGCAGGCAACTTGACATCGACGAAAGAGACGTGCTCGAAGCGACCCTTGAAGACGACGAGCTTCCCTGGATGACGCGCTTGGACCTTCAGAAGGGCCCCGATGTCGAGCACATCCATATCGGGCTCGTGAACGAACCGTGTCCTGTCCGGAAGAGATATCACCTTCACCGCCTCGATCGGCTGGAAAAGCGCCTTCGTGACATTCTTAGACACTTCAACGGCTGCCCAGTGGCTCCCGTTCCTCACGACGTAGAACTTCGTTCGAGTGTACGACCTGCGACCAAGGAAGTGCCTTATCAAGTTCTCCTCGTTCAGTTCGAACTGAACTTCTTGGACGCCGACGTCTCCGCAGTGGCGAGGTATCATGCGCTCGGATGATATCCCTCATTAGTCAAATAAATTGAGATTACCATGGCATCTGTCCCCTTTCGAACAGCGGCAGTTATCCGTGCCGAATCAAAAACAAAATGTTCTTAAGCCCATCCCTTTATTCCTGCCAGGTCATCAGATATGGAATGCTTCTTAATACTTGAGGATGGAACAGTCTTCAAGGGGTGCTCTTTCGGTGCCAGGAAGCCTGTTTTCGGAGAGATCGTCTTCAACACAGGGATGACCGGCTATCAGGAATCGCTTACGGACCCGAGCTACCGCGGGCAGATTCTCACGATGTCCTATCCGATGATCGGCAACTACGGCGTCAACAAAGAGGATTTTCAGTCAGACGGAGTGCATGTTCGCGCTTTCGTGGTCAGGGAAATGTGCGAGCTGCCGAGCCACCGCCTGAAGACTGAGACGATACACGAATACCTCGTGAACAACGACATCCCTGGCATCTACGGTGTCGATACTCGCGCCCTCATAACTAAGATCAGGCAGCACGGCACGATGAAGGCCGCAGTCACGACTTCCAAAGACCACGAGAAGATAGTCAACGAGCTGAAGGCGATGGGCTTCCCTTCGGACGACAACCTTGTGGCAGAGGTCACCTGCAAGAAGGTCGAGAGATACGAGGGCGGCTCGAAGAAGCACGTGGTGCTGATCGATACCGGCCTGAAGCTCAACATCCAGAATGAGCTGGTCAAGCGCTTCACCGTCACGAAGGTCCCGTTCAACCATTCGCCTGACGACATCCGCAAGCTGAAGCCGGACGCGCTCTTCATAACCAACGGACCGGGCGACCCGTCTCACCCTGAGATGATGGCGACCACCGTCCGCACGATACGCGAACTCCACCAGGAGATGCCGGTGATGGGGATATGCCTCGGGCACCAGTTGCTCGGCCTTGCGCTCGGGGCGAATACATTCAAGCTGAAGTTCGGCCACAGAGGGGCGAACCAGCCGGTCGGCAAGGACGGGCGCGTGTTCATCACCTCTCAGAACCACGGCTATGCTGTAGATGACAAGACCCTAGGAGGCACCGGCCTCGAGGTCACCCTGATCAACCAGAACGACAAGACCGTCGAGGGGATGCGCCACAAGGAGCTGCCGGTCTTCTCGGTGCAGTTCCACCCTGAGGCGCGTCCAGGCCCGCACGACACGATGTTCCTGTTCGACGAACTCGCCAAGATGATGGAGGCGAAACCGTGCCGCTGAGGGATGACATCAAGAAGATAATGGTCATCGGCAGCGGGCCGATTGTGATTGGCCAGGCGGCGGAGTTTGACTTCTCCGGATCCCAAGCTTGCCGTTCGTTGAGAGAGGAGGGATACAAGACCGTCCTCGTCAACTCGAATCCGGCAACGATACAGACCGACCCGGACAGCGCCGACGCCGTCTACATCGAGCCTCTCACGATCCCGTCCATCGCGAGGATAATCGAGAAGGAGAAGGTCGACGGAATAATGTCAGGCATGGGAGGCCAGACTGCCCTGAACATCTGCGCTGAGCTTGCTGAGAAGGGGATGCTTGAGAAGCTCGGTGTCGAGCTGCTCGGCACACAGCCCCGTGCAATCGCCCTGTCGGAGGACAGGGACCTGTTCAGGCAGACTATGATCGAGCTCGGCGAGCCGATCCCGCGCAGCATGAGCTGCAACTCCATAGAGGCGGCGCGCGAGGTCGTCAAGAAGATCGGCGGTTACCCGGTGCTGATCAGACCGGCCTACACCCTCGGAGGCACTGGCGGTGGCATCGCATATTCCGAGGAGGATCTCGGGCCGATCGCAGGGAGAGGAATCGCCTACTCCAGAATCAAGCAGATCCTGATAGAGGAGAGCGTGCTCGGCTGGAAGGAGTTCGAGTACGAGGTCATGCGCGACAAGAACAACAACTGCATCACCGTCTGCAACATGGAGAACCTTGATCCGATGGGCATACACACCGGAGAGAGCATCGTAGTAGCCCCAGCGCAGACGCTTAGCGACGGCGACCACCAGATGCTCCGTTCAGCATCCCTCAAGATAATCAGAGCGCTGGGCATCGAGGGCGGCTGCAACGTCCAGTTCGCCCTGAACCATTACACTGGAGAGTACAGGGTCATCGAAGTCAACCCGAGAGTGTCGAGGAGTTCAGCTCTCGCTTCGAAGGCGACCGGATACCCGATTGCGAGAGTGGCGGCTAAGATCGCCGTTGGAAAGACGCTAGACGAGATCACCAATGCGATAACAGGCAAGACTTGCGCGGCCTTCGAACCCTCCATAGACTATATTGTTACGAAAATCCCTCGCTGGCCGTTCGACAAGTTCAGGACCGTCGACAGGAAGCTCGGCACACAGATGAAGAGCACCGGCGAGGTCATGTCGATCGGCAGATGCTTTGAGGAGTCACTTTTGAAGGCGATCAGATCCCTCGAGATCGATCAGGTGGGGCTTGAGTCCGAGGATTGGACCGAGAAGGAGATCGAGGAGGAGCTCAAGAACGCCACCGACCGCAGGCTGTACGCGATCTCGGAATCGATCCGCCGCGGAAAGTCCAATGAGCATATATGCAAGATCACGAACTGGGACCCGTTCTTCGTGCAGAAGATACGCAACATCATCGACATGGAGACGAGGCTCAAGGATGCCGGCGACGTCCCACCGGACCTCCTGTATGAGGCCAAGAGAATTGGTTTCTCGGATGAGTACATCGCGCTTGTCACGAAGAAGAGCGAGGCCCACGTCAGGAAGCAGAGGAAAGCCCTGAATATCAAGCCCGTGTACAAGATGGTCGATACTTGCGCTGCGGAGTTCGAGGCTGAGACCCCGTACTTCTACTCGACCTACGAATCGACATGCGAGTCGCGCCCGTCGAAGAACAAGAAGGTAGTGATAGTCGGCGGCGGACCTATTCGCATAGGTCAGGGGATCGAGTTCGACTACTGTTGTGTGCATGGGGCGATGGCCCTGCGCGAGGAGGGCGTCGATGCGATAATAGTCAACAACAACCCGGAGACGGTATCGACCGACTTCGACATCTCCTCGAGACTGTACTTCGAGCCGCTGACGACAGAGGATGTCATGCATGTCATTGAGAAAGAGGACGCGGACGGCGTGATACTCCAGTTCGGCGGACAGACTGCCGTCAACCTCGCTGGCCCCCTCGAAAAAGAGATCAAGGGCCTCAAGTGCAAGGTGCTGGGCACATCGCCGGATGCAATCGATCTGGCAGAGGACAGGGAGAAGTTCTCGAAACTGATGAACGAGCTCGGCATCGCGCAGCCGGAATCCGGAACGGGATATTCCTTCGATGAGGTGAAGGTGTTCGCAGAGAAGATTGGCTTCCCGGTGCTGATACGCCCGAGCTTCGTGCTCGGAGGAAGGGCCATGGAGATTGTCTACAACATGTCCGAGCTCGAAACATACATGAAGACCGCTGTCAAGGTCTCCAAGAAGCGCCCGATACTTGTTGACAAGTACCTTTCGCATGCGATTGAGATCGATGTCGACGCGGTCTGCGACGGGAAAGATGTCTACATCGGCGGGATAATGGAGCACATCGAGGAGGCGGGGGTCCACTCTGGAGACGCGACGATGACCCTGCCGTCGAGGAGCCTGTCCAAAGAGACCCTGACAAGGGTAAGAGAGATCACAAGGACGGTTTCGATCGCCCTCGGCACCAAGGGGCTGATCAACTTCCAGCTGGCATACAAGGAAGGAACGGTTTACATGCTTGAGGCGAATCCGAGAGCGAGCAGAACCGTCCCGTTTGTATCGAAGGCGATCGGCGTACAGCTCGCTAAGGTCGCCACCAGGATAATGCTCGGCAAGAGCCTGAAGGAGCAGGGGCTGCAGGGCGAGGCAAAGATCGATCACTTCGCAGTCAAAGCCTCAGTGTTCCCGTTCCTCAAGCTCCCCGGAGTCGACAGCATACTCGGACCGGAGATGAAGTCGACCGGGGAGGTCATGGGCATCGACAAAGAATACGGGGCGGCGATGTGGAAGGCGATGAGCGGGGCCGGAATGGACCTGCCCACCCAGGGAGACGCCTACATCAGCGTCAACAATTTTGACAAGAAGGCTGCCGCAGAGATAGCGAAGAGCTTGATCAGGCTCGGGATGAGGATTATAGCCACGAAAGGCACCGCAGCGGCTTTGAGGGAGGCGGGCATACCGGTGGAGACGGTGTTCAGGGTATCCGAGAAGAACGTACCCGACGCCCTGTCGGTCATGAGGGAAGGGCGTGTGAAGCTGATAATCAACACGCCAACGGAAAGTTCCGGCGCCAGAAGGGACGGCTACATGATGCGCCGTCTGGCCGTCGAACTCCAGATCCCGTTCTTCACGACAATAGAAGGTGCAGAGGCGGCTGTTGAGGCGATAAAATTCCGCAAAGGCAGGAATATCGAGCCTGTGAACATAAAGACACTAGTTAAGAGGGTACAAGGTCAGACGATCTGATGATCCTTGCCGCCCGATACCATTTCTTCGAGCATGCGCTGGTGCCTATCGCACAACTTGCCGGACATGACCTGAGCGCGAATCATCTCTTCTTGCCAGTGAGCATTGTAGAGAGCGCAGTCCTTGCTGCGGCAGAACGGCTTGAGGGTGTTGTGATAGAAGAAGCACTGCAACATGTATCCCGCGAGCACTTGCCCTGTCCGCTCGTCGTCAGCCTCTATGAACCTGCCGGAGAATTGCTCCGAAAGGGCCCTATCGGCGACGCCGATGCCGCTATAATCCAGAGCCTGCTTCGCGAGATAGTACTCCCTCGGCCGGGCTGGAGCCTCCACCAGGCCGGACATCGAGATCACGTTGGGAAATCCGAAAACGACAACGCGGGCGTGATATCGCAGGTCATCATCGGACCATGTCATGATGAGCCTGTCCGTGATGACGACGCAGGCCTCTTCGGCGCAGGATGAAGGGATCAACTTAAGATACAGCTTCATCAAGCCGACACCTTCGCAAGGAACACCGCGGCTTCGCGATGAGCCTGTCAACGCCCTCTTCTCGAATTCCCGTAGGGCAAAAGAATCGATTGCACGCTCTTCGCGCTTGGTCGCATCGGTCAACCTGAGCGATACGAGAGCCTCTGCAATCTCATCCGTCCCATAATCTGAGAAAGCATCAGTCTGGACGGTGATCTTCAACTGAGCCGCATGGTCCTTCAGCAGGCCGACTGCAGTCCTGACGAATCCGAGATTCGCCGGGTTCTCGCAGATGACCCTGAGCGATTTCTTCCGCCCGACATCACTTGGACATCTTCTTGAGCTCTTGGAGGGCAACCTGAGCACCCTTCCTTCCGGAAAGCAGCATCGCGCCGAAAGTCGGCCCCATGCGCGGGAGACCGAACGTCGTCGAGACGGCCATGCCGATCACAATCAATCCAGGATGCGCGAGCCCACTGTGCTCCACGACAGCATCCTCAGACTGCTCGACCCACATCGCACCGAAGCCCGGAACCTTGATGAGCCCCCTCTCCTCGAGCTTGCGGACAATCACCGCATCGTGCCCCGTGGCATCGATGACAAGCTTTGATTCGAATGCGACCGGATCCACGCAGGTGATCTGCCTCGGCAGCGCAGAAACCGGCGTCCAGTTTATCACGACGCCCCCGACCCGGTTCTTCTCCCTCATGACGAGGTCATCGAACTGCGCCATGTTCAGCATCTTCACTCCGGCCTCGCAGGCGGCTGCGATCAGCTTCGAGCAGGCCAACGGCCCAGGAGTGCAATACAATGCTTTGGAGAATGCCGTATATTTGATCCCAAGTTCATCGAGGACTTTCTGAGCTGGAGCGCGGACAGTGATCGTGTTCATCAGGAATCCGCCTATCCAGAATCCGCCACCGAGGTAGTTGTTCCTCTCGACGACGAGCACCTTCACGCCCTTCAGCGCTAGGTCCCTGGCTGCCATAAGGCCGCTCGGCCCGCCGCCGATGATTATGACATCCATGGTCGCAAACTCTTCCATATCCCTTGAGAATTGGCTGACGATTGCTTTCGTCACCTCGCTCTCAGACGCCTTCGCGAAAATCGTCATTGACTCATCACCTTTGTCGGGTTCAGTATCTTATGTCCATAGATAAGCGTTTCACTCATCAAAGAACCGGGAGAAGCGATCAGTATATCGTAAGGCTCTTGACCCCTTTTGCCGCCTTTAGCCTAGGGATGATCTCTGGAGGGATCGTCGACTCTGTGATTATGAAAATCCTTGGCTCCTCGGATGTCTCTGGATCATCCACAATCGCCTGCCTTATGCTGATGCCCGCTCCGGATATCGTGCTTGAGACGGCCGCCAATATCCCTGGCTGGCCGGCATCTGTAGACACTATCTCGATCGCGCTCCAACCCATGACCGGCGCGACGTCTTTGAAATTGATCGTCGGCAAAAGCTTTGAGAAGAATCTTGAGAGCTGTTTGTCGCGGGAGATGGTCTCGACCGTCGATCTCACGACCCTCCGGTCGACGCCAGCGGATCTTGCCAGCGCGGTGTCAGCTACGAGCGTCCCGCCGACGTAGACCCTCTTGTCCTTGACGCTCATGCCGCACCTGAGGAGCAGTTTGGCCACCTTGGCCTGGGATGGGTAGCTCTCGAAATATTCACTTATCGCTTTCCACATGTCAAATGTACGAAAATGTGCAATAATACATAAATCTAGCTGTTTTTCCCTTTTTCATGGTGAAATCAAGGGCAAGACAGATATATTGATTCGTTTTTCGGAGTGCTAATAATTAGCACGGCATATATTCGGTATGGTGGCATCATCATGAATGGCAAGAAGCTGAGGTTAAGGCGCATCATAGACGCGCGTGTAGGAAAGACTGTAATCATCCCAATGGACCACGGCGTCTCACTCGGACCTGTGAAGGGGATATCCACGATAAACAACAGCATTAGGAAAGTCGCCGAGGGTGGCGGCACATGCGTAGTTGTGCACAAGGGCGTGGCCCATCAGCTCACTCAGGAGATCATGGGCGATCTCGGCCTCATAGTCCACCTATCTGCAAGCACATCGCTCTGGAACGAACCGAACAGGAAGACGCTTGTGGGGGGCGTCCTCGACGCGGTGAGGATTGGCGCAGATGCCGTGTCGGTCCATGTAAACCTCGGGGGGCAGTATGAGAATGAGATGATGGAGAAAATGGGAGCGATTTCCTCCCAGTGCATGGAATTCGGGATGCCACTCCTCGCGATGATGTACCCCCGCGGCGAGAACATCAAGGACCAGTTCGACATAGATGCGATCAAGAAGTGCGCCCGCGTAGGTGCGGAGCTAGGCGCCGATATAGTCAAGACGAATTACACAGGCGACATAGAGAGCTTCAGCGAGGTCGTCAAAGGCTGCGGCGTGCCGGTGGTCATCGCCGGAGGGGCCAAGATGGACTCGGAGCAAGCGCTCCTCGACATCGTCAGGGACGCCATGAAGGCGGGTGCGGCCGGCGTATCGATCGGGAGGAACGTCTTCCAACACGAGGACATTGCAGGCATCACGAAGAAGATCGCAGACATAGTCTTCGCCAAGTGAAGCGTCAGGATCAATCGGTTGGGATAGGATTGGGAAAACCCATATGGATAGATGCAAGCAAGGCGCCCGATTCGGGGGCGAGGAAGAAGCTGATACTTGCGGCGCTGGAGAGCGGCTTCGGCCACATCGTTGTATCCCTGGACGACAAGCAGAGCAACAGGTACGGAAGATTCCACATGATAACGGCGGACAGGGACCGCTTCATTCTCGACAAGGTCGAGATCGGGAAGTCCGTCAAGATCGCCAGCAAGAAAGACGAGAGGAAGGCGGCCGACCTTGCGAAGAGCTCGGAGATAGTCGTGGTCGAGACCTCTGACTGGCGCGTCATCCCTCTCGAGAACCTGATCGTCAAGTTCGCAAAGTCAAAGGCGAAGCTGTTCGTTCGGGCGAGCACGGTCGACGACGCGAGGCTTTTCCTCGAGACGATGGAGAAGGGCGCTGACGGGATAGTCTTCACGCCCTCGTCCCCCTCGGACATAGCCGCCATATCGAAGATAATCGACGAGGTGCTCCCGAAGGTCGAACTTGTCGACGCGATGGTCACAAGGGTCATGCAGTTGGGCCTTGGAGACAGGGTCTGCGTCGACACCTGCTCGATGTTGAAGCAGGGAGAAGGAATATTGATTGGCAACTCCGCGCAGGGGATGTTCCTGATCCACGCAGAGACTTTCGAATCTGAATACGTGAACTCGAGGCCGTTCAGGGTGAACGCAGGGGCGGTGCATGCATACACTCTGCTTCCTGACGGGACTACGAAGTACCTCAGCGAGCTGAAGGCCGGTGACGAGGTCATGGTCGTCGACTCCGAGGGAGACTCGATGCCGGCGGTGATTGGAAGGATCAAGATCGAGCGCAGACCGTTGCTGCTGATCGAGGCGAAGTTCCAGGGGACATGCTACACGACGATAGTGCAGAACGCTGAGACCATCCGGCTCGTCTCCGGAAGCAAGGCGATCTCTGTCACCGACATCAAGATAGGCGACAAAGTCACACTGAGGATCGAATCTGGCGGTCGGCATTTCGGAAGCGCCATAAAAGAAACGATACGTGAGAAATGATGACGAGAACATGTGTGCCGATATCTGGGAAGGACATTGCATCCGCTCGGAAGATGGCGGATTCGGCTATATCCAGCGGAGCTGATCTCGTCGAGATACGGGCCGACCTCATACCCGGTGCAGACGCCGTTTCGATCAAGAAGAATTTCTCAGACATCTTCGGAATATCGATAATAACCCTCAGGAGCAAGGACGAGGGCGGGAAGTCCGAACTCTCTAGCGACGAGAGAGAGAAGTGGAACAGGGCTGCGCTCTCTCTCAAGACAGCATTCGTTGACCTTGAGCTGGAGGCGGACCGCAAGATGCTAGCATCTCTCGGCGCTGACAAGAACAGGGCGATAGTGTCGAAGCACATGGTGGGCGGGTGGGACCCGGCGTCCCTGAACAGGACCATGTCCGAATGCTGCAAGCTCGGCGGAGTTGGCAAGGCTGTCGCCAAGGTCACCGACGTCGCCGACGGAATCAGGCTTCTTGAATCGTGGAAGAATCCCGGCTCTGCCAGGTTCGTGCTCATGGCGATGGGGGCTGGGGCAGAGCTGACGCGGGCTCTCGCGAGCAAGATAAGGGAGGAACTTGTCTACTGCGCGCTCGACGAGAAGAGCATCGTAGCTCCAGGCCAGCTCACCCTCGATAAGCAGAAGAGAGTCCAGTCTGAGAAGAGCATTGTCGTCGGGCTGATAGGCCACCCGCTGGGCCACACGATGTCCCCGGGGATGCACAACGCGGCATTCGAGGAACTCAGGATACCGGGCATCTACCTGCCGTTCGATGTGCCGAAAGAATCTCAGGTCAAGGATTTCATGAAGGGGGCGGCAAAGCTTGGTGCGAAGGGATTCAACATAACGATACCGTACAAGGAGGCCGCGTTCGCCGCCGTGGATCATCTCGACGACGAGGCACGGAGGGCCAAAGCGGTGAACACCGTACTTGCCCAGGATGACGGATCCCTAAAGGGATTCAACACGGACATATTCGGGTTCTCTGAGGCGCTGCGGACTGCCAACTACGACCCGCGGAACAAGAGGGCGTTGATAATCGGCGCAGGCGGTGCTTCGAGGGCCGCGGTCATAGCCCTATGGAAGATGGGGGCGAAGATCGAGATATCCAACAGATCCCCCGAGAGGGCCGAGGAGCTCGTCAAGTCCATGCGAGTATTCCTGAAGACGCTGCCGCTGGACGCACTCGAGAACGAGAAGCCGTACAGCCTCATTGTAAATGCGACCCCCGTGGGAATGAGGGGGTTCGACAGCTCGCCGATAGTGCCGGATAGGTTAATAGCCGGAGCGGAGGCAGTGATGGACATGGTGTACAACCCGATCGATACGCCTCTCCTCTCCGCCGCTAAGCCGCATGGAGTGAAGACGATCCATGGACTGGACATGCTGCTCCATCAAGGAGCGAAGGCTTTCGAGATCTGGACGGGGGTAAAGGCTCCTGTCGATGTGATGAGAAGGGAGCTCATGGGGGCGATAAAATGAGTAAGGGAATTGCCGCATCTAGGGGCGCGATATCGATACTCAATGCGATCCCCACCGGCATAGGCGCTGCCATAGGGATCACCCTGCAGACGGACGCAGAGGTCTTGATAGCAAAGGGCAAGCCAGGCATAAAGATCAGCCTGCCAGAGAGACACGAGGATCATTGCCTCGCGAGGGAGTGCATAGAGGGCGTATTCAAATCTGCGGGCGAGGAACTCTGCGATGTTAAGGTGCGCACAATATCTACGATTCCGATCTCAAGAGGCTTGAAGAGCAGTAGCGCCGCCGCGAACGCGATTACTCTGGCCGCTGTGAAGGCGCTCGATGTTAAAATGGATGACATCGACATTGTCAAGATGGGTGTCGACGCGGCCAAGAGAGCCAGGGTAACGGTCACAGGGGCGTTCGATGATGCCATGGCCTGCTACTTCGGTGGGGTCGCGGTCACGAACAACTCAAGGATGGATGTAATCAAGAGGACGACCCTCAAGAAGAAGAACCTCAGGGTCATACTCCATGTGCCCGAGCATAAGATCAGAAAGGCCGGACTTTCGTGCAACACATTCAAGCCGCTTTTCAAGAAGTTCAAGGAAGTCGAGGAGCTTGTTCTCGACGGAGAATACTTCGAGGCCATGAACATGAACGGTGAGCTGATAGCACAGTCCCTTGGAATAGACAACGGCGTCGCTGAGAAGGCGCTTAAATTCGGGGCGGTGGCAGCAGGCGTCACTGGAACGGGCCCGGCGACAGCGATACTCTGCAGACGGGATTCGTTCGAACGCCTGCTCGATTTAGTTTCCGTGGACAGAGCTTTGGTCATTACCGCCCATCTGAACGAGACGCCGGCGTCGGAGGTGAGATCACGGTTCTGAGGGTGATAAAGAGCACGATAGGCGGCGAGGTCGTCGCCCCTCCGTCGAAGAGCTACACGCACCGCGCGATAGTGCTCGGCGCCCTCACCGGGGAGAGATTCGAGGTCAGGAGGCCTCTGATATCCGAGGATACCGAAGCCACGCTGTCCGCCGTCGCTGCGATGGGAGCGGATGTCGACAAAGGGAACAACTTCATTGTCATCAACTGCCCGATGCTGGTTGTGCCGAAGAGATCCATCGATGCGAAGAATTCTGGAACCACGCTCAGATTGATCTCCGGAGTGGCCGCGCTGCTAGATGGCAAAACGACGATAACTGGCGATGAAAGCCTGCGGAAGAGACCGATGAAGCCGCTCCTCGAAGCACTTCGGGAACTCGGTGCGAAATGCACTGGCGTCGGGGACAACGAGAATCCGCCTGTCTCGATAAGAGGGCCCATGGACGGAGAGTCGACGAGGCTCCCTGGCAACATCAGCTCTCAGTTCGTCTCATCGCTTCTGATAGCATGCCCGCTCAAGCATACTCCGACGGAGCTGGAGATCACGGGCAAGCAGAAATCCAGGACGTACGTCGACATATCGCTGCACATGCTGGAGAAGCTTAGGGTCGAGGTCCGTAAGAAGCCGAACGGCTTCGAAATACCCGGGCATCAGAAGCCCATAGGGAGCTCGTTCGATGTTCCTGGAGATTTCTCCTCGGCCGCATTCATACTGTGCGCAGGGGCAATGACTGGAGGCATGACTACGGTCACCGGAATAGATACTACATTGCCTCAGGGGGATTCGGCCATAGTCGACGCCCTGGAAAGGTACGGGGCCGATGTCGATGTAGATCATGATTCTGTGACGTGTACGGCGGAAGCGAGGCGACCTTTCGATTTCGATGTTGGAGACTCCCCCGACCTATTCCCGATACTGGGAGTGCTGGCAGCTACAGCCAAAGGTGAATCCCGATTGACCGGCGGGGAGCACCTCAGGTTCAAAGAGAGCGACCGCATATCCACAACTGTGAAGATGCTGAACGACCTGGGGGTTAAGGCCGAGGCTCGGGACGATGGTTGCGTCATCATGGGGACCGGCGTCATCCGCGGCGGAAGCATCGAGACGCAGATGGACCACAGGATCATGATGTCCGCAACGGTAGCGGGCCTGGTGTCCGAGGGGGGAGTTACCATAGATGATGATTCATCTCACGCGGTCTCGTACCCTGCATTCCTCGACGATATGCAGAGGCTCGGGGCCATTATGCAGAAGGTGAGCGATTGAACACAGTTGGAATGAGCTACAAGACCACCATATTCGGCTCCAGCCATGGCCCTGCCGTCGGCTGCGTAGTAGACGGATGTCCTTCAGGCTTGGCGATATCTACCGACCGGATCCAGAAGCAGCTGGACCGGAGGCGGCCGGGAAGCTCGGACGTGAGCTCGCCGAGGAAGGAGAAGGATGGCCTAATCATTCTCAGCGGCCTCCTTGACGGGAAGGCGACCGGCGCATCGATAACCGGCGTCGTCAACAACAAGGATGTCGAGTCGAAGGTTTACGATGTCTTCAAAACGGTCCCGCGGCCGGGACATGCCGACTACACAGCTGCAGTAAAATACCGCGGCTTCCACGACCACCGCGGCGGCGGCATGTTCTCGGGCAGGATGACGATCCCGCTGGTCATCTCCGGCAGCATCGCGATGCAGGCCCTGGAATCCAAGGGCATACATATTGCGGCGCACAGCCTTCGAATCGGCAGGGTATGGGCCAAGTCTAACCCTCCCATCCAGAACATCGAACGGGTCGCAAGGAAGAACGACGTGGGATGCGCCGACCCTGCGATAGCGAAGATGATGAGGACGGAAATACTCGATGCGAAGCGGGAGGGCGACAGCGTCGGCGGGATCATCGAATGCATAGCCTCGGGGCTGCCGGTCGGCGTAGGCGAGCCTTTCTTCAACTCGGTCGAGAGCGTCCTGTCCCATATTCTGTTCTCCATCCCGGCGATAAAGGGAATAGAGTTCGGCGCTGGCTTCCGGGTCGCAGAGATGAGAGGAAGCGAGAACAACGACCAATTCAAAGTCAGGAACGGCAAGGTGATCACTGAGACCAACAACGCGGGCGGGGTGCTCGGCGGCATTACAGACGGCATGCCAGTCATCCTCAGGGTCGCGGTGAAACCCACGCCTTCCATAGGAAAGACGCAGAGGAGCGTCAATCTGAAGGAGATGAAGGAGACCGAGCTGGAGATAGTAGGCCGCCACGACCCGTGCGTAGTCCCGAGGGCGGTCCCGGTGGTCGAATCAGTGGTGTCCATGGGATTACTGGATCTAATGTTAGCAGGGGGGCTTTTCTGAACGAAGAAGACATAGAACGACTGAGGTCGATGATTGCAGAGATAGACAACGAGATAATGGAACTGATCGCAGACAGGCTTGCTGTCGCACGGAGGATAGGAGCCATGAAGCTCACCACCGGCAAGAAGATCAGACAGCCGGACGCTGAGAAGAAGGTCAAGGACCGCATTGAAGAGAAGGCGGCCGAGCTCGGATTGTCCAACGAGAACATCCAGGAGATATTCGCGGGGATAATTGAGGCATCCGTTGGAGAGCAAGAGAAGCTAGAGGTCGCGCTCAAGGATTTAAAAGCGGTCGGCAAGTGCATCGTTTACGGCGGGGCAGGCGGAATGGGGAAGATCCTGTCTGAAATGCTGCACGGGAATGGCTACGAGGTCACGGTGGTCAGATCTTCTGGAGAAGTGTTGAAATACCCTTCGATGGAGAAGACCACCATGCCCGAGGATCCGGACTTCACCGTGGTATCGGTGCCAATGAAGATTACAGGCGAGACGATTATAACAGCGTCAAATCAGGTACCAGGGAAAAAGATATATGAGATATGTAGTATGAAGACTCGTTTGAAAAGCGCGATAAGCCGCGCTGAAAAAACCGGATCGGAGGTAATTAGCCTACACCCAATGTTTGGCCCTGGAATAAGGGCCATTCGAGATAAGCCCGTGATTTTCTGCGGCAAGCCAGACCAGTTCAAGGAAGATCCGATTTGGAAGTCTTTCGAGTCAGAGGGAGCGAAGCTCCTGACGATCCCGTTCGACGACCACGACAAGATGATGTCGTACATTCTGCAGTTCACCCATGCGATGAACATCATATACTTCACGGTGTTATCGAACAGCGGGGTGGATCCGAAGCTGCTTGAAGAGGCCGCGAGCCCGATATGCCTGCGTCAATTGACGACCGCGAGGAGGGTTTCTCAGCAGGATCCGCAGCTTTACTTTGAGATACAGAAGCTCAGCGAACACCTCGGACAGATGTACGAGGAGCTAGGGGTAGCTCAGGCGGAGCTCATTGAGGCGCTCGCCAGCGAGACGAGCGGAAAGTTCAGACAGCTCATGGAGAAAGGCAAGAAATATTTAGAGGGAGGTGGCAAAAGTGGATAGGATACCGGCGGCGATATTCGGAGCGTCCGGGATGGTAGGCCAGCGATTCGTGTCCATGCTTCAGGAGCACCCCCAGATAGATCTTGTCGCAGTCTACTCCTCGGAGAAATCCAAAGGCAAGAGAATCTCAGAGATATGGAAGCTGCAAGAGACTCTTCACAACGATGATTTCGCGAACATGAAGCTCGAGAAGCTGGACGTCGAGGATGCAGCGAAGCGGAAGATCAAGATAGCTTTCGGCGCGATACCGGCGGACCTGGCAAGGAAGATAGAGGCCGACGCTGCAGCAGCTGGCATCGACGTCTTCTCGAACGCCTCGGCATACAGGATGGATGATCTCACGCCCATACTGATACCCGAGATAAACTACGATCACATCAAGATAGCAGAGCTTCAGAAGAAGAGGCGGGGCACGAAGGGATTCATCGTGACCAATGCCAATTGCTCGGTTACGGGGCTCTCGGTGGCGTTGAAGCCGCTGATGGACAAGTACCAGTTCAAGAAGGTGTTCGTAAGCACCTACCAGGCGATTTCGGGAGCCGGCTACCCGGGAGTACCTTCACTCGACATCAACGCGAACTGCCTCCCGTACATCAAGAGCGAAGAGGAGAAGATGAACAGAGAGGGGAGGAAGATCCTCGGGACCTTCGACGGCGAGAAGATAGTGCCCAAGGACGTGGCTATCTGGGCCAACTGCGTCAGGGTGACTAGCAGGGACGGCCACCTGGAAGCGGTGACAATAGAGCTCGACGGCGATGTCCCGTCAATCGATGACATCGCGAACACATTCTCCGCTTTCTCCGGGAAGCCGCAGAAGTACAAGCTCCCGACAGCGCCAGAGAGGCCGATAATACTCAGGAGCGAGGACAACAGGCCGCAGCCGATACTCGATGCGATGGCGGGAACCCCGATGCGCACGAGGGGTATGGCCGTCTCCGTCGGCAGGATAAGGCTGGACGGCAACCTGCTCAGGTTCTTCTGCCTGGTCCACAACACGATCAGGGGGAGCGCCGGAGGCTCCATTCTCAACGCGGAGTGTGCAATCCACGAAGGGATGATTTAGCCTCGCAGATTCATGCGACAAGGAGAGTGAAAGAATGGAAGACGAACAACTGAGGACTTATGCGGAAATAAACAAGCGGATAGAGTCGAAGACCGTATCGGTGATGACGGCCGAGGAGTTCAAGACCAAGGTGGCCGGAGAGGGACTCGCGAAGGCCGCCAAGGACGTGGATGTCGTCACGACCGGGACGTTCGGCGCTATGTGCTCCTCAGGCGTATTGCTGAACTTCGGTCACTCCGACCCACCGATCAAGATGCAGAAGGTCTGGCTGGACGACATACCCTCGTACACGGGTCTTGCGGCGGTCGACGCATATCTCGGGGCAACTGAGCTAGACGACAACCTCAACATGTTCCATGGCGGGGCGCACGTGATAGAGGATCTCGTCCGCGGAAAACCTGTCAAGCTTAAGTCGGTGGCCTACGGCACGGATTGCTACCCCAAGAGGGAGTTCGAGTCCTGGATATCGCTAAAGACGGTCAACCAAGCTGTGCTGTTCAACCCGAGGAACTGCTATCAGAACTATGCTGTTGCCACCAACGGCTCGAACAAGGTCATATACACATACATGGGAAAGCTGCTATCTGACTTCGGCAACGCCACTTACTGCTCGGCAGGGGAGATAAGCCCCCTGCTCAACGACCCGTTCTTCAGGACGGTCGGCATAGGGACGAGGATATTCCTCGGCGGCGCACAAGGATATGTGGCATGGGAAGGCACGCAGTTCAACGGCAAGCCGCTGCGTTCGCCCAACGGGACGCCTAGAAGGCCGGCTGGCACACTGGCAGTTATCGGCGACCTGAAGAAGATGTCGTCGGATTACCTGCGAGCGCTGACGATGCAGAAGTACGGCACATCGCTCTCAGTCGGAATAGGCATACCGATACCGATACTGGACCTTGAGATGGCGAAATTCTGCTCCGTCAGGGATGCGGACATCTTCACCGCTGCGTTCGATTACAGCGAGACGAAGAGGGCCAGGACGGTATTGCGAGAGGTCAACTACTCCGAGCTGAAGAGCGGCGAGATCGAGATAAAAGGCAAGAGGGTCCCGACCTCCTCTTTGTCGAGCATCTACAAGGCCAGGCAGATATCGAACGAACTCAAGAAGTGGATATCGAAGGGGCAGTTCGTGATACAGGAACCGATACAGAAGTTCGACCTTGAGAGAGAGGTCAAACCGCTCGAAGTCAGGACAAAGGAGGCTTGCAAATGAAGACGAAGTATTTGCTGACCTTCCCGAACGAGGCCGCGGAGGAGCCTATAACCTACCGGCTGGTCAAGGACTTCGACATCAAATGCAACATCCTGAGAGCGCAAATCGACGAGAAGGGCGGCAGGATGGTGCTCGAGCTCGACGGCCCCGGCGATATGATAAAGAAAGGCATCCAGTTTCTCAAGTCCAAGAAGGTCGATGTCAGCGCGATAAAGGAAGGGCTAAGGAAAGACGAGGAGAAGTGCACGCAGTGCGGAGTGTGCGTATCGATATGCCCGGTCGGCGCGCTGTTCCTCGACAAGAAGACCTGGAAGATCATATTCGACGAGAATAGATGCGTGGTCTGCGGCCTCTGCATAGACGCATGCCCGACCACAGCCCTGGAACTGTTGCTATGAACGAGAAGGAGACAAGGAAGAAGGTCCAGATCGGCGAGACGGCCGCCACCATCACCTGCGGTGAGAGACACCTCAATGCGGCGATCGACGGCATAATTAAAGCGAGAGCGGAGCTGATGTCCTACGCCAACGGCAGACCGGAATTCCTCCTCTCGCTGGAGCCGATGGAGGCCGACAAGGATTCGCCACTGACCATCAAGCGCATGTGCGCGGCGGCAAAGACTGCGGGAGTCGGCCCCATGGCGGCGGTAGCAGGAGCGATTGCATTCGCCGCGGTAGAGAGCGCAAGGGATGATGGCGCCAAGCATTGCATCGTCGACAACGGCGGGGATATCGCGCTACTGCTGGACCGGCCGGTGACAGTGGGGATACTCAGCAGCATAGATTCCGAGAACCTGCCGGCCGTAAGGATCATGCCCACTGGCGGCAGGATCCTGGGTTTGTGCACTTCGTCCGGCATATACGGACATTCGATAAGCTTCGGGAGAGCGGAGGCGGCCACCGTGATGGCGACTGATCCGACATTGGCTGATGCCCTCGCGACCGCACTTGGCAATGTCTGCAAAGATGCCGAATCAATCGGAAAAGCGTTGGAGTCTATATCAGAAATCGATGGAATAATATGGGCTATGGCAGTTGTGGATGGAAAAGTCGGGACTTTCGGCAACATGCCGGATCTGCTCCCGGCGAGAAGGGGAGCCGACGATGTGACGGTCCATACGGATTTTCCCGCAAGCCTACCAGTGAATGGCTCCTGAGAAGGAGGGCGACAAGATGAAAGTGATGAAGTTCGGGGGTACCTGCTTAGGCAATAGCGCGATGATGTCTAGGGTAGAGGACGTCGTCAAGAACGAGAAAGAAGAGAAGGTCGTAGTCGTTTCTGCAGTGGCAGGGGTCACGAACCAGCTGCTCGATTTCATTGCGAAGTTCCACAAGGACGAGGAGATAGAGTCCTTCGTCGAAGACCTGAAGAAGTTGCATGTCAAGTTGATGCCTCAGAATTCCAGTGTATTCGCCAAGGACCACGAGGCGCTCGATGCCCGGTTGCAGAGGTTGCAGATGCTCCTGTACGGTGTCAGCTACACCGAGGAGATAACCCCGAGGACGAAGGACCTCATCGTGGTCACAGGAGAGAGGCTCTCTGCGATCATACTCGCTGCTAGATTGAAGGCAAAGAAGGTCAACGCCGCGGCTTTCAACTCAGAGGAGATAGGCATCGTGACCGACGGTGTGCATGGGAATGCGACCGCCGACTACGAGGAATGCGAGAAGTCGGTGGGTCCCAAGGCCCACACGCTCCTCAAAGCGGGTGTCACCCCTGTCGTTACGGGCTTCTTCGGTGTCTCGAAAGAGGGACACGTGACCACATTCGGAAGGAGCGGCACAGACTACAGCGCAGCAGTTCTGGCGAGCAGCTGCAAGGCCTCCATAGTGGAGATATGGAAGGATGTCGACGGGTTCATGACTGCAGACCCGAAGATGGTCCCGGAGGCCAAGCAGATAGACAAGCTGTCCTACGACGAGGCCGCGGAGCTCGCTTATTTCGGGGCGCAGGTCCTGCACCCGAGAGCGGTATTCCCAGTCATGCGCAAGAAGATCCCAATATCCATAAGGAATGTGATGAAACCGGAAGACCCTGGTACCCTGATATGCAACGACGTTTCTACGAATAAGAACATACTGAAGAGCGTCTCATTCCTGAAGAAAGTGGCTACGATCAAGGTGTTCGGCACAGGGGCCGGCTACAAGGAAGGGTTCCTAGCCGACATATCAAGGGGGCTGGCGGACGTGGGCATCAACATCTACTCCGCAACTACCTCGCAGACCTGCGTGGCCATGCTCGTTGAGGAGGGAGATGTCCACAAGGCTAAGCAGACGCTCGAGCACCTGCTTGGCGGATACTACGAGAGGATAGACGTCCATGAGAACTCCGCGCTGGTATGCGTAGTCGGAGCAGGGTTGGGCACCACCCGGGGCGTCGCGGCCAGGGTGTTCAAAGCAGTGGCGAAGGAGGATGTGAACATCGATCTGATTTCCGCTGGTGCATCGACGGTCGCATATCACTTCACCGTCGACAAAAAGGATCTGCAGAAGACCATCAAGGCGATACACACTGATTTCTTCGTGAAGCAATGAGCCCGCTACCGGGAGAGATTCACGAAGGTCGAATGATATGCGGAATTCCCTCCGAACTTCTGGATGAAATCCGTCGTCAGGAAGTTGATGTTGATCCCCCCAGAGAGGTTGGCCCAGAGGCCGGTATATGAGACGAGGACACCTTTTGGCACTCTGTCAGATACCTCTGCCGTCAGGGTAATCGAGCCTTCATTGTTCCCGAGTTTTACCTTCGCACCGTCCTTGATTCCCTCGGCAACGGCATCTTCCGGGTTTATCAGGACCGTTGGTTTCAGCTCAGGCAACAGAATGTGATAGGATGAGTGATTCAATTCAAAGGTTTCCGGCGTCAGAAGGTTGTATCTGCCGGTGCCTTTAATCGATACGTGGTCCGGCACCGCCTGCAGGCCGTCTGCGGCCGCCCTTTCCGAGAGGATCTCGATTTTTCCGGAAGGGGTGGGATAGATGTCGATCGGCAGGGCTTTGATCCTTTCGAACCCCCTGTGCTTCAGCGCATGGACATCGATGCCCACCCGCGGGTTGCTCTTAAGAACGTGCCTAAGGATGGACTCATCCTCCTCGAAGAGTTCGTGATTCTGCATCCCCATCGCTCTGGCTAGGGTTTTAAACAGGTCGACGTTGCTCTTAGAGTCTCCGACGGGAGAGATCGCGCACTCATTAAGATTGATTGTGTCGTGGAAGAAGGAAGGGACCACGTCGAGATGCTCGAACATAGAGGTCGCAGGAAGCACCAGGTCGCTGAAGTCGGCGGTATCGGTCATGAAAATATCGTGGGTTATCAGGATTGCATCGCTTTCGTGAATGGCTGACCTCAATGTGTTCTGATTTGGGAGAGTAGCTAGCGGATTGGAATTAACAGTTATCAGGACTTTGATGATCCCTCCCCGCATCAGCCTGGGCAGATCCAGCGGGTTATGCTGATGTACGGGAGAGGTGCGAAGCTTCGTCCCTCTGATGTAATCGTAGTCGAAGCCGCCCCCACCGTTGTTGAAAAGGAAGCCTCTGTGCTGGCCGACAATCGACGGAATCAGAGATATGGCGCGCACCATCTCTCCGCCGTTCCTCTGCCTCTGCAACCCGAGCCCGATCTGGATTATGCCTGGCCGGAACGACACTAGCTCTGACGCCAATTCGACGATGTCCGCCGCCCTCAAGCCGGTCAACTCTGCGGCTTTGTTGATATCATATTTCTTTGCTACCCCGATGAGATTACTGAAACCTTTGACATACTTCTCGATGAACTCCTTGTCGTGCATGTCGTTCTGGATTATGTGATTTATCAGAGTAAGTGCAAGCACCGCATCTGTGCCTGGACGGATCTGCAGGTGCCTGCCCATCTCGGCTGTTTGCGTTCGTATTGGATCGATGATCCAGACGGAGGCGCCCTTTCTCTTCGCCTTCTGCACGAGCGCCGCGCCATGAGCGTTGCTCCATTTCGAGTTTATCCCCCAGAGCACGATCAATCTGGCCTCGGGGATTCTCTCGGCAGGATAACCGTTCGTGCTGCCGAAGTTGTAGCGGAGAGCTGCATCCCCTGCAGCGTGGCATATCGTGTCGGAGAAGATGGAGCCGTTTATTGCGTTGATGAGCCTGTAGGGGAAGTTGCCAGCAAGCAATCCCATGTTCCCGCCGGTGTCATATAGGGCGACGGTGGATGGACCATAATCCCTTGAAGCAGCCAGTATCTTCTCGGAGGCTTCTTTCAATGCCCCCTCCCAGGACACCACTTCGAACGCACCGGAGCCGCGCTCCCCCTTCCTTCTCAGAGGGGTTCGCAACCTGCTTTCGCAATCATAATTCTTCACGAAGAGTTTCAGGCGGGGACACACGATCCCTTGAGTGATCGGATGGGCGTCGTTGCCTTCGATGCTGACGATTTTTCCCTCCCTGACCCGCGTAATCAGGCTGCAGCTGTCGTAGCAATTCCTTGTGCAAGCGCTTATCACGTTCATTTTTTCGTACCCTTCTGAAGGAGACGATAGATCGGATTCTTTTTCGATGATTTTACCGCCCGTTGCATTGGAGCGGGCGCATCAATTTGACTTCCTATCGATTTCTTTGCGATAGGCATCAGGCAGGAGGAGCGAGCCGGCATCGACCGATTCTGACAGCTCTATTTCCGCCAGCCAGCCACGGGCATAAGGTTCCTCGTTGACCAGCTCCGGCCTCGCCGGCACAGTTCCCTCGATCAGTGCTGAGTTGACCTTCACAACCCTCCCGCTGACTGGCGAGAATATCTCGGAGCGTGCCTTAACGGATTCCACTGCGGCGAACTGCGTGTCTCTCTTGACCTCCGCCCCCACATCGGGAAGCTCGACAAAGACAACTTCATGCAGCTCCTCCTGCGCAAAATCTGTTATGCCCAGCGTAGCGATTGAGCCGGATAGTCTGACCCATTCGTGGGTCTTTGTATATAGCAGATTGTCAGGGATATTTGCCAACGGAATCCTCCTGATAGGGAATCTGGATTGAAGGATTTATAGATTCAGTAGGAAGGATGCCGCATGGGTCTCCCTCATTCTATGCAGGAGGAGAATGCCACGATACCTATCATTCGGTGTGCGGGTTCAGAAGTTTATATATCTCCCGCACTTGTTCTCGTCGCTGACATAGAAAGAAGGGGTCATGACAAATGGAAAAAGATTCTGCGGTATTCTTCGAGAAACTGAGTAACTGCTTCGGTCCGTCGGGCTTCGAACGTGACGCGCTCAAACTAGTGAGGGAGTATATCAGACCCTATTCTGACAAGGTGTATGTCGACAAGCTGGGATCCATGCTCTTTGAGAAGAATGGGACTGCCGATGCCCCAGTCGTGCTGTTGCCAGGACATGTCGACGAGGTTGGCTACATGGTATCGAGCATAAACAAGCAGGGATTCATAACATTCAACCCTCTTGGAGGCTGGTTCGACCAGACGCTCTTGGGGCAGAGGGTCAGGATCAGGACCTCGAAAGGAGATGTCGACGGCGTGATAGCCGCGAAGCCGCCGCACCTGCTTAGCGATGATGAGCGCTCAAAGGTGGTCAAGAAGGAGCACATGTTCATCGATGTCGGCGCCTCCAATGAAGAAGAGGTCACGTCCATGGGAATCAGGATTGGCAATCCGGCAGTGCCGGTTTCACTGTTCTCGACAATCGAGAAGAAGAAGTTCAAGAATGGCAAGGCCAAAGGGAGCGAGACCATTTGTTTCGGCAAGGGCTTCGATGACCGGGTGGGCGCATTTGCCGCCGCAGAGGTGGTCAAGATCCTTTCCGAGAAGAAGATCAAGCATCCGAACAAGGTTGTCGGCGTGGCGACCGTCCAGGAGGAGGTGGGGCTACGCGGCGCAAGGACTGCCAGCTTCATGGCCAGGCCCGATGTCTGCATTACGCTTGAGGTCGACATTTCAGGGGATGTCCCGGGGATTGAAGCGCATCAGGCGCCGACGAAGATGGGTGATGGACCATCGCTCACCACCTATGACAGCTCCATGATCCCGAACCCTGCCCTGGTGGAGTTCATAATGGGCGTGGCCGATAAGAGCAAAATCCCGTACCAGCTTTCGCAGATAGCCCGTGGAGGAACCGATGCAGGAATCATACATCTGAACCATGCCGGCTGCCCGAGCATCGTAATGAGCGTGCCGACGAGGCACATACACTCTCATGTCGGGGTGTTCAGCATGAACGATTTGGACAATTGCGTCAAGCTGTTGATCGAGGTTGTAAAACGTCTGGACAAGAAGACAGTTGACGGGTTTACGAGCTACTAGGATATCCATCCGCCAGCAGAGGATGACCACATGCTCTCGGACAGCGACATCACAAGCATGATCGGCAGCGGGGAGATAGTGCTCCAGGGATTCAGGCCGGAGAACCTTACGCCAAATGGATACGACCTCACGATCGGCGATATCCTGGTACCATCTCTCAATAAGAAGACCTCGGCCGGTGAGATCGAGATACCTCCTATGACCTGGTTCCTTGTTGGCACTGACGAAGTCGTAGAGCTGCAGAAGGGGATCACCGGGCAGCTTTGGATCAGGACCTCCTGGGCGAGGAAAGGAGTAATCGGCTCATTTGGGAAGATAGACGCTGGCTTCAGAGGGAACCTCACCCTTTCGGCTTTCAATGCATCGGCCATGCCGTTGAAAATCTCAACCGGACAGAAGTTCGCGCAGATCGTGTTCATGAGGATGCTGTCGCCATCGGAGAAGGGATACGGCGAGAGGAGCGGCAACTACCAGGACCAGCGGGGGATCACGCTGGAGGCGAAGAAGCTCCTTTGATTGCGATGTCGACCGCGAAGAACCTCATGGTCGGCGAGTAGCTCTTAACAGTCCTTACGACCACTTTCTCAACTTGCTTTCCGAGAGAAGCGAGAAGCTTTCTTATCTCCGTGACGCGCCCATCCAGCGCTTCCTGCTCGAGTATCTCGTAATAATGTATCGTGCCTCCTTCGGCGATCTTCCCTGCCGCCACGTCCAGGAAATCGAAGGATGAGTGCGGGAGATTCATTATGACGCGGTTCACGGTAGGCACTTCGGCTGCGGCCTCCCTCGCGTCTCCGAGCATCGGCATGACAACGCCTTCGACCTTGTTCGTCCTAATATTCTCAATGAGCAGGTCGTAGGCCTGCTGGTTGATGTCGCACGCATAGACCTGCTCAGGGGACTTGGTCTTTGCAATCAGAATCGAGAAGGGACCTGCCCCTGCGAACATGTCGAAAACCCTCTCTCCGATAGAGACTTGGTCGGCGACTATCTTGCGCTCGGTGGCAAGGCGCGGGGAGAAGAACATCGTTCGGGGGTCCACCTTGAATGTGAGCCCGTGCTCCTTGTAGGTGGTCAGAGTATCTTTGCTGCCGTAAAGGATCTTCAGCCCTCTGGCCCTGATTTCTCCTTTCACCCCCTCGTCGAGGCAGACCGTCTTTACAGGCTTGTTGACATCCGCTATAGCCTTAGCAATGGCCTTTGCGTGCGGAAGGAGTTCGTCCGGGAGCTTGACTGTGGCGACATGCCCGATGACATCGAATGAGCTTGGCAGCAGCGGGCGTAGGTCCTCCGGCAGATCGAGCAGCTCTCGATAGTCGCTCACGACCTGCTTCTGCTCTTTGAAGGCCCTTGTCACTATCTCGAACCCGAGTTGAACACGCTGGTTGACTGGGAAATGAACGTTCTTGGAATCTGATTCCACTTGGAGATCCATGCGCAGGGCCGATTTCTCCATGAGCTTGCCCTTGGCCTGCTCTGCCTTCTTCTTCGGCACGACCATCGCGAGGCTGTCCATACGGTTGGTGTCAGGGAGCTGCAGGAGAATAATGGTTGCGGAGGTTGGAGGACTGAGAAACAATATCTACGTATTGGGAGTTAGCTTCTGAGCGATATAGATGGGCGGACTGATCTTCATAGGGCTCGGGCTCTCTGACGACAATAGCGCCTCCCTCGAGGCGATCAAGGCTTGCAGCGAAGCTGATATCCTGCTGGCTGAACAATATACATCCGTTCTCTCGGCGGGCTCCATCGAACGGTTGAGCAAGAGGTTCGGCAAGGAGATACGGGTACTGGGCAGAGGCGAGGTAGAGGAGGGGGTTCTCATTGAGATCGCACAGGAGAAGACGATTGGATTCCTTGTCGCTGGCGATCCCATGACTGCGACCACCCATGTCGACCTGCGCATCAGAGCGCATGAAGCCGGAATACCTACGAGGATTGTCCATGGCACCTCCGCCATGGTCGCTGTGCCAGGAACGCTGGGGCTCCAACACTACAAGTTCGGCAGGACGATAACGATCCCTTTCACCCAGAAGGGGTTCGAACCGACGAGCCCTTTCGAACTCCTTACTGAGAATCTATCGCGCGGGCTCCATACTCTCGCGCTGCTCGACATCAAGTCGGAGGAGAAGAGGTTCATGACCGCCTCCCAGGGATTGGAGTGGCTGCTTTCGACATGCTCGAAACTCGGTTCCTCTGCAATAACCGAGAATACTCTTGCCTGCGTCGTCGCCAGGGCCGGATCGCAATCCTGCATCGCCATGGCCAATACGATCAAAGCCCTCCAAGAAATGGACTTCGGCGAACCTCTGCATACGATAGTGATCCCGGGAAAGCTGCACTTCCAGGAGGAGGAGGCGCTGATGAGGTTCGCCGCCGCCCCCAGGAGCCTATTCTCCGCCAAGTAGCGGCTTGCCGACAAGAAGTGTGACTCTCAGCTTGTCACCGAGCAGCGGATCCTCATAATACCCGGTCATGAGCCTAGCGTTCGGTAGCGCGTTCTGCATGTCCCTGATGATGCCTCGGACCTCCCCCTGGTCTATCGGGTAGGAGGAGATTATCAGGATCGCGGATGTGACATCCTCCTTTTCGAAGTCGAACCATGGCGAATGCAGCGCTTCCTTCGGAGCGTCGACATCCCTCATAGCCCCTCTGCCGAGGCCGACGCCCAGCTTGTAGGTGCTCGACCTCTGGGACAGCTGCCTCATCATCGATATGTCGTTTTCGGACATCACCTTCGACAGGTCGATCAAGGGGCGCTCCATTATCGCATTCATCAGCTTGAACGCCTTGTCGATGGCCATCTTGGGCACGAGGGAGGTCAGCGCGTCGTTCTCGAAGGAGATCGTCACATCGCTCCGCTTCCTCAGCACAGCGAGGGTTTTCGAGGCGATCTCCCTCCGATTTATGCTCTCCACCGAGAACGGGAGTGAGACTATGGAGATGTTGAGTTTGCTGACCAGCTTGGATATCGAGGAGAGGAGCTTCGCCCCGTTGCTCCCTGCGAATCCTCCGAGGCCAGCGACCTGGACCGAGACGTCGCTCTCCGAAAGGTTCTGCCTTATGCCGGGCGGCAGCATCTCGAGGTTTAGCACGGATGGATCGGCGTCTGCGTATCCGGACAGATCATCGGCTGAGATGCATATCTTCCTCGATCTTGTGCATCGCTCGAGTTCCGCGGCGTTCGTCCCAACCGCTACGCTGGAGAAGTATGATTCTGCGATGAGGTTGCATCCCGCGCCGCCGCAGCCGTATACCTCGAACCGGAGCGGGGGTTGGCCCGGCTTGAGCCCAAAGACTGTCTGCAGCGCGCACATCGCCGCTTTGATGGATAAGCTGGTTATTTATCATTTCGAGAGTGAGTTCGTCCGCGGCTCCCACGCATTGCTGAGATTGCACTCATGCGAAGAATTCATAGACTTATTCGAGGTTGAGAGTCAAGGCGATCGAACCAGAATGATGGATGATGAAACGATCCATCGAACGGTCTGGGACAATTGGCTAATCACCGCTCATCGATAGAATTGGGCTAGGAGAACTGGCATGAAGATATTCCATGTTTCGGACACTCACCTCGGTTTCTCCGCATTCGCGAAGCTCGACCCGGAGAGCGGGTTCAACCAGAGGGAGGCGGATTTCTACGAATCGTTCACTAGGTTCGTAGAGATAACGCTCAGGGAGAGGCCCGACTTGGTGCTGCACTCGGGAGACCTGTTCGATTCGGTAAGACCTTCGAACCGGGCGATCTCGTTCGCCCTGACCGAGATCAGGAAGCTCGCGGATGCTGGAATAAGATTCGTCGCCATATCTGGGAACCACGAGACCCCCCGTCTGAAGGAGACTGGCAGTGTTTTCGGAATACTCAGGCAGCTATCGGACTGCAACTTCGTTTACGGGGGCGGGTTGGAGCGGATTGAGTTCGACGGAGCAGAGATCATCGCGATCCCGCACACGTCCGGCGAGCTGTTCCAGGAGGATCTGAAGAAGATCCGCGGCCTGAAAAAGGAGATGCCCAGGATAGTGATGCTCCACGCGGGGATACTCGGTGTTGGCGCGTTCCGCATGAACGAGATCAATGAGCTGCTCCTCGACGCCACCGACATCGCCCCCGATGCGGATTATGTCGCGATGGGGCACTATCACAACTACCACGTCGTCACAGGCAACTGTTGCTATGCCGGAGCGACCGAAAGGGCGAGCATAGCCGAGGCTGGCGTTGAGAAAGGGTTCATCAGCATCGATCTTGAGACCAAGAAGAGGAAGTTCATGCCGTTGGAGACTAGGAAGATGATAGACGCCCCTCCATTGAACCTGAAGGGCGAGAGCGCCACTGGTGCGACTTCGGCGATCCTCCGCAAGATGGAATCATCCGAGTTCGATGGAGCGATAGCGAGGATGAGGGTGACCGGACTCTCCAGCGATGCGCGGAAGGGCGTTGACTACAACAGGATAAGGAAGGTCTCGCAGAAGGCCCTCAGCTTCGACCTGAGGTTCGAGGAGCATGAAGAGGAGAGCATCGAGGCGGGTACGGCACGGATAGGCGGATTGTCAGAGGAGTTCGGATGCTACCTGGCCAGCATAGACGCTGGCAAGCTGGACAAGAAGAGGCTTGAGAAAGAGGCGCAGGCGCTCTTCTCGGAGAGTGAAGAATGAGGATCAACTATCTCGAGCTCAGCAACTACAGGAGGTTCGAGCATGTCGAACTCGAGCTCCCCGACGGCATAATCGGCATCGTCGGCAACAACGGCGCCGGCAAGTCGACGCTCGTCGAGTCGATAGCCTGGGCCCTTTTCGGCAACCAGAAGGATATAGTGCGCGCCGGGAAGGACAGCGTCAGGAAGCACGACGCGAGGGCGGGGGAGCCGACGGTCGCCAAGCTCGAGTTCTCATACGCCGGAGACGAGTATGTCGTCACAAGGGAGATGTCGGGGAAGGCGCTCACAATAGACGCTTCGCTGGTCATTAACGGTCAGCCGGTGGCGACCGGGGCGAACGAGGTCAGCGACCTCATCGAGAAGAAGCTCGGGATGGACTACAAGTCGTTCTTCATATCCGTGTTCGCAAAGCAGAAGGACCTCGCCGCGCTGTCATCGATGAACCCAAGCGAGCGGCGCGCGAAGATACTGAGGATGCTCGGCATAGACAGGCTCGACTGGATCCTGGAGGAGACCAACCGGCGCGAGAAATCGAAGAAGGAGAAGGTAGAATACGAAAGGGTTTCTTTGAACGACGAGAAGGGGCAGCCGAAGCGTCCAGCGCTCAAGAAGAAGGCCGACGATCTGCGCCAGGCCGGTGAGGTCGTCGGAAGAGAGATACTTCAGAGGAAGAAGGAGCTCGAATCGTCGAAGAACGAAGAGGTCGCGACGGACAAGAGGATGGCCGAGAACGGTGCAAGACTCAAGACGCTGAGGGAGCTGAGCAAGAAATCCGATGCGGTGAAAGCCTCGCTTGCCTCCTGTAAGAAGGACGTCGACAGGATCTCGAAATCGCTGGAAGATGCGGAGAAAGCAAAAGAGATGGCGAGTGGGCTGGAGCAGCTGAACTTGGAAATATCCGAGAAGAAGAAAAGGAAGGAGAAGCTGACGGCGCTCAAGGTCGATCACGATAACTCGATCAGGATGAAGTCGGAGCTCGCCTCCATCGACGAGGAGCTCGCTGAAGCAAAGAAAGAATTGTCGAAGGCAGAGGAGGAGCTCGGCAGGAGCGCCGAGGTCGCTTCATCGATCAACGAGCACAAGGCTCAGATGGAATCGCTTGAAAAAGACATCTCCATCGTAAAGGAAAGGCGGTCAGAGCTCAAAGAGCGGATGAGAAGCAGGAAGGAGAGCGCCGCATCCGACGAGAAGCACCTATCAGACATGGAGAAGCTCGGCCCGGACAGCATCTGCCAGACCTGCGATCGCCCGCTTGGCGAGCACCATGCGAAACTGAAAGGGAAGCTGTCCTCTTCGCTGGAAAAGACGAAGGCGGAGATATCATCATTGGAATCGCTGCAGAAGGAGGCCGCCGCCGAAGAGGCAGATCTGCTGCAGTCATATGAGTCCTTGAAGAAGAGAGGGGAGGCGCTCAAGAAGAAGGAGATGCGCCTCGTGCAGCTGCAGAGGGACGTCGATGGCGGCAGGAAGAACCTGAAGGCGCTGGAGGGGAGGCGGAAGAAAGTCTCCGATGATATCGGCAAGACATCGGCAGAGAGGTTCGACAAGGCCGAACTGGACAGCCTCGTGAAATCGCTCGATGAGCTGAATGGCAGGAGGGACGGGATGATGGAGACCGCTGCCATCGCCAAGAAGATCCCCGAGCTCAGAGAATCACTCTCGAAGGCAAAAGCGGAGGCCGAGAGACACGATGCGGCAATGAGGGATATCAAGGTCGACCCGGCTGAAGTTGAGCTGCTGGAGGCGGCCTCCGAGGAGCTGGAGGTCAAAAGGAAGTCGCTCCGAGAGAACATCTATGCCATCAACGAGAACATAATCGCGCTGACGAAGAAATCGGAGGCATCTAACGCCGGCATCAGGGAGATCGACAAGGAGATCGAGTCTCTGAGGGGCGCTGAGGAGAAGCTCAAGGTGCTCGAGGAGGAGCTCGCGTACGCCACAAAGCTGTCCGACATTATGAAAGCGTTCAGGAACAGCCTGGTCGCAAGGATAATCCCGACCCTCTCAGAGGTGGCGAGCGAGCTGCTGTCGCAGCTGACTGAGGGGCGCTACACATCGCTCACACTCGACGACAGCTACAACATATTCGTCGAGGACGGCGGAGTGAAGCACGTGCTAGAGAGGTTCTCCGGAGGCGAATCGGACCTTGCGAACCTGTGCCTCAGGCTTGCGATATCCAGGGTCATCGCGGAGAGGGCCGGCACGCAGGGGATAAACCTGCTCGTCCTGGATGAGATATTCGGCTCGCAGGATGCCTCGCGCAAGAGGAACCTGATGGCCTCCTTCAACGCGCTGTCGAACCAGTTCAGGCAGATCCTGCTCATCACCCACATAGACGACATAAGGGAGCACCTGAGCTCGGTGGTTGAGGTCTACGAGGACGAGAAGGGGGAGAGCCGGGTCAAGCTGTCCGCATGATCAGGCGAAATCTCCGAGGCTGGCCTGTTTTGGAAGCGGCTCGTGTGGAATCCCGAGCGAATCCATCATATAGATCGCGTTCTTGACTGCTTTCGCCCTGCCGTGGTTGTTGAAGTATATCCGGACATGGTCGGCGTTCTCCATTAGCTCCTGGATCTTCGGCTTCCAAAGGTCTAGCTGTTCGTCTGTATAAAGGAAATCGTACCTGTTGATGCGCTCGTCGTCCTTGTCTTTCTCCTTGTTGAACCAGAGGTCGTAATTCCTGCCGTGGAATCTCACGTATGCGGTGTTCGAGGTCAGGGAGCGCGTTATCGGGAAGTCCGGGCCGTCGACCATGACGTTCGCCACCTTGAACTCGCGCAGCAGGTCGAGTATGTCGGACTTCAGGTCCGTGCCGGTATCGTTCAGCCAGCTCCTGTGCCTGAACTCCGTGACATAGCTGTACTTGTCGTGGCCCACTGCCTCGAATATGGCCCTGAGCTTCCCGAGGCTGCTTTCGCCATCAAAGGTGAAGTAGGGGGAAAGCTGGATCAGGATGGAGCCGAGCAGGTCGGCCTTGTAAAAAGGCTCCACGCATTTCGCCTCGAATCTCGCTGCCTCTGCTGCGGCCGCGTTATCCGCCGAGTTCTCGAGTATCAACTTGTGAGTCACGGTCTCGGGCATCTTCACAGAGAACTCGAACTTGCCTATCTTCGACCCTTTCTCAACCCATGCATTCACCATGTCGTCGGTGGGGAACTTATAGAAAGTAGAATTGATCTCGACGGTGGGGAAGTACTTTGCGTAGTAGCCGAGCCATTCGCTCTTCCTGCCACCGATGATTGAGGGATAGAAGGTTTCTATCCAATCGTCGTACGACCAGCCCGAACACCCGATGAGCGTCGCCATTACAGTTCAAGATTAGACATCGGATGGTATAAGAAATTGTCCAGGGTTTGCAGCCATCCTTTATATAGTATCATCAGGCCAGCAAAGAGGGGTTTAGCGGCAATAAGGTTCATATCGCATGATGTGCTAATCAGAGTTGCCTGGAACGAAACGCCGCTGATCTACGTGATGCGGTCTCTTCCGACACCAGGCAACAGTGCGCAGACAATGGGCCCCCTTACGACCAACGGGCGGGACGCCCTGGAATGAATGAGGGACAATAAAGCGTACAACACCTCCCGAGCATGGGTCAGACCAGGGAGTCTGCGCGGAGCACCGCTGTGAACTGAGTTGTTATGCTCGGGGGACAAAACCAGGCGCCGTCAATTGTTCTTGGGAGTATCCTCCTCGCTGCGTATCTCCTCTATGTCGCCGACGCGGTATTTCTTCTCGAGCATCTCCTTGCTAGCCGCATCCATCCCAGGCAATGATTTGAGCGTGCCGTCCCAGTGCTCGATATTATTCCCGTAAGAACCTTCGATGTCGGCAATGAAGCGCGAGAGGTTCTTGAACACCGACTTGTGCGGCCATCCGGTGTAGATCATCGCGGCGTAGATCCACTTCCCCTTCTCGATGACTATCTTCCTGTCACCCATCTCCATCTTCTTTAGCGACTCCCCGCCCTCCTTGAAAGAGTCCTTGATGAAGTCCTGGACAGCGGTGAACATGGCGCTGACGACGTCCTCGTCGGTCTCCTCCCCCTTGGCCCTTCCGCTGTGGATTATGAGCCTGCCGTCGTTATGAATGATGAAAAGCTCCTGCAGCTTGTGCGGGAGGATCCTTAGGGCGATAAGGTAGCAGACAATGCCTGCAACGAGTATTATTGCGATGACCTGCCAGGGAATAATCTCATTGATGGACTGCTTGATGTTCACATTGAAGGTTATCATGTTCGAGTTGGCTTGGCCGTCGGATAAGTAGAGAATGACCAAAGCGGAATCTATGTCGGCCGGGAATTCGAAGTAAAGTGTCGTTCCGACTGCCCTGACGAATGAGGGTTGGTCGATGAAGATTTCGATGCTGGAGAGGGGATTATCGACGTCCGTTACGTATTGGGATATATCCATGCTCCACTGCCTGCCGCCGTAATGATCCACGTCAGGAATCTGAGACAGCACAGGCGGATCATTTACCGGTATGACATCCACGCGTACCTTGAATGAGAGCCATGCGCCGTGCGGATCCGTCGCCTTGAATGTGATATATTCAGTACCATACCAGTCTGGCGCAGCCGAGAAGTTGAGCCAACCATCCGAACCAATGACTATCGAGACATTCTTATTGCCAGTAAAGTTGAACGAAAGGACGTCCGCTGGATCTGGATCTGTGAAGAGGATGCTGATATCTATCGAATGCGGTCTATCGAGATAGGTGTCCTCCATGAAGCTTATTATGTCTGGCGGGCTCCTTGTGAATACAGGAGGGTAGTTGTCGCTGATCTCGACGGTGAAGGATGCATCGGTGAAGAGTCCTCCGGGATCAATGACATGCAGGTTCACAACCATATCATATGGTCCAGCATAGGCACCGCCAGAGGGATTGGCCGGGTAGTTGAGCTTCAGAGAAGGGGTCGGCAGATTGCTGTAGCTCGCGTTCGATGCATCATCAGTGTATATTGTCAGGCTGCCGATGTCGTTGTCCGGATCGCTGACATACAGTCCCAAATCCAGCGAAAAGTCGACTAGGTAATGTACGAAAACCTTCGGGATGGGAGATATCACAGGTGGATCGTTTACTGCAATTACGGTGATAACTATCGTGTCAATCCTTATTGCGCCAGTTGGATCGTGAGCAACGAACACTGCTGTCGTCTGGCCGGACCACTCGCTAGGAGAGCTGATGAAAACCTCGTGGGAGGTGGCGTTGATTTCGACCTTTACATTCTCAAAGCCTTCCGAATAGAACAGCATATCCCCGTCGATATCTTTGAAGTAATTGTCAAGGTCGAACACGAAGACATTCATGTCGCCTTCAAGAATGGTGACATCAGGAAGCGGGGCCACCAAATCTGGAGGAGTGTCGGAAGTCGCCCAGACTTTGAGGGTAAACGAATCATAGAGAGAACCATCTGATATCGAAACTGTGATTATCCGGAAATATGGGGCTCCGCTGTCCTCGTCAGGGAAGTCATAGGTGAGAGATAGTCCGGAGGGGGTTATGCCAGCGGATGGATCGGCCGAAAGAACGAGTTGATCCTTGGGATTGTCTACATCCTGTACGTAATAGGAATAATCGAAGGAGTATGGGAGGTCGAACTTGACATATAGCTCCTTGGGGGGGTTGTTGATGAAAGAGGGAGCATCATTTATCGGAAGCACTGTCACCGTTATCTCTTTGGAATTGGTATAGCCAGTCGGGTCCCGAACCCAGAATGTTACGATGTCGACACCGTTGGCATCCGGTTGCGGTATGAAGTTGATTATGCTTGACGATGCGATATCATGTCCTATAATCAACAGGGAGTCGTTGACCCCTGTCACGAACCATGTGAGCGCGGAAGTCACGTTCGGATCGTTCCAATAAACGGAGAGATCCACTGACCATGAGGTATCCTCATATCCGACTTGATTCGAGAATGTGCCAAGTGTCGGCCCCTCAGGTGGGCTAATCACCAATACGCTCGCATTACCAGAAATGACCCCAAGTGTGACTTTAATAAGCCCGGTCTCGGGGGCCATTCCAGCGAACAGAACTCCTGACGAACCGGAACCCACGACCGTCGCCATAGCGAAACCTTCGGTGCTCCATACGGCTCCGATAATACTGAATGGGTTCCCGAAGCTGTCGTATCCAGTTGCAGTGACGCTCATACTGCGACCTTCCCACATCACGCCGCTATAAGGCACTACGGCTATGCTTACAAGGCCAGATGTCGTGACGGATATGCCGACTGTGAAATTCTTGCCTGACGTGTTGTCTTTACAAGTCAGGTTCGTAAATCCAGCGAGAATCGCTATGAGTTGAACTTTCATGCCGTTTGGAATCAGCGTGACATTCGCAGGGTGTTCAAGGAACCAGTACGGTTGCCAACTAGTGTTGATGTTTCCGAAGCGGTCAGTCGCGTTGACTTTGAGATCGATAATAGCTCCTGCGGGGACAGTGACGCTGGTCGGATCAACTGTCAGACTCCATATCGGACCTGGCAGTACAGATATAACCTGGCTGTTGCCTTCGGTACTCCCGTTCGTGACCCTGATGGTGATGTCCTTAGGAGCCAAAGAGAAATTCTCGGAAATATTTACAATTCCGTGATTTGCAGAGGAAATGAACAGAGAGGAGTTCGAGATACCCGGGATCGGGCTTCCGGTGCCCTGGTCAATCGCGTCTATCTGGACGACACCTGACCAATTCTTAAGGCGGATATCGCTCGAATCCTTAGCTTCGATCGTCAAAGTGAAAGGTTCTCCTGCTTTGACTTTGGTTGTTGATGAACTGACATCGAAATGATCGATTGCGATGACCCCTATGTTCCAGATGGCTCTATGATAATTGCCGCTGTTGTCTAAGACGATTACATCGATTGTGAAGTTTCCTACATTCAGTGGTCCTAAGGCAGTCCTGTATAGCTTCCATACAGACATTGAAACCGGACCACTTGAATCGACCGACATGCTCCTCGATACAACGGTGGAAGCATTCGAAGTATAATTCACGATGATAGTCGCGCTGTTGACATCATAAGCACCGAGGGCGTCGGTCACATTGGCGAAAGCATAGATGGTCTCCTGGTTGCCGAATTCGGTTCGGGGGATATAGTCGAATCCTGAGGATCCGCTATTTGAGATGTTGAAATGCGAAACTGTCGGCACAATCATAATTGAATCAAAGGTTGTAAAATCGTAGAACATACGAAGTGCGAGAGTAGCGGGTCCGACATTGTCCCTCAATAAGTGGAGTATCAATGAATTACCGGCTGGAATGGTATGGTTCACAAATGGGATTGTGACGGTTTGAAGAGCCCAGCCAGTTGTATAATCATTTGAATATGTAGTGCTATTGATGAGGGAGGGTGCATCTAGTTGTGGCATAAGGTTTGAACTGTCATACAAGGACACTGTGAGCCCGATAGTAGAAGGAGTAGTCGAGGATGAATTCGCCCAGAATTTCAGAGTGACATTTCCTTTGATGTGAACGGGGGCGTTTGTCGAAGGAACGGTGGAGAAGTTGAGGAAGTTGCTGCTTGCTGGTGTCTTTAGAAGCGTAGCTCCCCGTATACCGTCATTATCATAATCCTCGCTCGCAGGATCGTATGTACCAGAAGTGTTCATCCAATCGTGTCCGTCATGAACATTCACGCCATCCCAATGCATATGAAAGACAAGGGTTTCATTGGCGTTCTGATTGGCGTAAATCCTTGTGGGCACGATTCCGTTGTCAGGCGGGTTGAACTCGACCGCCAAATAAGGCATTATCGAGAATAGTAGAGTGAAAAGGATCAAGAGGGGAAAGACTGCGGATTTCCAACAATGGGCTCTGTCTCTCTTCACGGAGAACATTTGCTCTCACATCTCCTTGATATACTGCGGTTTTGTCCATCTAGTTCGCAACGATTCGGCTAGATTGAATGAGATGATTATTCTCAACCTAATATATATCATCGGTGAGCGAACTTGTAAAATTGAGTGGTTTACGTTATCCTCAGGCCTAATGCATCTTCGCGACTATCTTCTCGGCCAATGCCTTGAGAATCGTCTCGACATTCTCACCGGTCTTAGCGCTCGCCATGAACTCCGGCGCGTTGTATTTTGCAGCTAGGGCCTTGAGATCGTCCTGCCTGATCACGGCACCGCTCTCGAGATCTGCCTTGTTGCCGACGAATATGATCGGGACATCCCCGGCCACATCTGTCAGCGCCTTGACCCAGTACCTCAGCTCGTCGAGCGTCTCCCTGTTCGTCATGTCGCAGACGGCCACTGCGCCGTGCGCGCCGAAGAAATATGCCTCGCGGAGCAGCTCCCTGAAGCCTTTCTGACCCATGATGTCCCAGATGAGCATCATGACCCTGACAGGTTCCCCGGTCTTCGCATCCTTCGTCTCCACGACCTTCTTGGTCACCTTTGTGCCGATGGTTGCGATGTATCTGTCATCGAAGACGTCGAGGACGTATCTCTTGATCAGGCTGGTCTTGCCTACCCCCGCGTCGCCGATAAAGCAGATTTTGACCTTCATTAGCTCTTCGTCGTTCATCGCTCTGGCCTCCCCATGCTGCGTGCAAGGGGCGAGTTCTGCGCTGGTAATGCGGTAGTTCCTTTAAAGCCTTTTTCCCCGCCATTACCGCCGATTCCGCACTCCCCCGTCTACTCACTTTCGGCTGGGAGGACGTACTGGCTACGCAACTTTCCTGCATTTCCGATACGGATAGGATATATAAATCATCTATGCATCGGACAAACGATGGCTCTGATGCCTGAGAGCAAGTCTCGCATGGATGATAGCCCCACCCAGGATTCTGCGAGGAGGCTCGTCCTGCTACTGCTTGACGACCTGCGCCGGAGGGAGCTTGAAGGAAAGCGCATCCCGGTATCATTCTCCGGAGGCCTGGACAGCTCCCTGCTTGCAAAGGTGTGCTCGGAGATTTCCGAGACCTACTGCATAGTATCAGGGACAGAGGGATCGACCGACATCAAGAACGCCAGGATCTCTGCCGAAAAACTGGGCATTGAGCTGGAGGAGATAATCTTGGATGAAGCGGTCGTCCTGAAAGGCGCGAAGGAGGTCTGCGGCATAACAGGCTCCATCGACCCATTGATCATCTCCTTCGAGTTGCCGACGTATCTTGCTTTGAGGTCGATCGAGGAGGATTTCATAGTTACGGGGCAGGGGGCCGACGAACTGTTCGGCGGCTATGCGAAGTACGAAGGGCTGAAAGCCGATGAGTTCTCCAGGCTGAGGAAAAAGGATCTCGACAAGATCCTCGGGCCGGTTGATGTCATAGAGAGCAGCATGGCATCCCGTTGGAAAAAGTCGATAGTCAAGCCGTTCCTCTGCAATCGAGTCGTTTCGTTCGCTATGGCCTTGCCGCTTGACGCGGTGATGCCCTTAACGATCAGGAAGCCGATAATCAGGGAGGCGCTGAGGGAGCTGGGATTGGAGGAGACCGCCAAGCTGCCGAAGAAGGCCGCGCAGTACGGCTCCGGAGTCTCCGCCATCCTGAAGAAGGCGGCCAAGGATGGAGGGCAGAGCCTGGGCGAGATGATCGAGGGAATCGCCAAGGGGGAAAAGGCATGAGCGGCGCCGATGAGAACAGTGAGGCGATGGAATGGCTCTCGTCTTTGCAGAGCCGCGGATGGAGGATAAGCCTCGACGAGATGCGCACCGCCTTGCAGAGGCTCGGGAACCCGGAGCGGGAGCTGACCGCAGTCCATGTCGCCGGAACTAACGGCAAGGGCTCAGTGTGCGCAATGACGGCTTCGATACTCAGGGCCGCCGGGATGAAGGTCGGCCTCTACATCTCACCGCATCTGATGGACATAAGGGAAAGGATAACGGTCGATGGGCGCGAGATAGGCGAATACGCGCTTGCGAGTCTTACAAGGAAGGCGAGGGGTGTTCTCGAGGAGGGCGGCGCCCCTGCGACCGAGCTCTCTTTCTTCGAGTTCATCACTGCGCTGGGATTCATGCACTTCGTCGACGAGAAGGTCGATGTCGCCGTTCTGGAGACCGGTTTCGGCGGCAGGCTGGATGCAACGAATGTCATCCCTTCCTCCGTAGCGGCCATCACGCAGATCGGCCTGGATCACACGGAGTACCTCGGGAAGACCGTGGAGGAGATAGCGGGGGAGAAGGCGGGGATACTGAAGAAGGGTTGCGGAGCAGTGGCCTCGACAGGAGATCCCGCTGCGGCCAAAGTCGTCCGCAAACGCGCATCTGATCTGGGCTGCCGTCTCAGGGAACAGGGAAAGGATTTCAGCGCCACCGATGTGCTGGCCGATCTGTCAGGGACGACTTTCGATTATGAGGGCAAGAGGAAGCTCAAGGGATTGAAGACGAACCTGCTCGGCAGGCATCAGGCCGAGAACGCGGCGACGGCGATATGTGCGTGCGAGGTCCTCGCCGAATGGAAGGGGTTCGAAATCAGAGATAGAGATATCGTGAACGGGCTTCTCAGCGTCTCCTGGCCTGGAAGGATGGAGGTCGTCTCGAGGGGCCCGTTGATGATACTCGACTGCGCTCACAACCCTCCGGCAATCAGTAAGGCGATATCATCCATAGCCGACCTGGGAGTGTCCCCCGATACGATAGTATTCGCAGCATCGAGGGACAAGGACTACAGGGCGAACGCTTCTATGCTATTCCCAAGAGCGAAAAGGCTGGTCTTGACTAGATACGGCAGCCAGAGGTCCGTGGAGACGGAGACTCTTGCGAACCTTCCAGAGGCGAACGGCAAGACGATCTTCATGGCTGAAGACGTGCCGGAAGCGATAGAGATCGCAAGGGAAGTCACCCCGGCAGATGAGAACATATTGGTCATCGGTTCAGTATTCCTTGTGGGTGATGCCTTGTCCTGGCTGAAGCATGGTAAAAAAGCGGACTTCGGCATGGCTGGATTCTAGTGCAATGAAGCCTGTTCCCAAAGAGTTAATTAGCGACCTGTGTAATCTGCCTTCGCCAGAGCGCGGGTGTAGTGTAGCTGGTTATCACTCGAGCTTGCCAATCCGGCCTCCGGGTCGGAGCGACTAGCTCGGAACTCGGGTCCAAATCCCGGCGCCCGCACTCACTTTGATGCAATCGCCCTGATAATGCTGCGGTCGAGTGATTCTTTATTACCTATCCGCTGAGCCCATTTCTCTTCGTTCACCGAAATTACTTCGAATCCCGACAGCATGTCACGGATCTGTGCCTCATCGAAGTATGAATGCAGCAGACTGTCTTCAGAATCAATCTCGCACCGCGCGGTTCCACCTTTTCTGAGGAACCTACCGTCGCTTCTTGAGAATACTTCGATTGCCAGACGGCCGCATGGCTTGAGCACTCGCGATACCTCATTCATAGTCGCGACTCTCTCGCTCTCATCTAGATGACCGAGTATGAAAGATGCGCGCACGCAATCGAATTGGGAATCCCTGAACGGCAACTTAGCGACATCGGCGCATATTGGATTCACCGTTGGCGCGCTGTCCAGCAACATCCTCAAAGCCGTCATTGAGAAATCCACTGCGGTTATTTCGCCCGCGAGAGAAGCACAGGATTTCCCGGAGCCGCATCCGAGATCGAGCACGTGCTCGTCGTCTTTGGTCTCGAACCAACGGTCGTGCGACCTCGACCAGAGGGCGCCCTGAGTCCGATATTTGTCCTCCCAGGCGATACGCTGTTTTTCGCTCATGAGCCTAAGGGGTAAAATTGGCGTCCATCTATAATTAGCAGCTCAGCTGCTTGTTGATCAGGTCCGCCTGGACATGCCCGACCACCGTGACCATGCACTTCTTGATGCCCTCGACCTTGCAGACCTTGTCCTTGATGTCCTTGGCGAGCTGCAGGCCCATCGGGCAGTACTCGTTTGTCGGTATGAAAGTGAGGCTGACAGAGTCTTTCTCGATCTTCAGCTCACTGATGAGCCCCATGTCGTAGACGCTGACGCCCGTATGCGGGTCGACTACCTGCCTCAGAGTCTCTATTACCCTCTGCTCCATGTCCATTTGACTAACACATCCATCAAGAGTTATTAGGCTCGGATACTTTAGCTTTTTGCATCGCTCGTCTCTGGACGAAGTGGATTCACACGAGGCGGTGCATCGCTTTGAGATCCTCTTTGAAAGGCTCGAGAGGCGCTGGGACTTCCGCCTTGAACTCGGAATTCAGCGAGAGGCCGACATCCTTCTTCTGCTTCCACATCTGAGAGTTGAATTCGAGAATGGCATCGGTGGGCCTGTCCGCCATCTCCCACTCCGCCATGCCCTCCGGGAGCGATTCCCTGTGCACGCTCTTCCTGTACATGTCACGGTAGATCTTGTCGGTTATGAAGGGGCATATCGGCGCGAGCAGGCGCAGCACGTTCTGCAGGACCTGGTGAAGCGTGTAGAGGGAGCTCTGGTCGCCCTTGTATGCGCGGTGCTTGACCATCTCGATGTAGTGCGGCGCGAACATGTTCCAGACGAAGTCGCGGACCTTGTTCGCCGGCACGAAGAAGTTGAAATCATCATAGCCCAGAGAGCAGGCCTTGACGAGCTCGTTCAGCTCCGCGAGTATCCACCTGTCCGTCGGCGCAAGCTCGCCGCATTCCTCCTTCACATCGAACATCGAGATGAACCTGGCGACGTTCCACAGCTTCGAAAGGAACTTGGCGTTGCCGGATATCCTGTCCTCGGAGATCCTGAAATCCTCCCCGATGTTGACCTCGCTCGCCGCCCAGAACCTGAACGCCTCGGCGCCGTACTTGTCGAGCACCGAACTAGGCTCGACGACGTTGCCCTTGCTCTTGCTCATCTTCTTGCCGAACTGGTCGAGGCCCATGCCGGAAATCCAAACGTGCTCGAACGGCTTGCTGTCCAACAGCTGGCTGACCCGGAGAGTCGCATAGTAGAGCCACGTCCTGACGATGTCTCTGCCCTGCGGCCTCAGCGAACAGGGGAACGCTTTTGCGAAGAGCTGCTCGTTGCGGTAGTACCCGCAGACGTACAGCGCGCTTATGCTCGAATCCATCCAGGTGTCGAACACGCGGTCCTCGCCGACGAACTCCTTTCCGCCGCATGGGCATTCTTTGAACGGCGGCGCATCCTTCCAAGGACGGTAGTATTTCCCAGGGGGCGGCACAAGGGCCTTGCCGCAGCTCTTGCAGTACCAGATCGGGATCTCGGTGTGGTAGAATCGCCTCCGGCTGATCGGCCAATCGATGGTGACGCCTTCGATCCAGTCCAGTAGGATCTGCTTGTGCCTTTCCGGATGGAATTTCATCTCGTCGGCCGTCTTCTCGATCTCCGCAAGGAACTCGAGCTGCTTGAGGTACCACTCCTTCATCGGGATGAACTCGATAGGCGTCTTGGAGCGCTCGCAGATAGGCGTCCTGTGGTTGATCGTCTCCTGCTTTGATAGAAGGCCTGCGTTCTTGAGGTCCTCGATGATCGCCTCGCGCGCCTTCTTAACGGAAAGGCCGCGGTACTTCCCCGCAACCTCGGTCATCTTCGCCCTCTCGTCTATCGCGCTGATCGGTTCGAGGGCTAGCTCCCTGAACATCTGGATGTCGGTCTGGTCGCCATAGGAGCAGACCATCATGATGCCGGTCCCGAACTCCATCTTCGCAGCGGAATGCGGCCTGATCTCTACCGCCCTATCGTAGAGCGGGATCTTCGCATGCTTCCCCTCCAGCCGCTTGAAGCGCACGTCATCTGGATGGTAGAGGATGACCCTGCAGGCGCAGAGCAGCTCCGGCCTTGTCGTTGCTATTATCAGCTCCTCGCCGGTCTCCTCGACACGGAACTTCACGTCGTTCAGCGTGGTGGGCTTCTCTTCGTAGAATATCTCTGCCTCGGCTATAGTCGTGCCGCAGTCCGGGCAGTAGTAGCTGGGGCGGAAGTCCTCGTAGACAAGGCCTTTGTTCCACGCCTCTATGAATGTAGCCTGCGTGACTCTCCTGTACTCTGGAGAATCAGTCTCGTAATAGCACGCGGGGTCGTCGAACTCCGCCGACATGCCGATCCTCTTGCCGAGCTTGACGATGTCCAAGGATATCTTATCGATCTCCTGCCTGCAGAGGTCGAGGAACTCCTGCCTCTCGAACTCATGGAGGTGCTTCTTGTACTTCTTCTCCACGACCAGCTCGATGTTGATGCCGTTGCGGTCGAGGCAGAACGGGAAGAGGACCTCGAAACCTTTCATCCTCTGAGTCCTCGCGATCATGTCAATCGCCGAGTAGTGAGCGACGGCTCCGATATGCCATGTCCCGCTCGGGTAGACCGGCGGGGTGTCGATCGAGAATATCTTCTTGCCGGAACCTGGTTGGAACTTGTTGATGGATTCCTTTTTCCAAATGTCGAACAGCTCCTGCTCGAACTTCGTATCCCATTTGGGTTGCGTGAGCTTGGCGGTCGGCTTCTGCGCTTCGCCACCTTCATTAGACATTTGCACCTAACACCTGCCAGTCGCTCTCGGCTATAGCTGTTCGGTGGAATAGGTTGGGTGATTAAAAGCTTGTGCCCAGAATGAGCGGCAAAGCATTTATCTCGGCTGAGGGGGTTTCTTGAGAGAGGAAAATGAAACGAAACATGACGAAAAGAGAATGGACGGTTGTTCTCTTTGTTTTCCTTGCAGCCATAGTGATGGGCCTCGGGATCATCGTATTTCACTCGGTTTTCAGTTTTGTCTTCATTCTCGGATTAATGATGTTTTGGATTGGCATGTTATTGGGAGCGCATTATTATGGTTGGATCGTTGAAGGAGAGGGAGGCGCGTAGCCGCACATTTGGAAAAAGGTTTATCTCCCTCCATCAAAGCATGTTCTCGGCTGAAATAACGGTAAAAAGGGTTTAAAGGGAAGCTGGAGCGACATCATCAGCAACTTAATCACACCAGAAGTGAGCTGATTAAAAGCTTCCGCCTGGAATAGGCCGTCAAAGCATTTATCTCGGCTGAGAGGGATTTACTACCTGGAGGAAATACGCAGATGACAAACAGAACATCAATCAAATTTCCGTTACTTCTTATATCCCTGGCTTTGGTGAGAAACTAATCCAGGGAAATTGAGTTCATCCTAGCCAGCAGGAATACGTTGAACATCGACAGCTTCGCCTGCACCTCGTTTTTTCGTCCAATCTTCGATCTGCATCTCAACCGATG